>Ga0078972_1001742_pt1 | contig 78690 bp, 46 predicted proteins | sample YelNatPaOPGAMG01_FD_67568 | JGI IMG/M metagenome (GOLD analysis project Ga0078972, IMG submission 67568) | Hot spring thermophilic microbial communities from Obsidian Pool, Yellowstone National Park, USA - OP-RAMG-01 (SPADES assembly) (version 2) | ecosystem: Environmental > Aquatic > Thermal...
CTATTTCATCCAATTTTTAACGAGTTTCTGTTTACTTATATACATGGGTCTGTTACCTATGTATTTGATTTTGCTTATTATAGGTGTAATCCCCAAAAGCATTTTTTCGGACAGACACTAATTATAATAAAAATTATAGGCTCTATGATGATCCTGAGGGCAAAAAGTCTTTAGAATATTTTTTGACCCTTGAACTTATTGATTTCAAAAAGACAGATACCTACGTTGATATAGGTAGCTGGCTTTCCCCTTTTCCCGACTTGATAAGACCAACCGTAGCTAAGGTATATTGTCAGGACATTGCTTATCGGCCGGGCTTTTATCAGGATCAAATCGGCTGTAATGCGTCCTGCATTCCCCTGCCGGCTGAATCGATTGATATAATGACTCTTCACTGCACTTTTGAGCATTTTGAAAAAAACAATGATACGCTCTTTATTCGTGAGGCCGCTCGGCTATTAAAACCTGGCGGCAGATGTTTTATTATTCCTCTCTATCTTGAGGCTGAGTTTATCAATTTAACCGATCCCTCCTTGTTTTCGCTCGAGCGGATCGAATTTGATCAGGAGGCAAGAATCATCCGACGATTTGGATTCTTGAACAGATTCGGCCGGATTTATTCTCCTGAAGCCCTGATAAATAGAGTGCTGTCAGCGGCTACAGGTCTGCAAGCCACTGTATACTGCAAGCCACTGTATACTGGATTCAGGAAATGCCTTGGCTACCAATAACAAAATATATGTGCTTTGCTCTGATGCTGAAAAAGCAGCTTTAACTTGCGCCCATCGCTATGTCCATTAACTTTAAATAACTTAATCAAATTAATATAATTTTTTATATATTATTATTTTAAATTTTAATCGATCTTCTTGACTTTTATTTTTTTACCTGATGATTAAGGGATTGCGGCACAGCTAATCATTTTGGAATTTGATATAGAGGCAAAAATTCTTTTCGGTCTGCAAGCTTTTATCCCGGCAAGGCGATTTAGGAAAAACAAGGCGATGTCGTGAGAAATTGGTTAACCAATAATATCAATATATTATAGATTATCCAAAATTGTTAGAGATTATCTAAAATTAATGATTAATCCACATAAGCATTTAATATCTGGATAGTGATAGATTTTCATATGATTGCCCCTGTTTTATCCAGTAAGAAGCTAAAAAGCAGCCCTCCTGCCTTCCTCAAACTCTGCTAAAGAGCTGCTCCCTCCTCCCCTGTATATAGAGGGAGGAGGGTATATGAAGGAAGGTGACCGAAGGAGAATGATGAGCTTTATCCCCCCAAAACTATCAATCATTCATTCCCTATCAAACAGGAAGGCTGCCCTAAAAGTTTGAATAGGCGAAGAAGTGTTCTTATGGCAACAAGCCGCACCGTCCCAATTGACATCAGCGCGGCGCTGCTGACACAGAATAAGGCCCATACTAGCTGTCCAGTTAGTATGTAAAGCGATGCGCAAGATCAAGCCGCAAAGAAAGCCCGCGGTCGCGTAAGGCCCAGGAGAATACACAGAAGATACATAATGAAGCGATCCTGACTGGAGAAGGATAATCTTTATCTTTAAACAGGTTAAAAAATCATAACAAACTTAAAGTATTAGTCTTAAGCGCTCTCCTCAATGCAATCCATAAACCGAACCTCTTCCAAACGGCAAGGAATCAATTGGCTCCCCCCCTACCCCGAAGAAAGAGCCAATTGATTTTTAACCCTTGCTCTTTCCTATAAAATTAAACAGCATTTTTTGTGCCAAAAACTTTGCTGTCCTCCAAGTGGCATAAAGATGCTTGCAGTTCTTGTAGTTTTAATAAGATGTTAATGAGAGGTGTCAATAATGTTGACAGTTTGACATGATGTATGCACTTGAGTTTTAAGGATAGGAGCGCCGATGTCAACGATGTTACCTAAAGTAACTATCGTTTACTTTCGCTTATTACCGAACCACTCATATTACTGCTTATTACTGCTTACCGCGATGGCTAACTAACATAACTAAAAAGAGAAACCCTTGCTAATCAGTCTTTAGCCTGTTATACTCACACACTGCAAGTTATCGAGGGAAATTATTATGAAAATTATTATGAAGAGAGTATTTTCCGCACGTTGGATACTGGCAGTGGCTCTTCTCTGCTTGCTCCTTCTCCCTTCGGCAGCTTTTAGCAGTAAGGCTGACACCAGGCCTGGTTGGGGAGATGAGCGGGCTATCTTTGCCGAAGCCTTGATTTGCTTAGAAAGAGGAAAGGTGAGTTCGATGAGTTGGTCTATTTTCATTGCCTTGCTCCTGATCCTAGGGCTAGTGCTTTTCCTGATCGAGGTGTTGATTATCCCCGGCTTTGGCATAGCGGGTATTGGAGCCATTATTTTTCTGACTCTTGGCATCCTTATGGCCTGGGTAAAATTGACTCTTGCCTGGGCCATTGGAGTAACGCTGCTCAGTGCCGTATCTTTGCTGGCGATGATCATTCTGGCGAGGATGTCTGGTCTGATGAGCCGATTTGTGCTAAACCAGCGGGTTGGTGGTTATAGGACCGGACCGGCTAGTAAGGGAGGAAGGCTTTTGTCTGCTTCTGCCAAGAGGCAGGAGGAAGAAGATAATCAGATGGTAGAAGATGGCAAGATCGCGGTAAAGTCAGCGGCTATTTCCGAAGGACAAATCGGTCAAGCCATATCCGACCTTAGGCCAGCAGGGATAGCCAAGTTTGGAGATCGCCGGCTGCATGTGCTCACTGACGGCACATATATTAAAAAAGGTACCAGAGTAAAGATCATTCGCATCGAAGGCAGCCGGATAGTGGTCGAGGAAGAACAATAATATTAAAAATTAACCATCACAAAAGTAATAACCACAACAGAAAGTATAATATAATAACCACAGTAATAGCCACAAAGTAATAACCACAAATTGATGGAGGCTTTCAGATTATGTCTATCATTCCGTTATTCCCATTTCTCATTTTGGGTTTTATCATTATTTTTCTTGTTCTCTTTACCTACCTTATTCCGGTCCCGCTCTGGATCGCTGCCTGGTCTTCTGGAGCTTATGTAGGAATCATCAACCTCATCGGCATGAGATTCCGCCGGGTGCCGCCCCATGTAGTGGTCAATGCCAGAATCAGCGCGGTCAAGGCCGGGCTCGATATCGCTATCAATGACCTTGAGGCTTTATATCTGGCCGGGGGACATGTCGAATCTGTGGTCAAGGCCCTCATCTCTGCTGACAAGGCAGGGATCAAGATGGGCTTTGATATCGCCTCAGGCATTGATCTTGCTGGCCGCAATGTGCTGGAAGCGGTTCAGATGAGTGTTATTCCCAAAGTTATAGAGACTCCGACTGTGGCTGCCGTAGCCAAAGACGGTATTCAGGTCCAGGCTAAATCCAGAGTAACGGTCCGGGCCAATATGGAGCGGCTAGTCGGAGGAGCTGGAGAGGAAACCATTATCGCCCGCGTCGGAGAAGGAATAGTTACCACCATCGGCTCTTCAGCCTCGTACAAAGATGTTTTGGAAAATCCAGACTCCATCTCACGAACCGTTTTGGCCAAGGGGCTTGATTCAGGGACCGCCTTTGAAATCCTGTCTATTGATATTGCCGATGTGGATGTTGGAGAAAACGTGGGAGCACGCCTGCAGACCATGCAGGCTCAGGCTGATAAGGAAATTGCTCAAGCCCAGGCTGAGAGCCGCCGCGCTCTGGCTGTGGCTATGGAGCAGGAGATGAAAGCTAAGGTCCAGGAAATGAAGGCCAAGGTCATCGAGGCTGAGGCTCAGGTGCCGCTAGCCATAGCCGAAGCCTTACGGAAGGGAAATCTTGGAGTGATGGATTATTATCACCTCAAGAATATCTTGGCTGATACCGAGATGCGAGAATCTATTTCCCGAATGGGAGGGGAAAAACCACCAGCTGGCGGACCATCCAAAACCGAAAAAGACCAGGGCTAGCCTCATGGAAAGAGTTATTGAACTTGTCATTATATTTTATCTCATCAGCTCCTTACTCCGGTTTTTGAAAAAGAGCCCCCAAAAGAGGCCCGATCAACCCTCTCCTCCGGCAGATAATCGAGGATCCTATCCCCCTATCCCGCATCAACAGCAACGGGAGCCGCTTCGGCCTCCATCGACGCCTCCTTCAGCCCCAAGGAGAGAGTCAGGTAGCCCTTCACCCGACGCCAGGCCAAGGCCAAAAACAGCCCCTGCTCCAGCAACTTCTTCCAGTGAGAGAAAAGCTTTGGACGTTCTAGCCGAGTGGGAGCGCAGGGCCAGAGCGCACCGCGAAGGAGCCACAGGCGGAGGGGCCGAGAGGCCAAAGGTCCACACATCAGAAGCCCCGACCTCAAGGGGCAAGATCTTGACAGAGCAGTATCGCCGCAAAGAGCCCACCGAAGCCCCACCGGCAAAAGACAAGATCTTTAATTCGACAAAAGAAAGGGCGAAGAAAGCACCTCCTCTGCCAGTGCCTGCTCCAGCCACCGCAGCGGGGTCTAAGAGTCCCTCTTCTCCCTCTTCGACTACTTGGCCAGAGAGTGTGATCGAGACTATACCCCAGCACCGAGCATCTCTGCCAGATTCGATCACTCTTGCCCGTGGTGAGAGAGCCGCTATGGCAGCACGTGAGGGATTTGGGCCGCCGATATCCGACGAAGTGGCAGATTTTTTGGAAAAACCTGCCCTCGTTGAAAGGATATTATTTCTGCGACAGCCTGCCCTGCTTTGGCAGGGGGTCATTATGTCAGAAATCCTTCGCCCTCCACTGGCTCGAAGAAATCCCTTTCTACCTCCATATTTGAGGGGATAGACTGAAGGAGCAATTAATGGGTGCGGGGCTAAAAGTTTTTTGCTAAGTGCGTAACACAAGTGCGCAGCAGATCAATTATGCTATCAACTGTAGGTGCGGGCCCAAGGGCCGCCCAAGTTGCGCATTTTGTTAGCGAAAGAACCGCTAAATGTCATTGCCCCAATATCTTGAGGGGATAAGAGCAGGGTTACAGGATCGCCGCGATCGGCGATATTTTTCTTGCTCTATCATTGCCTACAATTGATTGTGTAATCGATCCGCTGCGCATTTGTGTTACACATTTAGCGAAAGGACCATTTAGGTGATAGGAAGGTGTGGGGAAAGAAATAAAATAATAGGCAGATAGGAAAGAAATATCTTAAATATAGATTTACAGAGAGTTTTTGCGGATAAGCAAGATGATATCTTCAAAGGCGGCCCAAATCCTACAAGGGTCAGCTCTTTTCCAAGAAGACCCGATATGCCTTGAAGGTCTCGTATAGATCAACCGTGCTGGCAATTTCAAAAGGAGAGTGCATACTCAGGATAGGAGGGCCGCAATCAATCATTTCCAGCCCATATTTAGCCAGAAACTTGGCTATGCTTCCACCGCCTCCCTCATCTACCTTGCCCAGTTCCTTGGCCTGCCAGACTACACCATGCTCGTTGAACAGCCTTCTTATGTCTCCAATATACTCAGCACTGGCATCATTGGTGGCATACTTTCCCCTCGATCCGATATATTTGCTGAGGTTGACCCCAAAGCCGAGCCGGCAGGCATTTTGTTTTTCAAAAACATCTGGATAGTTCGGGTCAAGTGCGGCATTCACATCCGCTGACAAGGCCTTGGAGCGGAAAAGAAGATCACGCACCAGATGCTCCTTTGGCTCTAGCCCTGTCTTCTGAAGAAGTTGGCTGACCACCAGCTCGACAAAGCAGGACTGGGCGCCAGTGTTTCCCTCACTGCCGGTTTCCTCCTTATCCATAAAGAGAACCATCGACGAATATCGGGGTGGCTCTGTCTGAGTCTGAGCAAGAATAGCCTGCAGCGAGGCATAGGCACAGATCCGATCATCCTGCCCATAGCCGCCAACCATACTCCGATCTAAGCCAACCAGCCGGGCTGGCCAGGCAGGGACTGCTTCTATCTCTGCGCTGATAAAATCCTCCTCGACTATTCCGTACCGCTCATGCAGCAGGGAGAGGATATTCAACTTGATCCGCTCCTTATCTTCTGTCTGTCCGGCTATCGGCTCATGACCAAACAGTATGGTCAGCTTTTCTCCCTCAATCGCTTCTTTCAATTTCTTCTCATCCATAATTCTTCCGGACAAATGCGGCAGAAGATCACTGATCGTGAATACCGGATCGTTTGGATTCTCCCCTAGGCAAAATTCAATCTTACTGCCATCGGAGCGGACCACAACTCCATGAAGAGCCAGAGGAAGAGCTACCCACTGATACTTTTTTATTCCTCCATAGTAGTGAGTGCGCAGCAAAGCCAGCTCCTGGTCCTCATAGAGGGGATTCGGTTTTAGATCGAGCCGAGGAGAGTCAATATGGGAAATAATAATCCGGATCCCCTGGCGAATATCTTCTTTCCCCAGGGAGCACAGAGCGATGCTTTTCCCACGATTGAGCTGATAAAATTTCCTGCTCGCCTGAGCAGAGGATGAAGATAGGTCTTGGAATCCTTGCTCCTTGGCCTGCTTTAGGATTTCTCTCACCGCTTCTCTCTCAGTTTTGGCAGCGTTTAAAAAGCCGATATACTCCTGGGCGAAAGATGCGACCTGCTTGCGTCCCTCCTCGCTCAGAAGCTCCCAAGCCATCTTTGGCCGTGATTTCAGTTTCTCAAGATCTTTCATATCCGGCAGCTCACTCATATTTATGGCCTCATCTTTTTATGCTTTTTTCTCGGATTATTAAACCTTGGCGATTTTGCCTTGAATAAACTCTGAATAGCACAGCAAAGTTATCTTTCGGCAATCTCATCCGGCCCTCTCCGTGCCTAGGCTCTTTTTTCTGCTCCTATCTGCCCCGCCTGGTTTTGATCCCGACCCTCTCCGTGCCTAGGCTCTTTTTCCATCCTGTTGTAGAAGAAAAGAGAAAAGGACAGCTCTCGGTTGTCCACTTTGAAAAAAGTGGAGTGTCCGCAAAGAGGAAGAGCAGAAAAGATATTTTTGGGGATAATACGAAGCCTTTTGAGTTTTTGAGGTCAGATATTTTTACTCGAAACCAAAGGTTAGCCTCAAGTCAAGGGTTAGCCTCAAGTCTATGACAGTGACGGACGGATCAGAGCATAAAATACTGGGAAGACCACTTTTGGCCTATATTTTTTTACCCCATTTTTCCTCAAGCTTTGCCTTAAGGATAACCCCAAGAGAACCAAGCGGAGGTTCCTCTTTGCCTTTTTTCCCGTTAGGAGGAGCATACTCCTGCACATTCTGCTTTTCTGTAATCTCTAGGGCAGCTTTTCGGCTCAGTCTGATCTTCTCGTTTTCTCGGTCGATACCCAGGACCACAACGCTCATGGGTGTGCCTACCTTAAACATCTGAGCGTGCTTGGCTCCCTTCGTAGTTCCCATTTCTTCATTGGGGACAAGACCCGTAAGTCCATTGGGTAATTTGACGAAAACCCCGTATGGTTTGACCGATTCCACAGTTCCTTCAAGCAGATCGCCCTCTTTAAATCCAAGATCTTGACTATGAAAGGGGTTTATCCGCTCAGGTTCCATAGTTAGGGAGATCCTCCGGCCTTGCTCATCCACTTTGAGAACTCTAACATCCACCTTCTGACCAATTTCAACAACTTCTTTGGGATGTTTTACATGCTGCTCGGCATTCAAATTCGAAATATGTACCAGGCCATCCACTCCCGGCTCGAGTTCAACAAAGGCTCCAAAATCAGTCAGCCGCACTACCGTACCCTGAAGCCATGCGCCTTCCTGATACCGCTGACTAACGGTCAGCCACGGATCGGTCTGAGTATGCTTTAAGGTAAGAGAGATTCGCTGCTTATCCCAGTCAATTGAGGTTATCTTGGCCTGAACCTGCTGGCCGACTTTTAGCACTTCAGCAGGATTTTCAACTCTGCCCCAACTCATTTCAGATACTGGAATCAGCCCATCCAATCCTCCCAGGTCGACAAAAGCGCCAAAATTCTGAATAGAGCGCACCGGACCGGTAATCTCCTGACCGACCTGCAAGGTCTCCTTGAGATGAGCGATTTTCTTCTCCTGCTCCTGCTCGAGAATCTCCCGCCTGGTCAGGATAATATTTCTGCCTCCCTCTTTATATTCAAGAATGTGAAATGTAAGGTGTTTTCCAATATATTTTGAAAGATTTGCTCCCCGGCGCAACTCGATATGAGAGGCAGGACAAAAAGCCCTAACTCCTGAAACCTTAACCTCAAGCCCTCCCTTGATCTCACCCACTACGTATCCTTCTACTGGAATATGGCTTCGATAAGCCTCCTCAAGCTGCTTTTTATTGGCCTTAGCCTGTCCTCCGATCTTGGTTGTCAGGACAATTTCCCCATCCTGCAAGTAAAGAAACTGGGCTTCGATCTCATCACCTTCAGCTAGTTTGATTTGTCCCTGCTCATCCTCTAGTTCACTTCGGGCAATAACTCCTTCGCTTTTGCCCCCGCCAAGATCAACAAAAACCCACTCTTCAGAAATGCGGGCGATCTTACCTTTTATCTTCTGCCCCTGTGAATATTTCTTGGGTTTGGTGTTGCTCTTGTCTAGGAGTTCGGCCAGATTCTCCTCACCCCCTTCGCTGGGAGTAATTTCTTGAACTTTTTCTGCTTCGCTCATATTAAAGTTTAAACCTCCGAAAAATAATTAAAATAATATACCTTACCTTAATTAAGGTAATATAATTCAATTGCTATTTTATTGAAATAATATCTAGTTAATATCATAATAAGATATCTTATGCCTTCATAATATGCGCTTATATTATAAGCTTATATCTGCCTACGCTTTACTTATGCCTTAGTAATATACCTTATCTTATTCTTATATCGCTTCTTATCTCACTATTTTTTCCTGCAAAGGCAGGGGATTTCCTCAAAGCTTGTGGTTTTGTGCCATTCTATGAATTCATCGTCTTAAAAAGCCTCAGGGCTCGGATCAATTTTTAAAAACTAATTCTTCACCCCGGCAATTTGATCTTTTGTGTACTTTTTCTTCATAATATCTACCCTTTGCCGCATTAGTCCCCTTGGCCGCGCTGCTCATGGCGAAAATAAAAAAAGCGATCTTTTCAAGAATACCATTATAAGAAGAATATTGCAACCAGAGTAATTGAATTAAAATTTTAGAAAAAAATTACAAGGGTAATTGTTTTTCAACCAAGACAGCTTTCCCATCATGTGCTGTCGATAGCAATTTCATAACTCTTTATCTTTTCACAAGATCGAAAACATTGTCAAGAAAAATATGAACCTATCCCAAAATACCTTATACCTTACTGCGATAGAGTAGAGTGAGATACTAATACCTGGCAAGGAAAGGAGGTGAAAAGCGATGCCAGGTAGATTTAGAGGGCTAACTGACCAGCAGTGGGAAGTTATCGGTCCCCTCATCCCAGATCCATTCACAGGGTATGTGGGCAGACCCCCATGCTCCGTTCAGAGCGGTTGTGAATACGATCGTGTGGATTCTAATTACTGGAGCACGATGGGCTGATGTGCCACAGGAAGAGGGGTTTGCCAGTAAGTCAACAGCCCATAATAGATGGCTTGGGATATGGTCAGAGGATGGGACATTAGACACCATCAAGGCATATCTGTTGGGTGATGGCCAGAATGCCGGTCTGATTGACTGGGAGAGAGTCTCTGTTGATGGCTCTTTTGTAGCCGGAAAAGGCGGTGGAGAAGGAGTCGAGTATGGCTTTAAGGGCAAGGGTCTCACTCTGCACACTCTAATAGCACCTCTGCCCACTCTATAATAGCACCAATGATCCCTCGCCGTTCATGGCCTGATCGAAAAGCTCCCAGCGGAAGGCCACCGGCAAAACTCGTTGACCGATGGAAAGCCGAGAGAACTTTCTCATGGCTCCAGCGTAAATTCAGACAGTTAGTTGTCCGATGGGAACGTAAAAATAAATACTGGGATGGATTTATCCTTTTTGTTCTCTGCATATTCTGGGTAAATCTCCTAATCCTCTAATTTGGATAGGCTCATAGATTGGGATCAGCCCGATCAACCAACTCCACTTTCTGTCTAGGGGATAAGGCCAGATTTTTTTTAAGCCAGTCTACCTCGACCTCCAGATGACCTACTTCTGATAACGCTCTTATATATCAGACACATAAACCCTATATCAGAGCAACCATAAACCCTCGAAGGGACTTAGCTCTTATTAGGGTTATGTCTCTCAATGGTAGCTAATAAATAAGAGCGTCTGATAAAGCTCTTGAATCAATTCATCTTTATCCTTGTCCTTCTTCTTTTTGCCATTAAACAGTCTTACTAATCCCTCCTTAGCCACTTGTTTACATTGGCTTATCTGGCTGGGATATACTTGATATTCCTCAGCTAACTCTGCTGATGTTTTATCTCCCTTGAGTGCCTCCAAGGCTACTTTAGCCTTAAATGACGGTGTATGTGCTGCTCTGAGACTCATGTCGGACCTCCCTATTTTTTCCCCTTCAGGATAGCTGATTTCTATCTCCAGTGTAACTTATTTGCTGTCCGAATTTCTGAGTTCATTATAATAATTTTCTCCATAAAGAGAGAAAAATAAAATACTGCATTTTTTTTCATAAATACTGCATTTTTTTTCACACTGTGCAACCAAATTCAACATATAACTACTATTTGTTCAATAACTTACGCATAACTATTACATATTTTACTTTTTTCTTTGGTATATATTTTTTATTTTATTGACTTTGCCAAAGAAAGATGCAAGATCGCCAAAAAATAATGGCATTATTTTTTAATGGCTTAAATCAAAAGTTGTTGAATAAGTAATACAAAATAAAATATTATTATAAAAAATTATATATAAAATAGGTATGATTTTTGCATAGATTTTTATCGTATACTGTAACTGGGCACTGGTTCAGTGTGATTGAAACTAAAATAAAATTACCTAATTATAGAATAATTGAAATAGACCTTGAGTCTTGATTTTCAATCGACTTTAACTTTATTAAGATATTTTTTAATTTTTTTAAATTAGACTTTATCGGAAAAAGTGTTAAACTGAATATTAAACCGATTTTCATATTGTATCAAAGTTCAAGGGGGTGAAAGCGAAAAGAGCAGCGGAAAAGTCAAAGCCCTTGGCAGGAGCTGTGAAGGGAAAAAGCATGACAAATTGGCTGCTGAGGAGTAACAATATCGTTTTCCTGAAGGGAGCAAGATATGTAAAGATACAGGGTTTCAAGGTCATGAGCCACCCAAGACAACTTGCTATCAACCTAAGAAAAAGCCCAAAGGAGGTGAGTTGACTCAAGAGGAGAAAGATCAAAAACAGAAAAATCTCTCAACAGCGCATCTATATCGAACATAGTATCGGAGGAATAAAAGTCTTTCGTATTATTCGAGATATATTCAGAAACCATAAACCTCACATGAAGATTTGGTTATGGAAACAGCATGTGGCCTACATAACCTGAGAATTGACTATCGATATGCTACATAACCAAATAAAATAAAAACAATAACATGTATGTTTGTTATTTCCAATAATGTCTACTAAATAAAAATGTATACTTTTGCATTTCCCGTTATTCTGAAGCTTGCGCTCAGTATAAGCCTTGAATATTAACGGATTCTGAGCTTTCACTCAGAATGACGTTTATGAGAACCAAGTTTTTTCACAAGGATTATTGTGGTCCCTTCTTTGAAAGAATACTGGCTACTTTTAACTTCTGCCAATAAAGGTGAGTGACTGGGCAGAAAGAAGTGTCCGACAGCAAATAAGCTGTAAGGAAAGAAAGAGGCTATGAAAAAGTCCATTGCATCAGTTTTAATAAGATTGGTAGTAGGGTTGGCCATAGGATTGGCAGTAGTGGGAATGGATAGTCATTATAGCTTAGCCCATGAGGTATATGTTAATCCTAATAGCAGTGTTCAGGCAGCTATAGATCAGTCTAATCAGGGGGATGTAATTATCCTCCTGCAAGGGATTTATAAAGAGCATATAAATTTTAAGGGCAAGGCTATTACCTTAAAAAGCATAAATCCAAATGACCCTGATGTTGTAGCCGCAACTATTATTGACGGCAATCAGACTGATCGGGTGGTTACTTTTGCCAATAATGAGGGGAAGGATTCAATCCTCAGTGGGCTTACTATCCGAAATGGCAAGGCCAAGATCGGTGGTGGGATTTGGTGCGATAGTAATTCTTCGCCCCAGATTATTAATTGCACCATCAGCGACAATTCGGCTGAGCGGGGCGGTGGGATTGAGTGCTGGGGCGACACCAGCATCAGCCATTGCACCATCAGCGACAATTCGGCTGAGCGGGGCGGTGGGATTTATTGCTGGGGCGACACCAGCATCACCAATTGCACCATCAGCGACAATTCGGCTAATGATGGCGGTGGGATTTATTGCGGGGGCGACAGCCACACCACCATCAGCAACTGCACCATCAGCGGCAATTCGGCTAATGATGGCGGTGGGATTAAGTGCTGGGGCGACAGCCACACCACCATCAGCAACTGCACCATCAGTGGCAATTCGGCTCAGGATGATGGCGGTGGGATTGAGTGCTGGGGCGACACCAGCATCACCAATTGCACCATCAGCGGCAATTCGGCTAATGATGGCGGTGGGATTTATTGCGGGGGCGACACCAGCATCACCAATTGCACCATCAGCGGCAATTCGGCTAATGATGGCGGTGGGATTGAGTGCTGGGGCGACACCAGCATCAGCAATTCCATCCTCTGGGCCAACTTACCGAATCAAATTGATAAGGACTCTGATTCCTACCTCTCCATCACCTACTCCGACATTCAGGGCGGATGGAGCGGAGAGGGCAACATCGATGCTGATCCGCTATTTGTCAACCCTAGTGCTGGAGATTTTCACCTTCAGGCAGGCTCTCCCTGCATTGATGCTGGACATCCAAGGATGCATGATGTCGATGATTCTCGAGCTGATATGGGCGCTTATGGAGGAGAGGGAGAAAATTATCCGCTGAGAAATATCACTGTGGCTGGTGATGGAAGCGGCGATTTTATAACTATTCAAGAGGCTGTAAATCATGCTATTTCTGGAGATACAATTACTGTAAAAGCTGGGACGTATGAAGAAAATATCTTTATATTAGGTAAAAGCATTTCTCTCATGGCCCAGGATGGCCCTGAGCAAACGATTATTGACGGAGGGCAAAAAGATTCGGTTATTGTTATAGATCATACAGGCAAAGGCGAAACTAAGATTGAAGGATTTACCATCAGGAATGGGAAGGCTTACAATGGCGGTGGGATTTATTGCCGGGGCGACAGCCACACCACCATCACCAACTGCACCATCAGCGGCAATTCGGCTAATGATGGCGGTGGGATTTATTGCCGGGGCGACACCAGCATCAGCCATTGCACCATCAGCGGCAATTCGGCTTATAACGGCGGTGGGATTTATTGCTGGGGCGACACCAGCATCAGCAACTGCACCATCAGCGGCAATTCGGCTAAGTATGGCGGTGGGATTTTGTGCGGGGGCGACACCACCATCAGCAACTGCACCATCAGTGGCAATTCGGCTCAGGATGATGGCGGTGGGATTTATTGCTGGGGCGACACCACCATCAGCAACTGCACCATCAGCGGCAATTCGGCTGAGCGGGGCGGTGGGATTTATTGCGATTGGTATTCTTCGCCATCAATCAGCCATTGCACCATCAGCGGCAATTCGGCTAATTATGGCGGTGGAATTTATGAAGATTTCTCCTCGCCCCAGATTACTAATTGCATTTTATGGGCTGACTCACCTCATGAGATAGATTGGGCTAATAGCTTTTTCCCTACCATCACCTACTCCGACATTCAGGGCGGATGGAGCGGTCAGGGGAACATAGATGCTGATCCCTTGTTTGTAGATCCAAATAGTGGAGACTATCAGCTTAAAGCTGGCTCTCCCTGTATCGATGCTGCAAATCCTAATGCCCCGGGGTTGCCAGCCACTGACATAATCGGCAACCCCAGGGTTATCAATGGCCTACCTGATATGGGGGCGTATGAATTTACCGGAATTATAAATCAGCCGCCAGTTCTTGATCTGATCGGCAATAAGACAGTAAAAGAAAATGAACTTCTCTCTTTTACGATTCATGGGCAAGATCCTGACCCAAATGATGTGCTCATCTATTCGGTGAGCGACCTTCCTAAGGGAGCGAGTTTTGATTCAGAAGCTGGCCTCTTTACCTGGCAACCAGACTACAATAGCTGTGGTCTTTATTACCTTACTTTTACCGTTACCGATAATGGGCGGCCTAGTCGGAAAGATAGCGAAACAATAACCATTAAGGTGATCGATGCTGATGGCCCAAAAGTTATCTTACACTCTCCAGCAGGAAATATCCGCCCGCCGGTTGATTATCTTGAAATTCACTTTAATAAGTCTATTGAGCCGACCTCATTTACGGCAGAGGATGTGGTTATGATTGGGCCTGGGGGAGAGATTAGGCCGCTGGTGATTAGCCAGGTTGACCCAAATAGTTTTCAGGTCAGCTTTCCTGAGCAGCGGCTGGCAGGAGAGTATCGGCTAGAGATTGGGCCTGGGATTTTGGATTTAGCCGAAAATCCCATGGACCAGGATGGCGATCACATCAATGGAGAGGAAGGGGAGGATGTGTATAAAGTTACGTTTTTCATCACCCCTGGGCTTTGGATCATCAGCCATATGCCAAGTGGTGACCAGTCTCAGCCGGTTAGTCGGCTCACTTTCACCTTCAGCCAGGAGATAAAGTCAGCGAGCTTTACCAAGGATGATATTCAGATGATTGATCCTGATGGAAAGCTGATCGCACTCACCAGGGGGCCAGTCAGAGTGGAGGAAAAAAGCTATCAGATAGAGTTTGCCGAGCAGAAAATGGTTGGCAGCTACCATGTCTATGTAGGGCCGCAGATTGAAAGCCTGGATGGCTCACTGATGGATCAGGATAATGATTGTCTCGCGGGTGAGCCAGTGGAAGATCGCTACGATGCTTGGTTTAGGATCATTGATCTAGCTGGTCCACAGGTTGTCTCTCACTCGCCCTCTGGCAAAATCAGGCCACCGATTAGGTTGATTGAGGTAAGGTTTAGCGAAGCGATAAATCCAGCCTCCTTTACCGTAGAGGATGTGTCCATCATCGGGCCTTTTGCTAGGAGGATTAGCCCGCAGTCAATCAGCCAGCTTGATTCGAATAGCTTTCGGGTCAGCTTCCCTGAGCAAAGCAGCGAGGGTACTTATTCTTTGGTGATCGGTCCACAGGTTCTTGATCTTGCTGGAAATCCTCTCGATCAGGATCAGGATGGGGTAAATGGCGAGGGCTATGATGATCGATACAGCGCTAGCTTTATCATCGACGCTAGCGGCCCGCGAGTTATCGCGGCCTCGATTTCTGGCACTCAGAATGTGCCGGTAGAGATGATTGATTTGACCTTCAGTGAGCCGATCATATCATCTACCTTTACTAAAGAGGCGGTGAGCGTGAGCGGTCCAGCAGGCAAGGTTACGGTGTTTGAGATCAAGTCGACTGGGGCTACAACTAATGTTGTTCAACTGGTGCTTTCTCCCTCGGAGATCGATGGCCACTATCAGCTCAGCCTAGTTCCTGTTGTCCGGGATGAGGTGGGCAATTATCTTGATCAGGACCAGGATGGCCGGCAGGGCGAGGAGGGTGATGATACCTATAACTTCAGCTTTATTCAGCAATTGCCAGATCTTGTAGTTACCACTATTTCTCATCCGCTTGAAGCAAGAGCAAGCGGCAGGATTGAGGTTGCCTGGACAGTAACTAATCAGGGGCTTGGCCGGGCAATTGGGCAATGGATCGATACTCTCTATTTGTCAAAGGATTCCGCTTTTGGTCCCGAGGATGTATGGCTTGGAGAAGTTCAATATAATCAGCCAGTTGATAGTGGCAGCTCGTATAGCAGAACTATACCAATAATCTTACCCGATGGGATCATCGGCCAGCAGTGGATCATCGTTAGGACCAACAGCCAGGGGATTCAGGGAAAGCCGCAAGGCAGGGGCATTGCCGAGCAAGGAGCAGGCAGTAACAACACCAAGGTGGCCACTCCTCCTCTGTGGATAACTAACCGACCCTACCCAGATTTGCAGGTCAGCAGCGTGGTCACTGCTGACAAGCTCTATGCTGGTGGTAAAGCAATCTTCTCCTGGAAGGTGGAAAATAGGGGCAGCGGAGGCACCAGCGCTCCTTTTTGGTATGACAAAATTTACCTTTCTTTGGATACCACCTTGGAAGAAAAAAAGGATATTGAGCTAGCCAGTATTCGCAATCCAGAGGCTCTTGCTACAGGAGAATCCTATACTCAGACCAACGAGACAATTATTCCTAAATCAGTGCCGGCTGGCTTTTACTATGTTTTGGTTAAAGCTGATGCTGATGATAAGATCGAGGAATTTGATCTTGAGGAGAATAACGTCGGACAAGCTGCTCAGAGGGTAGAGACTGAGGCTATGCAAAAACCCTATCTGAGAGTGGATTATTTCCATGCTCCGGCAAAGGTGAAACAGGGCGAAGCATTCACTGTTGAATGGAAAATGACTAATATTGGCGAGGAAGCAACTTCGGGTATTACTGGACATGATATCACCATATCCCGTGATCCTGTGTACGACTGGAGTGGTGATACTCCTCTGATGCGAACACGGGTATCATATCCAAGTATTCCTCCCGGCTCATCTCAAACCGACAGCTCCTCAGTAACCATCCCCTCAGGCTATGTGGGCAAAAATTATCTCTTTTTTGTTCCGGACACAAGAGGTGGGGGCAGCAATGTGGCAGGAAAGGATTATGGCCTGGTTGAGATTGAGGTCATCGTCCCGGTGCCAGACCTTCGCCCCACTTCCATCAGCGCACCAGAGGCCGGCTCATCTGGCCAAAATATCGCCCTTAGCTGGACAGTGGAAAACGTGGGCAATGGTCGTACTCTGGTCAGTAGCTGGTATGATGCTATCTTCCTATCAGAGGATCAGAAGCTAGATGAAAAAGATCAGCAGATTGCTATCATCCCCCATCAGGGGACAGTTGCTGAGAAGAAAAATTATCAGGCTCCAGCCACTTCAGTCAGGCTGCCATCTGGGGTTGAGGGCAATTTTTATATAATTATCAAAACTGACAGCAGCAACGGCGTGTCGGAGAGCAACGAGGATAATAATCTGGTGGTATCTGATAGTCCAATCAGCGTCTTTTTGGTTAAATCGGATCTTCAGATTCAATCGGCCACTGCTCCAGCTGTGGCCATGGCTGGGCAGCCGATTATTGTCCAGTGGACAGTGATCAATGCTGGAGCAGAGGCTACAGCTATCGGCAGGTGGGTGGATAAGATATATCTTTCCAACGATGACTTGCTGGATCCTCAGAAAGATACCTTGCTAGGGTCGGTCTGGATATCTTCTTCACCTGTACTTGAGCCAGGCCAGACTTACAGTCAAGGGCTAGAAGCCATCTTGCCACCAAAAACAGAAGGGTCCTGGCATCTATTCGTCTTTGCCGACGCTAATAATGACCTTTATGAGCATCGGGCTGAAGAGAATAATGTCTTGCACATCTTGCCTGTGCTAGAGATAAGCCTTGCCCCTGATCTTGTGATTAACAGCTTCACTGCTCCGACAGATGGAATTGCGGGGCAGAGTATTGAGGTGAGCTGGACTATTACCAATGCCGGCACCGCCCCTACTTTTGGCAGATGGAGAGACGGGGTGTACCTGTCAGCCAAAAGTAGCTTCGATAGCTCAGCCAAACTTCTTGAAGAACGCTTTGATTGCCTAGAATCTCTTGCCCCTGGAGTAAGTTATGGATCGAACATCCTAAGAAAGGTAAAGCTTCCCCCTAACACAGAGGGGAATTATTATCTTTTTCTAATCACTGATCTAGAAAACAATATCTTTGAGAAAGTAAGTGGAGAACAGAATAATATCAGCCAGCCACAGGTGATCAGGATAGCTGATCTAGCTGCTGATCTTACGGTGGAAAGCTTTAGCGTACCAGCTCAGGGGATAGCTGGGCAAAGTATTCAGGTGGATTGGAGGATTAGTAACCAAGGTGCGGTGGCTGCTCAGGCTCCCTGGAAGGATAAGATTTACCTATCAAAGGATGCCATCTTTAGTCCTGATGACCTTGTGGTAGCCAGCTTTGACCACACAGAATCACTGGCTAGCGGTGCAAGCTATCCCCCCGCTGGGATACCCTGGGAGGTAAAACTTCCTGGCCAGATAGAAGGCACCTATTATCTCTTTTTGGTTATCGATCAAGAGAATAAGGTCTATGAGAAGGAAAGCAAGGGGAATAATACTAGCCCAGCGCAAATTATAACCATCGAAGACCGGGCTGCTGATCTTGTACTAGAGCGTTTTTCTGCTCCAGCCACAGGGGTGGTCAATCAGGCCATTCAGGTGGATTGGAGGATTAGTAACCAAGGTGCGGTGGCTGCTCAGGCTCCCTGGAAGGATAAGATTTACCTATCAGAGGATGCCATCTTTAGCCCTGATGACCTTGTAGTAGCCAGCTTTGATCATACAGAATCACTGGCTAGGGGTGCAGGCTATGGGCCATTGACTGCCTTGGGGAAAATCCTTATTTCCAATCTTCCAAATCATCGCGAAGGCCAGTATTATCTCTTTTTCCTGGCCGATGCTAACCGCAGTGTATATGAAAAAGGAATCGAGGCTAATAACCTTAGCCAACCCCAAGTGGTTAGACTGACTGAGCTGGCCCCTGATTTGCAGATTGAGACGGCAAGCGCTCCAGCCAAGGCAGTGGCCAATGGAGTTGTGGCAGTCAGATGGACAGTGGTGAATCGAGGAGATGATGTGGTCAGGGGAGGGTGGAAGGATGCAATCTACTTTTCAGAAGATACTACCTTTGATCCTCAAAAAGATCGACTGTGCGGCAGATTCGAGCAAACTGCGGTCCTGGAGCCAGGAAAGAGCACAGATTCGGCAACTCAGCCTACCTTTATCCGTATTCCAGATCGAGTGTCTGGAACCTATTATCTTCTGCTAGTAACTGATGTGGATAACTCAGTCTATGAAAAGGGGTCTGGAGAAGAAAACAATGTCTTTTTGATCTCCCAGCCACTTGAGGTCATAATTCAGCCCGCTGACCTTCAGGTTACCGTAGTCAATGCTCCTTTGACCAGCAAGGCAGGCTCTACCATTTCTGTTAGCTGGACGGTTACCAACCGAGGAAAGAGCGATACGGTTGAATCCTTCTGGAAGGATGCGGTTTACCTGTCTCCTGACGTGGAGTTTGAGCCGAGATCAGATATCGCTCTTGGTCAAATTAACCATTCAGGAGCCCTGGCTGCTGGAGCAAGCTATTCGGCCTCGGGATACTTTACCTTGCGGCAAGACCTTGCCGGGCCATACTATCTGTATGTGGTTACGGATGCCTTCCATCAAGTTTTTGAGTTTGACCAGGAGAATAATAATACTGCCTCAAGTCCAGGGAATATTCAGATAAACGGGGTGCGGGTTGATCTGGTGGTCAGCGAGCTTGTAGTTCCAACTCAGGCTTATCAAGGTGGATCAGTAGATATCAGCTTTAAGGTAACCAATGTCGGCTCTGAGGCTACCCTTGGCAGTAGTTGGGAGGATGTGATTTATCTGTCATCAAGCGGCGAATTAGATGCTCAGGTCAAACCACTGGCCACTTTCAAACATCAGGGAGCTTTAACCAGCGCCGAAAGCTATACGGTAACAAAGAAGATTTATCTGGCCAACAATAAAGAGCTTAAAGATCTAGTGGGAGATTTCTTTATTATCGTCAAGACCGATGCCAGCCGATCAAACGATATTTACGAATCAGAGGGAGAGGAGAATAACACAGCCTGTGCTTGCCTGTCGATTGAGCCGACCCCAACTCCTGACCTTGCAGTAATTGAGATCAGAGTTCCTGACTCGGCTTGGTCTGGCCAGAATATCAAGGTTGAGTGGACAGTATCCAATATTGACAGCCTAGCCTCGACCTCGGCCAGCAATGGATTTTGGGATGATACCGTCTATCTTTCCCGAGATCAGTATCTTGATCCAGGCAGTGATTATGCCCTTGGCAGTGTCCGCTACCAAGGTACTCTTGCCCCTGGTGGATCCTATAGGCAAAGTCTTGAGCCTAAGTTACCAGGTTGGATCTCGGGCCCCTATTTTATTATTGTAACTGCCGATAGCAGCCGGCCTGAGCATGTCTTTGAGCAGGGTAAGGAGAGCAATAATACGGCCGTTTCTATAAGGCCAGTGGAGGTCAACTTTACCCCACCAGCAGATCTTGTGGTCGCGGCGATTAATCCACCGGCTGAGGGTATCTATGGAGAGCCTACCACTTGGAGCTTTGAGGTGAAAAATAGTGGCGATCTTGAGGCGGAAGGCTCATGGTATGATACGTTATATCTATCCATCGATCAGGAGTGGAATCTTGGCGATCAGCGCATTGGCCGCCTGCGGCATGAGGGAGGATTGGCTGCAGGTCAAAGCTATAGTGCCACTTTCACCGCCAATACGCCAGCCGTAGTGCCTGGAAATTATTGGCTTATAGCCACTACGGACGTATTTGATGATCTTCGAGAAACGGATGAGGAAAATAACACCTCTGTATCTGTGGGGCAGATTACAGTCAGGGGAAGAGAACTTGTGCCAGGTGGGGTCGAGAGGGGTGCTTTGGCTAAAGATCAATCTGTCTATTATCAGATCAGCCTAGAGCCGGGAAAGGACCTGGTGATTACTGTTAGCGGAGCGGCAAAAGACACGGCTGAGCTCTATGTAGCCTGGAATCGAATCCCTACCCGAGCTGAGTTTGAGGTGCGAGGCGGAAAGGATGCCATGGGAAATCTTGCGGCCCGTATTTTAGGCACCAAGCCTGGGACATACTACATTTTAGTGTATGGGTATAACTGCCCAAATCCTGGCGGCTCTTCCTTTGAGCTCACCGCTACCCTGCCAGGGCAAGCGATCAGCAGCCTTAGTGTGGACGAGGCGGGCAATGGCGGCCCAGCCACGGTAGAGATCAGCGGGTACAATTTTAGCCCGAAGACTAAAGTCTGGCTTAAGGATACGGCCGGAAATATCATAGCTCAGGGAGTAGTTTCTTTCAAAGATAGTGGCACTTTGATGGTTACATTTGATCTTAGCGGAAAACCTATTGGCATGTATCAGATCGAGGTAGAAAACCCTGATGGCTCAGTAGCCAGTAAAGAGTTTGAAGTAGTCCAGGGACGGGGCGGTGAGCTTTATACTCGACTACTTGTGCCCACGATGGTGCGGCCTGGCCGATCCTATACCTTCAGCCTGGAGTACGGAAATAAAGGGGATGCGGATATTCCGGCGCCACTCGTCGCCATCTCTGCTGGAGGGGGAGCCGAGGTGCGACTTTTCCCAACTGAAGACTGGCATAAGAACCCAATTCAAGTACTGGCCATTGGCACAGAGAATCCAGTCGATGTGTTGCCGCCGGGTTACACAGGTAAGATCGACATGGAGGTTAAGGCTCCCTCTAATATAGGAGAAAATATTCCCTTCTACCTGAAGGTTATGGATCAGGAAAATGAGCCGATTGATTGGCCGAGTACGGAGTCTGCCCTGCGGCCGCAAGGGGTAGGTGATGAGGTGTGGACCAGGGTGTGGCAGAATTTGCGGCAGCAACTTGGCGAAACCTGGGGAAGCTACGCGCAGGCGCTACGAGAGGATGCCAGAAGATTGGCTCTGCGGGGTGAGCGGATTTATGATGTGCGGCAGCTATTTCTCCTGGAGATGAACGTCGCCTCTGGTGGCTATAAGGGGGCAATCGCTGGTTGGGTGGTGGACAGCGAGACCGGCAAGCCGGTTAGTGGAGCTAGTATCTCGGCCTATCAACTGGATGGGGCGGGATATGGACAGGCGGTCAGCGGCGAGGATGGGTATTATCTATTAGCTGGATTGCCCGCTGGACAGTATAGATTGGATATTGAAGCGTATGTGATTGAAAAAGGGATGAAAACAGAAGTTTATACTGATAAAGATTGTGTTAATCATTTAATTTATGTAACCAGAGGAGGGAAAATATCTGGTTATGTTAGGTCAAGTGAAATGCCCCTGAAAGGGGTGATAATTTCTGTCAAAGGGGAAAATACGAGCTGGCGGGCTATTGTTCAAACAGATGAAGAAGGTTACTACCAACTAAATGGATTGCCTGAAGATACATATATTGTTGAGGCTAAGGCTGATAGATATGCTAAAAGAAAAATTTCTAATATTTTCTTGGCTAAAGGAGAAATACGCGATGATCTTAATTTTGATTTAGTTAAGGAGTCTAAAATTAGTGGTCGAGTTACTGATACTAGTGGTCATGCCGTAGAAGGAGCTTATATTTTGGCTACAAATACAGAAGGCGATAGATTAGCTGCTATTACGGATAAGGACGGAATATATAGTATAACTGGAATCGGCAGTGATAATTGGAAGCTCTCTATTATTAATGCTAATGGATTTTTAAGCTCTGAAGGTTTTGTATCCTTAGGAACAGCCGATTCTGTTTCCTACAATTTTACTTTGCCTCAAAGTGCTTGTATATTGGGTACAGTATCTGATATTTCTTCGGGCAAACCACTTGCTTCATTACCTATATTTGTTTTATCACCGGATGGTTCAATAGCCTCTTTTGGGCAGGTAAAAGATACAGGTTCATATAAAATATGCGGTCTTCCCCCTGGTCAGTATACTATTACCATAGGACCTCCTCCTGGCATAGCCAGACATAAAGTTGTAATTAGAGATGGGGATCTTGAACAACGAGTAGATTTTAATTTAAATATTGTATCTTCAATATCTGGCAAAGTGCTTGATGTTGACGGAATTACACCCTTGAGCAATGTTACGGTAGCGCTTACTAAAAATGGTCAACCGATAACAACGACTCTCACCACAAATAGTGGTGAATACTCATTCATGCTTCTCGCCAGTGGGAGATATGATATTGAAGCAATTAGCGATTCTTGGGTTTTTAATCCATATCGTAATCTACAAGTAAATGTAGGTGAGCAGTTAACTAACATTAATTTCATAGCTGGGCATCTTGCATTAACTGGCAGAGTCGTTAGTCTATCCAAGGGAGAACCTCTCTCTAACGTTTTGATATCTATTATTAAACCAGAAAATACTCTAAATAAAGTTGCAAATACAGTAACGGATGCGAATGGATATTTTGAAATTCGCCACCTTCAGCCTGGAAGTTATATAATTATTGCTACTCTGGAAGGATATGGCAGATGGAGAAAAGAAGTAAATTTGTCTGAATTAAGCCCCTTATCTTTGGATATTCGCTTAGGTCCCCCTGCTAGAATTTCAGGGACGGTGTTAAATAATAATGGCAAGATTATCAACCCAACAGTTCTATATGCTTATGACTCTAAAGATAAATCTATCGTTGCTATGACGTTTATAGATAAAACTGGTCACTATGAGATAAGTAATTTATCTGCTGGCACTTATAATCTCTATGTTATAAGTCCAGAATCTCGATGTACTGCGGAAGTTGTTATTAATGATGGAGAACATATTAATAACAACTTTATTTTAACACCATCAAATATAAGCCTTTCAGGAATGATCTTGGATCGCCAAGGATTATCCCTGGGCAATGTTTTTATTCAAGTACTTGATTCTAATGAAAATATTGTAGATCAAACGGTGACTGACTATGAGGGACGATACTTATTTACTACCTTGCCATCCGGTACATTTTCTATCCGTGCCTTTTGTCCAGGTGGTAGCCTTTCTCGTTTGGAGGAGATCACTTTATCCAAGGGAGAAATATATGAGGATGTAAATCTTGTGATAGATATGGTAGCTATAGGGCCTTTAATTATTGGTCCAGAAAAACGATTAAAAACTATCTTCCGTGCCAAGAATGAAGACTTAGATTCTCACTCCTCTGTCTTTGACTTTTTATTTGACCCTAACTTTTTATTTAACTTTTTCCTGGAATGTCTTCTTCCAAGGAGTATTTACAAACTTCCCTGGAATGATTTCTTAATCTGGGGGGAAAATGACCCTGGTATAAAGTATAAACATGGCGAAGTTATCCAGAATTGTGATAATTGTTATTATTATTATGAGGAAGCAGAAAAAACTTTTGATAGAATAAATATCATCTATGATGAATGGAAAATTCGTGATACGTTCGTAACTGAGTCAATAAGAATGATTATCAATGTAATGGTAACTGATTTATTGATAGGAGCCAAAGATGTATGTCTAATATATTTGGAGTGGAGCGCAGCACCAGCACAATTCGAGGGGTTATTATCAGCATGGGGATTAACAACGTCAGAGATTAACATATTAATAAATTATTTTTCTTTTATAGCGAATTTTGTAGATATAGCTTTGAAAGGTAAACTCGAGGCAAGCAACGTGGTAGAATTTATTAATGGTTTTTATTCGTTTTTTGATACAGTAGCTAGCCAAATGGATGGAATAATAAAAAAATTAAATAACCTCCCATGGTGGAGTAAGTTAGGATTACGCTTAACTATAATTGGTGCAATATTAGATGCCTACGAGATCTACAAAACAACTTCTAATACTTGGGGATTATTCTCATACGACCGCGACAAGTGGAAATTTTGCGAGAATATCTATAATTATAGCGTCAATAGATTGAATCAGATTTATGAGTATTTAGATAGTTGTGTAACTGCTAAAAAAGTTGGAGAATGTGACAAACTAGTTCCTCCCTCTATACCGCCTTTGTCTCCTCTAGACACTCCAACCACCCACTCCACCGTTGCTGGCTCCCACGATCCCAATGACAAGCTCACTTCGCTTGGGGTTGGTTCGCTACTTCATATTTCGCCAGATTCAGCCATCACTTACACCATCCGGTTTGAGAATGACCGAAAGGCCACAGCCGCGGCTCAACTGGTAACCATCACTGACCCGCTCTCTCCCCTGCTCGACTGGTCTACCTTCACCCTTGGAGATATGGAATTTGGCAGCCACCATATCAGCCTGCCTCCTGGCCTTACCTACTACTCCACCGAGGTTGATCTTAGGCCCGAAGGGAATAACCTTTTGGTAAAGATTGAGGCTAGCTTTAACCCTATAATCGGGATAGTTACCTGGAGCTTTACAAGCATAGATCCGGCCACTGGCGAGCTCACTGAAGATCCGCTGGCAGGCTTTCTGCCGCCTAATGGTGAAAACCACGAAGGTGAAGGCTATGTCAAATTTAGTATTAAACCCCGCCTTGGTCTTCCTACTGGGACAACCATCAGCAACATGGCCTCGATCACCTTTGACTGGAACCCATCTATGGATACGCCGCTAGTATTTAACACCATTGATGCTGGCTCTCCTGTAAGCCAAGTTACCGCTCTCCCTGTCCGATCTCCCAACCAGTTTACTGTAACCTGGAGTGGACAGGATGATGCTGACGGCTCAGGCATTGCAAGCTATGATATCTATGTCTCCGAAAATGGCGGCCCATATACTATATGGCTTAAAAACACGACCGCTACAAGTGGCCAATTTTCTGGCACAGGTGGTCGAAGCTATGCCTTCTATAGTGTGGCCACAGATAATGTCGGCCATCGTGAGCAGCATCCAACCGCTCCTGATGCCATCACTACTACCTCCATTAACCATGCGCCGTCAACTCCGCTGATCTACTCTCCAGCTCACCAAAGCACGCTCACTACCACTAGCCCCCCAACCCTAATTATTCGAAGCAGCTTTGATCAGGATCATGATCCCTTAAGTTATGAATTTGAACTCTATCCTAACCCTGATCTTACACCACCTACTCTGCTTTCGGCCAATGCTATTTCTGCCCCGGAAGGCTTGGCTACCATATCTTGGGATTGTCCTATTCCTCTGCAAGGGAATCGCTGGTATTCGTGGCGAGCACGGGCCTTCGATGGTCTAGCTTACAGCGACTGGACAGAAGGTGCGACCTTCTTAGTCAAAGGGAATACTTTCCGCATCCCTCTTGGGGCTGGCTGGAATTTGATCAGTTTCCCCATCTCCACCTGTTGGTATGACACTGAATTTGCTCCCTTTATTCCTTTGCCAGCAGGTACAGGGTTGACCAGGGTGGCTAGTTTGAAAGAGGTCTTGAGGTCAATCGATGGTCAATACACAGTCATCCTCTCCTTTGACCAGGATGGAGCGCATACTTTTGATCCAGCCTTAGATGGTCAGGGCTTTAATGACCTGCATTATCTAGCCCCAGGCTATGGCTACTGGATCAAGATGAGCCAGCCGGCAACCCTTGAGCTTGAGGCCGATCAACTCCTTGATCCTTCAGCCAGTCTGTCTCTTGGAGCGGGCTGGAATCTGACCGGTTATTGGGGAAGGGAGGCTCGATATGATCTGGCTATTGCTCCAAAGATTTCTTTGCCAGAAGGTGTACAGTGGCTGGCGACGCCGAGCCTGACCAAGGTGCTTTCCTCGATCGAGGGGGCATATTCAATGATTAGCTCATTTGATCAGTATGGCGGGCATACCTTTGATCCATTGCTTGATGGATGGGGCTTTAATGATCTGCATTATCTGTCTCCAGGCTATGGTTTCTGGATAAAAATGACCAGACCAGCAACGTTGCACTATTAAGGAAACGTTGCACTATTCAAGGAGGAAAAAAGAGCATGGTAAAAAGTCAAAAAAAGAAATGGATCGCCACCTTGATTATGGCTAGCGTAGGTATGGCGCTGGTTAGTCTATTTTCAGCCGCAGAAAAAGACGGAATTGCTTTTTCGGCGAGCTCAAGGCATTTTAGCAATCCCAAGCCTACTCCCCTATTCATCGATTTTATAGGAAGCTGTCTCATCAATACCAAAGAATCTCAGCCAGGCGATGAGGTAGCTGTATTCACCAGCACGGGCATCCTTTGCGGAGCAGTAGCTGTCACCACTGCCGGCCAATATGGGGTTCTTCATGTCTATGGAGATGATCCGAGCACTGAGGAAATTGAAGGAGCGCTGCCTGGTGAAGAGTTAATGTTTGTGGTTTGGGATAGCCATCTGAAGACCGAATATACCCTGTCTCCTGATGAAATGGCCCCAGTCTCTCTTGGCTCCTTCTCCTCTTCACCCATACCAGTGGTTTGGAAGGCAGATAAAAGTAGATATGGTTTGAATCTGACTATCAACAGGCTGTCTGAAAAATAAGTCGCCCGAAAAAATAAGTCGAAGAAAGGAGATGAAATATGAGGTGGCTCAATAAGTCACGATTCTATAGACTAAGACTATTGGCGATGATGATTTTCCTCCTTTTTCTGAGCATGTTCTTTCTCCCTCTCCAAGAGAGAGCCTACGGGCTACATTTTAAGGAACCGACACCTACGCCGGTAATGGTAGATTTTATCGGGAAAATCACCATTAATGGCTATAAGGCGGCTTTGGGCGATGAGATCGGTGTCACTGATCAGTACGGGCTCCTGGTTGGCAGAACCACCATTACTACCCCAGGCCAGTATGGCGTGTTGCATGTCTATGGGGATGACCCGACCACCCCTCAGCATGATGGAGCAGATCCAGGCAGCGTTCTGATCTTTAAACTCTGGCAGGCAAGCTCAAGGACCGAAACGGTCATTACTCAGGCAATGATGTCTTCCAGTCAACCCCTAGGAGGTTTCAAGCCTTCTGGCTTTCCCTTGCGATGGACAGAGGATAAGGATAAATATGTTGTGGACCTGGCGGTAAAAGTTGATGCTGTCCCCCTTTTTTCAGGCTGGGGGAGTATAATCATCTTAACCTTACTGCTCTTTGCCCTACCCTATAAAAAACTAAAAAAACTGATCGACGCCTAGCTCACCGAAACCATTATGTTCTTGATTTACTGAGTCATTCTCATCAAAGTTATATACGTTTTTTTCGTACCCTAGCTCAGAATAAGCTGGCTGATTTCTGACAGCGGGGCGATGGTTTCGGCTGCTCCCCGCTTGATAGCCTCCTTGGGCATGCCAAAAACCACACAGCTAGCCTCATCCTGAGCAATAGTATGGGCGCCTGCCTGCCGCATCTTCAAGAGCCCCTCAGCTCCGTCAGCTCCCATGCCGGTCAGCAACACCCCAATGGCGTTTGGTCCGGCTGACTCGGCCACTGACTCAAACAGCACATCCACCGAAGGCCGCTGATGATGAACCAGTGGGCCGCTTTTGATCTCCACCGAGTATTTTGATCCGCTGCGGCGAAGAACCATGTGGTAGTTGCCAGGAGCGAGCAAGGCCCTGCCCGCAATAACTGAATCTCCGCTCTGGGCCTCCTTGACTTCAATACGACATAAGGTATTGAGCCGCTCGGCAAAGGTGCGGGTAAAATTGGCTGGCATATGCTGAACGATGACTATGCCCGGCGCTCCTGGAGGCAATCGGGTCAGGATTTCCTTAATTGCTTCTGTGCCTCCGGTTGAGGCCCCGATAGCTATAATCCGGTCTGTGGTTTTGCTCAAGGCTCGTGGGGCTGCAAACTGAAGGGCGGGACTCTTAGCTTTTTTGGCCAGCCAGGATTTCATGTCAACCCAGGCCGCTGCTTTAATTTTATCAACTAACTGCTCACTCATATCACCAATCGAATAGGATGCTCCGGGTTTGGCAATGACCTCAACCGCGCCCAACTCAAGGGCTTCGAGAGCTACCGAGCTTCCCTTCTCAGCCAGAGAGCTAACCACAATCACCGGTAGTGGATAATAATGCATTAGCTTGCGCAGGAAAGCCAGGCCATCCATTCTAGGCATCTCAATATCAAGGGTAATAACATCCGGCTGCAACTGAACGATCAGGTCGCGAGCCACATAAGGGTCAGGAGCGGTCCCCACTACTTCGATCTGTGGATCACGATCCAGCTCTCTGGCCAGAATGGTCCGTACCACTGCTGAATCATCAACAATCAGAACTTTGATTTTTCTCATTACCGATGGCTCCAGTCTGATCTTCGTAGCTGTTTGACTTTCAAAACCACAACCTCTCCGCTTAGGGTATTGAAAACGATCTTTCGTCCTAGTTGGCCCTCTACATCCTCGGAAATAATCGGAATCCCAAAATGGCTTAGAATCTTGCGGGCCATGGCTACGTTCTCCCGGCCAATATTGGCTGAAATGTTTCGCACTGTCCGAGCACCACCAAAGAGTTGAGCCTCAAGATCAGCCAGCACGGAGCCCTCCTCCTGCATCATCTTGATCAGCAGAGGGGTAGCCACGTTGCCAAAGCGGGTATTTGCCTCCTGATGGCTTTGGAAGCTTGGCAGAACGAAATGATTCATCCCTCCGATTCTCTTTCGCCTATCCCACAGGCAGATCGAGACACATGATCCAAGGACCGTAGAAATGAGGGCAGGCTGAGTGGCTAGATACAGACAGCCAGGTTCCAAAAAGTAATTGATGGGCTCTCGGTTTGGAATATCCATAATCTTTTCTTTCTCGTGTGCTTCAGCCTTGAGGCAGGTCCACTGTTATCTTTCTATCGCCTCAAAAGAGAGATTTCCGGTTTATTCTTACTTCAAATCGAATGATCCTTGAGCGTTCTTTAATCCCTTCGCTCTTATATCTCAGACACCATAAACCCTATATCAGAACAACCATAAACCCTCAAATGGGCTTAGCTCTTATTAGGGTCTTTCAATGGTAGCTAATAAATAAGAGCGAATACCTTAAATACCTACAACCTTACATCTTTACTGGTAGTTACACTTTACATCTTTACTGGACTGGTGTCTTTTCGCTAATAAAGTGCGCAAGCTGGGCGGGCACAAAGTCCGCCCCTGCAATTAGCTTATCCGCACCTACAATTGATAGCTTAATTGATCCGCTGCCCAACTTGTGTTACGCACTTAGCGAAAGAACCATTTACCTTACACCTTTTGGTAGATAGAGGGTTGAACATACCGAAATCCACTAGCCAAACCAAGCAGGCTTTCTGAATGTCCAACCAGCAAATATCCCGAATCCTTGAGCAGTCGATGAAAGCGGTCGATTATTTTCCTGCGTCCCTGCTCGTCGAAATAAATCATCACATTGCGGCAAAAAATGGCATCAAGCGGCCCTCGGAAGGGATATTCTGGCCCTTGGAGATTGAGATAATTGAAAACAACCATTTTTCGAACAAATTCCCGCACCTCCACCAAACCCTCTCCGGCAGATTGAAAATATTTACTCTCTTGAACCGGAAGGCCAGCCAGATTTTTCTTTTCATAGATGCCTCGCCTTGCTTTGCTCAAAACTTGTTTTGAGATATCCGTAGCCAGGATTTTGGCATCCAGGAATCTCTCACCTCCCAGGGTCTCAAGAATGGTAATAGCTAGCGAAAAGGGCTCCTCCCCGCTTGAGCATCCAGCAGACCAGAAGCGAAACTTCCGCTGACCAGCCCGCCACCATTCCTTAAGCACTGAGGCCAGGAAATCAAAGTGGTCCTTTTCCCGAAAGAAACCAGTAACATTGGTCGAGATGACATCCAAAAGAGAGGCAAGCTCCTCCTTTTTCGGATCCCTGACTATGTACTCATAATACTCCTGGTAGTTAGAGATCCCTACCTCATGCATCCGTTTAGACAGCCGGGCCCGCAAAAGCTCTTTCTTGCTCTCACCAAGGTTGATCCCACTGTGGGCATAGATCAAGGATGCATATTGGCGAAAGGTTCGCTCATCCATAGTTATCGCTATTTGTTATCGCTAGTTATCGCTGGATATAATTGTCGCTGGCTTCTCTCGGTTATAGCTGGCTATAGTTGTCGCTGGCTTGTCGCCGAGGTCAAGCCGCCAAGGGCTGCCTAGCCGTTGAAATCCGTAAAGTCATTATCATCCAGGGGGATAATCTGCTCTGGTTTGACCACCCTCCCCCCTTTTGGAGTAGCCTGACTCTTTGCTCTCCTGTCAACCATGCCTCTTTCGACACCGGCTATCCTGGGAAGCCGGGCAGTGGAGGTCTGATCGGCAGCCAGGATGATTTCCTGCCCCTTGCTGCTGGCACCAACAACCCTGGTTAGGTCAGCCACCATTGCCTTAAGGCTTTCGGACTGAAGATGCAGCTTTTCAGCCGAAGCTGCTCCTTGAGCAGCGCTAGCCGCAGTTTGCTGAGTTACTTTATCCATCTGACTGATAGCTATATTGACCTGGTCGATCCCCTGCGCCTGCTCTTTAGAGGCAGCCGCAATCTCGCTGACCAGACCAGCCACCTTATCGGCACTTGCGGCTACCTTCTCGAAAGCCTCAAAGGTGCGCTTGGCCAGATTAGATCCCTCATTTATCTTGTGGACCGCATCTTCGATCATGCTAGAGGTATTTCTGGCTGCCTCGGCTGCTCGCTGGGCCAGGTTGCGGACCTCATCAGCCACCACGGCAAACCCCTTGCCAGCCTCACCCGCTCTGGCTGCCTCAACCGCGGCATTGAGAGCTAAAAGGTTAGTCTGGAAAGCGATCTCATCAATAGTCTTGATGATCTTGCCGATCTCCTCACTTGAGGTAGAAAGCTCACTCATGGATTGATCCATAGCCTTCATCGACTGGCTGGCCTCTTCAACCACGTTCCTAGTTTCCTGCATTAGTTGATTAGCCTGGTGAGCATGGTCGGCGTTATTTTTGGTCATAGAGGTGATCTCTTCAAGAGAGGCTGAGGTCTCCTGCAAAGAGGCAGCCTGCTGCGAGGCCCCTTCAGCCAACTGCTGACTGGATGAAGAGATCTGCTCTGAGGCAGAATACACCTGCTGAGCTCCATTGGACAGGGTATAGATGATTCGCCGCAAGGGGCCAATGATGTTCTGAGACAGAAGAAAGGCAATCAGACCGCCGATAGTCAGGGTCAGCAGAGCGGTTATAGGCATGAATTTATGAATAAATGAGGAAAAAGAGTCATACTGATTCTGGAAGGATTTTTGATGTTTCTCCAGGATACCTTCAATTTGGGTCAGGTATCCGAGAACCTGCTCAGCGTTTTGCTGGGTTAAATCCTGGAAAACCTGAATCGCCTGATTATTTTTATCCACGATCTGATCAATATAGTCCATAGTCTCCTGATAGCATAGGCTGAGCTGATTAAGAGCAGGCAGGGTTTCCTGCTCATATATGCTCATGGCTTTGCTCCTGTCCCCGCTTTCATAAGCCTCGATGATTTTACGGGCTGAATTGTGAACAGTCTCATGGGGGGAGGCCCATTTCCCAAACAGGGAGTTGAGCTTTGGATCTTCTGTCTGGAAGGTTGCATACCATTGGCCGAAAGCGCACTGCTGAGGATTTATTGAACCAGTAAATCTTTTCCCGCTCACAAGATAATCTCTAAGCTCATTAGCCCACCTCAAGTGCTCTATCCATTGCTCCGCCAGCAGGGCATCGATTTTATGATCGAATTTTATATATAAGTTTTCAATCTGCTTGGCTGAATTATGAAGCTCCTGATGAGGCTGTTTGATTTTTTCCAGCAGCCGAGCGATCTCAGGATCGATCCTGGCCATTTCTTCAGCCTTTGGACCATAGAGCCATTTTCCGAATTTACACTGATGATCATCGGTCTGAATATTTAGTCTGCCGACCTCTTTTTTCAAAAAAAGAGAGGATAGTTCATTGAGCCAGGCTAAATGATCTCTTTCCGCCTCGTGAAGTAGAGCAGCGTTTTCCTGGACGATTTTGTTGGCCTTATCAAGATACCCCATTCGATTGATGGCATAGAAGCTGATCCCACCCAAAATCGACAAAAGCAGCAAAATAACCCCAAATCCAACCCAAATTCTCTTTCCTATAGTGTCAAGCATCATTGCTCCTCCTCTTCAGCATAATCACCACCACCAGCATCCTCTCCCTTATCCTCTCCCTTATCCTCTCCCTTATCCGGTTCTGATTTTAAATTCTCCATCAGGAGCAGGCCATCAACATTTAGAACCTGATCGATATCCAGCAAAATAATTACCTTGCCTTTGACTTTGGCCATGCCCATGATATACTCTGTGTCCAATTTTACTCCAAAATTAGGTGTCTCCTCCATCTCTTCCCTTCTAATGGGGATAACTTCAGAGACCGAATCAACGACCATGCCCATCGGTATTGACCCTGATCTTCCCTTGATTTCGGCAACAATTATGCAGGTTCGGTCAGTGTGCTCTAAAAATTCCATGCCGAACTTGAGCCGCAGATTAACCACCGGGATGATCTTCCCTCGCAGGTTGATGACTCCCTCGACATAAGCAGGGGTTTGCGGAACAGCCGTAACTTCCATCGCACCGATAATCTCTTTCACCTTCACAATCTCTAGTCCATACTCCTGATTAGCCAGGGTAAAGGTTAGATATTTCCCCTCTCTTGCCGCCAAAGTCTGATTATTCTTCTCTAGCAGTGCTTCCGGCATAATTTATGTGCACCCCCTCTTTCTGAAAAAATTGGCCGGCTGCGGCCAGCCAGCTATTTCCCTCCACTATGGCCAGCTATTTTCTATTAAGTGGTTCTTTCACTAACAAAGCGCGCAATTTTGATGACCGCAGAGAGCCCGCCCCTTGCGATTGATAGCGTAATTGATCCGCTGCCCAAACTTGTATTAGGTACTTAGCGAGAGGACCATTAAGCGGAGCAATCATAACAAGTTATAACCTCCTGGCTAGGATAATTATTTCACTTGTCCATGGGCTTGGCGTCATTATGTGTCATTATGTCAAGTTATCAACCCTTATGGTCGGGCACTTATATACGTCTCATCCCCCCTGATAGTGGGTAGAATAATATTCAAGCAATCCATGAGCATCCAAAATCAACCCCACCCGACCATCAGCCAGGATAGCCCCGCCCGAGACCCCCTGAAGCCCTTGAAAGGCTTCGCCAAGTGATTTGATAACCACCTGCTGTTGACCTATGAGGTTATCCACAAAAAAACCGATCCGGTTTGACCCATCCCGAATGATCATGACTAGCCCCTCTGCGCGCTCGCTGCCGATCGAGTCTTCGGAACACTCGTCGATTGAGTCTTCGAAAGGCCCTTTTCGCCGCCTGGCCGATGTGCTCATGCCCAGAAGCCGGTCAAGATCAATCAGGGGAATGATTGAATCCCGAAGATGCAGTACCTTTCCCCGATTATGGCAGATGACGATTTGTTCTTTTTGGGGTTTTAGGGATTCTTCAATGCAATAGGTAGGGAATATGTACCGCTCTCCTGCTGACTGAACCAGCATACCGTCAATGATGGCCATGGTCAGCGGAAGCCGGATGTTGAATCTGGTTCCTTCACCTTCCTTGGTATCCATAGAAATCACACCGCGCAAAGATCCGATCTTTTTTTTGACCACATCCATTCCTACCCCGCGGCCTGAAATATCGGTGATCTTTTCAGCCGTAGAAAAGCCAGGCTGAAAGATAAAATTGAGAATCTCATCCCGTGAATACTCCTTACCTTCGATCACCAACCCCCTTTGCCGTGCTTTATCAAAGATCTTTTTTTCAGATAGCCCCCGGCCATCATCCCTGACCTCAATGACAATATTTCCTGCCTCATGCCTGGCTTCAAGGTAAATATTCCCTGTTTTGTCCTTCCCGCAAGCCTCCCGCTCCTCAGGGGACTCAATCCCGTGATCTACCGCATTGCGCAACATATGGACCAGGGGATCAGCCAGGGTATCAATTACCTGCCTGTCCAGCTCGGTTTCCTCCCCCCGCAAGGTAACCCTGACCAGTTTACCAGCCTTGCGGCTTACATCCCGCACCAGTCTCTCCATTCGCTGAAACAGGGGCCGAATCGGCAGCATGTGCATCGACATGGTCAGATTTTGTAGCTCTCGGGTAATCTTGCTCAACTGAGCAATATTTTTACTGAGCTTTTGATCATGGACCTCACTGCTGGCCACCTGAATCTGAGCTATTACCAGCTCGCCGACAAGATCAACCAGGCTGTCCAGCTTCTCCACGCTGACCCTGATCCCCTCCTCGGCCTTGGGCTTGCGGCTTTCTCCAGCTTTTAAGTTTTTCTGTTCCCGGATAGCCTTGGCCACATCCTGGGGCTTGGCCTTGCCAGATCGGATCAATACCTCACCGATCTTGCCCGCATCCTCTTCTGCTTGCTTTCTGAGAGCCTCCTCGACATCCTTCTCACCTATGGTTCCCTGCTCAACCAGGATTTCACCAAGCTTTTTCTCGCCATCTTCCCCGAAACCCTCGTTTCCAGAGGCCAGCTCAAGTCGGCTGACCAGCCGGGCTACCTCAGGCGGCACTTCATCCTGTGAGGAAAGAACCCCTCCACTTACTTCACTCTGGATAATGTCGATCAACTTTCGAAGCACATCCACGGTTTCAAAAAGCATGTCAATGACCACTGGCCGCAGGACAACCCCCTTGTCTCTGGCTGAAACCAGAATGCCTTCCGCCACATGGGTCAGTTTGCCGATAGCCACGAAATTAAAAAATCCAGCCACCCCTTTGATGGTATGGATTGGCCGGAAAACCGCGTTGATCGCCTCCTTGTCTTCAGGTTTCTCTTCCAGGGACAAAAGAGCAAGATCAAGATTATCAAGGTGCTCCTTGGCCTCTGTACAAAACTCCAGGATAAGATCTGCATCCTCAATCATAGATAGCTCCCCGCCTCGCGCTCTGTCTCCTTATGATTATTTGATCGCCTTAAGCTGCCTCATTACTAATAGAGCCAGCTCTTAGAACTAATACAGCCAGCTCTTGGGTTGAGTTTTTAAGTATTCGGCACCTTGCAGAGTATTTGGCACTTTACGAAAAAAGCCTCTTTGTCAGGCTAAAGAAAGCAGCTCCTCTCTTCGCTTCTCTCCCCTTCCTGATATCTCTTTACGGTCAGAGGACAAAGAGACTTCTAAAAAATTTATACTCGACTTATCAATTCTGGTTATTCATTCTGATTTATCCAGCTTTTGGGCTGTATACCGTAGCTTGGGCTGCCGTAGTACCGTAGCTTGGGCTGTGCGCCGTCCAGATGGGTTGCGACTAGCCATATGGGTTACGCGCGACCAGATGGGTTATGAATAAATAACTTACGATAAATAACGCCCGATAAATACCGCCTTGTCAAACCGATGAGAAGTTTCTATTTTCCGAATAAGAAAACAAATCTCTCTTTCACAAGGTGTGGCGATCATGAAGATAACCAGCTTCAGCCAAAAGATAATCATAAGTTTTCTGACTGTGCTCCTTTTGATGATCGCTCTGGCCTTGGTCTCTTATCGGGCTTTCATTAAAATGGAGAGGCTGTCAGAGAAACTAAACAGGACGCTGCTTCTTGATATGTTCCTGGATGAGAGCGTGAGTCATCACCGAAAGTGGATGAATGATCTAGCCCAAACCTTTCTCTTGAATCGAAAATTTCAGGGTAGCCTAAACCCTCATCAGTGTGAATTCGGCAAATGGTATGAAGCATTTGAGCCGCCAGACAGAAAAAGCAGACAGATTTACTCGCGAATCGATCGCCCACATCATATTCTCCATGAATCGGCCAGGGAGATTCTCTCCCTGCTCTATGGGTCTGGCCACCAACGTGATATAGCTCACCTGATGGAAGTAGCCAGAAGCAGGTACATTGTGCAGATGATGGGGCTTGGCGAGGTGATCGAGAAAAAGGGGGAAAAGCCTCTTTCCAGTCTTGATGGGCTATTGTCCTTGTTTAATGAAATATACCAAAGCTTTTCTGCCAGTGATCAGCAGGGGATAGCGATCGTCCGATCACTGCAAAAGCTGCATCAGAGCCTGGACAGCTCCTTGAGTCAGGTATATCGCCTAGCCCAGCAAGGCAGGTGGATGGAGGCAAAGAGGTTTTATGATCATGAGATTTTGCCGGCCCATGAGGAATTTCTGGCCCATTTTGCCCGGCTGGATGAGCTGGTTCACCAGCGGGTCGAAAATAATCGAAAGGCCAGGCAAATCTATGCCCAGCGCACTGTTCCGGCTATGGAAGAGCTTCAGGAGCTGATCGAGCAGCTTCGCTCACACTTTATGAATCAGGTGGCCGATCTTGAAAGTGAATACTATAAAGTAGCCAAATGGTCGAAGAATTTCATCCTCTACTCCACGCTGTTTATCATCTTTTTGACTATACTCTACAGCTTTCTCATTCCTCAAAGCCTGGTTAAACCGATCAGGCAGCTTACCGAGTTTGCCAACCGGATCGCCACCGAAGGAGAGCTGTCAGAAACCATTCAACTTAAGAATCAGGATGAAATTGGCCAACTTGCTTCCTCATTCAACCGGATGATTCATGCCTTACGAAAGTCGCAAGAAGAGCTGGAAGAGTGGGGGAAAAAACTGGAGAAAAAAGTGAATGAGCGCACCCAAGCCCTAAAGAGCGCCTATCAGCAGCTTGAGAAGGCTCAGGCTCAATTGGTCCAGTCATCCAAGCTGGCCTCTATCGGCGAGCTAGCTGCGGGGATGGCCCATGAGATTAACAACCCGATGAATGTGATTGTCGGCTATTCGGAGCTGCTGCTCGATGAGATCGGGCCAGGGACGCAAACCCATGCCTATGTTCGAGGAATCCTCGAGGCCAGCCAGAGGATCAGCACGATTATCAGAAATCTTCTGACCTTTGCCCGGCAGGGGGCGCAAGAGCAGAGCCAGGTTTCCATTCCCACGCTGCTTGACCAGGCGCTTTCATTTATAGAAAGGCGACTGGCTAGGGATGGTATCCGAATTGAGCGGGATTACGAACCTGGTCTGCCTAATATCTGTGCCCGGGGCGGTCAACTGGGGCAGGTGTTTTTAAATTTGATCATTAATGCTCGGGATGCTATCTTGGAAAAGGCCGGGGCGGCCGGTGAGGATTTTGACAAGGTATTGAATATTCAAGCTCGGAAGATTCAGAAGGATCAGATGGCCATGATCCAAATCAGATTTCGTGATAGCGGCGTGGGGATAAAACCTGAGAACATAAGCCGAGTGTTTGATCCATTTTTCACCACCAAGAGGGAGGGGAAGGGAACAGGGCTTGGATTGAGCATAAGCTACGGGATTATTAAAGATCATCAGGGAAATATCCAGGTGGAGAGCAGGGAGGGCGAGGGGACCACTTTCACCATCGAGCTGCCGATCATCCTCTCCAAGTCTGATGATTCCTGCTCCAAATGAGGAAGATATGAAAGAGATTCTTTTGATTGATGATGAGCCAGGAATTCGCCTTACCTTTTCTAGGATTTTGGAAAAGGAGGGATACCGGGTTGAGACTGCCGCCAATTTTGCGGAAGCTAAGGAGAGCTTGAGTACCTCTTGTCCTGATGTGGTCATCAGCGATATCATCCTCCCCGGCGCAAGCGGGATTGAAATTCTGAAGATGATTAAGGAGCACTCTCCGGATATACCAGTCATCATGATTACTGGAGAGCCCAATATTGATACGGCGATCGAGTCAGTACGGCAGGGGGCGTATGATTATCTCTCCAAGCCGATCAACCGTCAGCAGTTGTGCGGAGCCGTAGCCAGGGCTATGGAGAAGAAGTGGCTGGTCGATGAGCACAAAAGACTTGAGGCGGAAACCCTGAGATATCAGAGAGAGCTTGAGGATAAGGTTAGAGAGAGGACCAGGGCTTTAGAGGAGCTCAATGCTTTCATCAACAATGTGATCGAAAGTATTTCATCCGGCCTGATCACCCTAGATCTTTCAGGGAAGATCACTATGGTCAACACCCATGCTCTTGAGTTCCTGCATGGGGAAAACAAATCGGAAATTATTGGCCAAAGGTATGATCAGCTCTTTCCCCAGGATCTGGCTCAAGCAGTTGGTCGGGTTATTCAGGAGGCTGATTTTAGCCGCTCTCATGAATTTGAGCTCGGGGAGAGGACCATTGGCTACAATGTTTCGCCTCTTTTGGATAATGAGCAAAAGATCAGAGGGAATGTAATTATCATGAGAGACATCTCAGAAAAAAAGAGGCTTGAGCGGGAGCTGATCCAGTCGGAAAAATTGGCCACCCTTGGTCTTTTGGCTGGCAAGATCAGTCATGAGATGAGAAATCCCCTCTTTGGCATCCTAGGCTATGCGGAACTTTTGGAATCAAAGTATCCGCAGGAGGAAGAGCTTCGGCAGATTATAAATCAGGCTCTTCGCCTGAAAAAAATGACCAGCGATCTTTTGATGATCAGCAAGCCCAAACCGCCTCTGATCACCTCGGTTGACCTAAACGCTATCTTGCGGGAAACTCTGGATTTTTTGCGGGAAGTTACCGGCCAGATCAAATATCATGAGGTTATCCAGAAATATCATCCCAATCTGCCCCTGATTCAGGGCGATAAGGAGCAGATCAAGCAGATGTTTACTAACCTGATCATCAATGCTTCGCAGGCTATGAAAGATCAGCCCGCCGAAAGGAGCATTCTGACAGTAGGCACAGGGATGGCTGAGGAGGGGAGGCTGGTTTTGGCTTATGTTCAGGACACTGGCTGTGGAATTGCAGATCAAGACCTTGAGCGGATTTTTGACCCCTTCTATACCACCAAGGGGGAGGAAGGAACGGGCCTGGGGATGGCTGTAATTCGGGAAATTGTCAATAAACATCATGGCCAGATAAAGATTGAAAGCCGGATAGGAGAAGGGACCAGGGTTTCGGTCCTGTTGCCTGTTGTTGGGTGATGGGGATGATTAATTAAAGTTTTAGGAAAAGGGTTTTCCCCTTACGGTCAAGCTAAAAATTCTCTTTTTCAGCTTCATAACTTGTCTTAACCAGCTCGGCCAGGTGAAGAATCTCTGGCTCGCTGATGTTTAGAATCTTAGCCGAGGCGAGGGTCTGGAAGTCAATATCCTGTCTGGGATTTCGGTAGCCAATCCCCAAATATAGGCACAAGGCATCAGCTAGATTCAAGAGGGCGGCAAATTTTAGTATTTCCACCTCCAGAGGATCGATCTCAGATAGGCTGTGGTGGTGGGTAACTGCCTCTTCTAGTTCTGTTGACAGGTTCCACTTCTTGACTATCAAGCCGCCTACCTCAGCATGAGTGAAGCCAAGCTTTTCTCTCTCGATTTCGGCAAAGGTCAGCTCTTCATTATAAACCGTTTGGACAATTTCAGTGAAAAGCTCGTTTCGCTGATTATTCAGAATAGTCTTGCCGATATCGTGCATTAATCCTCCGATGAAGGCCTCTTCGGCCTGGCAGCATAAATGCCTGGACAGGGCATGAGCGGCAATGGCCGCAGCGATCGAGTGCTCCCAGAGCATCTTCTCGGCCAAGCTCGTTCGCCGATAGAAGCTTTTTAAAGACGCGGCCAGAGCCAGAGACTTTATCCCCTTGAAGCCGATCAAGACAATGGCTGAAGCTACCGTGTTGATGCTTCTCAGGCATCCGTAAAAGGAGGAATTAGCAATCTTGAGAATTTGGGCAGTCAGGGCCTGATCGGCCAGAATCGCCCGCTCCAAAACCTTGGTGTCCGTATTGGGATCTGAAGCTAGGGATATGATTCTGCTGGCCACCAGGGGCATGGGAGGAAGATCACAGGTTGAATCGATCAGGGCTTTCAATTCCTTGCTAATCGGCATAACTAACGAGGTCTCCTTATGGATAAGAGTTAAAGAGCCATCGGCAGGCTGGCCGATTTAATCTTACTAAATACCACAAAACCACAAGCTTAGGCAATCTTTAATTTTTCTTAGCTTTGTTCTTGATTTCACTACTGGACGCTTTTCTCAGTAAAAAGTGTCCGGTAGCAAGAAATTAATTTTGATTTCTTATCATTTTTGATATATTTAGTGGCTCTTTCGCCAGTTCCGAAGCTAGCTGCTTATTGGTTCTTTCGCCAAGTGCGAGAGCAGATACAACTGCCCAATCAATTGTAGGAGGGGCCCTTGGGGGGCCGCCCAAATTGCGCGCTTTGTTAGCGAGAGAGAGGCCCACTTATGCAGCTAGCCTGGAGAAAATACTATATATATTATTGTCGGGAGAATAAAGAGAATATGAAAGTCGTATTTATCCTACCTGGATATCCATGCAAACCATCGGGTGGCTTTAGAGTAGTCTATGAGTATTCTAACCAGCTAGTAGATCGGGGGCACAAGATAGCTATTATCCATCTAGCTAGATTGCCAGGGGAGGGAAATTCATCTTTATTGAAAAACGGTTATCGTTTGCTTATGAGAAATGCTACTTATTTACGAAATGTATTCTGTGAGCGAAAAGTTGGCTGGCAGTTTGTAGATCCTCGTATTCAGATGATATATGTTATTGATCTAGCCCCCCACCATATCCCTGAAGCTGATGTTATATTTGCTACCTCCTGGCAAACAGCGGAAATAATTCTTAAGTGTCTGGTCAGCAAGGGAGAAAAATTCTATCTAATTCAGCATTATGAAGTGTGGAGCGGCCCAAAGGAGAGGGTTGAGGCTACTTGGCGGGCACCATTCTACAAGGTAGTTATAGCTAGATGGCTTTATGAAAAAGGATTAGATTTAGGTATCCCGGAAGAGGAGATGATTCATATTCCTAATGGGATAAATCATGAATTTTTTAAAATTGTCAAACCTATTGACCAGCGTCCTCCTACAGTAGCCATGATGTACTCCCACCTAGATTGGAAAGGAGGAGCCGATGGGATAAAAGCCTTAGAATTAGCTAAAAACAAGCTCCCTCAGCTTCAAGCGATCTTATTTGGCTCAAGGCGAAGGCCGCTATCACTACCCCACTGGATTCGATATTTCCAAAATCCTCCCCAGACAGTAATTAGAGATCAGATTTATAATGCCAGTAGTATTTACCTTTGTCCGAGCTGGACTGAAGGATGGGCTTTACCATCTGCAGAAGCTATGGCTTGTGGGTGCGCTGTTATTTCTACTGATAATGGTGGGATTCGTGATTATGCTGTCCATGAAGAGACTGCCTTGATATCACCCCCTAAGACTCCTGAGGCTTTAGCCAGGAATATTATCAGGCTGGTGGAAAATGACGCCTTGAGGATAAAGCTTGCTCAAGCTGGACATTGGAACATTCAGCAGTTTACCTGGAAGCAAAGCACAGATTTTCTGGAAAGGTTTTTAATGGAAAAGATAAAAACTCACCCCCCTACAGCCTAAGTGGTCTTTTCGCTAATAAAATGCGCAAGCTGGGCAGACACAAGGTCCGTACCTACACCTACAATTGATTGGGTGATTGGATCTGCTCTCGCACTTAGCTAAAGAACCTCTTAGGATCATAAAACCGTTATTAGATTTAGATTATAGCCGTTGATATAGCTCACCTAGTGATAAGATTGCAGATTCTATATCTTCTTTAGTTATAAATAAAATATCTCGAAGATCTATTCCTGATTGGTGCTTGAAAAACCATATACTTAAAGTAGCGCTAATTGAATATGAGATAGTGCTAGCTAAGGCTGCCCCAATAATGCCAAAGCGCGGAATAAGAAAAAGATCAAAGACAATAGTAAAAAAAAGACCGGCAAGAGCAATGAATAGATTAATCCGCGGTTTGCCGATGCCAGCAATATACGATGCCAGGACATGGACAGTGCTAAAAGCCACGATCCCAGGCAGCAGCCATAAGAATGGCGCTATGCTTCGGCGAAATTCTTCGCCATAGACAAGGGGAAGCATGAAATCGACTAAGGCAGACAAAAATAAAGCCACCGCTAGACTTACCACTAAAATGAGGCGAGTAACTCTAGCTGTGCTGCGTGCGTTTTGAGAGGCTGCCTCTTGTGAAGCAGCGACTTTAGGCAGTAAAACCTTGGCGGCGGCATGTGATATTAGCCAGATGAGCTGAGCCAGATTGACCGCTAGGGTATATAGTCCTACGCCTTCGACGCCGATAAAAAAACTGACCATAAACACATCCAGACGATAGTTGAGAAACTGGCTAAGACTGCCAAGGTAGCAGGGAAGAGCAAAGGCCACAAGTTCCCGAAACCCGGTTTTCCCACGAGAGAAGAAGGGAATTAGAGAATATGAAAGAATGAGGCTGGTCAGGATTAGTGTGGCTACATGAATCCATACAAAAACAAGCGCCGAGGCCTGCTGCCGCCTAAAATGCGAGGCTCCGATCGCCGCGCCGATCAGAAAAAGAGGCAGAGCCCTAACAATTACTTCAAGATGATTAACTTTAATGATTTCCTGAAGACCAATAAGGATAGCGCGCCAGTAATTTGACAACTCCAAAAAAGTAAGGGAGATGGCAATAGCGATTATGGCTTGGTTTCCCATATGCGGTGGCAGCAAGGCGGCAGAATAACCCATACCTCGGAGAAAGAATAAGAGTGCGGCAGCGATCAATCCCTGACATGGAGCTATCAGCATCAACCGCAAGGCCAATGAGCCAGGAGCGGCCTCACCTCGGGCGACCACGTAGGTTACCCCTGCTTGCAGTGAGAAGTCAAGTATCACTTCAAATAGGGTAGTTGTAGCTATCACTAAATCATAGCTGCCTTTACCACTAGGGCCAAGGGCTCGGGCAATGAGAATACCTCCTATCACCATGAGCCCGGTAGTGATGAGGTTAGTACCTAGAGTATGAAGCCCGCTGTACCAAAGAGATCGGCGGGTTTTAGTCATGGCCGCAGGGGATGAATCCTGAGACGAAGGCCTATTTTTCATCAAGTTAGTGAGTCTCCGCCATATTAGTCTTAGTCTTTTGCTTAGTTGGAAGTTCAACCTTCAAGAAGATTCACAATTGCAGGAAAGGATTTTCCGATAAAAGCCAAGATGCTTAGCCCGGCACTTTGGCCAGGAAAAAAGGTCGCCATAGAGTCTCTGGCCTGCTATTCCCACCATATACAAGCGCTCTTCAGGATAAGAGAGTACCTTTTCTATCACTGCCGCCAAATCATGACTACAGCCGCAGCGGGCTAGGAATATATTTTCCCCATCCTTGAAAATTTCCGGTGTAGTTCGGCTCCAGGTGCTAATCGTTGGCAGCCCCATACTCAAAGCAGCCATTAGACTGGTCCGGTAGGTTGAGGCCCCGTCAGGAAAGGGGAGGATAACGATTGTACCCAAAAGGGTATGATAGAGTCCCTCGGGGCTTAAAGGACCAGTAAAGATGATGGAATCCGTCAGCCGATAGCGGTCAATCCTTTTCATTAGTCTTTGCTGATAGGCCGAGTCAATGGCGCCGGCTAGGATCAGCTTGAGAGCTGGATTTTTCTCATGGACCATCCCAAAGGCCTTAATTAGGGTTTCAAGCCCCTTACCTTGGCGGATTGTTCCAAAATGAGAAAGGCTGCCCCTGGCAAAATGGACAGGGGAAGCAGATGGAGAGGGACCACCGCTGGTTAAAGCTTGTGGATGGCTGCCACAGGCTGTTGGCCTTGACCTGAGAGACCTTAGATCTGAAGGCTCAAGCCCTTGGGGAGCAAAATTTAAAGGCTCAAGGTTTGAAGGCGATGGGATGATGGTGAAATTTTTGTTTAGCCAAGTTTCCCAAAAGAGAAAGGCTCGGCTGTGATCGGCCCGCAAGAAAATGTATCCATCAGCGCTAAGACACAGCAGAAGCAGAAGAGAGCGAAACAGGAGAGAACTTGGTTTATGCTCGGTAAATTGATGAAAGGTGATCAGGAGGCGAGGCCGCGGCTTAAAAAACCGGATCAGAAAAGGGACAAAATAAATAGCCAGCCCTCTTCGGTAGGCTCCAACCGTATAGTGAAGATGAGCGATTCGAGAGCCTGATTCGGCGATTTCCCTAGCCCTGGCTAAGGCGTGTTTGACTTTCCAGGCAGAAGCAGCGTTTTCCGACACACAGCTGCTATTCCCTTGCCTGCCGCCGGCTTTTTCTAAGATGAACTTTTCTGGCACAAGCAAGACTTTGGATCTTACCCGCGGTAGCTGATTTAAACTCTGCTCAAGCCTGATGAGATAATCATAAGCTGCATCTACCCTGCCAGTTGATACCCGGATGGAATCGTAGATCAAAGAAATGGTTATCTCAGCCTCATGGGCAGGATCAGCCGTATCAGCCTGAGGCAGGCTGTCGCTGTCCTTAAATTTTTTCCAATACCACCGCAGAGGAACGAGCCCAGCCAAGAGAATAATGGCCGCAAGATGATCTATAGGGTTAAAGAGATGGAAAATCCCCTTCACCTTTTGCCAACTCAGGCTTTGGACTCCAAAATCGAGCCATCTTTCCTTCATTTTTAATTTTGCCTCCTAGAGCTGGAATTATCTCCCCTGATCTCCCTGATATTTTTCAAGCAATGGGTTTAAGCGGTTTTCGATGGGGCAATCTCTTTTTGAAATTCCCCGAGCGCGGCGTAAAAATATCTTTGAGATGGCCGGTTTAAAATCCTAGCCATCTGGTAGCGAATGAGAAAATTGAAATACATGATCTTAGCGTATCGCCGCCAGCTCTTTTCTCCAAACGCTCTTACCATAAAGAGTTTTTCCGACTCACAGCGAGCTTTCACTGCCATATCCACATCTTTTTTAGCCAAGCTTCCACCCCGCACATGGATCACTTTCGCCTCTGGCACATAGTAGACCCCATAACCTTTCTGCCTGGCTCGATAGCAGAATTCGGCATCTTCAGCAAAGAAGAAAAACGCCTCATCCAAAGGGCCGATCTGCTCGATAACCGCTCTTTTGATCATCATACAGCAGCCATCTACATAGCCAACCTGCCGTGGTCGCAGAATCAGGGCAAGTCTTTCGATCATCGGCCAGATTCGAGGATAGAGAAGGTTTTGCAGATCGGACACTAAAACCAAGCATGCTTTCCTGATCGAGGGAAGATCATTATATCCTCGCTGCCAGCGGCCATCTGGGAAGCTCAACCGAGGTCCGGCAATGCCCGCCTGTCGATGGTTTTCAAGAAACCCAATCAGCCTCTCTATCGAGCCTCGGCAGGGGAAGGCATCAGTGTTAAGGAGAAGAATATATTCGCCTTTGGCCTCTCTAATGGCCAGATTATTTCCCCTGGCAAAACCGATATTTTCAGGCAAAAGGATATACCTTAATCGGCCTTGCCTCTTCAGCCACTCTTGGCTCCCATCCACGGATCCATTGTCAACTACGATGGTTTCAAACCTAAAGGGAAGGTTCAACCTATCGAGGTTTGAAAGACAATCCTTAAGATAAGAAATCGTATTGAAATTTACAATAATAATGGAAAGCTTCATACCTCAAACCATAAGAAAAAATCAATTTTTAATTATACGCCAAAAGGCTTAAAATGGATATAGTCAATATCACAATATCAAGATAAGCCAAAACCAAAGAGGCGCGGCTTGGGTCAGCGCTAAAGCTGCCCCGACTTTTCGGCTAGGTTCCAAATTAGGCGGATGATGCGGCGCTGATCCGCGGGCGAAATTAGCGGGTGGGTGGGAAGGGTGATCAGAGTCTTGGCTAGCCTGTGGGCTGCCGGGCAGGTATCCGGCTTGAACTTTCCTTTGAGCTGATCGATCCTGTCGATCGAGTCAGGGTAAAGGCGGCTTAGTCCCAAACCAAGGCGCCTGGCCTGATGATACAGCAGATCTTGCTGCTTTGGGTCTTTCACCACCAGGGGAAAGCGCAAAAGTGGAGTTTGCTCTTCTACTCTTTGCTCAAGGCCAATCTTAAAAGGAAAGTATATAGCCTCACCATCGAGCCTGCTGAGCAGTCTAAGGTAGCGCTGCACTCTCTCAAGCCGAGCCCGGTTCAATTTAGCCATCTTCCACCTCCAGTTTCGCATCAGGCCGCACTGAAAGCCGCTCATCCGCCGCAGGCCGAATCGAGTGGAAAACTCCGTCTGCCCCAGCTTGAGAAACGGCAGATGAGCAGGCAGCCAATATAAGGATGGCCTCAGAAAACAGGCTAAGGCTATGGCTTTGATCAAAAGGATCAGATTTTCCCTGAAACCGTAAGCAGGCAGTGCCTTATATTCCCGCTGTATGGCCGGAGCCAGATCTTGATTTTGGATGAGGATAATGCCTCCTTCGACCGCACAGATTACCTTACCCCGGCCAAGGCTAAAAAAGCCAGCATCTGCTCTGCTGCCAGCCGCCTTCCCCTGGAAGATGCTACCCATAGCCTGAGCAGCATCTTCTACTACCCATATACCCCGTGAGCTGGCCAGGCGCAAGGCTCGGTCTACATCCGCTGGCTTTCCAAGGAAATGATTGACCAGCAGGCACAGCGTCTGATCAGTCAGCCGAGACTCAAGCCGACTATAATCGAAATCCAAACTCATAGGATCAATATCGCCAAGAGCTACCGAGAGCCCGGCTTTGACTACGGCAGAGGCTACCGAATAACAGGTATAGGCAGGAATCAACACCAAGCCTTTTTCTGGCCGAAGACTGTGCATTGCTCTAAGGATCAGGGTCAGGGCAGCTTTGCCCGAAGATACCAACCAGCAGTCAGTCGCCTTGAAATAGTCGGCTAGCTCCTTCTCAAGCCTTTTCGCAGCCTGCCTTGCCCTAAGCCAGCCGCGGCATCCCTCGATAATCTCCCCAAAGGAAATCGGAGCTGCTGTCGGAGGATGAGTTCGCCGAATCCAGCCCATAGTCCACATAGTCCTAAACATCCTATTTCTTCAGGGCATGTCCCTGGCCAACAGAGGACCGATCAGGCGGCTTAGAGCAAGGGGCATTCTTTTCCACACCTTGATGGCTAAGCGATACTTGGGATTTTCTGGATGAAATGCCGGCAGGCTCTCCCCCTCTCGCAGCCAGTAATACCAGTATAGGGGATGAGGTTTTGCTCCCCATTGCTCTTTAAACCGATAGGTGCCAGAGCCTGGTGCGCAGCGGCCAAAATCGAAAAGCCGATACCCTGCATCGCAGGCAAAGCTGAGTATCTTCCAGTAAAGGAGCATATTGGCGCATAAGGAATTGTATTTTCGCCATGAAGAGGCCCAGGGAATTTCCAGGGTATCCTTAAAGCCAAGAACTAATCCAGAGGCGATAGGCTCTGAATCATGATAAACTGTCCAGATTCTGGCTTGATGAGGGAAAGCGGCCAGAGTAGCCCGAAAAAACTCTTTTCCCTGAACCGGAGTGCCAAGGTCTCGCATGTTCCGTGAAAAGACCTGATAGAATGAATCAAGCTCATCCTCTCTCCCCTGGCAAACCAAAAGGTCCTGCCGCTCAGCCTTCCGAATCTGGTTTCGCAGCTTGGCCGAAAATCTTTGCCAGAGCTTTTCGCCTGAGTCAGGCAACTCAAGGAACATAGACAGTCGGTGCTGTTTGACTGCAAGCGCCCACGGATACCCTTGCGACTGGCGAAGCTCAAGGTGCGAGGCGCCAGAGGATCGGGCGATCTCAATCCCCTCTCTGATCAAGGCTGCCTGCACATTTGGATCATGGGCACATACCCCGGCGTAGGTGAAGCCAGGCAGGGAGATCAGACGGGAGCCGAACAGAAGGCTTCTCAGATGAACCAGGGGTAAGATCCCGACCAGCTCGCCCCCCTGTTCTGCATAGAGGTAATAGGTAGGGTGGCCAAGACTTGTTTCCAGAACCCTTCTCCAGGCCGAGAGGTGGTAGATGCTGGACAGAGGGGAGGCCAAGACATAGGCATCCCAGCGGTCCTGATCAAGCTCTTCAAGGGAAGAAACCCTTATACTTTGGCTGGCCATTTTTATTGTCACTTTTAAGCTTTTATTCTGCAATAAAATTTTAAATTAATAACATAATTTTATCGGTTTTTTAGAGTATATTTGTTACAATCTTACCACGACTTTTCGCCAATACCTAGAGATTTCTATTGTTATTAAAGTTTTAGGAAAAGGGTTATAAGGGGAAAACCCTTTTTCAAAAGGGTTTTCCCCTTAAAAATGGTTTTCCCCTTAATTCAATCTGACGATTCACGAAAAAGCTTGACATTACCCATCCAGTCATTAAAATAGGGGTAAGAGATAAAAATTCGTTCTAATTTTTATACTATTTGTTTGATTAAGGAGGTAGCGCGGAAAGCAGGAGGATAAGTTAGTCTGTATTATGAAAAAAAGCCGAACTATGTAACATAGTTCTTCATACAACAAGAAGAGAATACCGAGTGCGGAGGGCTGTTGTTATGATGGTTGAATCAAACGATAGAAGGACAACCAAACGGATCACCGCAGAGATTCCCCTTGAGCTGGTTACTCTCCCCATCACCATTGCCAAAGGATCGCAAAGCTCTCAGACCCAGAATATTAGCTGTTTTGGAATATACTGTAAATTGAATCAATATATCCCTCCCTTCACTAATGTTGAAGTTAGTCTCCTCCTGCCTCAAAAGCAAAATAGTCAGCTCCCCTCGAAGATTTCCTTTAAAGGGATAGTTGTTCGGGTCGAGCCAGTAGAAAAAAACGAAGGTGAAGGCAAGGAATACAATATCGCCATCTTTGCACCTTCGGGTATTGATTTAGCAGGGTATTCTCTTATGTCCAAAGATTAACCCACGCCTAAGTACGTATAAACTTGAAAGATCCGCTAATATGCCAAGAATCAAAATTCTGCCGGAAAATCTCGTTAATATGATCGCTGCCGGGGAGATTATCGACCGGCCCGCTTCGGTAGTAAAGGAGCTGGTAGAAAATTCCATTGATGCTGGCAGCGACCAGATAGAAGTCCACCTTTTAGGCTATGGCAAAGAGGAAATCAAGGTTATCGATAATGGATGCGGGATGGGGCGCCATGATGCCTTGCTGGCCTTTGAACGGCATGCGACCAGTAAGATCAGCCAGCCTGAGGACCTTGAGAAGATCCACACCCTTGGCTTTCGGGGAGAGGCGCTGCCAAGCATTGCCGCTGTGGCTCAACTGGTGATTATCACCCGGGAGAGGGAGAGCGAGATCGGCACTCAGGTGGTGGTCGAGGGAGGGAAATTGATCAGGGTCTGTGAGGTTGGGGCTCCGGTAGGGACGATGGTCAGGGTTTCCTCACTATTTAAGAATGTTCCGGCTAGGTTAAAGTTTTTGAAAAGTAATTCGGTTGAGTTTAGCCATATTACCCAGGTTTTGGAGCAAGAGAGTCTGTCTCACCATCAGATCTCTTTTACTTTCAAGCACAATGGCAAGATCGTCTGGCAGATGCCAAAGGTCTTGACTCTAGCAGAGCGCATTGGGCAGCTTTTTGGCTACGAAATCCTAGATCATCTGCTTGAAATCGACGGAGAAGCAGGATCGTGCAGAATTCAAGGATTCATTGGCCAGGCAAGCTTCAGCAGCAGATCGAGCCGCTCCTGTCAGTACACCTATGTCAATGGCCGGTTTGTCCGAAGTCCGATTATACTGAAAGCGATCTCAGAAGGCTGCGATCATATTTTGCCGCGGGAGCGCCATGCGGTCTGTTTTCTGTTTCTCACACTTCCTCCTAAGCAAGTGGATGTCAATGTGCATCCAGCTAAAATCGAGGTCAGATTTTCCAATCAGCAGGAAGTTTTCGAGGGGATAGTCAGACTGATTAAAGATCGGCTATCAAGCTCACGGTCAGCAGTGCCCAGCATCGGCATCATAAATACCAGGGCTGGTGAAACCTTTGCCCAGGAGGACGGTATAGGGCCTAAGCCGCAAGAGTCGCCCTTAGGGGAGTCGGGCACAAGGGGCGAGGGGGATGGAGCCAGTAGGGCAAATACTTTGCCTCTTTTCCCCGATCGGGCCGCATCAGAAGGAACGCGTTCAGATGGCCAGGCCAGCAGGCCCTTTGCTGCTTCGGACCTCCTTGGGCCCGGCCTCACTGCCTGCGAGCCTGCCTGCCTTGCCCAGCCAGATTATGAATGCTCAAAGCTTCCTCACCCAGAATCCTCTGATGAGCTAGCAGATGATAGTGTTCGAGATCTTTTCATCGCTGAGGGTGATTTTCTTCAGATTAAAAATTCCTTTATCCTTTTTGAAACTAGACAGGGGCTGCTCATTGTAGACCAACATGCAGCTCATGAGCGGATTCGCTACGAGCAGCTGTGGCAAGAGTATAGAATGAAAACTTTCAGGGCCCAACAGCTCCTTGTTCCAATAACCTTTCAGCTTCCAGCCTATTTGGCCGCCTCAGCCGAAGAAGTGCTCTCACAGCTTCGTCTGGTTGGGTTTGATCTTGAGCCTTTCGGCCACGGCACCTTTGTCATTAAGGCTATGCCCCTTTCGCTGAGCAATACCGATCCTCGGGAGCTTATCCGGGAGATGTTCGCTGATCTGGGGCAGATGATGTTCCGCAAGCATGACCCACAGGGGCTATTTGATGCCCTCCTGATGCGAGCGGCCTGCTCTTCAGCCATCAAAGCTAATCACAGGCTGAGTAAAGAGGAGATGAGGAGCCTGATCGAACAACTACGGCTAACCTCTATGCCCTTGCGTTGTCCGCACGGTCGGCCAACTATCATTCAATTAGAGTTGAAACTCCTCGAGAAGTATTTTATGAGAGTATAGATTTTATGAGAGCATCATAGGATAATGAGGAGTTAAAAGCCTGACGTACATGAACAGCGACCTCACTCTCCCTTTAGCCGTCATCCTGGGGCCAACGGCGGTTGGCAAATCTCGGCTGGCCCTCAGCTTGGCTCAGGCCGAAAATATGGAGATCATCAGCGCCGATGCCCTGCAAATCTATCGAGAAATGGATATTGGAACAGCTAAGCCATCCTTGGCCGAGCGCGCTTTGGTGCCTCACCACATGATCGATATAGTCTCTCCGGCAGAGCACTACAGTGCTGGAAGATATGAGCGGGAAGCTGGCGAGGCGATCAGGCGGGTTTGGCAATCGGGGAAAATTCCCTTACTTGTTGGCGGCTGTGGGCTCTATCTTAGGGCCCTCCTACAGGGGCTATGCGAAGGACCTGAGTATGACCCCATACTTAGGGAGAAGCTGCGGCAGGAGGCTCAAAGTGCAGGCCGCGAGGATTATCTTCACCAAAAATTGAAGGAAATTGATCCTGACTCTGCCCAAAGACTCCACTACCGTGACCAGCCGAGGCTAATTCGGGCCATTGAGGTTTATATGAAAACAGGAATTCCCCTCTCTGTGCTCCAAAAAAGACACTCATTCCCTTCCTCTAGCCGCTATCGGACAAAGATAATCGGCTTGAGGAGGGAGCGCCGCGACCTCTATGCTCGAATCGAGCAGAGAGTTGATCAGATGATGGAGCAGGGGCTTGTAGCTGAAGTCAAAGGGCTGCTTGAGGCAGGCTACAGCGAGCATTCAACCGCTCTGCAGGGGCTTGGATATAAGCAGATCGTGGCTGCCTTGAGGGGGGAATACTCTCTTTCTGAGGCCGCTCGCCTAATTAAAAGAGACAGCCGACACTATGCTAAAAGACAGTTTACCTGGTTTGGCCGGATGAGTGATGTTCACTGGATTGATCTTAGCGCCTGCTCTGAAGAGGAGGCTCTTAGGGAAACAAAAAAGGTGCTAGCCGAGCTGATTTAACCCGCAAGCGCCAGCACAGAGCCTCAAAAGCCCGCCCCTCTCTCTTATCTTTCCTCAAAATCGAAGGGATGAAGGAGAGAGGGCGGTTTTTGAGTTTTTTAAAGCAAACGAGCCACATTATGCCCGTCCGTAGCCCAAGCTTATAGCCTATGCTCTTTATTCTTATAGCCTATGCTCTTTATTAATAGTACGTACCACTGGTGGTGCTACTAGTTCCAGAGTAGTAGGGATTGCTGGCATAGGCAGGAGTATATGAAGCATATGATGAAGAAGCGCTACTATAGCCGTAGGGAGATGAGCTATAACCGTACGGAGATGAGCTATAGCCATAAGGATAGCTGCTGCCGCTAGGATAGCCGCTGGTATAGTAGCCGCTGAAAGCGCCAATGTTCGGGCTATAATATGAAGGATACCCGGAAGAGCCATAGGGGCTCCCATAGCCTGTCGTACCATAGCCAGCATAGCCATAGGGGCTGTAGCCATAGCCACTGGTTGCACCATAGCCATAGGGACTATAGCCGTAGCCAGCACCATACCCATAGGGGCTGTATCCATAGCCAGCACCATACCCATATGGGCTATAGCCGTAGCCTGCGCCGTAGCCATAGGGGCTGTATCCATAGCCAGCACCATACCCATAGGGGCTATAGCCATAGCCTGCGCCGTAGCCATAGCCTGCTGCACCATAGCCATAGGGGCTGTACCCATAGCCAGCACCATACCCATAGCCTGCGGCCGGATAACCATAGCCGCCTATCAACATCGGATTAACCATTCCAAGCCCTGCCATCATAGGATTAATCATTGGCCAGGCAGGCATCATTAGCCCCATCAATAAGGGATCTGTCATAATCTGATTCATGGCCATTGTTCCCATGTAAATAGGGTTCAGTCCGCCAAGCAACTGGGCATGGGTGAGCGAAGTAGCGCTGAATACAAAGAGAGTTACCAATGTCAAGATCGCTATTGAAAAATTTTTCAAAAACCTACTCATTTTCATACTCACAATTTCCTATCCTTTCTGTCCTATTCTCTTCTTCTCCCCCCTGAGAAATAAATTAGAGAAAACGCTCTTAAAACCTATCTGCAATCTATCATTGCTGAAAACTCATCCTTACTGCTGGTTAATACTTCTCACAACCACCTCCCTTTTTGCCCCGCTTGTATTTTTGCAGCCCCTAATTATTCTCAGGCAGGTACACACTCCTGCTGCCATGCTTTTGCGACCAGTTTATTTCCGCGTCCGATGGCCGCAGATAGGTTGGAACCAGGGTTTGGACGAGATCGAATTGCTGAGCAAGCAAACGTTTCAAGCCTAGACTGGCCACAGTCGATGCCCTGGGACAGTCATGGGATTGAGGAGAAAATTCAGCCTGCTTGCCGAATTGCTCTTGGATCATCCCCTGATACAACCTCGAGCCGTTGCCGATAAAAATTATCTTGAGTGATCGGTCCAACTGATGAATCATGTCTGCGGCAGATACAACCTGCTCAGGGATGACTGCCTGCAATTCACCTTCAACCCACTTATAGAGGGCAGTATAAACCTCTCTTTTTCTGGCATCAAGCACAGGACAGATCGGATAGGCGGCATGGGGAATGTTGGCAGCCATGGCCCTCAGGGTCGAGATGCCCACAATGGGCAGATTAGCTGCCCAGGCCAAGGCCTTGGCTGTGCTGACCCCGATCCTAAGGCCGGTGAATGAGCCTGGCCCTACAGACACAGCTATCCCTGCGCACTCAGTCAGCGATTTTCCCGTATCACTCAAAATTTGATCTATTCCTCTCAACAACTGCTCAGCATGGCTTTTGACACCACTCAAAATATACTCAGCCAGAATTTCCTCTTCACTCACCAGAGCTACACTGGCGGCTCTAGTGGCGGTTTCTATGCCTAAGACCATCATAATCCTAATTTATTCTATAGTCCTGTTATTTTATAATAGCAATTTATTTTCATTATAGCAAACATTCTATAAGTATAGCAAAAATTTTGCCTCTTAGACAGGCAGAAGCAGGATAAATTTTGTTCCCTCAGGCAGGTTATCCTCTCCGATAATCTGGCCATTGTGATCGTCAATGATCCGATGAACTATGGCCAGGCCAAGCCCCCGGCCCTCTCTCTTGGTGGAAAAATAGGGCATGAAGAGTTTTTCTTTCTCTTCCGCCGTGATCCCCTTTCCATTATCAATGACCTCTACTCTTACCCTAGACGCTATCCGGTCGTAAATACTTACTACGGTTAATTTTTTTTCCGGTCGGCTGATCTCAGCCATAGCCTCGATAGCATTGTCAAACAGGTTGATAAACACCCGCTTTATCTGCTCGCGATCAAGATTGATTAGAGGAAGGTCTGAGGCCAGATGCTGCTCGATCTGAATCTCAGGGTACATCTCCTGATATCTAGCTATGACTGTCCCGATCAGATGATTCAGATCTTCTGGTCTCAGGTTAGGCAGGGGCAGTCTGGCAAACTGAGAAAATTCATCGATCATGGTCTTCAGGTCATTCACTTCCTGGATGATGGTTTCGGTGCACTCATCGAATACCGCCCGGTAATCAGCCCCACCCTCAGAGAATCTCTTTCTCAGCCGCTGAGTACAGAGTTGGATCGGGGTCAGGGGATTTTTAATTTCGTGGGCCAGCCTGCGAGCCACCTCCTGCCAGGCAGCCACTTTCTGGGCTTTAATTAGCTGGGTGAGATCATCGAAGGCACAGACCAGGCCGCTGTATTGATTTTCTTTATCGAGTAGGACCGAAACGCTGACCAAAAGATGGATGCTGGCCCCCCCGATCTGAAGATTGACCTCTTTCTCGCAAATCCCCTTTTTCTTCTCCTCCACCTCAGCCAGCAGAAGATACAACCCCTGGAGTTTGGAGCAGTTGAAAATTTCCTGATAAGGAACTCCAATAACCTCCTGTTGGGAGAGCCTCAATATCTTGGCCGCCGCCTTATTGATAGTGGTAATAAGCCCCCCCTGGCCTATGGTTACTACCCCAGAGGCTATATTTTCAAGCACTGTCTCGATATAATCCCTCCGGCGGTCAAGCTCCTGATTAATGGTTTGCAGCCGCCGGTGGGTCGATTTGAGCTCATCGGTCATGTTATTGAAAGAATTGACTAACATGCCGATCTCATCATCGGCCTGGACCGTAACCTTGCAATCCCAGTTCCCCAGAGCTACCTTACGGGTTCCTTCAGCCAATTTCTGGATGGGAATGGTGATGCCCCGAGCCAGGTAAAACCCAAACCAGGTGGCTGAAAAAATAATCAGCAGGGTAATTAGCAAAAAGGTGATGATATAGCTGCTCTTGATCGGTGTTTCAAAAACCTTGCGCTGTTTGTATTCTTCGTAGGCGCTTTTAATATCCTTAATTTCCTCCATCAGACGGTGGGGGTCGAGGTGGGAAAAGACTAACACACCAATAATGCTCCCCCCCTTCTCTCGAGAGAAGATCGGAACCGCCCCTTCAATGAAATCGCCCTGCTCGGTTTTGCGGACAATGGAGTGTTCCTGGCCGCGCAATGCTCTGGCAACCAGCTCTTTTAGCGCTGTGGCCAAAAATCTGTGGGGAATTTTCGGATTATCCAGATGGATGATCTCCTCTCCCCTGGCTCCGAATACCTTGATTGTACCGAAGCCGAATTTCTGCTGCATATCTTGAATTCCAGCCAGCAATTCACTCCGCCTACTCTCCTGAAGCAGATCCTTAGCCTTAATGATTCTGCCTAATTCACGGCTCTTGCCAAAGACCTTTCCCAGCTCGGTATTATAGTAAATTTGAGCCACCTTCATAGCTTTGCGCAAGTACTCCTCATTTTGAGCATTGAACCAGTTGTCAATGCTAGTGTTGATCAGGTTGCTGGCTACCAGAAAGAGCAGCACGCAGGGAATGAGCGATAGGCCGACAAAGGAAATGATCAATTTAGTCCGAAACTTTGCTCCCAGCATATTCTGCTTTCGCTCAAAGTACAACTTGACCAGGTTTCGCAGAACCATCAGGATGATGACTACCAACAGAATAATATTGATATTCAAGGCTACCAGAACCAGAACATTGTGAGCGATATTGATCTGGGTCCGCACCTGATAGATAACCACCTCGATTGCGGTCAAGATTATGATCAATAAGATTAGGCCGATAATGGCCTTCCACCTTTGGTTTTTGCCTTCGGTCTTATCCATTTCTCCCCTTCATCTGGAAATTCTTAAAATAGGTTTCTTGTCCTATGTTTGTATTTTGTATGTTTGATTGTTTAATTGAGATTTGATTTTTCAGTGTTTCACTCTGTTGGGTGAGAGGCCGGATCAGGGGCTTTAATTCTAGCTGTCTTATCGGATACGGTAGCCGGGATGGGTGCGGCTACCCAGGAGGTATCGACATCCAAAAATGAGACCAAATATGATAGCAGATAATTCAAAGGGAATGAATAATTCAGGGGAAAGGGCACCTTAATGCATTTCATCTCAGCCTTCAGTCTGACTATATATTTACTGCTCTTGACAGGCAAGCGATGAGCAGGGAGAAACTTAAAGGATTCAATACTGGCCATCCACCTTTTCATTTCCTCCTCATCCCTGGTAACCTTCACCTGGGGAGAGATCCCATCGTCTAAGGTAACCTGATACTCCTTCTTTAAGGTATCATATTCAACCTTGTGCTGGATCAGCCTCTTGATAGGTTTTTTGTCAAACCATAGCTTCCGGGGGCTGGCCAGCTCAAGGTAATACTTGAAGGTAGTCGGAATGCCGCTGGCAATAGCCTCACTGATGCCTGAGGTAAAGGCTCCTTTCACCTTGGCATCGACATACAGGTAATCCTTCCCTCGGGTAAGGGTAAAATCAACAATTTTCGCTTTGGCAGCCCAGGCTGGACGTTGCCCCTCAAGGGGCAGCACTAGGACCAAAAAAAGAGCGATCGTTAAAGCGCCTTTGACTAATCTCTGATATTTAATCATCAACTCAAGGAAATCTACTAGCATCTTTTGTGCCCGTTATTTTAGCCGCGTGGCCAATCCTACCTCCATCTTGATCACCTCATCAGCCTGTGCAGCTATCCATTGATTCATCAGCCCACACATATCCCGAAAGAACCTCGTCTGGGCACCTAATGGGACTATCCCTAAGCCAACCTCATTGCTGATGAGCAAAACCTCTCTGGCCGAGGCAGTCCTCACGGCAGCCATAATCTGCCTGGTATCAGTCCTCAGCCAGGTCTCAAATAGCTCCTGCTCGTTTGGTGTTTCTAGCCCCTTATGCCCGTCGAAATGGTTAGCCAGATACATGGTCAGGCAATCAACAATGATCAGCTCAGATTCTGAGCCAGCCTGCCGAATAGCCTCACTCAGGTCGTATGGAGCCTCAACGGTTTGCCACTCCTTGGGCCTCATCTGCTGATGCCGGCGAATGCGCTGCTCCATTTCCTCATCTAAGATCTTTGAAGTTGCTAGGTAGCTGACGCGAGCAAATCCCTTTGCCCGCTCAACTGCATAAGAACTTTTTCCACTGCGACAGCCACCAAAAATAAAAATCGCTTTGGCCATAGACCTATAACTATAATTAACTATGCTTTTGCACTTTTTCTCTAAGGCCTTGATTTTACTGGATTTGCTATTAGAGGTAACTTTCAAGGATTTCAAGGCGCTAAGAAATTTCTGCAAAAGTGTAGTAATTAATTATTAGGAAATTTAGTCTTTTATGTAACCTTCTGATGGTCCGCTCTTATCTATCCGAGCGTACCCGTTCTATCGAGCGAACCTGTTTAACTTAAAAGAGTAAATAATTTTATCAAAAAATTCTATCAGAAAACCAGGAGAGTGTAAATCTTTATTTGTTGATAACAGGTTGACTAACTAAGATTAATTCTATACAATATTGAACAATACTGAAAATTTTTCCTAAAGGTTTTACGGAATTCCCAGAATTTTACGGAGAAAGATAGGTAAAATCCTATGAGCACTGAATTCTGCGGCACTTATATCTTAATCCTTCATTCTCACATCCCCTATGTCCTCCATCATGACCATCTTAATGAGGAGTGGCTGTATGAGGCGACTGCCGAAACCTATATACCGCTACTAAACATCATGCATCGGCTGATCAGGGAAGGGATCTCACCCCAGATAACCATCAATATCTCACCGGTACTGGCCGAGCAGCTCATCAGCTCCTACTTTGTAAAAGGGTTTCAAGACTACTGCGACCGCAAAATCCGCTTAAGCCGCGAAGACCAAAAAACCTTTGCCGCCCACAATAACTCTAAGATGCTAAAGCTTGCTACCCTATGGGATAAATTCTACTCAAAAACCTTGCGCCTGTTCCTTGATCGGTATCAGGGGAATATTATCCAGGCCTTTCGTCAACTCCAGGATGATGGCCATATCGAGATTATCACCTGTGGGGCAACTCATGGCTATCTGCCGGCCCTTGGGGAAGACACAAGCATCAATGCCCAGATTAAGATGGCTAAGGCAAGTTATGAGCGGCTCTTTGGCCGCGCCCCAAAAGGGTTTTGGTTGCCTGAGTGCGGCTATCGGCCAGCCGGCCAATGGGTCTATCCTCTAACTCACCGCCGAAATCAGCCAGCCCGCTATCGGCCAGGGATAGAACAGTTTTTGGGAGAAAATGGGATTCTCTACTCAATCATAGATCAAGAGCAATTAAGGAAAAGCCCATCCCCTCAGGTTAACAAAATCCCCTGGAATACTTATTGTCTGCCTGACCACGGGATGCATACCCCCATGACCCTCTTTGTTCGGGATACTAATCTTTCCGAGCAGATTTGGAATTTTGAGATCGGCTACCCAGGAGATGGCAACTACCTTGAATTCCACAAAAAACAATGGGGAAGCGGAAACCGTTATTGGAGAATTACCGACAAAAAACTGGACCTGGCCTATAAGGACATCTACGTTCCCGAAACAGCCAGAGAGCTAATTATCCAACATGCAGGCCACTATAAATGGATCATCAAGAAAACCCTCAAGAGCCAGTTTTTGAAAACCGCTCAGGCTGGCCTCAAAGTAGCGGCCTTCGACGCTGAGCTCTTCGGCCACTGGTGGTTTGAGGGACCTGCCTGGCTCTATCAACTGCTGAAGTGGATTCATCATGATCCAGAAATGAGGATTACGACCTGCTCTGCTTACCAGGCCGAGCATCCTTCCTCAGCATTCATTGAACTGCCCGAGTCTTCCTGGGGAAGGGGGGCGGATAGCAGCACCTGGATTAATCCGGCCATTGAGTGGGTCTGGGAGAGAATTTACCAGGCGGAAAAAGACATGCGGGATCTGGCCAATCGTTTTCCGGGTCGAAAGCCTCCTCTGCTGCGTAGAATTCTTCGCCAGTGTGTCAGGGAGCTGCTTATCTTGCAATCCTCTGACTGGGAGTTCATGATCACTACCAACAGCACCAAAGATCATGGAGAGAGAAGGGTTGTGGAGCATCATGAGGATTTTAAAAGGCTCGTCCAACTGGCTCTATCCTGGGAGCAAAACCGCAAGCTCGATCCTCAGGATCTAGCCTTTTTGAAAGAATGTGAGGCCAGAGAAGAGATCTTCGCTGATCCTGATCCTGACTGGTACCGCTAATAAGAGCATGGTATTAAGAGCATGGTATTAAAACCTTATGCCAGAGCGAATGCTTGATTGCATTTTAAAATCAATCAGTTAACTTTCACAAAATGTGTGAGTTAACATTCTGGAATATAAAGCTTTTCATGTGTTCGCTCTGGATTCAGGTTAAACAAACAGAGCCTTAGGAGCTTTCAGAAAAAGGTAGCTTTCTCACTTCTCTTCCCTCTTTTCTTCAGCTAGGGCTTTTCTTCAGCTAGGTTTTCAGCTAGGGCGCTCTTTATGAAGGCGGCCGCATCATTGGTCAGTTTTTTCAAAGATGGCAGATGCACATAGATTTGGTGTCCGACTTCGTAGTAGGCAATCTCAATATTGTCCCTAAGATTCGGATCAAGGCCAAGGTGGTTGATCGTATAATCGGTAGCCGAATAGGGCGTGGTCAGATCGTAATAGCCTGCGGCTACGAAGACCTTCAGCGCGCTGTTTTTGCTGATCGCCTCTCTCAAGGTGGCGCTAACATTAGTAAATCCCTGCCCTTCCTCCTGCCCCAAGCCCCAGTCCCAGGAGCGATTTACCTCTTCATTTAGCACCTCATATCGAAGATCATTGATATATTTGAGCTCAGTGCGTACATAGTCGCTCATGGCCGCCCCAAAGGGGCCAGATACCATAAACAGGGAAGGGTCATATTCATCATGCTCTTGGCTAGGATCAGGATCAGGGCCACTGATGCGGCTATCCAGCAGGCCGATCAGCCGGCGCTCTGACCGAAGCAGCTCCCTGCTGAATTGCGGAGGGCTGAGGCGAAGGTTGTGGCTGCTGATATAGTCGGGAGAGAGGGCTGTATAGCGGGCCAGTTTCTCAACTATCTGATGGCGCTCCGGAGTTGAAAGTAAATCTCCCTTTAGCAAAGCTAGGCTATATTCGCTCATTGCCCAGTTTGCTGTTTCTTTGAGGAGCTTGGATAATTCGACAGATTGTAGCTCAGGGGCAAGTTTTCTGTGGTACCAGGCAGCGGCTGTGTATGAGGGTAAAAACAGGCAGTAAGGGAGATCGTTACCCTGGCTGAAGATAATGGTTTGAAAATCAAGGGCTGGTGAGATCAGCACCAGGCCGTTTAGATTCAGATTCTCTTTGTCCTGAAGGAATCCGGCTAAGGCCGCAGCCCTGGTTGCCCCGTAGCTTTCGCCAACGATGAACTTTGGTGATGACCAGCGGCGGTAGCGGGTAATGTAGAGCCGGATAAAATCCGCGGCTAGGCGAATATCTTCTTTCAGGTTATAAAACCTTCTCGCCTCTTCTTCTTCTCCTCCTCCTAAGGAAATGGGCTGAGAGTTAGGCTCGGACTGGGCCGATGCAGCCTTAGGCTCTTTGACCGTGGGTGAGGCTTTGGCTGCGGCTGGGTTTGAATCGGGTTTTGACTCAGGCTGAAAGCCGCCAGATGGTAGGCGGCTGTATCCAGTACCCATAGGATCAATAAAGACAAGGTCGGTGAAGGCAAGCCAGCTATATTCGTTGTCGAGCAGACGGTAGGGAGGCGCGACATTTTTTCCCTCATCCTTCAAAAATATTCGCCTAGGGCCAAGAGCTCCAAGGTGCAGAAAGACTGAGGCTGCACCAGGTCCGCCGTTAAAGGCAAAGGTGATTGGCCACCTGTCCTTATCCTTCTTATCCTTCTGGTCGTTTCGCTCATAGGCCACAAAGAATAGCTCTGCTTCGGGCTGGCCTGATTTTCCCTTAAGTTCAAGGTAGCCTGCGGTAGCTGTGTAGTTCAGGCTCTGGCCATTGATAATAATTGTATGGCGAGTTACCGAGGGTTTATGGGCCGCATCGGGCTCAGCGGATGACTCTTCAGCCACCACAGGCTCATCGGTCTCCTTGCTGCGGCTGGTTGAGTCTGGCTGCTGCGGCCCTCTTGAGGGTGTTTTAGTTAGATTTTTGGCCGCTACTGATACTAAATGCTGTTGTCTAGCTGCACCATAGACTACTGTCCTGCTGCCTGGCCAGGCAAGGCAGATAAGAAGTGCGCTCATAAACAAACTGCTGATCAGGAAAATGTCATGTTTTCTCATCCCTTCTCTCCATCGAAAGAAGCTGCTCTTTTTCAGAGCTTTCGCTAAGCCTGAGTGGTCTTTTCGCCAAGCACGGAATCACTAACTAAAGGCCAATATTAAGGTTTTGGCCTCGAAGAGTTTATCGTTAAAGTATATTTACTTTAGCGAGAAAACCACTTAGCCGCTTCTTTCCCGCGCTAGCCCAATCTATATCGGCCATTTTCCTTAAAACATGCAAAAGGCCTTAAAGAGATTCGGGCTTTCGGTAAATAATACCTCTTGCAAGACGCATATCCTGGCTAGTTTTCCGATGATAAGTGAAGGGCAAATTTATGGAGACTCTGAAGTATAGAAAAAAATAAGGTCAAGTTAAATCTATGAAACACTTTAAATACCCTGGCCGAAAAAAGATATCCCTGACTGTTATTGTCCTTGGGATAGTCAGCTTTTTTGCCACTTTTTCAAGTGATATGATTTACCCTCTCCTGCCGATATTTTTATCCCTCCTTGGGGCTGGAGCCATTGATCTTGGCCTGGTCGAAGGCATAGCCGAGGCCACAGCTTCCAGCCTCAAGATTCTTTCAGGATATCTCACCGACAGGGTAAAGAAGAGAAAACCATTTGTTCTGGCTGGCCTAAGCCTGTCTTCGGCTATGAGACCTCTTATCGGGCTGGCTACTGCCTGGCCGTCGGTCCTCGGATTTAGATTTATGGACAGGACAGGGAATGCCATTGCTACCTCTCCGCAGGATGCCCTGATTGTTGACGTTACTGACTATGAGCTCACCGGAAAGGCCTTTGGATTTCAAAGGGCCATGGAGCATGGAGGGTCAGTTGCTGGCCCCCTGACCGCGGTTTTTCTGATTAAGGTATTCAGATTTAGCTTGCGAAAAGTCTTTATTTTTTCTATAGTTCCGGCATCATTGGCTATCAGTCTTTTAATCTTTCTGATTAAAGAGCAGGGAAGATCATCGGAGAGATTTTCTCCTGAGGCTACTTTGGCCAGACAAGGCCAAGAGCGCAATGGCGGCCTAGAGCGTGATTTCAAACTCTTTATTCTCACTGCCATTACCTTTACTCTCGGTCATCCGACCGACACCTTTCTTCTGCTTCGGCTCCATATGGCAGGTCTTGAGGCAGCAAGCTCAGCTATCCTATGGTCGTTATTCAATATCATCAAGGTAGTCTCTACCTATATCGGCGGCGGCACAGCAGATAGGATTGCTCCCAAGTCGATGATTATTGCCGGATGGCTCTCTTCTGCGCTAATATATCTTTTATTTGCCATGCTGGAAAGCAGAGGAGCACTGATCGGAGTTTTTCTGTTTTACGGTGTTTATTTCGGTTTCACTGAGCCTGCGATCAGAGTATTCATCAGATCTTTTGTCAACCATGAGCTGCGGGGGCGAGCCTTCGGCTACTATAGCGGAGCGATCGGATTTGCTTCTCTTCCGGCCAGTCTCCTGTTCGGCTTCCTGTGGCAGAGGCTGGGCTATCGGTATGCTTTCGCCGCCGGGATAGTTTTTACTCTACTGGGATGTGCAGGCCTTGGTATGATCAAGGAACCAAAGAGAGAATCGTAAGGATGCACGGAAAATTCAGACTAAGCGTCTTGACATCTCCGTAACATTAGGATAAATTAACCCAAAATTAATTTTCTACCTTAACAGGCCTAGCCAAAAGATGAACAAAAGCTACGATCCTGAATATCTGGCAAAGGAGTGGAGTCGAAGGAACCTTGATCTTTATAAATTAACCCAAAATTAATTTTCTACCTTAACAGGCCTAGCCAAAAGATGAACAAAAGCTACGATCCTGAATATCTGGAAAAGGAGTGGAGTCGAAGGAACCTTGATCTTTTCCCCTACATGGAGGGGTTCTTCAGTCTGCTGCGGTCAAGAGAAGAAAATCTTGAGCGGACCAGGAAAAGATTGCAAGGCTCTTCTGCGGCTACGATCGTTCAATTCTTGAGTTCGGATGACAAAGATGTCTCACTTATTGCCAAGAGCCTGATCCAGGATTATCCAGACCAGGCACTTATTACTTCCACCCTGGTCTACAGTCTGAGCAAGATAACTAAAGCGGGCTATCCGGCTAGGGCTGGAGCTTGTCTGGCTGGCTGCCGCAGACCTGCGGCAGGTCTTGCCTATCTTTTCTCGCTTCTTCGCCACCGTCCAGAAATCAAATCCAGGGGCTATGAATTTTTCAACCACTTCTGGCTGACAGGAACCAGCGACTCGATCACCTGCCCTGAGCATCTTCAACACTTTTTCAGGCAGATCTTTCAAGCCGTTCAGGAAGATCTTAGAGAAATTATCGCTGATCTTAGTCAGATCAGCACCGGAGAGGAATTCCTCTTGCTGAAAGAAGATCTTCTGCCAGCAATCAGGGCCTACTACCTGATTGAAACCCGGCCTGAGGTAAGGATACTCTTTGACCAGGAGCTTGCAAGGTTTGGACAGCAGCGCATCCGAAGCCTTGGTCGGCTGATCTCCTTTGAACCCCACTTTGAACCCCATAAGCATGGTCATCATTACCTTGAAGAGATGCTTCCCTTGGTGGTTGCCTTTATTGGTTTGCTTCGGCTTGAGCGGGACAGCGAGCAATTGGGCCAAATTTTAATGGATATTGCTCTAGCTGAATGGAACAAACCGTTGAGAACCCGTCTTGAAATCCTTATTAAAAAGGTGCTTTCCCTGTTAGAAGACTCAACCCTGTATGTCTATGAGACTCTAGCGGCGGATCTATTTTTTAATCAAAGCGGGAGATCGGAAACTCCTCCTGAGTCAGCGGCTGCATGAGTGCTGTCATCAAGACGCCGCGTGAAGTGTTATCATGAGGATGAGATGTTAATTTTAGCTGCTTTTGTCCAATAACTACACTTTTGCAGAAATTTCTTAACGCCTTGAAATCTTTAAAAATTACCTCTAATAGAAAATCCAGTAAAATCAAGGGTTCGGAAAAAAGTGCAAAAGCATAGTCCAATAAAAGAAATGAATAATAGCCGAAAGAGAATAGCGAAAAAGACAGTAGGAAGAATAGACAATCATGATCAGTAGGGAGAATCGAGGAGGAAGATGTGCATGGGTAATTGCGGGGGATGTCCTGCGCCAACACTGAAAGCTGGTGATAGGTTACATGGGTTTACCATAATCCGGGTGCAGCAGATACCGGAGATTCGAGTAACGGCCTATGAGGCTCGGCACGATCGCTGTGGCGCTCGTGTTTTGCATCTGCACTGTGATGATCGGGAAAATCTTTTTTCTATAGGCTTTCGAACTACCCCAAGCGATTCCACCGGCCTTCCCCATATCTTGGAGCATTCAGTTCTAGCTGGCTCCGAGAGATATCCGGTCAAAGACGCCTTTAACGAGCTAGCCAAAGGATCATTAAAAACCTTCCTCAATGCCTTTACCTATCCGGACAAAACAGTCTATCCTGTAGCCAGCCAGGTCAAGGCGGATTTTTATAATCTGGCCCGGGTATATATGGATCTGGTGCTCCGGCCTCGGCTCCTGCTGCACACCTTCCAGCAGGAGGGGTATCACTTTGAGCCTGAAAACCCTTCTGATCCTGATACTGACCTGACCATATCAGGCATCGTCTACAATGAAATGAAGGGGCTATACTCTTCAGCCGACTCACTTCAAAGCAAATATATCATGGAGGGATTGTATCCTGATAGCACCTATGGTTATGATGCTGGCGGAGACCCTGAGGAAATTCCTAACCTGACCTACGAGCAGTTTAAGCGTTTTCACCAGCTTTACTACTCTCCCTCAAATGCCTGGATCTTCTTCTATGGGAATATTACCACTCGGGAACACCTTGAATTTCTTGAAGAAATGCTCGCTGGCTTTGACCATATTGAAGTCAATTCCCAGATAAAAGATCAGCCTCTGTGGACCACGATGCGCCGGATCCATAACCGATATCCGATCAGTAGGGATGAGAAGCTAGAGCGCAAGAGCATAGTTGATCTTGCCTGGATAGTTGGCGACAGCCGCAACCCTCAGGAGATCTTGCTTCTTCAGATCGCGGCCATTGCCCTGGTGGGGAGTGCTGGCGCTCCTTTACGCAAGGCCTTGATCGATTCAGGGCTTGGTGAAGATCTTTCTCCAGCTACCGGCCTTGAGAGGGACTTAAAGCAGGTGCCATTCATTGTCGGGCTGCGGGGCACAGACCCTGACAAAGCAGATCAGATCGAGCGGCTGATCTTTGACACATTAGAGAAAATTGTCAGGGATGGGTTTGATCCCCAATTGATTCACGGCGCTCTGCATCAGGTCGAGTTTCACGGCAAGGAGATTACCCGAAACTCCATGCCCTATGGCCTTACCCTGATGAGCAGGGCGTACTGCACCTGGCTATACGAGGCTGACCCCCTGGCTGGATTGCAGTTTTCCACCCTGATCGAAGAAATCAGGCAAAAGTGGCAAGATGAGCCAAGGTTATTCGAGAACCTCATCCGCCGAAAGATTCTGGAAAATACCCATTGCCTGCGCTCGGTCATGGAGCCAAGCTACACCTATCAAGAGGAAAAAGAAGCTGCTTTTCGCCGCAAGATGGCCGAATATAAAGCCTCTTTATCCAAAGCCAAATTAGAAGAGATTTTCCAGAATGCTGAAAAGCTTCGAAAGGAGCAGGCCGCGCCAGATTCTCCCCAGGCCCTGGCCAGCCTTCCACGGCTAGAGTTAGCCGATATTCCGCGAGAGATTGAAACCATTCCAACCAGGAAAACCACAATTGACGGTGTTACTGCTCTTGAGCACGATATTTTCTCAAACGGCATTGTCTATCTCGATCTGGCCTTTGATATCTCGGATCTGCCCGATGATCTTCAGCCCTACTTGCCGCTTTTGGCTACCTTGACCCTAGGCATGGGAGCTGCCGGGAAAGGATATGATGTTATGGCCTCACAGATCGCCCTGAAGATCGGGGGATTGGCAGCTAGCCCCTCTGCTGGCCAAACAGTGATGGGCGAGGAAACCTGGCAGAAGATGATCTTTCGGATGAAAATGCTCCATCGCAACATCCCAGATGCGGTTCGATTGCTTGATGAGCTTCTGACTCAAGGAGATCTATCGGACCGCACCAGAATGCAGAATCTGCTCGCCGAGGAGAAAAACGATATGCTCTCTGCCGTTGTTCCGCAGGGACATGCCTTTGCCCGGCGCACGGCTTCGGCTGGCCTTTCCCTAGCTCATCACCGCGATGAGCAGTGGAACGGCTTGGCTCAATTGAGGCTTTTGGTTGATCTGGCTGAGCGGTTTTCCCGCGACAGTGAGAGTCTGGCTGAAAAAATGGCCCAGCTTCGGGCGCATATTTATCGTCGGGGCAGAGTCATCCTCAATCTGACTGGCGATGCAGAAGGGTTAGATGAGCTGCGCCGAGCTCTTGAGCACTTGGTGCAGGATTTGCCACCAGCCGGGGAGCCAAAAGAGATAGCTCCATTCCGGCTTGAGCCCCCTGTGCCCACTGGGGTGGCTATCCAGGCCCAGGTTTGCTATGTGGCTCAGGTGCTCCCCGCTCCCCGCTATCTCTCAAGCCAGGCCCCGGCTTTGTCGGTGCTTTCCCATGAGCTAGCCAGCGGCCCACTATATAACCGCATACGGGTACAGGGCGGCGCCTATGGAGCCCACTCTATCTATGATAGCCTAAATGGTAATTTTGCCTTCCTATCCTATCGGGACCCAAATCTTGAACAGACGATAAAAGTCTACCGGCAGGTGTTGGATGAGGTCTCATCGGAGGAAATTTCCGCCGAGGAGCTGCGCAAGGCCATTATCAGCACCATCGCCTCACTAGATAAACCAATGGGACCTGGGGCTAAGGGTTTTGCGGCCATGATCTGGGATTTTGCCGGCATAAGCGATGAGCATCGACAAAGATTCAAGGAGGAGGTGCTAAAGACCACACCACAATCTGTGCGGCAGGTGGCAGCTGAGTATCTTCGCCCGCGGCTTGATGAGTCCAATCTGGCTGTATACGCGGCCGAAGATAGGCTAAAGCGGGCTAGCGAGCAGATGAACCTTCGGCTGCGCATCGAACCCTTGCTGGGGAGGACAAAAGTCTCTGGATCGGCCGAAGGGGAAGCAGGATAAAATTGGCCCCTCTGCCTCAAGGGGACAAAAGCCAGGAGAGGCGATCCTTATGCTCGCCCAATTCATTGGCCCCCTTGCTGGAGATAAGGCAAATAGGAGGAAAGTCTCTGAATCGGTCGAAGGGGAAGCGGGATAAAATTGGCCCCTCTGCCTCAAGGGGACAAAAGCCAGGAGAGGCGATCCTTATGCTCGCCCAATTCATTGGCCCCCTTGCTGGAGATAAGGCAAATAGGAGGAAAGTCTCTGGATCGGTCGAAGGGGAAGCAGGATAAAATTGGCCCCTCTGCCTCAAGGGGACAAAAGCCAGCAGAGGCGATCCTTGCGGGCGACTGGTTCCGTTTTGTATTTATTTTTTATATTTATTTGCCGTTGGTTTTTAGCCGCTCGGCTTCCTGACGGTGAAACTGGGCCGCTTTCTGATTGCCCCGGAGGGCAAAGTGAGTACTGAAATTCTCGTGGGCTTCCCTCATCTTCCCCTTTTGCTGAAAGAGCAAGCCTAGATAGTAGTAATTGTCGGCAAACTCAGGCTCCAATTCTCTGGACTGAGTCAGCTTAGCTATGGCCTCCTCCGGCTGATGCATCTCTTTTAGCGTTCTGCCAAGATAATGGAAGGCCAAAAAATCCTCATGATTGACCTGGACAGCCTGCTCAAGGCTCTTTTGGGCTTTTGTATATTCTCCTTGGCGAAAGAGGCTGATGCCCATATCCCGTAGGGCATCTTGATCATTAGGATTTAGGCTAAGGCACTTTTGAAAAAACTCCAGGGCCTCCTTTTGCCTGCCGATCTTTCCAAGGGCCAGGGCTAGCCCGTAGAGAAGATCGGGATTATTTGGGTCGCGCTGGCAGGCTGTCTGAAGATCATGCCAGTAATCGTGAGGGTTTTCAGTCTCAAGCCTGCTCCAGATCTCCAGTCGCCGGATATTGCCCACTGGATCGATAGGCTTAGACGGGTTTTTTCGACTCATCTGCTCAAGATGATAAACGCGGCTGCTAGTGGCCGGATGGGTAGACAAATAAATCGGCGCCGTTATGGTAATCCGCTCCAGCTGATGTAACTTTTCCATAAAGTCAATGGCTCCCTGCCCACGGTAGCCCGCGGCAATGAGATAGTTAAAGCCTGTCTCATCCGCTTCATCTTCGAACTCGCGGCTATATTTGAGAAAAAAACTCTGGTTTGCTCCGACACTAAAGGCCTGCACAGCCGTGGCCATTTCACTGTCTTTGCTCAAAAGGACCCCGGCAATCATGGCGGCCATAGTGGCCATATCCACCTTTGACTTTTTCTCCATGAGTCTTCGAAAGTGGGTTTTAACCACGTGAGCGGTTTCATGGCAGAGCACAAAGGCCAGCTCGTCTTCGCTTTTTACGGAATTTAACAAGCGCTCGGTCAGGAAGATATACCCATTCGGTAAGGCAAAGGCATTGAGTTGATCGGATTTTATGACAAAGTAGCGGAACTCAAACCGATTGGGATAGACCTGCTCGATAATTCTTTTACCAACCTGATCAACATAGAGCTGAATCAGTGGGTTGTCGGTAAATTTCAGATGAGGCTTGAGTTCCTCAAAGATTTTTTTCCCAAGCTCGATATCCGAAAAAACAGGAGTGCCGGCCTCAGGTCGCGGCTGAGCAGAGGAGTTAATCCGCTGACTGGCCGCACAGCTTAAAAAAAGAAGACTAAAAAAACCAAAGAGTACAAAAGCAGCCAGCCGCTTGCAACCCTCCCTGTTGAGTAAATTCCTCACCTTCTCTTCCATAAGGGTTATATTATTCTCCCTCACATAAGGGGTTATTATTCTCTTTAATCTCTTGATACTGCCAATATCTTGCCCATCTCTTGATCTTGCCGCCCTATCCCATTTTTCGGCTCTATCCTTGATTATTCTATTACATCTAGATTATTTTATTACATTTAGCAGGAAAAAGAAACTTGTTTTTGGCCAGCCTAGGCCTTATCTCCCCACCCCATCTTTCATTAAAAAAGGGTTTTCACTACCGACATTTTATCGCCATTCCCGCGAAAGTGGTAATACATGTATGGTTGCAGAAACCCTCTGGATTTCCGCCTACGCGGGAATGACATGAAATGACTACACTTAGAAGGCGCATACAAAAACGGAAGATAAAATGTGTCCGGTAGTAATACCGGTAGTAATAAAGAGTTAAAGGGAAAAATTTTTAAATAAAAAAATGGTTTCCCTTTTCATCCGCCTTGCCACCAGCCAGACTTTTCCCGAAGTCGTCTTCAATGCCTCCCGATAAATAAAGTGTTATCAACCTCCTACTTACTATTGTGGTCTTGTGGTGATAAATCTTGCTATCTTATAGTGATAGCCAATTGAGCATCTAAAACGAATCCAAATTTCTGTTAGACAACTGAAACAGAGGCGGAAAAACGCGAAATACCCTGGAATAATTAAGGAGAAAGCTCTTTTATGCCCCCTGTCATGCCGAGCGGCCAATCCACCAAAAAGAAAAAAATCCCTTATGTAATAGCTACTGGTTTTACTACTGCCTTTTTGGGAGATGAGCGATCTTTAAGGGAATTCATTATTGGTGATAAGATTCAGAAAGACCTTGAGCGAAAGGGCAGAAATAGCGTTCTTTATCTTATTAATGACAGTTATGATCCCCTAAATTATCGACAACTGAAAGTAGGTGTTAATAAGAATGAGAGGCTTTTAAGCCGCTTTGAGCGCTACTGTGGTCGCCCTATTTCGGAAATTCCAGACCCTTTTGATTGTCATGAGAATTATTCGCAGCATTTTGCCCAAGCTCTCATCAAGCGCCTTCATTCTCTCGATATCTATCCAGTGATGATCGACTCTTATCATGCTTATCAAAAAGGATATTATGCAGATTTCATCTCCACTACCTTTGAGAACTACAACAGGATACAGGAGCTTATCTCACAGCGATTTCCAAACTTCTCTATTAAGAACCTGTTTCGCATCCAGTGTCCGGAGTGCCTCTGCATAGATGCCACCCATATCTTTCAGGTAAGTGGCCGTGATATCCGATTCGGCTGTGATCGCTGCAATAGGTCAAATATGCTCCATAGTATTGATGAGGTTCGCGGTAAATTGAGCTGGAAACTTGATTGCGCAGCGCGCTGGAATCTGTATGGAATCGACCTTGAGACCTTTTCCAAGGCCCATATGGCTGAGTTAGGAAGCTTTGCCATATCTCGCTTTCTATCCCAAGAGTTTTACGGAGGCAAAGTGCCAGCCATAGTGCGATATGGCGATGTAATGATAGATAAGGAGCTCTCACTCAAGCTGCTTAAAATTCTTCCCCCCCAGATTTTCAAGGCCCTCTTTGCCACCAACCGCCATCGGGACCTGAAGCTAACCAAAGCTTTTGTGGAAAATTTCTGCCAGCAATATCTGGTTCGACCAGGATTGAGCTATATTGATTATATACGTCAGGAGCTTCCCAAGCAGGCCATACATGAGAAGAATCACCTCGGCTCAGACCTTGATTCACATAGCCTTAATAAGTATCCGCCTGAAGAGATGATTGACGACCAATCTCTGCTCACCTATGGAAATCGCTTCTCTCGATTTTATTATCAACGGGAGTATAAGATTTGCTGGCCTGAGGCCGAACTTATTAGCTCCACAGATCAGCAAACCGCTCTTCAGGCCCGGCAGGTGATCCTATATGCCCTTTTAGTCAGGGAAAACCATAAGATAGATGACCAGAAGCAAGATAGTATTCATGAGCTGATCAGGGCTTATCTTCACTCAGAGAAACTCTCTCCTCAGCTCTTTCAATATCTAAGAAGGATACTCGGTCAGGCTGACGGCCCAAATATCGCCACCCTGCTTGCCATTCTGCCTAGAGATTATCTGAATATAATTCAGGCTATCATTGGCTACTATGCCGGACAGCCAGGTAAGGAGAAATGGAGGGAGGAGATCGATCAAAGGCTTGCCCAGTATTCAAGCCTAGTGAAAAACTAGGCTCTTTTTGAGAGCCAAGCGAATAGAAAAAAGCAGAAAATCAAGCTAAGGAGAGAACACGCTAAGGAGAGAAGATTTATGAAGAAATTGATCCACTACTTTTGGCCGCTTTTGCTGCTTGCCCTTATCCTAAGCTGTCAGAGAGGAACCACCGAGGAGGATGTGGACTTTGGCCGACAGGGCGACGATGTTTCTCTCGAGAGGGTAAAGAAGGCTGGTGTTCTGCTTTGGGGAGCGGATGTAATCGGCGGGGTTCCCTACGTTTACGAAGATCCCAATAAACCGGGTACATATATAGGTTTTGAGATGGACATAGCCCGCTCTATCGCCCGGCACCTTGGAGTGAAACAGAGGTTAGTCATCAAGGCCTGGGATACCTTGATTCCAGAATTGCAAAAGGGAAGCTTCGACATGGCCATGAACGGTATCGAAGATACCGAGGATCGAAGAAGGCTGGTTCTTTTTTCAGAACCATATTTTGTTTATTCCCAGCAGATCACCGTTAGAAAAGAGACCGAGGGAATCAGCACCCTTGAAGATCTTCGGGGGAAAAAGGTGGCTACCTTATCCGGGACAGCAGCTGAAGACCTCTTGCGCAAAGAGCCTAGCATTGAGTTGAGCATTAACCCTGAAATCATCTATAGTTACCGAGACCTGGAAGAAGGCAGGGTGGATGCGGTTCTCCTTGATAAGCCGATTGCTGTGGCCTATGGAGCCACGAATCCGAAGTTGAAGAATGTCGGAGAGTCTTTTGGGGAGGGAACCTATGTAATTGCTGTGCGCCTGGAAGATCGAGCGCTGCTTGAGGCGATCAATGCCGCCTTAAAGAGCATGAAGGAAAGCGGCGAGCTGGCCCGGATTTTACAGCGATGGGGTATTATGGATGAACATCAGAAACGGATCGGGATTGTGATCAAATGACTGCTTATGGAAATTTCATCAATGATCGTATCTCCACTCAGGGGACTTATCATGAAGTAGTCTCACCAGTGAGTGGTGCTTGTCTTGGCACGGTACCCTTGGCCACGAAAGAGCAGATCGCTCAGGCTCTGGCTAAGTTTGCCGATCAGCCACCAGCGCTTTACCGCAAGGAGGTCTTTGCCTTTCTCCATCGCCTGGGGCAGCAGCTACATCTGCAGCAGGATCTTTTGGTGGAGAAAATCTGCCTTGAGACTGGCTTTGTAATTAGGGATTGCCAGGAAATTGTTTCTAGCTCAATCGAGTTTCTGCACGATTTTGAGGTTTATGTTCATGACAAGAGCTTCAGGGAGCAGGTAATCAGGCATTCCTATTCTTCAGCCTCAAGGCGGGATATTCGGCTAACCCAGCTTCCCTTCCGCTGCGTGGCAGCAGTTGTGCCGCAGAATGCATCTCTTTCGCTCAGTGTCATCATTATTGCCTCGGCTCTCTATGCCGGGACTCGACTAATTCTACGAACCTCGCTTCAAAACGGCCTAACTTCCTCTCTTTTGGCCGAAGCAGTTGCTCGTAGCGCTCCTCCCCCCTCCCGGATCATAATCACCAATTGCCTGGCTAAGGATTTTATCGATGTCTGCTGCAACTCGCCATCCGTAGACCTGATCCATTATATCGGAAGCAACCAGTATGCCCTGCCAGTCTTTACCCAAGCATTTGAGGCCGGAAAGGTCTGTTTACTCGATGGGCAGGGAAACGGGCTCCTATATCTGGATGATACCTTCCCGCTGGAGGATGCGGTCAGGATCATCGGCCAGGGAGCAACACGATATAATGGAGAAACTTGCACCTCAATTAATGGCGTTTTGATTAAAAACACCATATATCAAAAGGCTAAAGAAGTCATAGTGGATTATTTTAAAGCCTTACGTCTGGGAAATCCTCTTGATCCCAAAACTCAGATTGGCCCTCTATTTAGTGAGAAGCAGGCTCTGATGCTCCATCAAGCTATTCGGGAAGCTGCGGGGGCAAGGGCCCTGTGCGGTGGTCAAATTGAGGGAGCATATTTTAGGCCGGCAGTGGTGGAGGGGGTAAGCCTTGGTGATACTATAGTTCGGGAAGGAGTTTTTGGCCCGCTCATCTGGATTCAAAGTGTAGATGTGGAGAGTATATGGCCTTGGCTGTCCGCAAATCGATTTCCTCTAAGTGACACCATCCTGAGCATGGACGGTGATCTTATCCGCTCTTTTGCTGAACACTCCAAAGCAGCCAGGATCTGCGTCAATGAGGATCCATCGGTTGAGTCCGTTTTCGAGCCCTGGGGCGGCTATCCTCCCAGCGGACTGAATCCTGTTTCAGTTTGGACGGAAAAATATCGCCGAGCTTTTCAGCTGGACGGCAGGCTAAAGGAGATCATGACCATTTCTTTTTCAGGTGAGTAAAGTGAAGAGTTGGCGTCGAGTGATAGAAAAAATTACTTTTTGCTCAATAAAGATTAAGATGATGGCTATGGTGTCTGTCTCCCTTTTCTTGGCAATCACCTCAGCCGCTTACCTGATGAGGAATCTGGTTTATCAGAATATTGTTGACCAGAAAATGACCACAGCCGAGATACTCACCGCCTCGCTGGTTCATGATATCAAGTATGAATATGATCTGAAGCTCGATCATCAGGATGGCTTTAAGGATATTATCAGCAAATACATAACCTATTATCGGATTATTGAATCTATTTCTATTTATGATTATGAAGGCGTTGATATTGCGGATTCAAATCCATACAATATCGGGACCATTATCCAAGAGAGGGAAGTGATCAGAGCCATTTCCCTGGCTAAACCAAGCCTCAGGATTAATCGCCTCGATCGAAACAGACTTGGCATCCACTCGGTATTTCCCATCCTGCGAGGCTCAAAAGTTGTGGCTGCCATCGACATGCACATCTCCATCAAGGATATCGAGACCATTATGTCAGCTATTGACCGGCGGATCATGACTACTTTGATCTTTACGATTACGGCAGCCTCTGTCGCTCTATTCATTATATCTCATCGGGTAATTCTCCAGCGGTTGAGTAGGTTGATGGAGGTAACTCACCAGATTGCCGCCGGCAACTACGACATCCAGGTCAGGGATAAGTTTGGGGATGAGCTTGGACAACTGGCCAAAGCCTTTAACCATATGACCTGTGAGCTTAAAAAATCAAAGCAAGAGATTGAGGACTACAACCAGCACCTAGAATCCAAGGTTCAGGAGGCCACTGCCCAACTCAATCAGGCCTATGAGGATCTTAAAAATGCCCAAAGCCAACTGGTCCTGAATGAGAAGATGGCCTGCCTTGGCGTTCTCATTGCTGGAATCGCCCATGAGATCAACACCCCCGTAGGGGCTATCCACAATGTAGCCAGAAACCTTGAGCAGCGAGTCGAGGCTTTTCCCCAGGCACTTGAATCCTTCAAAAAGGACCAGGATGTCGAAGCTGATAATAATCTGGTTGAATGCTTCAGGGAGTTGATCAAGACTTCGGCCACTGACCGGCAGGCTGCCTCCTTTCAAGAGATTAGAGCGGTTGAAAATCTCCTAAAAGAGGAAGGTATCGCTGGCTGGCGAAAAGTAGCTGCAAGCTTGGCTCAACTCAATTTTACAGATTTAGACAAAATCAGGCAGTTTAGACATCTTTTCAGAAGCTCTTCTCTCTTTCCCCTCTTAGAATCGATCGGCAGCATTGCTCAGGCCACTAAGATCGTCCAGACAAGCTCTAAGAAGATTGAGGAGATTGTCCGAGCACTTAAATACTATGCCTACACTGATAAGGACAGAGTCGAAAAGACCCAGTTGAATGAATCAATCAATACTGCCCTAATCCTGCTGCGCAACAGGCTAAAGCACACAGTTAAGATAGTGGCCGAGTTTGACCCTGATCTGCCAGAGATTCCCTGCACCAGCGAGATTCACCAGATATGGACCAATCTTTTGAACAATGCCTGTGATGCCGTAGAGGCTATGGGCGAGGAGTGGTCGGGAGAGATTGTCATCCGAACTCAAAGGGTTGCAGATCGCATCGTAGTTACCATAACTGACAATGGTATTGGTATTCCAGAGGACAAGATAGGGAGGATCTTCGATCCCTTCTTTACCACCAAGGATATCGGCAAAGGGACTGGCCTTGGGTTGTCAATCGTCTCTGGGATCATCAAAAAGCACAAAGGAGAAATTCGGGTGGTTGAAAGCAGACGGGGCCATACGGTTTTTGAGGTCAGTTTCCCGATCGAGGCGAAATTATTGCCGGAGTCTGAGCAGGTGTTAACAGCAGAGCTTAACCAGCCAACAGAGAAACGAGAAAAAACGCTTAACGAGAGGAGGTTGTGTGAGCCATGTCTTCTGTAGAGGAGTTGGAAGACGATACCCTACAGATGGATCCTGCGGAGCATTTGATCATCTGCGTAGATGATGACCAAAATTTCCTAAAGTCACTGGAGTTTTTTCTCCCTGAGAAAATCAATCAGGAGACAGATGGACAGACATGGTACCGGTTCCTTTTCTTTGATAATCCTCACCTCGCTCTCGATGCTCTCAAAGAACTGATAGCCAGCCAGGAAACAGTGGCTATGGTTATTAGTGATCAGAAAATGCCCAGTATGAAGGGGACGGAATTTTTGGCTGAGGTCAAAAAAATTTCCCAGCACAGCATCCGGGTCCTTCTGACCGGCTATGCCGGTGTAGAATCAGCCGTAGTGGCTATCAATGAGAATCTGCTGGATAAATACCTTACTAAGCCGATAGAGGATGAGCACGATTTCATTATCAGTATTAAGCATCTGCTTCAAAAATTTCGGATGCAAGGCACGATTGCTTATCAGGCCAAGATTATCCATGAGCTCTATCAGTTTTCGAATATTTTGAACGGGATAGAGGATTGCCAAAAGATGCTGGACTACATTGTCAGCTTCACTGGCCGAATGCTAAAATGCCAGCGGATCTCCCTCATGCTCGATGACGGCGGCCTGCTTCGGATCAAAGCCTCAATGGGAGTTCCCGCCGAAGTGGTCAATGCTACCAGCATACCAATCGGTGAGCGAATCTCAGGCACGGTTTTCCGATCCAAAAAGGCTATCTTAGCTAAAAGTCTCGATCAGGTTCCTTACCTTGACGGAAGGGTTGAAGTCAATGCCCAATCATTCATCAGCATACCCATTCTCCTAGCCAGCTTGACCTCAGGAGATCAACCCCTTGGGGTGATCAACATTACCCAGAAGGAGGACAATCTGCCCTTTACCGAAGATGACCTGGACATCCTGACCTATATCACCAACACTGCCTCTATTGCCATCCATAATCAGATCAATCGCCTGAAGCTTCAGCAAGCTTATGTTGAAACCAAGACCCAGGCTGCGGCCCTTGAATACCAGGCCAGGCACGATGCCCTGACCGGCTTGCCGAACCGGAACATGCTCAAAGAATGCCTCAGGGAGGCTATCTTGGCCGGGGAGAGCGAAAAGAAGCCATTTGGCCTGCTGATCATGGATTTAAACCGATTCAAGGAAGTCAATGATACCCTTGGCCACAACAGTGGTGATGTCCTCCTCCAGCAGATTGGGCAAAGATTGCGCCAAGCGCTGCCAGAGGAAGATGTGCTGGCTCGACTCGGAGGTGATGAATTCGCCGTATTTTTGCCAGGCGCTGATATAGAGGCTGCCATAGGGGTTGCCCGCCTAATCATTCAGACTCTAAGACAGCCGTTTACCCTTGAGGGATTGACGCTTGAGATCAGCACAAGCCTTGGCCTAAGTCTTTATCCCGATCATGGGCAGGAGGTCAATCTACTCATTCAGCGGGCTGACGTAGCCATGTATCAAGCCAAAAACACCGGATCAGGCTACAGTGTCTATGATCCTGCATACGATCAGTACAATCACCGCCGTCTAGCTATGATCGGCGGACTGCGCCGGGCTATCGAAGACAACCAGCTGGTTCTATACTATCAACCCAAGATAGACCTCAAGACCGGCTGCATCTGCGGCCTTGAGGCCCTGGTACGTTGGCAACATCCTGAATACGGTTTTATGCCTCCTGACCAATTTATCCAGCTGGCTGAGCAGACCGATCTGATCAGACCACTCACCCTGTGGGTGCTGAATGAAGCCCTAAAGCAGAGTAGTCAATTGCTGAGCCAGGGGATCGAAATCTCTATAGCTGTTAATTTGTCGACCCGAAATCTTCAAGATGAGAATTTTCCCGACCAGGTGAGAGAGCTCCTCGAGAAGTGGGGTATAAGTCCAAATCTTCTGGAACTTGAAATCACTGAAAGCAGCATCATGGCCAATCCTGAGCTAGCGATGTGCGTTCTCAAGCGCTTGAGTAATATGGGTATCCATCTGGCCATTGATGATTTCGGCACCGGGCAGTCCTCTCTGGCTTATGTCAAGAGATTACCCGTCCATGAGATTAAAATTGACAAATCATTTGTCATGAGCATGGGATCAAACAATAGTGATGTCATGATCGTCAATACAGCCGTAGACCTTGGCCACAACCTTGGGCTTTCCGTTGTGGCCGAAGGAGTCGAAAACAAAGAAACATACGACCGGCTAGCCATTCTTGGCTGCAATGTGGCTCAAGGATATTTCATCAGCCGTCCCCTACCTGCAACCCAGCTAGTGAGTTGGATTCATGAATCCAAATGGGGATTAAAGAATAGGAGGGAGTAGGTACTATAAGATGTCCGCACCTGAGCTTATAGTCAAAATTAAAGATGATATTCCTACTCTACCCATAGTGGTAACCCGCGTTCTGAATATTATTCTGGATGACAAAAGCTCAATCAAAGACCTTTCCGAGGCTGTCCGGGTAGATCAGGCTCTAGTCGCCAAGGTGTTGCGGGTGGTTAATTCTGCCTCCTACGGCTTGCGGGAGAAGATCAGCACGGTGGATCATG
>Ga0078972_1001743_pt1 | contig 78603 bp, 82 predicted proteins | sample YelNatPaOPGAMG01_FD_67568 | JGI IMG/M metagenome (GOLD analysis project Ga0078972, IMG submission 67568) | Hot spring thermophilic microbial communities from Obsidian Pool, Yellowstone National Park, USA - OP-RAMG-01 (SPADES assembly) (version 2) | ecosystem: Environmental > Aquatic > Thermal...
TTTAACGCTTAAGTGTGATGGGGGAACGTTTTCCCCATAGCCCCCTTCATAATGAATGAATGTGTGAGTGTGTGTTCATTATTGGGGGTAAACTTTATATGCAGCTTTCTCATAGGCGCGCAATCAAACAATAGCAATAGAAGAGGTTGTTAAACAGGCCTATGAGGAGGAAGGCCTAGAAAAGGCTGCTGTTGAAACAGCCATATGGCGCCTAACACAGCAAGGCCAAATATACCAGCCAGAACCAGGAAAAATAAGAAAACTATAAGTGATTGCTATTCGAATGAGCCTTAACATAGAAAGGTAATGTTTTGTCTGTGAAGGCAGGTTAAAGCTAAAGCTTTATAAAGTTGTATTACAATTTGTAATACGAACATGAGCATTATAACTATTAGGGTTGCGAAGGAAATTAAGGAAAAGTTGGAGAAATATAACGTGAACATTAGCGAAACTGTAAGGAAATTGCTTGACAAATATCTGGTAGAATTGGAATTGAAGGATCTTGGAGAAAGACTGGAGCATTTAAGAGAGCGCCTTGGCAACAAAATAGATCCAAAATTGATAGCGAAGCTTGTACGTGAAGACAGGGAAGTGCATTGAAATATTTATTAGATGCCTCGGCACTCTTGCCGCTTATCACCAGACGTGGGAAACAACTAATAATTGAAGCTTCTCGTGAAGATTTGGCTACTACAGACCTAGCCATATATGAGGCTTGCAACAGCCTCTGGAAGCTTTCAACACTATTGAAACAAATATCCTTAGAGGACGCGGTAGATGCAGCTAACACGATAAAAGACCTCGCCATAAGAGGCGTAATTAAACCAATAAATTTTACAAAACTAGATTTTTCCAACACACTAAAAATAGCCAACAAAGAAGGATTAACATTCTACGACGCCTCATACATAGTAGCCGCTAAAAACTTAGAAGCCATCCTAGTAACCGAAGACGAAAAATTAAAGAAGACAGCAAACAAATTCGTAAAAACAATAACCTACTCTGACCTTGAAAATAAACGCCAAAACTAAAAGTTGCACTTCCGGGTTAATTTCTTAAATTCTGATAGGACTTTTCCCATCCTAGCTGGGCTACGGGCCCCTTGCTTGCTGTTTCGGTTTAGAAAAGGTTTTGAGGATGCATTTTAGGGTTTCGTTTCAGCATGAAGAATAAGGGAAGGAAGAAGGTTAAGATGTTTGGACTTTTAGGAGGTTTGTTATGAAGTTTTTGATTTTGTCGTTTGCGTTTAGTATGGTTTCTATGGTTTTTGCGCCTTTTTCTGTTAGTCTATATACGCGTTTGCGTTCGTCCCATGATCCTTCGATGAGACCGTTTCTCTCTAGCGAGTATAGAAGCGAGTAAACAGTGCCTGAGCTTACTAGTAAGTTGAATTTGTTGTGGATGAAGGATATGACGTCGTAGCCGCTCATGGGTCCTTTTCGAAGTTCTGCTAGAATTATTATGTCCATGAAGTTTTTTATTATGCGTTCATGAAGTTTTCTCAATACTTTGCCTTCCAATCTTTCACCGCCAACAATGATTGTCAACGCGGTCATATTTATACAATATTAACATTTGTCATATTTATACAATTTAACATTTTAGGTTAGATATAAATATTTAAATTTTATTCAGAATTAGAAGTTGAAGCTGAACTAAACTTGTATAAACAAACACGACGTGAAGCAAAAACTGGGAAGGCGCCTAAAACTAAAATTTTCAAGATTCCGATAAATTTTCATTATTCAGTGTTGGCGATTTAAAGGCTTTTTACTTTAAGATGTCGACAAAAAGGTGATTTTAAACAGTTAGCGATATACCGGCATGTTAACAAATGTTATTTTTGCTTTTTCGGCTCTAAATGCTGGTGTTATCGGAATTGTCTTCGTGGAAGCACTCCTTTGAGAAAATAAACAGCGAATACGAAACCGTAATCAAAAAGAGGCAAGCTTTAAGCAACCTGTACAGCAGCGGCAAAATATCGCAGTCCACCTTCGAACTTTTCAACAAAGAGATGGAGGAGGCCCTGGCGGAAATCGAAAGGCAGAAAAAGGTTCTGCTGGAGAAGATGACCGTAAAAGTTGGGGAGATTGAGGAGCAGATCAAGATCCTTGAGCGGTTGCTGGCAAACTATGAAATTCAACATGTTGGTGGTGAAATAAGCGAGGAGGACTACCAGCGAGAAATAACCGTTATATCCGCGGGCTTGGAAAACGCGAGAAAAGAATTAAACATGATAAAGGAAACCATGGACAAGCTTGCAGGTTTTCCGAAAAATGCAGAAGCTTTTGTCGAGGAGCAGCTAACAGTCAAGCCGGAAACAGTTGCGGAAGCCAGCCTTGGCAGCGTTGAAGCTGAAACAGTGGAGGTCAAAGCAGAGGTTTCGTCTCAAGCTGGAACGCCGATGGTTGAAGCGAAAACTGAAGGGGAAAACGTGGGAAATTAAAGATTCCATTCTTTTCTTTTTCTTTTGGTGTTGATAGACTTATATTTTGTTTGGCGTCTGAAACTTGTTTTAAACAGGAGAGGCAAGCATTTTGAAAGGCAGAGTTGTTATGACTTTTCATGAAAAGTTTAAGCAGTATGATTTAGGCGAGGGTCACCCGTACCGTGGAGACCGATTCATAAACGCCATGAACTTCTTCAAAGAGCAGAGCCTCTTGAGCTTGCCAAACTTGACGGTTGTAGAGCCTAAACCAGCACGTAAAGAAGATTTGCTGAGAGTTCATAGTGAAGGTTATGTAGATCTAATTTTTCGTTTGGCAGCTGAAAATAAACCCTACGATATTGAAACGCCTGTTTCGCCACAGATTCTTGAGGCTGCCCTGCTCATTATAGGCGGCGCCTTGGAGTGCGGCGAAGCCATTTACAGTGGAAAAGCGCAAAGGGGTGTTTCGCTTGGAGGAGGCCTCCATCATGCTGGAAGGGATTATGGCGGTGGATTTTGCCTATTCAACGACGTAGCCATCCTAATTGAATATTTGAGGGCGGAAAAGGGCGTGAAAAGGTTTCTGGTGCTGGATTACGACGTGCATGCTGGGAATGGCACAAGCGATATTTACTACCGCGACCCCACCGTGCTGTTCATATCCATACACCAAGACCCAAGGACGCTTTATCCTGGCACGGGGTTCACGTGGCAGATTGGCGAAGGCAAAGGGAAAGGCTACAACGTTAACGTGCCTCTTCCACCGGGAACTGGCGACACTTCATATCTTTACGCCTTGAAAGAGATTTTTGTACCTTTGGCTGAAGAGTTTAAGCCCGAAATAATAATCGCTAACGGTGGAAGCGACCCGCATTTTGCGGACACGCTCGGAGATTTAGGTTTAACCGCTAAGGGATTTTTTGCTTTGTCCAGCCTAGTTAGGGAGACAGCCGACAAAATCTGCGGTGGAAGGCTTGTAATGCTAGTTGGGAGCGGCTACAACCCGAAGGTTTTGCCGCTGTGTTGGTACGCCCTAGTGGCTGGAGCTGTTGGTTTACAAAATTTTGATTTGAGGGAGCCTTACGCTCCGCCCATTGAGCCTCCTTTTGTCCGGAAAAAAGTTGAAGGCGTAATTGAAGAGTTGAAAAGTCTACTTAAGGAACGGTGGACGTGTTTTAGGTAGGCTAGCTACTCTTTTTTCTCTTTTGGTTTCACTATGACGGCTGTGCCGTAAGCCGCAAAAACTGTGGCTGTTCCTTGTAGGATGTCGCTTGTTTCGAAGTCTGCACCTATAACGGCGTTTGCACCCATTTTTCTGGCGTTTTCAATAAGCCTTGCCAAAGACTCCATCCTTGCCTTTTCACATTCAGAAGTGTAGGAGGTTACTTCCCCACCGAAGATTCCTTCAATGCTGGCGACTATTTTCCCACCCACACCCCTAGTCCGCACCGTCAACCCATGCACCGGCCCAATAACTTTCACTATTTCGTAGCCTGGGATCTCCGGCGTTGTAACAACTATTACTTCGCTCATGTCTTCGCCCACAATTCTATAACTAGACACGCCTAATTTAAGTTGCCCCATGACAGTGGACTATGCTTTCAAATACAGAAAAACCGCAGCACCACTCGATATTCTAACCTTCTATTTCTCGTCAAGGCTACAGGGATTATTATTATGAGCGTGAACATTGTTAGGATTATAGTTGATGGGTGTTCTGGTATTATTTCCATTTCATGTGTTGAGTGGATGTAGTTGATGCATATGTATGTGTTCTCTGAGCCTATCCAGTTTCTGAAGGGCCAAGGTTCGCCGTTCAGCAGAACCACGTAATTGCCTTGCCACAAGTCTTGAACAATAATGTTTGAAGCTTGAATGGACCAACATTGATTCACAAAACAAAATGATTAAGTTTCCACTGCTTTAATGGAAAGGTTGATGGCCTTGCCTAAAGCTAACAAGTTCGTGTTTTCGGGGATAAAGCTGAAAAGCCTGCAGAAACGGTTTGAGGATCAGCGGCGGAGGATAGCGGCCAAACTTAAGAATCCGAGGCTTCTGAAGATATCCTTCGTTACCTTGAGGCATTGGAAGGCTACAATGGAATACGCTAAAACCAAGGACATAGTCCACGTGATGCGCATATTAGGCCACAAGAACATTCAGAACACTTTGGTATACACTCACCTGGTGGATTTCAAAGATGAGGAATACACGTGTAAGACTGCGTGGACTATTGAGGAGGCGCAACGCCTAATTGAGGCTGGATTCGAGTACGTGTGCGACGTTGAAGGAGCCAAGCTTTTCCGGAAGCGCAAATAGCCTAAAACAGCGGGGGTTCGTTAATGGCGATGTTGTTGGCGCCGGGGGTGGGATTTGAACCCACGCGGCCCTTTACGGGCCACAGGCTAAATGGCGTTTTAAAAACGCTTTGTCTCCAGGCCTGCTCCCTACCGGACTAGGAGACCCCGGCACGGGAACCATGTTTTACTCATGTTAACAATTTCGTAATATCCCTAATTATTTTTCCTTTTCCTTATATTTGACAAGACAATAAAAGATGGTGGTGATGGGAAGACTGTGCCTTTTATATGTAGCCTTTTTTGGCGGCTAATTCTGCGCTTAGGAGACCCGCGCCCGCAGCTCCTCTTATTGTGTTATGGCCTAAGCATAAGTACTTAATTGTTAAAACGCTGTCTTTTCTGATCCTTCCAACAACCACGCTCATGCCTTTTCCTTCGTCTCTGTCAAATCTTGGCTGAGGCCTGTCTATCTCCTCCCTAACAACTATGGGGTTTTCCGGGGCTGATGGAAGCTTCAATTTTTGCGGTTCACCCTTAAAGTTTTTAAAGGCTTCTTTAACATCTTCAATGGATGGTTTTCTTTCAAGCTCAACAAAGACGCATTCTAAATGGCCGTCTTTGACGTTGACGCGGTTGCAGCTTGCACTAACATGAATATTTGCTGGATGAACTTTCCCTTCGTATAGTCTGCCTAAAATTTTCAAGGTTTCCTGCTCGATTTTCTCCTCTTCTCCAGGGATGTACGGCAAAACATTGTCGATGATGCTTAGGGATGGCACACCTGGAAAACCTGCACCACTGAGGGCTTGCATCGTTGACACTATGACTTTCTTTAGGCCAAACTGCATCAACGGCTTTAAAGTGATTGCCAACTGAATGGTTGAACAGTTGGGGTCGGTGGATATGAAACCGCTCCAACCTCTTCGTTTCCTCTGAATTTCCACAAGTTCTAAGTGTTCCGGATTTACTTCAGGTATTAGGAGGGGTACATCTTCTTCAAGTCTATGGGCGCTTGCCTTGCTGAAAACTGGATAAGTTTTTGCAAACTCCTCCTCCACTGGGCCGGCAACATCTGACGGCAGTGCTGAAAAAACAAAGTCGACGTCTCCGGCTTTTTCAACAGAATTGACATCAATGTTCACCACCGGTATGTCCGCTATTTCGTTTGGCATCTCGCATTCCAGTATCCAATTGCAAGCCTTGCCGTATGGTTTTCCAGCAGACTTTTCCGAAGCCGCAAGCACCTCAATTTCAAACCATGGATGATTCTGGAGTAACTGAATAAACCTTTGACCTACAGCACCAGTTGCTCCCAGAATGGCTACTTTCCGCTTCATTTTAGGCTCACCTCTCATGGTGGTTAAGTTGCCCAATCCTTTAACTTTATTCAACTATTTTAACCTTGACAAAACCGTTTTCACCAGCTTCTCAAAATGATCATCGTGTTTGTTTTGATGACTCCTTCTATTTTGCGGATTTTTTCAATGCATTCGTTAACCTCAGCTATGCTCATAGCTGATATTATGATTGCAATGTCATATTCGCCCGTAACCTCGTAAACCGTGTCAACGTGGGGGATCTTCAACAATCTAGCCGAAATTTCAGAGGTGGGGATTGAAGGGTTCACAGAAACCAACGCTATAGCCTCAGCTCCTTCAGAAAGCGAAAGCTTCAATGTAAACCTCTTAATTACACCAGAGCTTATAAGATCCTTGATTCTTTTTCTGACGGCTCCTTCTGATAAACCCACGGCTTTTCCAATTTCGCCGTAAGTGGCTCTTCCGTTTTGTTTAAGAATCTGAATGATTTTTCTATCAATTTCGTCCATTTATATCTCTCGTTACGATTTTCGTACTTATCTTAAATAATCTTTACTGTACATTTAAAATTTTTTCCGAAATTCTTATAAACTTGACCGTTTCCTATACCGAGAAGGTCGCCCTATGGGGGAAATAGTGTTTAAAGGCTGTTATACCGCGTTGATAACTCCTATGCTTAAAGATGGAAGGGTGGATGTTGAAGGTCTTAAGAAGCTAGTGAAGTTTCAAATATCTCAGGGTGTTAGCGGCATTCTTGCAGTTGGAACCACCGGTGAAAGCCCAACGTTAGACCCTGAGGAACGGCTACTTGTTATTGAGAAAGTTTACGAGTATAGTTCTGGCAGATTGTTAACCATAGCTGGAACGGGGTGCAACTGCACCCACAAAACCTTAGAGAATACCAGAAAAGCCTACGAAGTGGGCGTTAGAGCTTTTTTGCTGGTGGATCCATACTACAATGGACCAAGTTCCCTCGAAATTAGGCGCGAATATATTGCTCCCGTGGCTGAACGTTTCCAGGACGCCCAAATAATTCCGTACGTTATTCCTGGAAGAACGGGGACACAGTTGCTGCCGCATGATTTGGCTATTCTTCATAGAGAGTATGCAAACGTTAAAGCTGTGAAGGAAGCCACCGGGGATTTTGAAAACATGAGGTTGACAAGAAAGTTGTGTGGAGAAGACTTCTACATATTGTCCGGCGACGATGATAAAACTTTCAAGATGATGACGGATGACATGATTAAGGCTTCTGGCGTTGTTTCCGTGGCGTCAAACATAGCTCCAGCCGCCGTTCAAAAGATGACAGAGCTTTTATTGGAGAAGAGGGTGGATGAAGCTGCGGAAATCTGTCAAAAATTGACCCCCCTTTTCCAGATAGTGACCGTGAAAACCATTGAGGAGACAGCCTTTGGCGAAGTTGTTGTGAAGGCGAGAAACCCGTTGCCATGCAAAACTTTAATGAATATTCTCGGAATGCCCGCCGGCCCGTTAAGGCCGCCCCTTGGAAAGATGACGCGGAAAGGCTTGGATGTAGTTTTGAAAGCGGCAAGGGAAGTCTACGAGAAAAGCCCCGAGGTTTTGGCTCCTATTGAAAGTTTCTTTGATGTTGATTTGTCTGAAAGGCTCTATAATGAGGAGTACTGGAAAGGATTAGCCTATGATTAAAATTTGCGTGGTTGGCGCCACTGGAAGGATGGGGCGGACAGTGATTTCAGAAGCTGTAAAAAGAAACTTTGAAATTGTCGGAGCTGTAGCTTCCCCAAGCAATCGTGGACTGGGTAAAACGCTGCGTGAGTTGGGGATATGCGACTTAGATGTACCACTTTATGGGCCTTCAAAGCTTAGGGAAGCCTTAGAAAGAGCTGACGTCTACTTAAGTTTCACCACACCGGAAGCTGAGGCTGCTAACATTCCAGAGGCAGCAAACATGGGCAAGAGGATAGTTATGGGCACGACGGGCTTCGCCGAAGACCAGTTAAACAAGCTTAAACTGCTGGTTTCGTCGAGGGTCCCGGCCGTCTTCGCTTCCAACTTTTCCCTAGGTGTGAACTTCTTGTTTAAAATGCTTCGTCAGCTGGCTTACTTGCCCAGCGAATATGAAATCAGCATTGTGGAAGCTCATCACTCTCAAAAAAGGGATGCGCCGAGTGGCACGGCGTTGGCAATGGCAAAGATAGTTTCTGCTGCTAGAGGATACAGCCAAATAGTGCGTGGACGGGAAAGGTCAGCTTTACGGGCACACGGGGAGCTTGAGGTTTTGTCGGTGAGAGCTGGAGGGATACCTGGAATCCACGAGGTTATAGTCGCCGGACCCTACGACATGATTTCCATAAAACACATGGCTTTTTCCAGAAACGCTTTCGCGTTAGGGGCGCTTCGCGCAGTGGAATGGATAATGAAGCAAGATCAGCCCGGAATATACTCGATGGAAGATGTGTTAGGCGATTTTGAAAGCTGAAACTTTCAAGCGGAGTGTGGAGGCTTTGACCGGGAAGAGGGTTGTTGTAAAGTTTGGTGGAGCAGAACTACGTTCCGGAGAGTCTTTCAAACAAGCGGCGGAAATGGTTAAGACTGCAGGTTTTGAAGAGGTTGTTGTGGTTGTCTCCGCCATGGAGAAAACAACAGACAACCTAATCAACAATGTCAAGGCTATTGGAAGGATCAGCGATGCGGATTATGCAGACATCGTGTCGATGGGTGAAAGGGTCAGTGCTCGAATGTTCAGCTTAGCCCTTAAGGCTGTTGGTTTAAACTCCACATACTTTGATCCGCAAAGTGCTGAATGGCCAATAATAACCAACTCAAACTTTCTTGAGGCTGAGCCAGACCTTGAAGAAACCAGAAAAAGGGTTAAAACTTACATTGAGCCGCTTTTAGGCCGCTGTATTCCAGTTGTATGTGGCTTTATCGGCAAGGATAGAGATGGCCACGTAACACTTTTAGGCAGAGGTGGAAGCGACATAACGGCAACCCTGCTTGGCAACTGTTTAAATGCTGACGAAGTAATTCTTGTGAAAAACACTGAAGGGGTTTTGTCCGCTGACCCGGCGCTTGTTCCAGACGCTAAGCCTTTAAGAGAGGTCTCTGTGGAGGAAATGTTTTCGCTAGCCCAAGGCGGAGCAAAAATAGTTCATCCAAAAGCCCTAAAATACAAGCTGCCCCATCAAAAATTGAGGGTTGCAAGTTTTTATAATGGGTTGTCCTCTAATGGAACAGAGATTACAGGCGCCTTTTCCAATCCTTTCGATGTTAGACGTTACGATGGCTTGTGCGCCATAACCCTTGTCGGAGAACTAAACGCTTCAAGTCTTAGGAAAGTATTCGCCGCTTTTTCCAGCGAAAAAATCGTTGGCTTAAGCACTGGCAGAAGCTCCATAACAGTGTTTGCAAAAATTAGCGACAAAAAAGTCCTGCTTTCGCGGCTATGCCAAATAGAAGGTGTTAAAGGAGCGAGCTTAAAAGAAAATGTTGGCGCCATCGATGTTTTAAGCCCAGAATTTATTGAGTCTCCAGGATGGGTTGCCAAAATCTCCAGAGCCTTGGCTGAAAAGGGAATAAACATCGTGGAGATTTCTTCAAGCAAAGCCACCATCGCCGTTTTTCTGGAGGAAAAAGACTTAGACAAGGCTCTCGAAGCCATCAAAACCCTAAATGATTAATAGAGGTTTTCAAATGGAAGTTTTAAAAAGCCCGTTGGAAAATGTTGGCGGCGAACTCTACATTGACGGTGTTTCAGCGGTCGAACTGGCAGAAACTCTCGGGACTCCGCTTTATGTGCTCAGCGAGAATAAGATAAGGGAAAACTACAGGAAACTTTATGAGGCGTTTTCGAAAAGGTATGGTAAGTTCAGAATTCTATATTCCGCGAAGGCAAACACTAACATTTCAGTTTTAAAAATCCTCCACAGCGAAGGAGCATATGTTGACACCGTGAGCGCTGGCGAAGTCTACTTAGCCCTAGCAGCAGGCTTCAAGCCTGACGAAATCCTATACACCGGGATAAATGTTGGAGACGAAGAATTAAAGTATGTTTTAAGCAAGGGAGTTATGATTAACCTCGACTCCGTTTCTCAGCTTAACAAGCTTCTTCGGTTTGGGGTTCCGGAAACTTTGTCTTTTAGAATCAACCCAGAATATGGCGCTGGATACCACGAATACGTTGTAACTGCCAGCAAATATGCAAAGTTTGGGATAAACGGTGACTCCGCCATCAAAGCCTACGAGGCTGCGAAAAAGGCTGGCGTAAAAAGATTTGGCATCCACATGCATATAGGCTCGGGAATCATGGACGTGGATCCATACATAAAATCCGGGGAACGTCTCCTTGAAGTAGCTTGGAAAATTAACAATAAGCTTAGAATAAACTTCGACTTCATTGACTTTGGAGGGGGGATGGGCGTTCCATATAAGCCAGAAGATAAAGAACTCGACTTAGATGATTTCTGCAGCAAGTTGGTTGAAATGTTTAATCGGAAGTTAAGTGAATACGCTTTGGTACAGCCGGAGCTTTGGATAGAACCTGGAAGATTCATAGTTGCTGAGGCAGGTGTTCTCCTAACAAGAGTAAATGCTGTAAAGCAAGTTTTTAACAAAAAGTTTGTTGGGGTTGACGCTGGCTTCAATGTTCTTATCAGGCCCACCATGTATGGAGCATACCATCACGTTCTTGTCGCGAACAAACTGGACGAGCAGCCGACAGAGGTTTACGATGTGGTTGGTCCAATCTGTGAGTCAGGCGATGTTCTCGCCAAGGATCGTCTTTTGCCCACAATATGTGAAGGCGACTTAATCGCGGTTTTGAACGTGGGCGCGTATGGCTTTTCCATGAGCTCGCAGTACAATTCTAGACCTAGACCTGCCGAGGTGCTCGTTAAAAATGGCAAGTACGCCTTGATAAGGGAGGCTGAAACTTTCGAAGATTTGATTAGGAGGCAGAGGTTTGCGGAATGGTTAGAAAAATAGGTTTTTGGAAGATGCATGGCCTCGGAAACGATTACATAGTGATAGACAACAGAAGCGGAGCGTTAAACGAAGATGAACTACCCAGCCTCGCTGTAAAATTGTGCAATAGGAGGCTTGGGATAGGCGCAGACGGCATGTTGCTTATTTACCCCTCCCAAAAAGCCGACGTGAAAATGAGAATATTAAACGCGGATGGTTCGGAAGCTGAGATGTGCGGCAACGGCATCCGATGCATCGCCAAATACTGTTTTGAAAGCGGTATTGTGCGGAAAAACTTGCTTCTTGTGGAAACATTGGCTGGCGTAAAAACGCTAGACATCAAACTGGAAGACGCCACCGTAAAGTCCGTAAGGGTTAACATGGGTTCTCCAAGCTTTGAGGCTGAGAAAATACCAATGAGATGGAACGGAACATTCATAGACAAACCAATTCAAGCCGGTGGAACAACAGTGAGGGCAACAGCCCTCTCTATGGGGAACCCTCACTGTGTTGTGTTTGTTGAAAACGTTGAAGGCTATCCCGTGGAAGCCATTGGACCCATTTTGGAGAACCACGAACTTTTTCCAAAGAGAACCAACGTTGAATTTGTTCAAATAGTTTCAAGGGACAATTTAAAGGTTAGGGTTTGGGAGAGAGGCGTAGGCGAAACCTTGGCTTGTGGAACAGGCGCATGTGCAAGCGTTGTCGCCGCAAAAATTCTTGGAAAAGTGAATGAAAAAGTCGCTGTTGAACTCTTGGGAGGCGAACTAACCATCGAATATCGCAACGGTGGCACTGTCTTCATGGAGGGACCTGCCGAAAAAGTTTTCGAAGGTGTAATAAACCTTTAAGGAGGATAAGTCCGTTGGATTTTGAGCTATCAAGAAAGGTTGAGGCTCTTCCACCCTACCTGTTCGCCGAATTAGAGAAGATCGTTAAACAAAAAAGGCAAGAGGGCGCGGATTTAATTTCCCTCAGCATAGGAGACCCTGACCTTCCACCGCCGAAGGTTGTGGTGGACGCCTTAAAAGAGGAAGTAGCCAAACCCGAAAACCATGGCTACTCATTCAGCGAGGGAGAATATGAATTTCGGTTGGCCGTTTCCAGATGGTATAAGAGAAGATTCAACGTGGATTTGGATCCAGATCGAGAAGTCGTCGTATTAATCGGATCGAAGGAAGGGCTGTGCAACATTGCAAGGGCTTTCCTCAACGAAGGCGATCGCGTGTTGCTGCCGGACCCAGCCTACCCGGTGTACGCTAACGGATGTACCATTTTAAACGGAGGCGTGCCAGTTTACTTCCCATTACGTGAGGAAAATGGTTTTCTTCCAAACTTTGAAGAAGTGCATGTTAAAGGCGTTAAAATGATGTTTGTTAATTACCCAAACAACCCCACAGGTGCTACAGTATCCCTTGAAGAGCTAAGAGAGCTTGTGGATTTCGCCATTGAAAACAAGATAATTCTATGCTATGACAATGCTTATTCGGAAATATCCTTTGGCGATTATAGGGCTCCAAGCGTTTTGCAAATAGATGAGGCACGGGAAGTTGCTATTGAATTTCATTCATGTTCAAAAACTTTTGGGATGGCTGGAAGCAGAATAGGCTTTGCTGTTGGAAACGAAAAATTGGTTGCTGGGCTTAAAATGGTTAAATCACAGGTAGATTCTGGGCCTCCTAAATATGTACAGTTGGCGGCTGCAAAAGCCTTGGAAATGTATGCTGAGGGAAATCCTCCAAGTTTTGTGCGAGAGGCTTGCCAAACATACTATAGGCGAATTAAAATTCTTGTGGAGGAGTTGAACTCGATGGGGTTAAGATGTCAAATGCCAAAGGCCACATTTTACGTCTGGGCTAAATGCGGCACAAATTCCATAGACTTTGTAAAGAAAATGCTGGAAGTTGACGTTGTTGCCACACCGGGCGTGGGATTCGGCAGTCAAGGCGAGGGATACGTACGTTTTTCAGCAACATGCCACGAAGAAAGGATAAAAGAGGCTTGCGAAAGACTAAAGAAAATCCTCTCTTGATGGTTTTGTGTTCCACGCATCTTCAAACTTTGAGAACTTGAATTCCAAAAAGAATATATGGATGCTTTGGGAATTTTGAGAGCATGCTGCCACCCTTGGATGAAATAGCCAGAAAAAGAAGAATGTTGGGTTTAACCCAAAAACAGCTGGCAAAAATTGCGGGTGTAAGCCAATCCTTCATAGCCAAAATTGAGTCTGGGAAAATTGACCCGTCATATGGCAAGGTGAAGGCTATTTTTGACGTTTTAGAAAGGATAGAAGCTGGGGAAAACAACACTGCAAAAGCCATCTACCACGAAGGTGTTGTAGGCGTCGAGAAAACCGACAAGGTTGCAAAGGCAATAAGCCTAATGATGGAACATGGCTTTTCACAACTACCAGTCTTTGAAAACGGAAAATGCGTCGGATGCATCTCAGAGAAAACAATATTAAGCCAAATAACGGTCGCTAAAGACCCCTCAGAAGTCTCTCAGAAACTTGTGGAAGAAATCATGGAGGAGGCGCCACCCCAAATTGACGAAAACGCTCCATTACCACTGGTTTCAAGCCTACTACATTTTTATCCAGCTGTTCTTGTAACCAAGAAGGGAAAAGTGGTAGGCATAATAACAAAAGCAGACCTCTTTAAGGTGATAAGGTAAATAAACACGATTTTACTGTTGCGCAATTAACCTCTCAACTAAGTCATCCAATTTTTTGATGGCATTTCTCACGTTTGTTTCCATTTTAGCTACTTGTCTACTTGTCTCAGCAAGCATTTTTCGACGAGAATTAATCATCCTTGTCACTTCCATGGGGGCTGGTCCTCCCCTGACGTTGTGCATCTTAACAAAGTTTGCCACGTCAACCGATGCTTTTACGTCATCTTGGGTGACCGTTAAGGACAGCCCTGAAACCTCCTCGGCAACTTTCCTTAACATTTCAGCTGTCACATCTTGGGGGTTTATTTTATTCTCAACAATTTTTCTAGCGAGGCCGCCTACAATTTTATGAGCAGTTCTGAATGGGACATTATATTTTTGAAACAAGACCCTTACAAGCTCTGTGAAAGTGGAAAACGCTAAGTTTGGATTCTCCAAGTCTTGTACTGGCTCGCATGCAACAACTAACTCGGATAGGATGCTGAGTGCCTCTTTAACTTTGGTGCATGACTCCCAAAGCTTTGGAGTGGCCTCTTGAAAATCTAAGTTGTAGCCGGACGGCAGAGACTTCAAAATCAAGGCGCATGTCGTAAAGTTGCCTATGACGTGGCTCATTCTCGCCCGTATCACTTCAAGAACGTCTGGGTTCTTTTTCTGCGGCATTATACTGCTGGTTGAGCAGAACTCGTCCGGAATTTCAATTAAATTGAACTCGTGCGTGCTCCAAATTATCAAGTCTTCGGCTAGGCGGCTTATGTCTATGGCTATTATCGCCAATGTGGCAAGCGTCTCCATTACGAAGTCGCGGCTGCTGACAGCGTCAAGTGAGTTTTCCAGCACATCGGCAAAGCCTAGAAGCTCCGCCACCATCTCCCTGCTTATGGGATAACTGGTTGTAGCTAGGGCTGCAGCGCCCATGGGGCAAACATTAACTCTGCTATAACATTCAAAAAGCCTTTCGAAATTTCTTTGGAAAACGTCAAAATGGTGTAGTAAGTAATGGGCGAAGGTTATTGGTTGAGCGGGTCTAAGGTGGGTATACCCACACGTGATTGTTTGGACATGTTTTTCAGCTTTCGACAAAAGCCTTGCCTGAAAATCAATTATAGCCTTCATCAAGTTTATCAGCTGTTCCCGCAACTCCATTCGAATGGCCGTTGCAACCTGGTCGTTTCTACTTTTCGCTATGTGAAGGTTTTCTCCAGCCCGTCCTTCCGCCCTTTCAGTGACAGCCTCTTCAACGTATACATGCACGTCTTCAAGATACCGCCCCTTTTTTGGCTTGTCAAGTTTTTTTAACGCCTTTAAAATTTCAGCTCCATCACGGCTGCTTATTATTCCCTGCTTCATCAACATTATTGTGTGGGCTTTGTTTATGTCTACAACGTGTTTTAGAAGTTTTACATCATCCTCTATCGATGATATGAAACGTATAACCTCTTTTTTAGTGGACTTTATTCTTCCACCTTTAAAGAGTAGGCTCACAGCGGGCTTCCTTCTCTGACTCTAAATTGTTTTTGAGGATGTGAAAGGTTTTCGACTGCAACCCCCAGAGTTCAATGAAACCTCTTGCGAAAGACTGGTCAAAAGTGGTTCCAACCTCGTAGGTTGCCAACTTCACATCGTACAGCGAATACTTCGATGAACGCCCCACAATCCTCAAGTTTCCTTTATAAAGCTTTAATCTAACCTTGCCACAAACTCGTTCCTGCGTTTTGTTTATGAACGCTTCCAAATCGTTTCTTAATGGATCCACCCATAAACCAGAGTAAACCAAAAAAGCCCATTGGGCGTCCACATATTTTTTAAATGTTAATTCGTGATGTGTCAAAACCATTTTTTCCAGATCCTTGTGCGCCTCCAACAGTATTGTAGCAGCGGGGCATTCATAAACCTCCCTTGACTTAATGCCCACAACTCTATCTTCAACGTGGTCTATGCGCCCAATTCCATGCATGCCTCCAACTTGGTTCAGTTTTGTAATCAATGAAACCGGATCCATGGACTCGTTGTTAACTGCGCATGGAACGCCCTCTTCAAAGTCTATAGTTAAATACTCTGGTTTGTCCGGACATTTCTCAGGCGGCAATGTCCACTCAAAAACTTCGTCTGGCGGTTCATTGTATGGGTCCTCTAAAACACCGCACTCAATGGAGCGCCCCCAAAGATTTTGGTCAACACTATAGGGATTCCTTCCACTCAATGAAATTGGAAGGTTTCTCTCCTTGGCAAACTCTATTTCCTTATCCCTTGACAACTGCCAGTCTCTTACAGGGGCTATGACCTTTAAGTCGGGGGCAAGCGCTTTGATGGTTATGTCAAATCGAACCTGATCGTTTCCTTTACCACTGCATCCATGAGCGAGCATGGTTGCCCCTTCTTTTTTGGCAACTTCCACCATTTTTGCGGCTATTAAAGGTCTTGAAAGGGCTGTGCTTAGAGGATACTTTTCTTCATAGAGGGCGTTTGCTTTTATGGCTGGGAAGATGTAGTTTACGACAAATTCTTCTTTGGCGTCTACAGTGTAGTGTTTGGAGGCGCCTAATGCTGATGCTTTTTCCTTGATCTTTTCTGGATCTAAACCCTGACCCACGTCAACTGTAAGGGTTATCACGTCCGCCCCATATTTTTCCTGAATCCATCTTATCATAACGGATGTATCAAGGCCGCCTGAGTATGCAAGCACAACCTTGTCTTTCGACATACTTTGTGCGGATACCTAGCAAGTCTTATATATTTTTTGGTCAGAATATACCATATAACAGAATAAGTGACCAAAAATGGCTGCAAGTATATCAAGAATTGTTCAAGAGTTAATAGATAAGGATCTCCCAATTCAGCATGCCCTTGAAAAAGGATATGGAAACTACAGCGCGATTGCAAGAATGTTAAAGCCTATAGTTGAAGAGATGTTAGGTAGAAAAGTTAAACTCGAAAGCGTAATAACCGCCGTAAAAAGAGCTCGCATAACCTATAAACCAGCATATCACCTAGACGTAACTAGCGTTATCGCTGACAGCACAATAAACCTAAGAACGGACGTGGCGAAAATTTCCATAGAAAAAACCAGAAGGAACATGGATACTGTTAGAAAAATCTTGGCGGGATTCTCTCAAGATGAATACATCCAAATAGTGGAGGGAATGAGAACAATAACCCTACTCCTTGATCAAAAGTTGGTTGAAAGAATCAAATCAAATTTCTCGCTAGAAAATATTCTTGAGGAAAAAAGCAACCTCGTAGCCATAATCATAACAAGTCCTCAAAAAATAGTTGAAACCCCGGGTTGTGTAACCTCTTTTTATAACGCCCTTTCCAGAGTGCACATAAACATTGAGGAGACGTTGAGTTGTTCCACAGAAACAATTATGGTTTTACAGTTGAAGGATGTGGGCAAGGCGTTAGCCGCTTTGACGAACGTAATATCGGAAGCTAGAAAAATGATGGAAAAGCTTAAATCAGGTCGAAACTCGAAATTCATGTTAAAAGTGACCAATTTTGACCAATAACGTTCAAAAACATCTCTTTTTCAGCCAGAAAAAATTTAAATCTCCGTGTTGTCATCCGAAGCTCAAACGCAAATCATTGGGTGGTAGTGGGCAACATGGAGAAGTGGAGAGACAAAATATTCGTTAGCCCATATTGTAAACCAGAGTATTTGGGAAACTTTATTTGTAAAACGGGTGACCCCTTCATACATGACTCAACCTTAAGAGAGGGGGAGCAAACGCCGAGCGTTGTTTTTGCAGCAGAGGATAGAATAAAGATCGCTCAGCTTCTGTCAGATATAAAAGTGGAATGTATTGAGGCTGGTTTTCCAGCTTCATCTGAAAGCGAAAAAAATGAGGTAAGTCAAATTGTAAAACTTGGGTTGGATGTGGCTGTTTATGGTTTTGCAAGGGCTGTAAAGGGTGATGTGGATGCTGTGATTGAATGTGATTGCGACGGCGTAGTAATTTCATTTCCTCCATCAGACTTTCACCTGACATATAAACTTAGGATAACTCGAGAAGAATACTTGAAGAGGGCCGTTGAGATCGTGGAGTATAGCAAGAGTCACGGATTAAATGTCATATACAGCGCGGAAGATTCAACGAGATGCGACTTACCATGGTTAAAGAAGGTCTTTAGAGAGGTTATAGACGCAGGTGTGGATGTGCTACGGGTGGTTGACACACTTGGATGCATAACCCCCACCGGTATGCGTTTTCTCATTAGTGAGTTAAGGAAGGAGTTTGATAAGCCAATAGAAGTCCACTGCCACAATGATCATGGTCTGGCATTGGCAAACTCTTTGGCGGCGTTTGAGAGTGGTGCAACCCGCTTTAGCACATCTGTTTTGGGTTTAGGTGAAAGAGCAGGGATAGCAGCTACAGAAGAGCTTATTGTGACGCTCAAAAACTTCTATAATGTTGACAAATATAACACGGAGAAGTTGAATGAAATCTGTGAGGTCGTTGCAAAAGTGGCTAAGGTCAACTTGTGGCCGCTTAAACCCATAGTAGGCCCCAACGTTTTCACACACACAAGCGGTATCCACCAAGACGCTGTTCTCAAAAATCCAATAGTCTATGAATGTTTCCCTCCAGAAATGGTTGGTCAAAGAAGACGTTTCCTTTTAAGCCGGATAAGCGGCAGAGCGGCTGTAAACGCTAAACTTAAGGAGTATGGGTTTAATGTTTCGGATAAGGACGTTGAAGAAATAACAAACATAGTCAAAGAAGTTTCGGCAAACAGGCGGAGCGCAATAAGCGATGAAGAGTTCTTGGAAATTGTTAAAAGATACTTTTCAAAAGCGTAAACTTTAGGGGAGAACATGCACAGCACACCTTTAACAATGGCTGAAAAGATCCTCTCACAAAAAGTGGGCAAAACGGTTACGGCTGGAGAAATAATAGTTTCCGATATAGATTTTTTATTGGCCCACGATGGAACAGCTCCGCTTGCAATAGAACAGTTCTCAAAGCTTGAAGTGGAAAAGATCTTTGATCCTTCAAAGATACTTTTGGTGATAGATCACGCTGGGCCAAGCCCAAGTGACAAGGTAAGCAACATTCATAAGATGATGAGGGAGTTTGCCAGCAAGCAGGGCTGCCATTTCCGTGACGTTGGATACGGCGTATGCCATCAAATAGTGGTTGAAGAGTTTGCAGAGCCCGGCATGGTTGTTATAGGGGCAGACAGCCACACGTGCACCCACGGCGCGCTTGGGGCTTTCGCCACTGGAATGGGAAGCACCGAAGTTGCTGTTGGAATGGCTTATGGGCAAACGTGGCTGAAGGTTCCGGAAACAATAAAGGTTGAGGTAGTTGGAGAACTTAAATGGCCCCTGTCGTCTAAAGACATTGCACTCCACGTGATTGGAGAACTGGGCACGGATGGAGCCAACTACATGGCTGTTGAGTTCGTAGGAGAAGGGATCGAAAAAATGAGCATGGATTCACGGCTCACATTAACAAACATGACTGTTGAGGCGGGAGCCAAAGTTGGCTTTTGTCCATTCGACAAAGTAGCCCAAAACTTCTTGCTAACTGAAAGGGGCAAACTGTTTGGATACCTAGAACCCGACAAGAACGCCGACTATTCAGATGAGATTATTGTTGACGCCCGAAACATTGAGCCCGTGGTCGCCCTTCCCCATTCGGTTGACAACGTAAAAGCTGTAAGAGAAGTTGAAGGCATTGAAGTTGACCAAGTGTTTATTGGAACATGCACCAACGGAAGAGTTGAAGATCTTCAAACAGCCGCCCGCATTCTTGAAGGAAAAAAGGTTAAGGATGGCGTACGGCTGATAGTTCAACCCGCATCCAGAAAAATCTACCTAAAAGCCTTGAAAGAAGGAATTATGGAAAAATTATTGGCTGCTGGTGCTATAATAAATCCGCCGGGCTGCGGTCCATGCGTCGGAAGACACTTAGGCATTCTTGGCGATGACGAGGTATGTTTAAGTACACAAAATAGAAATTTCATTGGTAGAATGGGTAATCCGAAAGCCAAAATATATTTGGCTTCTCCGGCTGTGGCTGCTGCCTCTGCAGTTAAGGGCGTCATAACCAGTCCAACGGAGGTTTGAAAGTGATAATTGAGGGAAGAGTTTGGAAGTTTGGAGATGACATAAACACCGATTTGATAATAGCTGGGAAATACAAGTTTGACACTTTGGATATGAGGGAACTGGCAAAACACGCATTTGAGGCTATACGCCCAGACTTTGCCGAGAAAGTTAAGGAAGGAGACATAATAGTTGCGGGAAGAAATTTCGGCTGCGGCTCAAGCAGGGAGCAGGCACCTCAAGTCCTCAAAGCGTTAGGCTTAAAGGTTATTGTAGCCGAAAGCTTCGCGAGAATATTCTTCAGAAACGCCATAAACTCCGGCATACTCGCCCTCGAATGTGAAGGCATATCAAAAGCTGTGGAAGAGGGCGAAGTTCTCAGAGTGATATTAGACAAAGGGGTGGCGGAAAACGTTAACAAAGGCGTTGTGCTTCGATTCAAGCCTCTTCCAAAGTTTCTTGAGGAAATTTTCATGGAAGGCGGCCTAATACCCTATGTCAAAAAGAATAAGGGGATAAAGATTGAATAAGAGGGTTGCCGTGATACCGGGCGATGGCATAGGCCCGGAAATATTCGCGGCAACATTGAAAGTTTTGAACTATATGAATCTGCCAATAGAATTTGTAAAGGTTGAAAGTGGGAAAAAAGTTTGGGAAAAATTTGGAAAGCCATTGCTTAAAGAGGATTTGGAGATCATAAGAGGGTGCGATGCGCTGCTTAAGGGTCCAATTGAAACACCTGTTGGCAGCGGAACGTATGAAAGCGTAAATGTTACTTTACGGAAAGCGCTTGACTTGTATGCTAATGTGAGACCTTTTAAAAGTGTGCCTGAACTTGCTCTAATCCCAAACGTTGACATGATCATTGTGAGGGAAAACACGGAAGGGATGTATAGCGGGCTAGAGTATAGATTAACGGAAGATGTTGCAATAGGCATAAGGGTTATCACCAAGAGGAAAAGCGAGAGGGTTTTAAGATTCGCTTTTGAATACGCCCTAAAAAGAGAGAAAAAAAAGGTAACCGTTGTGCATAAAGGCAACATACTAAAAGAAACATGTGGACTATTCATTGAAACTGCACGAAAAATAGCCCAGAACTATCCCACTGTGAAGTATGAGGAGATGCATGTTGACGCAGCAGCCTACAAAATAGTTAATTCGCCTCAAGACCTGGAAGTAGTTGTTACGACAAATCTTTTTGGAGATATACTAAGCGATGAAGCAGCCGGAGTTACCGGGGGGTTAGGCATAGCAGCCTCGGCAAATGTCGGAGAAAAACATGCCATGTTCGAGGCTGTTCACGGCACTGCTCCAGACATCGCCGGAAAGGGGATTGCAAATCCAACGGGGTTGCTTAGAGCATCTGCCATGATGCTTGAATACTTTGGTTTTAAAGATGAGGCAGAGAAACTAAACATAGCCGTAATGGAGGCTTTAAAAAATAAAGAGGCGCGGACACCCGACCTTGGAGGGCTTGGAAACACTGAGACCTTTGTCAATGAAATCCTAAAAAATCTTGAAAAAACCGGTGTATAAGCTCAAGAGAGATTCAACAGTTTTTTCAAAACTTCTCGGAGCACTAGTATGCTGGACAGATACTCTTCTATGCTTACATGTTCGTTAGGTGTGTGATCCAAACTGGAGTCTCCAGGACCATAAGCCACCACCGGTATTTTTAGCGCCCTTCCCAACAGGTTCATGTCGCTGGTCCCCGTTTTCTTCAGAAGCTTTAGAGTTTTCCCGGTTACTTTTCTTATGGCAGCTGAAAAAGCGCGCGTAAGGCTACTGTTTTTGTCCGCTTCAAAAGGCTCAACAGAATCAACAACCTCTACATCAACCTGCACTTGAGGATTTTCTTTCCTGTACTGCGCAACACATTCAATAATCTTATCGTATGCTTGTGCACACGTCAGTTGGGGTGGAACCCTTACATCTATTAGGGCTTTGCATTTTGAAGGAACGTTTGAAGCGTAACCGCCGCCTTCCAAATGCGTTAAACATAATGAAACATTGTAGAAGAAGCCTTTTGGAGGGTTTTCTTGAAACTTTGCATCCTTTATCCTTTCCCAGAGCTCGAACATCTTTTCAATCGCATTTTCGAAAAGCCATGGAGCAGAAGAATGTCCGGCTACTGTCTTACATGTCAACTCAATTTTTAAACTTCCCCGATATCCAATAATTATGTTCTCAATGCCACTGGGCTCTCCAAAAATTGCATAATCGGCGGATAAGCCCTCCTTAATTAGGTTTTTAATGCCTATGCTTGATTTCTCCTCTTCTACAACACAAGCAACCAGAATTGTTCCTTCTTCAATGATTTCTCCAGCTGAGTGAGCAGCCAGTATCATTGAGGCTAGGGGTGACTTTGCATCCACGGCACCCCTTCCATAAATTTTGCCGTCAACAATCTTTACTGGAATGTATCCGGGAACTGTGTCCATATGTCCGCAAAGCAGAATTGTTGGTTTTCCGTGTCCAACTTCACCAATAACGTTTCCAACATTATCAACTTTAACCTTAAAATTTAGTTTCTCCATTTCGTTGGCTATGAAGGTTCCGATTTTACGCTCTCTTCCAGATGGACTGTAAATTTTAAGAAGCTTCGTTAAGAACTTAACAGCGTATTCTTCCAGCCTCTCCATTTAAGATTTCATCCAGCACCACTATAACTTCATCAACTTCCTTTTCTGTAATTATGAAGGGTGGCAGGAAGCGTAACACGTTTCTGCCAGCATCAAGCAATAAAACCCCTTTTCGGACGGCCTCCAATATAACGTTTAAGACTTCAACCCTTAACTCTAAACCCAACATTAGGCCTAAACCGCGGGCCTCCCTAACAATTCTATGTTTTGATTGCAGATCCTTTAATCTTTCCAAGAAGTACTTCCCAACTTTCTCTACGTGTACCAAAAGATTTTCTCTTAAAATAACATCGATGGTGGCGGCGGCTGCAGCGCAAGCGACGGGGTTCCCGCCGAATGTGCTTGTGTGCTCCCCAACTTCGAGTTTTGAAGCGATTTCCTCTGTGGTTAGGGTTGCCCCTAAAGGTAGTCCCCCAGCAATCGACTTTGCAATGCATAATATGTCCGGAGCTGTTTCCCAATGCTCGCAGGCAAACATTTTTCCGGTTCTACCCATCCCCGTTTGAACCTCATCCATTATTAATAGAACCCCTGTTTTATCGCATAAGTCTCTCAACGATGGGAGGAAATCCCGTTGAGGAACAACTATGCCGCTTTCTCCTTGTATCGGCTCCACGATGACTGCTGCTGTTTTCTCCGTAATGGCCTCTTTGACCTTTTGAATGTTATATCTTGGAACGTGCTTAAAGCCTGGAACAAGAGGTTCAAAGGCCCCTCTATATTTTTCCTTCCATGTTGCAGACAGCGCCCCCATGGTTTTTCCATGGTAGCCACCCATCATTGCGATTATTTCGGGTTTTCCAGTATATTTACGCGCTATTTTTATCGCGCATTCAACAGCTTCAGCTCCACTGTTTCCAAGAAAAGCTTTGTTCAAACCTTTTGGTGCAATTTTAACCAGTTTTTCCAAAAACATTGCCCTCGTTTCGTTGTAGAATGATCCATGGCACGCAGTTAGCTTCTCCGCTTGGCTTTTTATGGCTTGGATTATTTCTGGATGGGAATATCCAAGGATGCAAACCCCATAATTTCCTGTGAAATCTAGGTATTTTTTGCCGTTTATGTCCCATAGGTAGACCCCTTCACCTTTGTGGAGTACAACAGGCCTTTTGGCATACGCTTTAATCATGTATTCGTCTTCTGTTTTTATGACGGTTTTTTCATCCATGAACTATCACAGTTCCATTTTCATGTTGAAGTGCTGATAAAATTGGAGATTTACAAAAACCAGAAGCGATTATTGCTTCTTTCACTCCCATGTTTAGGGCTTCTAGAGCTGCATGAACTTTTGTGCTCATTCCCGCACCTATTTTAGGCAAGACCTTCTGAATTTCAGAAATTTTCATTTCGCGCACGAGCTTTCCATCAAGAATAACACCGTCCACGTCTGTCAAAAAAATTAGTTCATCTGCTTTTAACGCACCAGCAATGTTGGCAGCAGCACGATCCCCATCCACGTTTAAAAGCTCAAATTTTTCGCCTATGGCTACAGGAGATATTACTGGCACATACCCATTCTCCACGAGAAGCTTAACTAGTTCGCCGTTTACCTGGTGTATCTTCCCAGAAAAACCAGCGTCTAAGACCCTTTTTCTGCCTCTCTCGTCAACCACTATCATTTTTTCTTTTTTCTTCGCTTTAAGTAGGCAACCGTCAACACCCGAAAGCCCAACGCTTCGCACTCCTTGACTTTGGAAGGCTGACACGATTTCTTTGTTGATTTTGCCCGACATAACCATGTTCAGTATTTCCACCGTTTCCATGTCTGTGTAGCGGCTTCTGAACCCTTCGGGAGAGATTACAAAGCTCTGTTTTTTGCCAAGTTTCTCCGCGATTATGGTTACTTCTGCCCCCCCTCCATGAACAAAGATTAGACTGTCTCCTCTGTCTATAATTTCTTTGGTGTCTTTGGCGGTTTCTTGAAGGCCGTTTTTAACGACGTTTCCTCCGGCTTTTGCAACAATCAGCATTTTTCACACCGGATGAAAGCCAACATTCTCTAAACCAGTTTTTTCGTTAAGTCCCAGCATTATGTTTAAACATTGTACCGCTTGACCCGCCGCCCCCTTCATGAGGTTGTCTATGGCTGAGAAAACCACAAGCCTATTCAGCCTCTGGTCTATTTCAAAGCCTATGTCGCAGAAGTTGGATCCAACAACTATTTTCGGATCGGGATACTGATAAAGGCCCTTCTTGTATCTATAAAATCGCACGAAAGGTTCACCTTCATACATTGAACGAAAAGCCGTCCAAACATCTTTCAGCGTTACTTCTCTAGCCATAAAAGTGTGAATTGTGGAGAGTATACCCCGCACCATGTTAACAGCGTGGGGTGTAAGGGCAACACGCACGGGCTTTCCAAAAAGCAAACTCAACTCTTGTTCTATTTCCGGCGTGTGCCTATGATCAACCGGTTTATAAGGTCTAGTCCCACCAGCTCTTTCCGGGTGGTGGGATGCCATGGATGGATTGCTGCCCCCTCCAGACGAGCCTATTTTTGCGTCGACGATGATCCTTTCGTTATCAATGAGGGCTGATTTAACTAGAGGGGTTAAAGCGAGAATGGCAGAGGTTGCCATACAACCGGGGCAAGCAACCAGTTCAGCTTCCCTTATTTCAGTTCTGTGAAGTTCTGGAAGCCCATACACGGCTTTCTTTAACAGTTCTGGAGCGGGGTGGCTCCATCCATACCATTTAACATAATTTTCGGGATTCTTGAAGCGGAAATCAGCGCTCATGTCGATAACTTTTAAGCCAGCCTCCAATAGTTCCGGAACGAATTTAACAGCTGTTCCATGGGGCAAAGCTGTAAAAACCAATTCACAATTCTTCTTGATTTCAGATAACTCATAGCGAGTGAACTTAAGTTGTGTCACTCCTCTTAGGTTTGGATGAATGGTATGGACGTATTCTCCAGCATGTTTTTGCGAAGTAACTAGGGTTACTTCCAGCTTTGGATGGAAAAGCAGCAGCCTCAAAAGCTCTCCGCCAACATAACCTGAGCCACCGATAATCCCCACCTTCATTACATCACCATGGCTAAACGTAGGTTATGGCTTGAGCCTCATCAATAAGGCTTTCTGCGCATGACAAAAGGTGCTCGGCTAAGTTTATTCCGGTGGCGAGTCTTGTCTGCTCCCAAAAATCGGGACAAGAGTTGGCCTCATGAAACACTATGTTGTTTTCCATGCTTTTAACAGACTCTCCTATTAATTCTTGAATATTCGAGTATGCTTCAGAACTCGCATAATTATTGAAAGCTTCCTCTAACTTTTTATTCCAGTGGGCGAAGTTTTCCTTCGTGACTTTTTCACTTTTAACCTTCTGTATTTCATCAAATAGGGGTTTTAATTTTTCAAAATTCTTTTGGATGTCTTCGCTTAGGTCTTTTTCTTCTCCAAAGTTTAGCATTGCGTCGAGGGCTAGCACCCAAGCGTCACAATTTTTCCCGATGGATTCAGCACACAGTGCGGCTTTTTCCCTTATCTTTTGAGGCAGGTTTACGCCGAAGACCATGTTGCCCAGATACGCGTTTGTTCTAAAGTCTTTAAGCCCAGTTCTAGCCATGGCTCTCGGGTGGCAATATGCGGGTTTACCCTTCTCCTTTGTGACAATTATCCTCAGGTCGAAGAACCACTTGTTAATGAACTCTTGCGCTAAAACCCCTACAGGATTTATGATTGAAGGCTCCATTTCCCTTAGCAAACTTATAAGGTCTTGGCGTCCAACAGCCAAATTAATGTCTTTCCCATGAGAGCCCGCGTCTGGCTTAAGCACAACTGGCTTATTTTCTAAGGCTTGCAGAATTAAGTTTGCAATTTCATATTCATTTGCAATTTCACGTCCATCAATGGTTTTTTCTTTTGGATCGCATGGAACATAAACTGTTGCCGGTATACCCACTTTCGTTTTCCAAAAATGTAGTATCGTTCTAAGCTTGCTAAAGCATATATACTCAACTTCTAAAGGGTTTAGAAGCTTTTTACCCAACATTTCAAAGATAGTTCCCAGAATCAATCTGCGGTTTCTGCTCTGGGTTCTGTTCAGTACGACGGAGACATTTTTGAGAGTTTCTGAAAAGTCTTTACTTAGGCTTTTGACCTTGAAGCCGTGATTTGTGAATAAGAAAAAAATTTTTCGAGCCAGTAGGGGGGTTAAGTCTATCCCAAGCTTTTCAGCCGTTAACTGTATGCCCATTTCGTCTGTTCCTGCTTGTTCGTATAGGATGGTTATACTCATGTTTGTACCCGCTAGTGGTCACCGGAAAGGCTATTCGCCCCAGTCTTCACCCTCTATCCACAGTTCCTCCACAATCACGAAATTGGAGTTTACCTCTTTCACCTCAAGCTCAAGTCCACAGTCTGGACAAGTGATTACTTCACCCTTTAAGACGTCGTTTGGCACATCGATTTTTGCACCACATTCAGGGCACGTAGCAGGCTCCATTTGTATCACGCTTCACGCAATCACCCATCCCACTCTTAAATATTTTTTGGTCATTACAATCCTATTTTAAGACCAAAAAGACCAAAAATAGTCAAATAAAAACTTAGATACGACAATGCATGTATGATGCGGACAACCCCATTTTAGGAAACTCCTATATACAAGCTTGCTTCGAGTATTCTGCGTTTACAACTTTGAAAGTGGTTGGTGACGGTTTGGAAAGCATAGCAGTCATAGGAGCTGGCATGATTGGAGGAGCCATAGTCAAGAGTTTGTTAAAGAAGGGGTATGAGGGGGAAGTTATCGCCACAAGGCGCGACTTGGGAAAGCTCAAGGAGCTTGAAGCCTTGGGAGCGAAAATAACCACGAATAATAGGGAAGCAGCAAGCAAAGCAGACATCATCTTTTTATGCGTGAAGCCTGGCGACATTGAAAAGGTTATCAAGGAAATAAGCAACGAAATTAAAGGAAAACTTGTAATATCAACGGCGGCCACTATTCCCCTAAAGTTTTACAAGAAAATTGCTCCTCACACAAAATTTGTCAGAACTATGCCAAACATTGCCGCTTTGGTTCAAGAATCTTTCACAGCCTACTGCTGCGACGAAGACGTGACTGAAAGCGACAAGAAAAAGGTTGAGAAACTGTTAAGCCTCATGGGGGCCTCTATGGAAGTTGAGGAAAAATACATGGACGCCATCACAGCCTTAAGCGGCAGCGGCCCAGCTTACATATCCCTGATCATTGAGGCTTTAATGTATGCTGGATTAAGAGTGGGCTTGCCGCGAAACTTGGCTCTTTACAGCGCCTCTCAGACGGTTTTGGGAACTGGAAAACTAATATTAGAGACACAGGAGCATCCGGCTAAAATAAAGGATATGGTGACAACTCCCGGCGGAACAACCATCGAGGCCATCTATGAGTTGGAAGGAAGCCAAATCAGACAAGCCTTAATGAGGGCTGTAAAAGAAGCTACGGAAAAATGTCAAAGAATTAGAGATGGAATAATTCGAGATACTGGCTGACATGGGCTTCTCAATGTTTGTCAGAATCCTCAGTTTTTATTTGGTTATGGAAGCATGTCCTTTGTCCAGTGTGGCAAGCATTTCCCTTCTGTTCCACTAGAAAAAGTAACGCGTCATAGTCGCAGTCTACCAAAATTTCTTTAACTCTTTGAACGTTTCCGGAGGTTTCACCCTTCATCCATAGTCTCTTCCTAGACCTGCTCCAGTAATGGGCATAACCCGTCTCCATAGTCTTCTTTAATGCTTCAAGGTTTGTGTAGGCTAGCATCAAAACCTCCTTAGTGTTTAGGTCTTGCACTATAACAGGTATTAGGCCGCCGCCTTTTTGAAAATCCAACTGTTGAATTTCAATTTTTTTAAGGTTCAAAGTCGAACTTCAACCCCCTTGTCTTTTAAAAACCTCTTGATAAACTGTATTGAATATTTGTTGTAGTGAAATATTGAGGCAGCTAGAGCGGCGTCGGCTTTTCCAATGGAAAATGCTTCCAGAAAATGTTCAGGTTGGCCTGCCCCTCCGCTTGCGATAACGGGGATTTTTACGTTTTCGGAAATGCTTCTTGTTAATTCTAAATCGAACCCTTTTTCCGTTCCGTCCCTATCCATGGAGGTGAGGAGAATTTCGCCAGCGCCCAGTTTCTCAACTTTTGCCGCCCATTGGACTGCATCCAGTCCTGTTGGTTTGCGCCCGCCATACGTGTATACTTCGAACCAGCACTTCCCCTCTTTTGTTTCAGCAATGAATTTTCCCTCTTTTTCCTCGTATCGTCTTTTAGCGTCAATGGCGACGACGACGCATTGTCTACCGAAGGTTTCTGCAAGTTTTGTGACCAGTTTAGGTCGTTCAACTGCCGCTGTGTTAATTGACACTTTGTCCGCGCCGCTGCATAGAACGGTCCTAGCGTCGGATAGGCTGTGGATTCCGCCGCCGACGGTGAAAGGGATGTCTATTTCCGCAGCAACCCTTTCAACAGTGTCCTTTAATATTTTCCGTTTTTCAGGTGAAGCTGTTATGTCCAAGAAAACCAGTTCGTCGGCACCTTCATCAGAGTATCTTTTGGCCAATTCTACTGGATCTCCGGCGTCTTTCAGGTTTAAGAAGTGTACGCCCTTGACCACTCTTCCATGATCCACATCTAGGCATGGTATGATCCGTTTCGCTAGTGGCATCAGACTTGCACCTCATGTTCCATTGCAATTTTTAAAGCATCTTTCAACGAAAAAGCTCCTTCATACAGCGCCTTCCCAACGACCACACCATAAACGCCCACATTTTTTAGAAGCATTAAATCCTTCAGGCTGCTTACTCCGCCCGCTGCTATAACATTTACCCCTTTATAAGCGCAAGCCTTCTTTACGATGTCAACGTTAACCCCTTCAAGAGTCCCATCTTTACTCACAGAGGTCAACAGGAAGGTTTTAATCTTAAGTTTCAGAAATCTCTGTATGGCATTCTCCACATTAAGTTGAACGTTTTTTCTCCATCCTTCAATCATAACCTTACCATTTTCTCCATAATCCAAAGCTACGATGATGCTGTCGCCGAATTTTTTCACCAACTTTGCTAAGATTTTCGGCCTTTCAAAAGCCAGTGTTCCAATCATAATTTTGTCCACTCCCATATTGAGAAATTTTTCAGCTTTTTCCTCGCTTCTTATTCCCCCACCGACATGCACTGGTATTTTTACAGCTTGAACTATCTCAAAAATTGTGGCAGAGTTGTCACCCCTACAGAGGGCAGCATCCAAGTCTACAACGTGTAAGCCGTCGGCTCCTTCGTTTTCCCATTTTTTAGCCACAGCCACTGGATCCCCTAAGCTAGTGTATGCTTTGGCTGTTTCTGGACGACCCCTAAAAAGCCTCACAACTTTTCCATCCATGAGGTCAACAGCTGGAAAAACTTTCATTTGCATTTTACCTCCTGACAAAGTTAAAGAAATTCTCGAGAAATCTTAGGCCGGGGCGTCCGGACTTTTCTGGGTGAAACTGTGTACCAAAAATGTTCTGCTTCGCAACGACTGATGCGAACTTTACGCCATATGTGGTTTCAGCATACACGACGCCCCTATCAGTTGGAACTGGGTAGTATGAGTGGGCAAAATAACAGTAAAATGGATTTTCCATGTTATTGAACAGCACCGTCAGCTTCACTATTGTGACAGTATTCCAGCCCATGTGTGGAACCTTAACGAAATGTGGCAACGGAACATTTTCGCCCTCGAGAAGCGCTAAACCCTCGCCAATTCCCTCTTCGCTTCTTTGAAATAAAAGTTGCATTCCTAGGCATATGCCCAAAAACGGAGTTCCGCTTTTAGCCAAATTAACCAAGTATTCCCTTACGGTGGTTAACTTTTTAGAGACTGTGGAAAAGTTTCCTACGCCTGGAAGAATCACCGCGTCAGCTTGTTTAAGAAGAGTTCTGGAAAGCCCGATTAAGGGGGTGAAACCAACCTTGCCTAATGCACATTTGAGGCTGTAGAGGTTCCCCACACCGTAATCCACGATGACTGCTTTGGGCATTAAATCACTCCTTTAACGCTTGGGACGCTTTTCCTTCGAGGGTCTATGGTTATTGCTTGTCTAAGCGAAAGGGCTAAGGCCTTGATGGCTGCTTCTGCTTTGTGGTGGTCGTTTGCTCCGTACTGAGTCCAAATGTGGATGTTGGCTTGCAAGGACGTGGCCAAGGTTTCTAGGAAGTGGTGGATGTCCTCGCATGGCATGTCCTCGATTTTCTTGCCTCTAAGTTTTAAATCAATTTTGGCGTAGGGACGTTTCGCTAAGTCAACGGCGGAAAAAGCAAGAGAACAGTCCATGGGAACAGCTGCAAACCCAAATCGTGTTATGCCGTCACCATCCCCCAGAGCTTTTCTTATCGCTTGTCCCAGGCATATCGCCACGTCCTCGGCTATGTGGTGTTTGAGGTCCCCCTTAACAGAGAGTTCAACGTCGACTAAGCTGTGGAAGGATAGCGTGGCTATCAAGTGGTCGAGAAAAGCAATTCCAGTATGCACGTTAGCCTTTCCAACAGAATCCAAGTTTACTTTGACGTAAACTTCTGTTTCAAGCGTCTTCCTGTTAACTTCGGCGGTTCGCATAACCAACACTCCTTTTAAGAGCTTACCTCCTTAAGGGCATCGATAAGTTTCGCGTTCATCCAGGGCAAGCCGACGGTGGCTCTGAAACAATTTTGAAAACCTAAGATGGTGCCTATCTTTCTAACGAGAACACCTTTTTGCAGTAAGCCGTTGTAGACATAGTCTAGGGGCTTTTCTGTTTTAAACAGCACAAAATTTGCCTTTGAATTGAAGGCTTCCACTCCATTAATTCCGTTTAAAGCCTTAACCATTTTTTCACGCTCCGCCTTAACCTTTTGGACGGCATGCTCCACAATCTCTATGTTTTCCAAAATTTTTGCACCAACCTTTAAAGAAACCGTGTTAACGGAAAAGGGTGGACTAACACATTCAGAAAGCGCCTTTGCTATTTCAACATCTGCTACGCCGTATCCAAGCCTTAACCCGGCAAGGCCGAAGGCTTTAGAAAACGTTCTAACCACTATCAAGTTTTCATACTTTTTTACTAAGGATGTAACAGAGTGATCGGCAAACTCTACATAAGCCTCATCAACAACAACGACCCCTGGAAAACCCTCCGCTAGAGATTTAATTTCATCGATTCCGAACTGGTTTCCCGTCGGATTGTTCGGAGAACACAAAAACAATACCTTGGTCCTTGACGTCACACTAGATAACAAACGGTTAAAATCCAAGGAAAAATCCTTCTTCAATGGAACTTCGACAAGGTTAGCCTTTTGAAGATTAACCGCAAAACGGTACATAGAAAATGTGGGCGAAATTGTTATGGCTTGTTCTCCCTTTTCGAGGAATAGGTGGGCAATTCTCTCTAATATTTCGTCTCCCCCATTTCCAACAACTATGTTATTGGCCGAGAGCCCCAAATATTCACCGATCTTCTCTCGAAGCTTTTCTTCCTCGTCTTGTGGATAAAGTCGGGGATCTAAATCCTTCAAGGCGTCAGCAATAATTTCGAGAAGCTTTTTACGGGGAATGAAAAAGTTCTCATTTAAATTCAGCTTCGCTATCCTACCATTTTCAAAATTTAATCCGTGTTTAAGGGATTTGTAGAGATCCTTAAAGGCGTAGCTAGGCTGCGTCGTTTCCAGTTTTCGCCTAATCCATAGTCTAGCTCGACTTTCCAATAGTGAAACGTCCCTCCAAAGCCTTAAAGTGACATGGCAAGTTCTCTGCCTCTGACAAAATTCTAATGTGCTCGCGGGCTTTGAACAACTCTTCTCTAGAACACTTTAGAACAGCAACTCTTTTCACGAAATCTAGGCAAGAAAGGGCTGAGAAGAATCTTCCGTATCCCCCTGTTGGAAGCACGTGGTTTGTTCCACCGTAATAGTCGCTTAAAGACGCTGGACTGTGCAGACCCACTAAAATGATGCCCGCTGTAAATATTTTTTCAATAGCTTCTTCGGGGTTTTCTAGCATTAACTCGACGTGTTCAGGGGCAAAGTCGTTTGTTAGTTCAATCATTTCTTCCAGTGTTTTACATACAGCTATGAAGCCGTTGTCCGACAACGCCCTTGTAATGACTTCTCTTCTGGGAGATGATTTCAAAATTTCTTTTATCTCCCGAAAAGTCTTTTCGGCAAGGCTTTTTGAAGTCGTAATTAAACCCACAACTGTGTCTGGTCCATGTTCAGCTTGGGCACACATGTCAAGGGCTACGTATCGGGGGTTGGCTTTTTCATCAGCTAGAACCAAAAGCTCACTTGGACCTGCTGGAAAGTCGATGGCAACGTCACGGGAAACCAGCATTTTAGCCATAGTTACATAAATGTTTCCGGGTCCAACAATTTTGTCCACGGGCTTTATAGTTTGGGTGCCATAAGCCATGGCAGCTATGGCTTGAGGCCCTCCCACCCGGTATACTTCGTCAACTCCGCAGATGTCCGCTGCAACCAGCGTTAGAGGATTAGGCAAGCCGTTCTTATCCGGAGGGGAACAAACTACGATGTTTGGAACACCAGCAACAAGGGCTGGAACCACAGTCATAAGTAACGTGCTTGGATACGCCGCTTTCCCTCCCGGAACGTAACATCCAACCCTTCGCAGAGGACGTGTATGGATGTCTATTTGAACCCCGTCAACCTTTACTGTTAATTTTAATTTTTCTAAAACCTTCCTTTCAACAACTTCTAAACGTTCTTTCATGGACTTTAAGGCGTGAATCTGGTCTTCCGTGACTTTTGCATAGGCTTCGCTTATCTCTTCCTGGCTAACTTTGAGGCTTCCAGCTTCTAAAGAAACCTTGTCAAATTTTTTCGTGAACTCTATTAGGGCGATGTCGCCCTCTGTTTGAACTTTCCTGATTATTTCCTTCACGTAGGCTTCCAACTCGTCGTTTCTTTTCTGAAGTCTTTTACGTAGCAATTCTTGCTTAATGGATGTGATGTTGGATGCTATTAATTTCATCTTGTTAACCCTCTTCTAAGGCTAAGACCTGCCTTGGTTCATGGATTACAAGCCCTTGAGCCAGCCTTCGTATTGTTGGAAGAACTTTGAAGAGGGAGTCTTTATCGATGACTGTGTTGACTGCATACCAACCTTCATCAGCCAACGGAGATACGGTGGGTTTTTTCAAGGCCGGTAGCTCTTTTAGGAGCAGCTCTAAATTCTCTCTTTTAACGTTTACAAATATGTGGATCCTATTTGAGCCGTCAACAACACCCTTCAACATCGCTTTTATGTCAAAAATCTTCTCCCGTCTTTCAGACTGTAAGGATTTTTTGTTCGCTATTAAAAACGCTGTGGACTCCAACAGGACTTCGATAACCTTCAAGTTGTTCTGTTCAAGGCTTGTTCCGGTCTCGGTGACGTCAACTATCGCATCTGCAACCTCGGGAGGCTTAGCCTCAGTCGCTCCAAAAGACAAGAATATGGCAACCTTGGAGTTTTGGCCTTTTCTCCACCAAGGCGTAACGGTCAGCGGTTCCAAATCACCGAAAAACTTGCGGTACACCGGATTGTTTTGAATATAACGCGCTGTAATGTTCAAGTATTCCGTGGATATCCTGATGCTTTTTCCGTTGGCTAGGAACTTCTCCAGTAGACTGGAAAATGAGTCTATGTCGGTCCAGCTTTTCGGCACGGCAGCCACGAGCCTTACTCTGCCATACTCAAGATTTTGAAGCAACTCAACGTCCGCGCTCGTTTCCTGCACCCAATCACAACCGGAAATTCCAATGTCGTACAACCCCTCGCTTACAAGTATCGGAATCTCTTGAGGTCTCAAAATCCTCAATTCTATTTCAGGGTCGTTGATCCTAGGCCTGTAGCTTCTCTCCTGCCCCGACACGCGGTACCCAGCTTTCTCCAAGACTTCAAATGTTGCTTTTTGCAAGGAGCCAGCTGGAATGGCGAATTTCACCTTCAAAACGTCGCAAACCTCCCACTGTTTAATAGGGGTTGAAAGAATAAAATGTTTGTTAATCTTAGAACTGAAAGGTTGAATTTCAACGGCTGACTGCGACGATACTTAGAAGTGAAGGCAATCGCCCTTTATGAACGCAACCCCTCACTTGAATCACTCCTCCATAGGAGGAAGCTTTTTCGGTATATAAGTTTTGTTGTCTAACTTCGAACAGCCGTGTCCCGTGGTTTTCATTCAGACGTTACAGCTTTTGGGAAAGAACCTAAAACTTTTACAAACAAGGTTTTGTCTTGGAGCTCTCTCAGGGCGTCGGAGCATTTCGGCTCGTTTCTATGGCCTTCAAAGTCGAGGTAGAATATGTACTCCCACGGTTTTTTCCTTGTCGGTCTAGACTCTATTTTTGTCAAGTTAATGCCCCTTTTGGCAAATACGCCCAAAGCATCGTAGAGGGCTCCGGGTGCATGTTTAACTGAGAAAATTATCAGTGTTTTGTCGTTGCCGCTTGGCGGAGCATCAGTTTTTGATATCGTCACAAATCGGGTGTAATTGTCTGGATAGTTGGATATGTCCCTTGCAAGAATTTTCATTCCATAAATTTCAGCGGCTCTTTCGCTGGCTATAGCTGCCTCGTCCATCAAGCCTCTTTCCTTAACAATTTTGACGCTGCCGGCGGTGTCGTAGGTTGGTATTATTTCACATTTCAATTTTTCTAAAAAATCGGAACATTGGGCTAAGGCTTGTGGATGCGAATAAACTCTTTTCACTTGGTTTAAATTGGAGTTCGGGTTTCCTATTAGGCAATGTTCTACCTTAACGACAACTTCTCCGCAAATCATGAGGTTGTGCGTCAAAAGTAGATCATAGACTTGGTTTACGCTGCCTTCAATCGAGTTTTCGATTGGGAGAACACCATAATCCACGAGTCCAGAATCAACCTTTCTAAAAACCTCTTGGAAACTTTTGCATGGAACCGGTTGAACCTCGGCGCCAAAATACTTGTAAACGGCTACTTCACTATAAGCTCCGATCTCTCCCTGAAAAGCAACTTTTAATGGTCTTTCTTCCATAAACACCACTCAACACGGCTTTTCCTTAAAAACTGCTCCTTCGTCAGCTGATCCGACTAAACATATGTATCGCTGAATGTATCCTGAACAGATCTTTGGCGGTTTAGGTTTCCAGCGGGCAAGGCGTTCTCTAATAGCTTCGTCGCTTAACTTAACGTTTATTTTTCTCTCAAGTAGGTTAATTTCGATAATGTCTCCGTTCTCCAACGCTGCTATTGGCCCTCCCTCCGCGGCTTCTGGCGAAACATGACCTATGCATAGCCCTCTGCTGGCTCCAGAAAATCTTCCATCAGTAACTAAGGCGACGGATTCAGCCAAACCCATGCCAGCTATAGTCGCCGTAGGTGAAAGCATTTCCCTCATTCCAGGCCCTCCTTTTGGGCCTTCATATCTGATCACGACAACGTCGCCTTCAACTATTTTACCATCTAAAATGGCTTTTACAGCCTCCTCTTCCGAATCGTAAACTTTAGCTGGACCAGCGTGTTGGAGCATTTTGCGTGGAACAGCGCTCAGCTTTACAACGGCTCCCTTTGGAGCTAAGTTTCCACACAATATTGCGAGTCCACCCTCGCTGTGGATCGGGTTGTGAAGCGGTCTAATTACCTCACGGTTGTAGACTGTTGCATCTTTAATGTTTTCCCAAACAGTTTTTCCAGTAACCGTTAACACGTTTAGATGTAGGAACTGCTTTAACTCCTTCATCAAAGCTGGAATTCCACCAGCCTCGTCTAATTCTTGAAGGTCGTGGGGTCCTGCCGGCCTCATGTCGCATAAATGCGGGACTTTCCTACCATAATTGTCAAATACGCTTAAGGGAAGATCTACTTCAGCCTCTTTGGCTATGGCCTTTAAATGTAGCACCGTGTTTGTTGATCCGCCTAGGGCTAAGTCCACTATGACTGCGTTTTCGAAAGCCTCTTTTGTCAATATGTCTCTTGGCTTAATGTTTTTGTGGACTAATTCAACAATTTTCTCACCGCTTTCCTTAGCGATTCTCAATTTGGCTGAGGAAACCGCGAGGGCTGTCGCACATCCCGGAAGTGACATTCCTAATGCTTCGGTGATGCACGCCATGGTGTTCGCCGTGTACATGCCGTTACATGAACCGCAACCGGGGAATGCTCTATCCTCGATCATTTTCAGCTCTTCCAAGCTGAGCTTTCCAGCCTTAACCTCGCCTATGGCTTCAAAAATTGTTGTCACGTCTACCATCTTCCCTTTTAACCTGCCTGAAAGCATAGGTCCCCCTGTTACAACTATTGATGGAATGTTCAGTCTCGCCGCAGCCATAAGCATGCCTGGCGTTATTTTGTCGCAGTTTGTTATCAAAACCATTCCGTCGAACTGGTTTGCTTGAACCATAACCTCTACGGAGTCGGCGATTAATTCACGCGACGGGAGAGAATAATGCATCCCTATATGTCCCATGGTCAGCCCGTCACAGACTGCTATTGTATTAAATTCAAAGGGTACACCTCCAGCTGACCGAATGCCTTGTTTAACATGTTCAGCCAGTTGGCGGAGGTGCATGTGGCCGGGAACAATCTCTGAGTGGCTGTTGACCACGGCTATAAATGGTTTCTCAAAATCGCTGTCTGTTAACCCCAAACATTTCAGGATGGCCCTCTGGGGAGAGCGTGTCAACCCCTTTTTTATCGTGTCGCTCCTCATTTTCACCTGCTCCTATATGCATGCTACGATCTTGTTGATTCTAAGATAGAAAAGCTTTAATATAACATATGCTATTTTACGTGAGGCGAGGTTCAAAATGAGGTATAGCTTTATCATCGACTAGCTTTCCAGAGAAAATTCGATTTTTTGACACCACATTGAGGGATGGGGAACAAACCCCTGGGGTTTCCCTAACGCCAAAAGATAAACTGGAAATAGCTAGGAAACTTGACGAGCTTGGGGTAGACGCCATTGAGGCTGGTTTCGCAGCGGCTACAGAAGGAGAGTTTGAAGCAGTAAAGTTGATTGCTAGGGAAGGGTTGAAGGCAGAGATATTCAGTTTTGCAAGAGCCAACAAAAAAGATATTGATGCAGTGGTGGACAGCGATGCCGACGCTGTTTTCCTTGTAGTTCCATCCTCCGAAATTCACATTAGACACAAGCTTGGGAAAAAACATGAAGACATTCTGGAACTTGCAGAGGATTGCATTCAATATGCAAAAGATCATGGTCTCAAAGTAGAATTCGGAGCTGAAGACGCAACAAGGAGCGAAGAACAGTTCTTAAAAGAGTTGATAAGAATTAGCGTGAACGCTGGTGCAGATACGGTGACTCCATGCGACACTGTTGGCGTGTTAACTCCGGAAAAAGCCTATGCCTTCTATTCAGATTTGGCGAAAAGTTTCCCGGGCGTGGCTTTTGGCGTTCACTGTCATGACGACTTCGGAATGGCCGTTGCAAACTCAATTGCTGCTTTGAGGGCCGGCGCAAAAGAGGTGCATACAACCATTAACGGAATAGGCGAGAGGGCTGGAAACGCTGCCCTAGAAGAAGTAGTGGTTGCATTGGAGTTGCTTTACGGGGTAAAAGTACCCTTAAAAATGAATTTGCTCTATGAAACATCGGTGCTTGTCTCCAAGTTGACGGGTGTTCCAGTGCAACCGAATAAGGCGATTGTTGGCGAAAATGCCTTCGCCCACGAATCAGGCATACACACCCACGCCATATTGAATAATCCAATGACATATGAACCGATACCGCCGAACCTCGTTGGGAGGACAAGACGGCTTGTAGTGGGCAAACATGCAGGCTCTAAGGGGATAAAAGCTGTTTTGAACGAGATGGGCATCTTCCCCAACGAAGAGCAACTAAAAGAAATCTTTGCAAAGGTCAAAATGTTGGGAGACAAGGGCAAAAAAGTCACCGATTCAGATTTAGTGTCAATCGCTGAAGCAGTTATGAATCTGCCGCGTTGCAGGCTGCTCAAGCTTCAAGAGTTAACAGTTGTTACTGGAAATAGGGTGACTCCAACAGCCTCTGTTAAACTTAAGGTTAGGGGCAAAGTTATTTCGGCTGCAGCTACGGGAGTTGGGCCGGTGGACGCGGCGATAAATGCAATAAGGAATGCTGTGCAAACAATAGAACCGATAAAACTTGACGGGTATTATGTAAAATCCATCTCCGGAGGAACCGACGCCATAGTGGAGGTCGTAGTCCATCTAAGCAAGGGTGACATAACAACGACAGCGTGGGGAGCGCACGAGGACATTGTAATGGCAAGTGTCGAAGCCATGCTGAATGGAATAAACAATATTCTATCGAGAGGAAATGCCAACACATCTCCTTTGCAAGAGAATCTCCCTGATAAACTTGTATAAGTGTGAGATGAATTTAATGCAAGGCGTAGAATTAACCAAACAGGGAACTGCCAAATTAAACGATGGCATACAAGCAAGCTGCGAAACCATCTGCAAAAGTCTGATGGAACTCGTAAATTTGTTGGCTAAAAGATGTCTAAGCATGAAACAGTTGGAGTATCTGGCAAAAGTGAAGGAAAACAGCGGTCTACTATTTTACCAGCTAGTGAACAAATTGTCCGGTGAACTACATGTACCCAAATCCACTGTTAGATGGAACATAAGCAAATTAAGAGATTACGGAATGATCATCGCAGGGAACAAAAACTCCAAAGGAATTCCTGTCGAATTAACGGAGAAAGGAAAAATAGCGCTACTTGTTATAAAGGAGAATGGGCTATTGGGCAAAAGTAATTGCCCAAAAGCTTTATTTGAAACCAAGCAACAATTGCAAACCCATGGTGGATTAATGACAGAGCAGAAAAGATCCACCAAGGACGATGACCCGACTAGACCTAGGGGACTTAACAAGAGGATGGAGGAAAATGAGGGATAGCGTTCTCAAGAGGAGCAAAAGTATGCGCAAGGCATAGTGGAATCTGCTCATACTGTTTTCACAGTGGTCTAAAACCCGGTTTTGAGGAAAATTTCCAAAGAACTACCGTCAATCTATTTTGCTGTTTGGAGGGTGGTTTATGGTTGCCATAAATGGTGCTAGGGCTTTAGTGAAGACGCTAGAGAAACTAGGAGTGAAAGTGATTTTCGGCATACCCGGCGGGGCGGTACTTGATATCTGCGATGCTCTTGCAGATTCCAGCATAAGGATTATTTTAACGAGGCATGAGCAATGCGCTGCACATGCGGCAGATGGATACGCCCGCGCCAGTGGGCAAGTTGGTGTTTGCATGGCCACCTCTGGACCTGGTGCTACAAATCTTGTTACGGGAATAGCCACCGCCTACATGGATTCATCGCCTGTTGTTGCGTTCACTGGCCAAGTTCCAAGAAGGCTTATAGGAAGAGATGCTTTTCAAGAGGCAGATATCATCGGAATAACATGCCCCGTAACTAAGCACAATTTTATGGTGGAGCGGGCATCAGACATACCTCTAATTGTTGAGAAAGCCTTCCATATTGCCTCGTCTGGCAGGCCTGGACCAGTTTTGGTTGATATACCAAAAGACGTGCAAATTGAATCGGCGGACGTAGATTTTGAAGGCGGCTCCAAAACAACGTTTCGCCAGACAAACTATACTCCACACCCGCTTCAAGTTAAGAGAGCCGTTGAGCTGCTGGCAGCTGCAGAAAAGCCTATGATAATCGCCGGAGGGGGTGTCATTGTTTCGAATGCTTCACAGGAGCTTTTAGCTGTGGCTGAGCTTCTCATGGCTCCCGTCGCAACAACCTTGATGGGTAAAGGAGCTATTCCCGAAAATCATCCTTTGGCAACAGGCCTTCTGGGAATGCATGGCACAGTAGCATCAAACAAATTAATTCAGGAGGCGGACGTTGTGCTTGCTGTTGGTACGAGATTTTCGGATAGAACCACCGGCAAGATGGATGAATTCTGCCCAGACGCAAAAATAATACACATAGACATTGACGCTGCGGAGATCGGCAAAAACATTGAAGTCGACGTGCCAATAGTAGCCGACGCAAAAAAGGCCTTGCAGGAAATCTACAAGCTGCTTCAAGCAAAAATTGCTAAAAAGGAGCGAACCACTTTGATGGCGAAAATTAAGGAGTTCAAAGAACAGCTGGAGGAGAAAGCAAACTGTAAAAGTGAACTGAAGCCGCCAAGGCTTATGGTTGAAATTCGCAAGCTCCTCCCGGAAGATGCAATCATAACAACAGAGGTAGGACAAAACCAGATGTGGGCTGCAATTTACTTGAAGGTTTACAAACCGAGAACGTTCATCTCTTCTGGAGGGCTTGGAACCATGGGTTTCGGTTTTCCAGCTTCTTTGGGCGCGAAAGTGGCGCATCCAGAGGTTCCCGTAGTAGATATAGCTGGTGATGGAAGTTTCATAATGACTGAACAAGACCTCGCCACATCTGTTGAGGAAAACATTCCAGTGACTGTCGTGGTTTTAAACAATTCGGTTCTTGGAATGGTAGCCCAATGGCAAAGACTTTTCTATAATAGACGGTATTTTGCAGTTAATTTGGGAAGAGTGCCCGACTTCGTAAAGTTGGCCGAAGCTTATGGAGCCCAAGGCTTCCGTGTACAAACTTTGGAAGAATTTTCCTCAGCATTCAAAAAAGCCATTAGAAGCGAAGTTACAACAGTTATAGATGTGCCCATATCTCCTGAAGAGAACGTTCTCCCCATGGTTCCGCCGGGTAAAGGTTTGAAGTGGATGATATGGGAGTAAAAATTATGGAGTCAAAAAATAATACTATTCAACAAGAGTATATTGTTTCAGCGATTGTTGAGCATAGACCTGGTGTGCTTTTTAGAGTTTCAAACCTATTTAGAAGGAGGGGCTTCAACATTCAAAGCATATCCGTTGGCCCCACGGAAAAGAAAGAGCTTGCTAGAATAACCATAACGGTTGGTGGAGACGAAAAACTTGTTGAGCAGATTGTTAAGCAGTTGAGGAAGCTTGTTGAGGTTGTTAAGGTGAGCATATTGAACCCGAAAAACACCGTTATTCGTGAACTAGCCTTGGTTAAGGTGACAGCTCCAGACTATAGGGCGAAAACGGATATAGTTAACTATGCAGAAATCTTCAAGGGACGAGTTGTGGATGTTTCACATAAATCGCTAACTGTTGAAGTCACAGGCGATCCAGATAAGATAGATGCCTTTATAAACATTGTAAAGCCCTATGGGATTAAAGAAATAGCCAGAACTGGGATTACAGCTTTGCCAAGAGGAGAGTCACAAACAGTATAGGAGGTGTGAAGGAATTGGTGAAGGTGTATTTTGACCAAGATGCTAGTTTGGATCCGATAAAAGACAAAACCATAGCCGTGATAGGTTACGGAAGCCAAGGAGAAGCCCAAGCAAAAAACCTGAGGGATTCAGGCCTAAAAGTAATAGTTGGCCTTAGACAGGGCGGTAAATCTTGGAGCAAAGCCCGTGAAGACGGATTTGAAGTCTACTCCATACCAGAGGCAGCGAAAAGAGGCGACATAGTGATGTTCTTGATACCTGACATGAGCCAGCCAGAGGTTTACGCGGAGGCTATAGCCCCCAACTTGACTGAAGGAAAAACTTTAGACTTTGCACATGGCTTCAATATCCACTTTAAACAGATTGTTCCGCCGAAAAATATTGATGTCATAATGGTTGCGCCTAAAAGCCCGGGTGCGAGGGTGCGAGAAACCTTTCTTGAAGGCTTCGGTGTACCCGCACTCATAGCTGTCTATCAAGATTTTAGTGGAAAAGCTAAGGAGACAGCCTTGGCGATTGCGAGGGGAGTTGGGTGTACTAGGGCTGGGGTCATAGAAACAACGTTTAAAGACGAGACTGAAAGCGACTTAATAGGCGAACAAACAGTTCTCGTAGGCGGACTAATAGAGCTTATAAAAAATGGGTTTGAAGTGCTTGTGGAGAGCGGATACCCGCCGGAATTAGCCTACTTCGAAGCCTGCAACGAAGCCAAACTGATAATGGATCTAATCTATCGAAGAGGAATAACCGGCATGCTGCAAGCGGTTTCAGACACAGCGAAGTATGGCGGTTTAACGGTTGGCTCAAAGGTTATAGACAGCCACGTTAAAGAAAACATGCGGAAGGTTGTTGAAAACGTTAGAAGCGGCGCTTTTGCCAAAGAATGGATAGAAGAACACAGAAACGGCGAAAAAAGACTGAAACAGCTGATGAAAGAAATCGAAAACCATGAACTGGAAAGGGTTGGCAGATTCATAAGGAAAATGGCTGGACTAGAAAAATAGCCGACAATAGTTGACAGGGAAGCAAATGAACATTTCTGAAAAGATTCTAGCAAGAGCTTCGGGCCGAAAGGAGGTTTCACCGGGCGAAATAGTGGAAGCAAACGTGGACATGGCTATGGTTAACGACATAACTGGCCCACTGGCAATTGAAACGTTCCACAAGATAGGTGTCAAAAAAGTTTGGGACAACAATAGGATAGTTATGGTTTTGGACCACCAAGTTCCAGCAGACTCTGCTAAGTCGGCGGAACTACACAAAATTATGAGGAAGTTCGCAAGAGAGCAAAACATTCCACATTTCTATGACGTGGGGTTCGGCGGTGTTTGCCACCAAGTAATGGTGGAGAAAGGCCACGTTAGGCCGGGCGAACTAATTGTTGGAGCCGACTCCCACACATGTACCTATGGTGCTTTAGGCGCTTTCGGGACAGGGATAGGTTCAACGGAGATGGCTGCTGTTTTCGCCACGGGCAAAATATGGCTTAAAGTTCCAGAAACAATAAAGATCAATGTTTCTGGAGAATTCCAAAATTTTGTCGGCGCAAAGGACCTGATACTAAACGTCATTGGCCAACTGGGGGCTGATGGGGCCAATTACAAGGCTATGGAGTTTGATGGTCCTGTTATCAAAAACATGAACATAAGTGAAAGGTTGACAATATGCAACATGGCTGTGGAGGCTGGAGCAAAAACTGGAATAATCAATCCAGACGAAAAAGTGATGGCATACGTCAAAAGTAGGACAGAAAAGCCTATTGAGCCGCTCAAAAGCGATGAAGACGCCAAATATGAGAAGGTTGTAGACTTAGATGTAGGTTCTCTAGAGCCGCAAGTGGCTTGTCCAAGCTCTGTTGACAACGTTAAACCAGTTTCAGAGGTTGAAGGCATCCCGGTTGACCAGGCTTTTGTCGGGTCGTGCACTAACGGCAGAATTGAAGACTTGAGGATTGTTGCCGAAATTGTCAAGGGCAAAAAAGTCAAAAGTGGCGTGCGGTTTATCGTTACGCCCGCTTCCCATGAAGTCTACTTGCAAGCTTTAAGGGAGGGAGTACTGGAAACGCTTGCTAAGGCTGGCGCGTGTATATGCAACCCCACCTGTGGTGCGTGCTTCGGCGGCCACATGGGACTGCTTGCAGATGGTGAAACATGCATAAGCTCTTCTAATAGGAATTTTACTGGAAGGATGGGAAGCCCAAAAGCCAAGATTTATTTGGCTTCTCCAGCGACGGTTGCAGCTTCCGCCTTGAAAGGCGAAATTACGGATCCGAGGAGGCTGTAAAAAATTGGAAATTAAGGGTAAAGCCATAGCCTTTGGTGACGACATTAACACTGATGTAATAATTCCAAGCAAATACTTGACCACTTTGGACCCGGATGAATTGGCAAAACATGCCATGGAAGGATTAGACCCCAAATTCTACGAGAAGGCGCGGGAAGGTGTCATAATAGTTGCAGGCAAAAACTTTGGATGCGGTTCAAGCCGTGAACACGCTCCCATCGCTTTAAAGCATGCTGGAGTTAGATGTGTTGTTGCCAAATCCTTCGCCCGCATATTTTACAGAAACGCCATAAACATTGGGCTTCCCGTGGTTGAATGTCCATCAATCCTCGAAAAAACAAACGATGGAGATGAACTCCTTGTGGACCTTGCCGAGGGGGAAATATTAAACCTAACAAAAAATTTAAGGCTGCAAGCATCAAAACTTCCCAGTTTCATTTTAGAAATCATAAGTGCTGATGGTTTGGTGGAACATTTAAAGAGGAGGCTTGAAAAAGATGGCAAGCTATAGGGTTGCCGTGATACCGGGTGATGGTGTAGGTCCGGAGTTAACCGAAGCAACGTTGAAGGTTCTAGAGGCTGTTGAAGAAAAGTTCAACTTGAACTTTGAATACGTGTTCCTCGAAGCTGGAGACTCTTGCCTCGAAAAGCGTGGAGTCGCCCTTCCAGAGGAAACCATACAAGCAATAAAAAGAGCGCATGTTTGCTTAAAAGGTCCTGTGGGCGAAACAGCCGCAGACGTCATTGTCAAGCTTCGAATCATGCTGGACTTGTACGCCAACATTCGACCAATCAAATCTTATGCCGGTGCACCTTGCATTAGGGACGATATTGACCTGGTTATTGTTAGGGAGAACACCGAAGACGTCTATAAAGGCATTGAATTCGTGCTTGATGATGAGGTGGCTGTGGCTTTGAGGGTTATAACGCGGAGAGGATGCGAGAGAATAGTTCGAAAAGCCTTCGCCCTCGCTGAACTTCGAAACAAGAAACGCGTGGTGACAGCTGTCCATAAGGCTAATGTCATGAGGAAAACGTGCGGGCTTTTCGCCGAGGTATGCAGGAAAGTGGCCGAAGAACATCCTCACATCTTGTTTAATGAACAGTACGTTGACGCTGCAGCCATGAGGCTGATCAAGGAACCACAAAACTACGACGTGATAGTGACAACGAACATGTTTGGAGATATACTATCCGATGAAGCCGCCCAACTTGTTGGAGGTTTAGGAATGGCGCCGGGCGGAAACATCGGCGACAACTACGCGATCTTCGAACCCATACATGGATCAGCTCCGACACGGGTTGGAAAACACACTGCCAACCCATGCTCCATGATATTGGCAGCCAAAATGATGGTTGAATGGCTGGGTCAAAAATACGGCGATAAAAAGTGTATCGAAGCTGCCCAAGCAATTGACACGGGCGTTGCAGAAGCCATAAGAAAAGCCTTAACAGTTCCGGATTTGGGCGGTTCCCTAACCACCATTGGAATGGGCGAGGCTATCGCCAGAGAAATTAAAAACGTTTGGGGCTGATTAGCATTGGAGTACATTAGAATTTTTGACACAACTCTACGGGATGGAGAGCAGACTCCCGGGGTCTCCTTAACGCCCGACGAGAAAATGGAAATAGCCCTACAACTGGACAAGCTTGGAGTAGACGTAATTGAGGCGGGCTTCCCATCGACTTCTGAAGGCGAGTTCCAAGCAGTCAAAAGAATAGCTGAAGCGGGCTTAAAAGCGGAAGTGTGCGCCCTTGCAAGGGCGACAAAAAGCGACGTGGACGCGGCAATGGCATGTGAAGTTGACTCAATTCACACGTTTATCTCAACGTCTGACGTCCAAATAAAATACGTCCTAAATGCGACACGAGAAAAAGTGCTAAAGGAAACCGAGGAAATTATCCAGTACATTAAGGCTCACGGTTTTGTCTGCGAGTTTTCACCAATGGACGCGACTAGAACGGATTTAGACTTCCTTAAGAAAGTGTGCCTGGTGGCGCAGGAGAACAAAGCGGATAGAATAAACATACCAGACACCGTGGGGGTTGCAAGCCCATACTCAATGAAAAAACTCATAAGCGAACTGAAAAAAGTCGTAAAGGTTCCGATAAGCGTGCATTGCCACAACGATTTCGGAATGGCTGTAGCCAACTCGCTGGCGGGAGTTGAGGGCGGAGCAACACAGGTCCACGTAACGGTGAACGGCTTAGGCGAAAGAGCCGGCAACGCAGCCTTAGAAGAGGTTGTGATGGCCCTCCACATAATATACAAAAAGAAAACCGGGATCAACACGAAACTGCTGTACGAGACGTCGAGGCTTGTTTCACGATTGACGGGTATTCCACTTCAGCCCAACAAGGCGATTGTTGGCGAAAACGCCTTCGCCCACGAATCTGGAATACACACTAAAGGGGTTGCGACTAGACCAGAGACCTTTGAGCCTCTTACGCCTGAAATGGTTGGACGGAAAAGAAAAATAGTTGCTGGCAAACATGCGGGAAGGCAAGGGTTAAAAGCTGAACTTGAAGCCCTTGGAATACACGTTACTCACGACCAATTAAACGAGATTTTTAAGCGTGTGAAAGCCTTAGGCGATAAAGGTAAACCAGTAACAGATACAGATCTTTTTGCTATAGCAAGGGCTATAACAGGAATCCCTGAGAAAAACATCGTTAAACTTTTGGGTTTCACGGTTGTAACTGGAAGCGAGACAACACCGATGGCTTCAGTTAAGCTGGCAATAAACGACAAGGAATACATTGCAACTGAAACAGGCGTCGGCCCGGTGGATTCAGCAATAAAGGCCATACAAAAAATTGTGGATAAGCTGGTGGGGGTTAAGCTAAGAGAGTATAGACTTGAGGCAATAACGGGTGGTTCAGACGCCCTCGCCGAAGTCATAATAAAGGTTGAAGACGATCAAGGCAACATTGTTTCGGCGGGCAGTGCAAGCGAAGACATAGTTAAGGCAAGCGTAGAAGCCATGATAAACGGCATAAACAAACTGCTCTTAAAACGAGAGATCACAAAGTAGAAATCCAGAACATACTAAAACCTTTCTATTAAGTTTTTCACCAAGCCTAAAGTTATGATCCGTAAAGCTCTTATATATGAAAGCTTTGAGAAAGCTTTGGCTGTGACAGCTTTGAACGCGTCTGGTCCCCTAATACACGTTACGTTGATCGATGCTACCATTACTACCAGGACTGGATATAGCTAGGGGGGACCAGACGAAGGCGCGGATGCTTGTCTTCTGTTTTGTGCTTTGCTTTCGTCTGCTTTTGGGGGTGAAATGGAAGGTGAGAACTGCCTTCAAGCTTCAATTTTCCGCTCTTAATAACAAAGGTAAAAAAGTTAAAGATTCGCCAGCTTTCAGTCACGTGGAGGCTACAGCTCCAGCGACATCAGCGAACTTGGGTGCTGGATTTGATGTTTTTGGAGTGGCGTTAGATGCATTGTTTGACAAGGTTTCTGTTGATGTGGTAAAGGCGGACAAAAAGATTCAGTTGTTTGTAAGTGGAAAGGGTTCAGAATTTATCCCAACAAAGCCTGAGGAAAACACTGCTGGAGTAGTTGCCGAGGCTCTTCTGAAGGCATCTGGAAAAAGTTACGGGCTAATCATAAAGATTGAAAAAGGTATAAGGGCTGGAAGCGGTTTAGGCAGCAGCGCAGCAAGCGCAGCGGCCTCAGCCTTAGCCATAAATGAAGCTTTAGGGCTTGGCTTAACCAACAAGGAACTCATAAAATTTGCAGCATTAGGCGAAATAGCGGCAGCCGGCGTTCCACACGCCGACAACGTATCCGCCTCAATCATGGGGTTCTTTACAGCAATAGTCTCCCATGAACCCTTTGAAGTAGTTTGTTTCCCCATGCCTGACAACACCAAGTTTGTGATAGTTACTCCGGAATTAATAGTGGAGACACGTAAAGCCCGCTCAGTTCTTCCCAAAAAAATCAAGCTTTCCGATGCCGTGCATAATGTTGCAAGGGCAGCTGCATTTGTTGCCGGCGTTTTAACAAACGACTTGAACTTAATGGGGATGGGAATGAATGACTTAATCGCGGAACCGTATAGAGCTAGCTTAATTCCAGGATTTTTCGACGTGAAAAAGAGAGCCCTCGAAGCCGGAGCCGTAGGCGTTGCGATAAGTGGGTCAGGGCCATCTGTTTTAGCTCTCGTCGACTCCTCAAAAAATGTGGAAAATAAGGTAGCAGAGGCAATGAGAGAAGGTTTCGAAGTCAACGGAGTCCATTGTGAAATAGTGATTGCGAAGCCTGGACCCGGTGCAAGAATTGTCCGGAGGGAGGAGAACTGATCTCCGTGCAGTGTATTGGATGTGGCGCGGAATACCCCATCAACGAGATAATATACAATTGCGAGAGGTGCGGCGACTTACTTGAAGTGCGAGTTGATGAGAAAGCGTTGAAGGAAAAAATTGAAACGGGAGAATGGAGGCTAAGGCCGATTTCCGTGTGGAAATACAAGGAGTTTTTGCCAGTTTTTGACGAAACAAAGATCGTCACTTTGAGGGAGGGGGGTACACCGCTATATCGTTGTGAGAGGCTTGGCAAAGAGCTGGGGGTTGAAAATTTATACGTCAAAAATGAGGGCGCAAATCCAACTGGTTCCTTTAAGGATAGGGGAATGACTGTTGGCGTTTCCAAAGCTTTAGAACTTGGCGTAAAGGCTGTTGTTTGCGCCTCTACGGGAAACACTTCTGCCTCTTTGGCAGCGTATGCAGCCAAAGCTGGACTGCCATGCATAGTGTTAATTCCGGCTGGAAAAGTAGCTCTTGGAAAGCTTGCACAGGCGATGATGTACGGAGCAATCGTGGTGGGAGTTAGGGATAATTTCGATGTTGCCCTTCAGATGGCGGTGAGTGCAAGCAAACAAGTCGGCTTGTACTTGTTGAATTCGATAAACCCCTTCAGAATAGAGGGACAAAAAACAGCAGCCTTCGAAATATGCGACCAGCTTGAGTGGCAGGTCCCTGACAGAGTGGTTTTGCCTGTTGGAAACGCTGGGAACATAACCGCCTACTGGAAGGGCTTTAGGGAATTAAAGGCTTTAGGTCTTGTTGAAAAACTGCCTAAAATGGTTGGTGTACAAGCAGCTGGCGCCAGCCCAATAGCAAAGGCTTTTGCATCCAACAGAGCCACTATAGAGCCCGTTAAGGATCCAGAGACTGTGGCAACAGCCATTCGCATTGGAAACCCTGTTAACTGGAAGAGGGCGTTGAACGCTTTAAGAGGGTCCAACGGCACAGCTCTAACAGTTACAGATGACGAAATTATTAAAGCGCAGAAGCTTCTAGCCAGAAAAGAGGGAATTTTCATTGAACCCGCCAGTGCAGCCAGCATAGCTGGACTTAAAAAGCTTGTTGAAAACGGCGAAGTCGACGTGGACGAGACGATTGTTTGTGTTGCCACAGGCCATGGATTAAAGGATCCGGAGGCTGCTGTAAGGGCTTGTGAAGAAATCATTGAAATCGAACCCAGCCTAGAAGCATTGGAGAAAGTGTTGAAATCACGAAGCCAATGATCATAACTGGTTTTGGGAACGTTGCCGTGGTTCGCTAAAGACACAATCGAGATATTCAAACAAATGCAACTGTTTAGTTTTTCGAATAGAACTTAATACCAAAAAGTATAAATATCATAGGCGCTGTTATTGTTCGATCCGATGGATATACCAATAGCCACGCAAAAACCATTCAAGTTTACTTTTGATGGCTATTGGTATCCATTTAGCTATTAGGGAGAAACCGCGCCTTACCGGGTTTCGGTTTCTCCTTTGGGGGGTTGGTTGTGGAGGAGAACCAAAACAATGCTTGTGGTTCCATTTTGGTTGTGAAGTTTGGAGGAAGCAGCTTAGCGAATGGTGAAAAGATATCTAACGCCGTTAAAGCCGTCTTAAAAGAGTTGGATAAGGGATCAAGGATCGCTGTGGTTGTCTCCGCCATGGGCAAAACAACCGATCTCCTACTGGAAACTATAAAAGAGGCCGTAAACTGCAAAAAAATGGCGTGCAGCGCAGATGTTGACGACATCTTGGCCATGGGTGAAAGAACAAGCGCGAGAATATTCTCGGCAGCTTTGAAAGCGAACGGCGTAAAGTGCCGCTACTTTGACCCAGCGGATCCGGATTGGCCGATAATTACCAGTGATGTACCAATGAACGCTGACCCAGTATTGGAAATATGTGAGGAAAAAATATGTAAGCATGTTTTGCCCCTGCTCAACGAGGGTGTTGTGGTTGTTGTTCCTGGTTTTGTGGGCAAAACATTAGATGGAAAAATTACAACCATGGGGAGGGGTGGAAGCGACATAACAGCGTTTGTTTTAGCACGAGCTCTCAAGGCGAAACAAGTCATACTTGTTACGGATGTAGATGGCATAATGACGGCTGATCCTAAACTTGTGAAATCAGCGAGAAAAATACACCAGATAGACGTCAACTCGTTGATTGGACTTGCGGGTTCTTCTCAAAAGTTCTTGCAGAAAAAAGCCTTAAAATACAAAGAAGACTGGATGGATGTCAAAATCATAAATCACGCCCATTGCGACTTGGACATGGAAGGAACAGTTATCAAAGGCTCTCTCACGAGAAACGTTGCCAGCATTGACTTTCCAGAAGCAATAGCCTCCATAACCATTGTTGGAAAAGGGCTTTCCCAATCCCCCGAAATCTTACACCAAGTTATTCAAAAATTAAAGAGCGCAGAGGCTCAGCTTTTAGGATTTTCAGCAAACTACGACTCCTTAATAATGTATGTTCCGGAAAGTGCGCTTGACAAAATCCTTGAACCTCTCCACTCGGTTGTTCACGACAACCCTGAGGCTGTAGCCATGGCCGTGAGGAAAAACCTTTCCCTAATCAAAATTAAAAAGGCGGGGCTTGAAGAAACCCCAGGAGTATTGGGCAGTTTAGCTAAGTCCCTAAGCATGGAAGGCATAAACATTTATGGTTTGTTTACAGTAGCTTCGGGAATCCATGTTTTTGTCGATAGAACCCTTGCGGAGGAGGCTCTCATGATCGTCAGAAAATCTTTAGAAGAAGAGAGCTGAATTTGCGGGGCGTGATGAAGTGGCCACCGGAAAAAGTAGAAGGCTGCGGAGAATATTCGGCGATGACGGCAAAACGGTGATAATTCCAATGGATCACGGAGTAACAAGCGGCCCAATTCAAGGCCTTGTGAACATGCAAAGCATTATTGACAAACTTGTCGCCGGCGGAGCTGACGCCGTCATTTTACATAAGGGTGTAGCAAAGAACGTTGACACAAAAAGGCTTGGGCTCATTATACACGTTTCCGCAAGCACTAAATTAAGCCCAGACGCAAATTGGAAGGTGAATGTTTGCAGTGTTGAAGAGGCTATCCGTTTGGGGTGCGATGCTATTTCAATTCATGTAAATCTTGGTTCAGATCATGAACATAAAATGTTGGCCGAGTTGGGCAAGATAGCTGATGAATGCGACGCGTGGGGTGTCCCATTGCTTGCAATGATGTATCCGCGGGGGACTAGGGTCGGAAACGAGCACGATCCGCAGCTCGTCGCCCATGCAGCAAGGGTCGGTGCGGAGCTTGGTGCAGATGTCGTAAAGACAAACTACACTGGAGACCTAGAATCCTTTAGAAAAGTTGTTGAAGGATGCCCTGTTCCCGTTGTAATTGCTGGCGGTCCAAAGGTTGACTCAACCAGAAGCTTACTGGAAATGGTTTACAACGCCGTAAAAGCTGGTTGTGCAGGGGTTTCCATTGGAAGAAACGTTTTTCAGCATGAAAATCCAACAGCCATCACGAAAGCGCTGGTTGGCATAGTTCATAAGGGCTTAAATGTTGAAGAGGCCATAACCCTGTTAAACGAGCATGCTTGTCATGAAACGATGAGGGGTTGCAATGCAAAGTCACGCCTTTAGCAAAATGAACGAGGGCCTTGAAGTTCTACGCCTAAAAATGGACTCAAAGAATTACATGAAGCTTCAAGCCATAAAAGTTCCAAGCGTTCATCAGTTTATCGCTGAAGCCGCTGAACTCTGCAATCCTGAAAAAATTTTTATCGCAGACGACTCACCCGAAGATATAACCTACATCAAACGAATGGCATTAGAAACTGGTGAAGAGAAACCCCTAGCCATTCCGGGGCACACAGTTCACTTTGACGGACCCTATGACCAGGGAAGGGACCGCGAAGCCACAAAATATCTCGTGCCAAAGGGCGAGTATTTGAGCAAGGCATTAAACCAAATTGATAGAGACGAAGGGTTGGTTGAAGTAAAAGGCCTGCTTAAAGATTCAATGAAAGGACGCACAATGATAGTTCGTTTCGTATGCCTAGGACCAGTCAACTCCATTTTCTCAATCCTAGGTGTGCAGTGCACAGATTCGTGGTATGTTGCCCATTCGGAATATCTCCTCTTCAGACCTGGCTATGAATCCTTTGTTAAGGCTAACTCTGACGTTCACTTCTTAAAGGTGTTGCATTCAAGCGGAAAGCTAAACGAAAACATGGTCAGCGTGGACCATGAAAAGAAGAGGATTTACATAGACTATACGGAAGACACGATATATAGTGTTAACACCCAGTATGCGGGTAACTCTGTAGGTTTCAAAAAGCTCGCGTTTAGACTCGCAATAAGAAAGGCAAACCAGGAAGGCTGGCTTGCCGAGCACATGATGATTATGGGGGTGCACGGGCCGGGCGGTAGAAAAACCTATTTCGCAGGAGCCTTTCCAAGCGCGTGCGGCAAAACTGCCACTGCCATGCTTCCTGGAGAGACCATACTCGGCGACGACATCGCCTATATACGCAACATCAACTCTGTGGCTAGGGCTGTGAACGCGGAATGTGGCATTTTTGGCATTCTTCAAGGCATAAACCCAAACGATGATCCAGTACTGTACAAGGTGCTCACAAGTCCAGGAGAAGTTATTTTCTCAAACGTTTTAGTTAAGGATGGGAAGCCCTATTGGCTTGGAATGGGCTGCGAGCTGCCAAAAGATGGAGTAAACTACAGTGGGTGTTGGTGGGAGGGCAAAAGGGATGAGAACGGTGAACCTATACCGCCCGCCCACAAGAATGCCCGCTATACTGTGTCTCTTAAAGCGTTGGATAACTGCGACCCCGAGTTGGAAAACCCCATGGGTGTTGAACTTGGCGGGATAATGTATGGGGGCCGCGACTCTAAAGCCTACGTGCCCGTTCAGCAGAGCTTCAACTGGGAGCATGGAATAATCTGTTATGGGGCAGCCTTAGAAACCGAGACAACCTTCGCTATAGTTGGGAAGGAGGGCATACCGGAAATAAACATGATGAGCATACAAGATTTCATCTCCATACCCATGGGCCAAAACATAAGGAACAACCTAAACTTTGGGAGAAAACTCAAAAAGCCACCTCTAATATTTGGAGTCAACTACTTCTTAAGGGATCTTGAAACATGGGAGTACTTGAATTCGCCTAGAGACAAACATGTTTGGGTTAAATGGATGGAGCTGCGCGTACACAACGACGTGGGGGCAAGAATTACCCCGACGGGTTTAATTCCAAAATACGAGGATTTGCACATGCTCTTTAAGCAAGTGTTGGGCAAAGAGTACAGCAAAGAAGACTACACTAAGCAGTTCACAATTCGCGTACCTGAAAACCTTGCCAAAATAGAAAGGGCTGAAAGATTCTACAGAGAAAAAGTCGCAGACACACCTGAAGAGCTTTTCACAATGCTGAATCAGCAACGTGAACGCCTCCTCAAGACGAGGGAAAAGTTCGGAACAGATTATGTTCCACCAGAATGGTTTGACGAGGAATAAGGAAGGGTCAAACTTGAGGGAGCTTTGGCTCAAAATCGACAAAACAACCCCTAAAAACATTGTAGAGAAGCTAATGAGCTCCGCAAGTCAAACATGCAACGTCATATACATCGCGGACGAACGAATGATCGGCGACGTTAGGAAAACTGGGGTTAGGGTTGCCGCAAAAGGCGGCGAATGCGACGTCCAAGTGCTTGAACCTTTTAACGCGGAAGAACTAGCGAAAGTTAAAGAGGCTGGGAAGCCTGTGGCTGTTAGAGTGGTTGTCAAAGGTGCAGAAGACGAGAAAGAAGCCATTAAAGCCGCAAACCTTTCAACCGACTACATAATAATTCACTGTTTGGACTGGAAAGTTATACCATTGGAAAACTTGATAGCCAACTCTAAAGGGAAAAGCAAACTTCTAGCAGAGGTTTCATCATTCGAAGAGGCAAAACTCGCCCTAGAAACCCTTGAACTTGGAGTTGATGGAGTTGTCCTAAAAACATCAGACCTTGACGAGCTCATGAAGGTTGCTTACTTGGTTAAAAAGCAACTTCCGCGAATCAAGCTCGTACCCGTTAAAATTGTCGAGGTTAAACAAATTGGAACTGGAGCTAGGGTCTGTGTTGACACATGTGATTTAATGAAGGAGGGCGAAGGTCTTCTCCTCGGGTGTCAGTCTGCGTGCCTTTTTCTGGTGGAAGCGGAGGTCCACCAGAACCCTTTCGTTCAACCTAGACCCTTCAGGGTGAACGCTGGCCCAGTATCCCTTTACGTGATGTGTTCCCCGGACAAGACGAGGTACCTTTCAGAGCTTAAAGCCGGAGAAGAGTTAATGATTGTGGATAGAAACGGCAACGCGAGATTCACAAACATTGGCAGGGTTAAAATCGAGTGGCGGCCACTACTACTTATTGAGGCGGAACACGAGGCGAAACGTTTCAAAACCATAACACAAAACGCGGAAACAATTAGACTTGTAACAGAGAAAGGCTCCACACCCGTGACGGCGCTTAAGCCGGGCGATGAAGTTTTGGCGTACATGCTCGGAGGCGGGAGACATTTCGGAACGCTGGTTAAGGAAGAGAGGATTGTAGAGCTTTGACCGTAAAAATATGCGTTTCCATCATGCCCAAAAGCCTCACCGAAGCGTTAAAGCTCATCGAAAAATGTGAAAAGCATGGGGCTGATTTTATTGAGGTTAGGCTAGATTGCCTTACCGATTTTAGAGGGTTGAAAGAAATAGCCGGATGCACGAGAACGCCGCTCATTGCCACCATTAGACCATCAAAATGTGGCGGAAAATTCTCGGGGGGAGAAGAAGAGCGAGTGAAAATCCTCTTAGACGTCGCTTCAAGCGGGTTTGAATACGCAGATGTTGAGCTTGACCTTTCTGGACTGAAAATCGTTGTCGAAAACCTTCGGGTTTTGGGCGTTAAACCCATAATATCATTTCACGACTTCGAAAAAACACCGAAAAGAGAGGAGCTACGGCGGATTCTCAAAAGTGAAATTAAAGCTGGAGCCGACGTTTGCAAGATAGTGACAACCGCTCAAAGTTTACGGGACAACTTGACTTTGTTGCAGTTCTTATACGACGAGGGCGGAAAAGCCAAGATTGTTTGTTTCGCCATGGGGCCTTTAGGTAAACCTTCTAGGCTCTTGTCGCCCATTTACGGCGGATACTTTACGATAGCTTCTTTGGAGCGCGGTATGGAAACGGCTACCGGACAATTGACGATTGAAGAAATGAAGGCAGCCTACAAGGCGTTGGGAGTTATGTGATGGAGGTTTCGGGAAAAACTAAAGTGTTCTGCGTTATAGGCAACCCAATAGAGCATTCGCTAAGTCCAATCATGCATAACGCAGCATTTAGACATTTGAACATCGACGCCGTGTATGTTGCCTTCAAAGTTGAGGAAGAAGTGCTTGAAGACGCTGTTATGGGTATGCGCAGCCTTGGTATATGTGGAATGAACGTTACAATGCCCCATAAAACAGCCATCGTCAAATATCTAGACGAAACTGATCCAGCGGCAAAATTCGTGGGCGCCGTTAACACGGTGCTTAACGCTGATGGAAAGCTTGTAGGCTTCAACACTGACGGCGTCGGCGCCCTAAGGGCTTTAGAAGAAAACCACGTGAAACCAAGGGGCAAAAAGTTTCTGCTTCTGGGAGCCGGAGGCGCTGGAAGGGCTATAGCCTTTCAATTGGCACAAGAGGCTGATGAACTGATAATTCTAAACAGAGACGCGAACAAGGCTAGAGTTCTGGCTGATGCGCTCAGAAAAAGGTTTAACAAAAAGGTTATCGGGGAAAGCCTTTCGTATAATGTTTTAAAAGAATGGATTAAAAACGTGGACGTGCTTATAAACGCCACCTCAGTGGGCATGCACCCCAACCAAAACGAAACCCTTGTCGAGAAAAGTTTACTCAGACCTGAGCTTACAGTGATGGACATAGTTTACGACCCGATTGAAACAAAGCTTCTAAAAGACGCCAAATCCGTTGGAGCCAAAGTGATTTATGGCACTGAAATGCTTGTTTTTCAAGGGGCCGCCTCCTTTGAAATTTGGTTTGACAGGCCGGCTCCTGTAAACGTTATGAGAGAGTCCATCATGGAAAGGCTTCAGGCTAGAGGTTTAGGGTTTGGGCGGTAAAGCAACAGCCATAAGCTATGGCGGCGCAACCATAATAAATGCCATCGCAACAGGAAAAGGGGCAGCCTTCGGAGTAAAACTGTGGACAAAGGCGGAGGTTAAGTTAACAGATAACCCCCATTTTATAAAGGGAGAAATCACCTCAGACCCATCTGAAAATACAACACTTATAGAGAAAACCGTGAAGAAAGTTTTGGAACATTTTGGGCTTGCCGGAAAATTTGGAGCCGAAGTTAAAACGTGGTCCAACATACCCATCGCGCGTGGACTAAAGAGCAGCAGCGTCGCAGCGAACGCCATAGCCTTGGCCACGGTGGCTGCCCTTCAAAAAGAGGTTGACGACTTAACCATTGTTAATTTGGGCGTTGAAGGAGCCATCGAGGCAAAAGTAACAATAACGGGAGCCTTCGATGATGCTTGCGCATCCTACTTCGGCGGCATAGTTATCACAGACAATTTTAAAAGAAGAATAGTCAAACGTTTTAGGGTTTCAGAAAACCTTAAAGTTCTATTTCATGTTCCTAAAACAAAGGTTTACACGGGCAGCGTAAAAGTTGAAAAATTGAGAAACATATCGCCCTTGGTTGAAATAGCCTACAAAGAAGCTTTAAAAGGGAACTTTTGGCAGGCCTTAACGTTGAATGGGCTGATATACTCTTTCGCTTTAGGATACAATCCTTCAATAGCCTTAGATGCTCTAACGGCCGGAGCCGTGGCTGCTGGACTATGTGGAAAAGGGCCAGCTGTGACGGCTATTGTCGCCGAAGACAAAGTTGACCAAGTTAAAGAGGCTTTAATGAAATATGAAGGCGAAGTTATAGAGACAGAAATAAATCATGAAAAAGCTAAAGTTTTGGAAGTTTTCCCATGACAAATGTTATAGTCAAGCCCGTAAAAACTTTAAAAGGAGAGGTTGAAGCTCCACCGTCCAAGTCTTATACGCATAGGATACTTGTTGCTGCGCTTCTATCAAACGGAAAAACCGTGATTGAGAAACCTTTAGTTTCTGACGATACACTGGCAACTTTGGAGGCCATAAAAGCCTTTGGAGCTTATGTGGAGCAAAAAGACGGTTATTGGGAAGTCGAAGGGCAACCCTTCATAAAAACGCCTGAAAAGCCTATAAACTGCCGGGAGTCTGGAACAACTTTACGCTTCATGATACCCGTAGCCGCACTCGCCCAGGGAAAAACAACATTTGTTATGGGGCCCTCGCTAAGTAGGAGGCCTATAACGCCTCTGCTTCAAAGCTTAGGCGATCTTGGCGTTAAAACACAACACAACCCATCATTGGTGGTGGTTTATGGTGGCGGAATTAAGGGGGGAGAAACAGCCCTACGTGGTGACATAAGCTCCCAGTTTATATCCGGCCTTTTGTTTGCATGTCCCCGCGCCAAAAAAGACACGCATATAAGCCTCACAAAGCCCGTTGAGTCCAAGGGCTACGTAGACATGACCGTGGAAGTTTTGTGTAAACATTCGATAAAAGTTGAAGTTTCGAAAGATTATAGCAGCATAAGAATTCCAAGCGGACAAGACTACAAGCCCTTCAAGCATAGAGTTCCCGGAGACTTCTCCTCCGCAGCGTATCTGTTAGCGGCGGCTGCCATAACTTCTTCAAAGATAAGGATTTACAATCTTGATTATACATCTAAACAGGGGGATAAGGTAATCCTTGAAATACTTAGACAAGCAGGGGTTAACGTGCATGTTGGAGAAAACCATGTTGAAGTGCATGGCGCAATCAACAACCCTATAAAGATTGATGCTGGCGATATTCCCGACCTAGTGCCCGCATGCACAGCCATCGCGTGCTACGCAGTGGGTAGGTCTGAGATACGTAACGCTAGAAGGTTAAGGTATAAGGAGTCTGATAGGCTGACAGCCCTCTACACGGAGTTTAAAAAGATGGGCGCCCACATAACTGTGAAGGGAGACAGTCTAACAATAACGGGGCCGTGTGAGCTTCACGGCGCATTAATAGACCCGCATAATGATCATAGAATAGCGATGGCTTGCGCCGTCGCTGCTTTGGGCGCTAATGGCGATTCGACAATTATGAATGCTGAATGCGTAAGTAAGTCTTATCCCAAATTCTTTAGAGATTTAAGCTTGTTAGGAGCGAATATAGTTGGCGGCAAACTCGATTGGTAAAGCCTTTGTTGTAACAACTTTCGGCGAAAGTCACGGTCGATGTGTCGGCGCTGTTATAGATGGTTGTCCAGCAGGTCTCCCCCTTTCCGAGAAGGATATACAGGCAGAACTGGATAGGAGAAGTCCAAAGAAGCTGGAAATAACCTCCGGAAGAATTGAAGAAGACGTTGTGGAAATTTTGTCTGGAACATTTGAGGGACATACCACAGGGGCGCCCATTTGCATGCTGGTCTGGAACAAGGAGGCAGTTCCCTCGGAGTACGATATCATAAAAGACTTGCCAAGGCCTGGGCACGCGGACTACACTGCCTACGTCAAGTATGGAGGTTTCAACGATTATAGGGGGGGCGGACGATTTTCTGGAAGAATCACTGTATCGTTTGTTATGGCTGGGGCTGTTGCAAAGAAACTATTGCGGCTTTTTGGCGTTGAAGTTTTAGCGTACACTAGGGCGATAGGCGGCATAGAAATGAAGGAAACGCCAACACTTGAAAAGATTAGGGAGGAAACCTACAAGAACCCCGTAAGATGTCCAGATTCAGTCTATGCGGAGGCCATGGAGAAAGCAATAGTTGAGGCTAGAAAGGAAGGGGACAGCCTTGGAGGCGTTGTGGAATGCGTAGCCTTAAACGTTCCAGCAGGCGTCGGCGAACCCGTGTTCGACGCTTTAGATGCAGACATTGCAAAAGCCATTTTCGCGGTGCCAGCCGTAAAAGGGGTGGAGTTCGGCGCTGGATTTAAAGCCGCAGCCATGAAAGGGTCGGAGAACAATGATCCATATGCCATACGGGATGGCAAAGTGGTAACGTTGACAAATAATGCTGGCGGGGTGCTTGGCGGATTATCCAATGGAATGCCAATAGTGGTTAGGGCAGCCATCAAGCCCACGCCGTCAATAGCCAGAAAACAGAAAACCATAAACCTAGCAGAATTCAAGGAGGTCACGTTACAAGTCAAGGGAAGGCATGATCCATGCGTAGTGCCGAAAGCCGTGCCAGCAATAGAGTCCATGGTTGCGATAGTTCTGGCAGACCACATGATAAGGGCCGGAATAATACCGAGAATATTGGCAGGGAAAAAGGATGTCGGAGAAAATAGCTGAATTGAGGCAGAAAATAGACGAGATAGACGAAAAAATTCTCCTCTTGTTAAAGGAACGATTCGAAATAGCCAAAGAAATAGGCATGGAAAAACGTAAACATAGAATGCCGTTAAGGGACTTTGAAAGGGAAAATGAGAAAATCAAGGAGATGATGGAAAAAGCTCTAGAACTAAAGTTGGACCCAGAGGCGGTTAAAGAGGTTTACCGTAAAATAATAGACATGAGCGTGCATGCACAAGAGAAATAATTGAAAGCCGCATGCCTAATTGTAAATTTTAAATAATTGGCCTCTTTAATTCAAGACTTGTTGTCGGCCATGTTGTACGAAATTAACGAGAAAACAATAAGACTTGAGAGGGAAGGACGTAAAATCATAAGGTTTAACCTTGGAGACCCTGACCTACCGACGCCTATGGAAATTATTGAAGCCGCCTTTGAAGCCATGAAGAAGGGCAAAACCAAATATGCGTCCGCTGCTGGAGAAGCGAAGTTGAGGGAGGCTTTAGCGGAAATCCATGGAGTTGACGCGGACAACATTGTTATAACTCCGGGTTCCAAGTGGGCGGTTTTCGCAGTCATGTATCTTTTGCTCGAAAAGGGTGACAACGTGATTATTCCAAGCCCGCACTGGACGACTTATGAATTGACGGCTAAAAGCTTGGGTGCTGACGCTAAACTAATAAAAACAAGGCTTGAATCAAACTGGGAAGTAAACGTTGAAGACATTGAAACGCTTATTGATCCTAAAACGAAGCTACTAATACTGAATAATCCAAACAACCCCACAAGCAAGGTGATGAACGAAAAAGTTGTAGAGAATATAGTTGACGTGGCAAACGAAAAGGGAATAAGGATTTTATCTGACGAGGTTTATGCGGACCTAAGTTTTGTCAAGACGAAAAGCCTCCTCGAATATGAAGGCGAACACATAGTAGTCAACAGCTTTTCAAAAACCTTCGCCATGAGCGGGTGGAGAATAGGCTACATCATTGCAGATAAAGCATTAACAGACAAAATCATCAAGCTAAACCAGATAACCTTTACAAATGTTCCAGTTTTCATACAGGAGGCAGCCTTAAAGGCTTTGGAGCTGAGAGACCAGATAATTAAAACCATGCGGGAAAACTATCGGAAAAGGGCAGAACTAGCCTATAAAATACTCTCAGACACAAAGTTGAAGTTTACAAAGCCTGAAGCGCCATTCTACGTTTTTCCAAAGTTTGACGGATTAAACTCTGAGGTTTTCACCTTCAATCTCTTGGATAAGGGTGTGGCCGTTGTTCCAGGAACATCGTTTGGCGATTACCCTGAACATTTTAGGGTTTCTTTGACAGCGCCGGACGATGAGGTTGAGCTTGGTCTTAAGATAATTGCCGAGGCTTTTAAATGAGAATCGCAGTGATAGGCGCCGGGCGAATGGGAAGGTGGTTTACAAAATTCTTTCTGGAGCAAGGTTTCACGATTGTCGCTTCGGATAAGGATTGGGAAAAACTGCAGAAGTTAAAGGAAGAGTTAAGCGTTGAAATTGCCGACAACGTGAAGGCCGTGAAAAGCGCAGACAGAATCCTAGTATGTGTGCCCATAGACAACTTTGAAGACGTGATTAGGGAGATAAGCGCCCACATCAAACCTGGACAAGAAGTAATGGACATTTGTTCCGTCAAGGAAGCACCCGTAAACATAATGCATAAATACATAGGCAACGCCGTCACGTTGGGCACCCATCCAATGTTCGGGCCGGGGGCTAAAAGCATAAAAGGTCAAAATTTCATTTTAACACCCACGAACGCCAAAGAGCAAGCCCTAGCCAGAGATTTTGGAAAATGGCTTGAAAGCAAAGGCGCCAACGTTTTTTTCATGACGCCAAAGGAACATGACAAAATAATGTCAATTGTCATAGGGTTGCCGTGCTTTCTATGCCACGTTGTTTGCGACACGTTGCTGAGCACTGGAGAGTTTGAAAAGGCGAAAGAAGTTTCCGGGGTCAGTTACAGGCTTTTGTTGAATTTAATAGAGGCCGTTGTTTCAGAAGAAACTGAGCTTGCAGCCAGTGTGCAGATGAACCTTCCAGACTTAGATGATCTTGGGGAGCTTTTATCAAGGAAAATCGGCGAATGGTTGGACATTATTAGGCGGAAGAATAAAACCGAGCTTGTTGAAAAAATAACAACTTTGAAAAGTGAGCTGGCAAAGGTGGACCCGCATTGTTCTAAGGCGTATAAATGTATGTATAAAATGCTTGAAGTTGTTAACGGCGAATGTTAAGGCGCATCGCCTTCTTACTCCTTCTCCGCCATTAGCACCCGGTAGCCGCTTTTCCTTGCCAGAATTGTACAGTTTCCGAAGGTGTCATGGAAGATTTGTTGAAACCTTTTCCCGCCAACTTTAGATTTCACAACCATTTGAAATGTCGCTTTTTTCGTCATGTGCTCCGGCGCTTCGGTTATTATGGCTTTCACGGTGGCTAAGCCGGCGCTTACTGGCGGATTTGAAAGGATACAGTTGAAAAGCATGCCTTTAACAGGCTCGTAGAGGTTGCCGCGTCTAACTTCAGCATTGTAAACTCTGTTTAATTCGATGTTACGCCTTGCAAGTCTGACTGCCCGTTCGTTTATGTCTACCATGACCACATGGAGCTCCGGGTTAAGGGCTGCAGCAACTATTCCAATGGCACCGTAGCCGCATCCAACGTCCAAGACTAAGCCGCTTTCTGGCAAAATCATTGACTCTACTAGAAGCTTTGTGCCTAAATCCACTCGTTTTTTAGAAAAAACTCCAGAAGCCGTCAAGAACTTGAAGGTTTTTCCGCGAAGGCATGCTTGGATAAGCCCGAAACGGGGTTTGGCTTTAGGCTTTTCCGAAAAATAATGGTTTATCCCGCTTTTGAAGGTCATATTTCACGGCTCTTCCAACATTTTGGATACGTGCCTCTTGGCATTAAGACGCGTTTAACCCTTGCAACAACGCCGTGCTCCATGCCTAAAATCTCTTCGGTAGAGGCTTGAGCCTCAGCCAAGGCTACGGCTTCCCCTTTCAATGTAAAGATTGCCACCATGGATCCGGCGGTTATGCCCGTTTCAAGGGACAACACACCTGGGGCGGTTAGGTTTGCACCGTGGCAGATGGCGTCTACGGCGGTGTCCCTAACATAAATTTTTGGAACAAGTGTTAAGGCTTTTTCCATCGGCTGAATAATCTTTCTAAGAACTGCGTCGTCTCCGCTTTCCTTCCATTGCATAAACCAGTAGGCTACATCGTGCATGGTCACTAACCCTTCTTCTTCGATGAATGGGCCAGCTCTTGTTCTACGCAGCTCTTGCATGTGAGCGCCGCAGCCTAAAACTTCGCCGATGTCATAGCATAGCTTGCGAATATATGTGCCTCCTTCGCAGCCAACCTTGAAAAGCACGTTTCGCCCATCCATCTCAAGAAAGTCTATATAGTAAATTTTCCTTGTCCGCAGCTGACGTTTCACAGAAGACCTCAACGGAGGACGCTGGTAAATAGTATCCTCAAATTCCTTCAACACCTCTTTTACACGGTTTTCTGATGCGCCGCCGTGAAGCTTCATTACACAAACATATTCTTTGCCGCTTAAGAGCAAAGCCTGAACTACCTTTCTAGACTCTTCTAGGGTTACGGGAAGAACGCCGGTCACGTTGGGATTTCCCTAAGCCCTTTAAAGCGTCTAAGGGCTTCTAGGGTCCCGCCGTGGCCGACGTTTTCCACTCCGACCATGCGTTTAACCCACGCGGCCACTTCATGGCTTGTTGGCCCAGCTGGCTTGTCCAAGTTTATGACGCCGAACCTAATGTAGTCCTTTGGTGGACGCTGTTCGGGTTCGCAGCCATATTTTGGGTCTGTTTCGCCTTCAGCCTTCACCAACAGTTTGCGTTCAACCATCCATGGAGCAACGCTTCTAGGCATTTTGGATAAAGCACCCCAATTTAAAATTTGGAGACGCTCCTAATAATAATTGTTAGATTCGGGCTAGGGCGAGTTTAACAGGCTGAGCCATAGCCTCCAGCAAACCCTTAGCCTTCAAAGCCTCAACAACTTCCTCGTCGGAAGCACCTCTCTTAATTTCTATTTTTTCAGCTAAGGGTTCAAGATGGTTTATGTTAGCCCTTCGCCTCTTGACACCAGTCACGTTTTTAGGTCCCGTGACAAGCACAAAGTTCTTGTCTATAATGTCAACTATCACGCATTTTTTACCTGCCTCTCTACCACGGACTTTAACACAGATTCTGCCAACCTCAATTGCCGGCAAAGTAACCCCTCCCTTTCCCTAGCATAAACATAAATGCCCATATTTATAATTTCAGTTACAAGCCGTTTGCTGAACCATCAAGACACGCCCCGTTCGATGGCAGCATCGCAAAATCGCTTTTTCACGTTACAAACTTTTCTACAACGTGATAGAGGACGCTTGTCCCAAACACTAGGTTTTTTATGGATATTCGCTCGTCTACGCCGTGCACCATTTTCAAGATTTCGCCGTAAGGCAGGTCTGAAAGCGCTGGCTGAAACCCGTAGCATACGGCACCCATTTTTCTGAAGAATCTGGAGTCTGTTCCACCCGTTAACAGTATGGGAGAGACTGCGCAGTTTGGGTCAAACTCTTTCAGAGTTTCCACCATAAGCCTATACAAAGGTGTGTCTATAGGCGACTCTGAAGGCTCATTAGCTTGAATAATCTCAAACTTAAGCTTTTCTAGACATATGTCCCGTAAAAGCTCTTTTATGCGGTTTAACGCCTCAGTAGTCGTTTGCCCGGGCAGAATTCTGCAGTCAAAGACGGCTTCACACTCCGATGGAATTATGTTTTCTTTGACGCCGCCACGAATTATCGTGGGAGCTATCGTCATTCTCAACATTGCACGAAGCTCTTCAGCCATAGCCCTATCCTTTTGAGCCAGCATGTCTAAAATTTCGTCGCTTTCAGCTGGATTTTGAAGCAAACGCTTAAGAGGGTCTCCAGCTTGCTTGTTCTCCTCAGCCATAACAGTCAAGAACTGCCTCACGGTGGGCGTCAGCATTATTTCCGCCCGGTAATTGCCAAGTCTATCTACAACTCTGTTCATGCGAAGGATGGCGTTGTCGGCGGCGCCGGGCACTGAGCCATGCCCTGGTCTGCCCTTAGCCTTAACCTTAAGCCATAAAATGCCCTTTTCTGCTGTTTGAATTGTGAAAACGTTTTTGCCATTCACTGGAACCGCTTGGCCTCCGCCCTCATTTATAACGTAGTCTGCTCTAACCTTGTCTGGGTAGTTTCGCACAAGCCAGCCTGCGCCGTATTCTCCGCCTTTCTCCTCGTCGGCTGTCGCCGCTAATATAACGTCGCCCTTAAGCTTTACGCCGTTACGTTTTAAGAGCTTCATGACCATGACTTCCATGGCTGTCATGGACTTCATATCCATGGCGCCCCTACCCCAGACAAAGCCGTCTTTAACAAGTCCAGAGAAAGGGTTGACGCTCCACTCTTTTGGGTTGGCAGCCACCACATCCAAATGCGAGAGCAGTAGAAGGCTTGGCTTTTCGCCAGTGCCCTTCAAACGGGTGATTATATTACCCCTTCCAGCCGCGGATTCCAAAACTTCACATTTAAAACCTTCCTTCTCCAAGGTTTCAGCCAGGTATCTAGCGGCTTTGGTTTCGTTTCCAGGAGGATTTGTAGTGTCTATTTTTATCAAGTCGCTTAAAAGGGCTGTGACCTCCCCTTCAATTTCCTTCAGAAGCCTCGCGCCCACACACCTCACCATTTTAGCTCAATCATATAGAGGTAGAGACAATTTAAGACTTCACAATTTAATGGCCTAGTGGGAAGGCGTTAGTTTGCATTTCAAAAGAGGGGTTTCAATTGTTTCTTTCTCTGGGTAAACATTGCGGTATGCTCGTAGCCCACCTCTTTCGCTAGGCTTATGGCTTTATCAAAATCCTTCCCTACGTCTTCTGGTGCATGGGCGTCTGAACCAAAAGTTATTTGGACGCCCTCATCGTAACATATCTTTAAAAATTGTTTGGCTGGATATATTTCCTTACATGGATGCCGTAAACCGCTTGTGTTCACCTCAACGCATACATCATTCTTTTTGAAGACTCTTGCCGTCTCTAAATAAAAGTCCGTGATATCGGTTTTAGGCTTACACCCAAACTTCTTTATCAAGTCCGGGTGCCCCATAACGTCAAAAATTTTGGATTCAGCGCACGCTTGAACAGCCATGAAATACTTATCATAGAGCTTTACCGGGTCCCACTTCTGATATTCCAGAACATATTTGGGGTCGTCGAATGCCCAGCTGTCTACGAAATGCACTGATCCTATGACATAGTCGAAGGGGAGTCCTTTCAATGCTTCTTTGATTTCATTTGCAAAATCTGGGACAAAGTCCACTTCGACGCCAACTTTGAGTTTTATTGGTTCCCTCAGTTTCCTTTTAATCCCATCCACCTTTTTCACGTAGTCTGACAGTTCTCTATAGTTTAATGGGAAACCCAGCTTATCCCTAAGTTTTGGAGGGGCAAAATGGTCGGAGATTCCTATCTCTTCAAGTTTTTTACTGGCAGCAACTCTTGCACATTCTAGAATTTCGCCTTTGGCATCGCCGGATAAAGACGTGTGAATGTGGTAGTCTGCAGACGTTGATGACCACCTTCAACATGTTAAGTGGAAGGCGCCGACAACCTTCTTGCCGGCTTTCAAAAGTTCGTTGAAGGTTTTGTAGGCTTCCCGTGTCGGCTGGGCTATGAGCTTTATCCCCTGCTCCTTTAAGGCCTTTTCAACTTCCGGCAATATTTTGACAAGTCCAGAATAGCCCGTGCCAACCACCAAAACTTCGGGCAGAGGCGTTTGCTTGAAAACCTCTTTCAAGTCTTCAACACAGAGTTGGTGGCCCTCCCTCCTCCACCACCCGCTTAAAACTTTTTCGGGGAAAACTATGAGGTCGCTTGTGTAGCGTTTCCCATTGATGACCATGACGCCGAAATCATAAGACTCGATCATACCGTGCACCAGACCATTTTGTTTAATTAAAAGGATTTAAATTCTAACCTCTAAAACTTTTAGAGGCTATGAGAGTTTTGCCAAGAAGCTTCTATGAAAGGGATCCTGCCACCGTGGCAAAAGAACTGCTTGGAAAAGTGCTTGTTAGGCGTTTAGCAAGCCAAGTTTTAAGCGGCAAAATCGTTGAAACTGAAGCATATTACGGCGAAAACGACCCGGCATCGAAAGCCTCTAAGGGAAGGAAAACCTTCAACGAGCCCATGTTCCGCGAGGCTGGACGAACGTTCATCTACATGGTTCATGGAAACTGGCTTCTAAACATAGTTGCCCACCCGAAGGGCGAGGTTGGCGCTGTCCTAATAAGGGCGCTGGAACCCCTGCAAGGAATAGACGCCATGAAGAAGAACCGGGGAACAGCAGACCTTAAAGGGTTAACGAATGGACCGGGAAAATTGGCTAAGGCTTTAGCCATAACAAAAGAGTTGAACGGTTTAGACGTCACTGATGAAAAGAGCGCTCTCCTTGTGGTGGAGGGTTCTGAAAAGGAAGCTTTTGACGTTTGCACTTCCAAGAGAATCGGCGTGAAGTTGGACCTTCCACAAGAATTGAGGTTCTACATCAGAGGAAACGCTTTCGTATCTAAGCCTTGAAAATGATTCCACGTCAACTGTTTAAAACTTATGTAGAAAAGGCGCCAACTATTTTAAAAAGAGGCTCTATAGAATGCTCAGTCAAGAGGCGGCTTTAAAGCATTTGAAAGAAAAAGGTTCGGTGAAGGTTGTTGGGCTTATTTCAGACACTCATGTGCCCGTTCGCGCCCGGGAAATACCCAAGAAAGTTTTCGAGGTTTTTGAGAAGGTGGACTACATTATCCATGCTGGCGACCTGGTGGACTTAACAGTGCTGGATAAGCTGGAGCAAATAGCCCCAGTTTTAGCTGTTTACGGGAACATGGACGGCCCAGAGGTTCGCGGAAAGCTGCCCAAAATGAGTTCTGTTAAAGTTTTCAATTGGAAGATTGGGGTTACGCATGACCCCGGAACCCTTTTCGGCATTGGTAAAATGTGGGAAATAGCCAAACAAAACGGTTTCCACGTGCTTGTTTATGGGCACACGCATCACCCAAACATAAAGTGGGAAGACGAAATTCTATTCATAAACCCAGGCAGCCCTACAAACCCTATTCCACCTTTCATTACAAAACCCACCGTTGGCTTATTGACGGTGTCCAAAGAAAAGATCTCGCCTGAAATTGTCACGCTTTCACTTTAACTCATCTCTCCCCACGGTGTCGGACTGCTAATCCACAATATGCTTTAAAAGACGATTTGGGCTGGAAACTTTTCATAGGCTTAAGAGACGTGGAGGCAAGCCCTTCATGGAGCGTTGTAGAAACCCGTGGAATAAGGAATTTGACACTCTCCACGGCTGAAGCCGGGAGATTCTTGCTTCTAAGGCGTTCATCGATTGGTTGTTCATAGCCCTTCTAGGCTCCCACCTCATCCCATTCCACCTCAGAAGCAAGGGCTGTGCCACCAGCCCGTTAACGGCTTCTTCAGGCTTGAAGAAGCCCTATATTTAATGCTCGAACCTCCCCGCCTATCTCGGCTTGGAGCCTTATTCGAGCCTTTGGACATCCAAGCCACATCTAACGAGTTGATGGAAGATTGAGAACATAAATCTTTCGGCGATTCATCCCACGGTTAAAACCGTAGGCTTTCTCGCCGAAAGATGGGTAAAATAGCCGAAAAAGAATTGGAGTGGTGACAAACGTGGAAGGTTTCACTCTAAACGTTGCCAAAGCTTTTCTCGGGAAAAACGTTAATCTCCACCTTAAAGATGGCTCGGTCATCGTTAACGTGCGGCTTGCCGAAATCCACAAAGACCTATTGAAAGGCGAAGTTTTTATTAAATGCGTTCCCAACGGCAAGACTAGTGTGCTCCAAATCCCATTGAAAAACATCGCGTGAGCAAAGCTTCTAGACTTAAGTCTGTTTGGAGCCGGTGGCAGGAAGACTATTAGAAAAGTTGTTTTTGACATGAAAAATTAAATCAATTTTAAATAGGGTTTTAGCATTTTTCAGAACCCGTGATGAAAATATGCCCTGCACAGTTATAGTTGGCGGTTTCTGGGGAGATGAAGGCAAGGGAAAAATAATCTCTTATCTAGCTTTGAAAGATAAAATAGACGTTTGTGTTCGAACAGGCTCCGTTAACGCGGCGCACACTGTTTGGTTTGAGGGTAAACGCTATGCTCTCCACATGGTTCCAGCCACCTTCGTTTATGAAAAGTGTCGCCTGCTTATAGGCGCTGGGGCAAATGTTCATGTCGCAAAATTCCTCGAAGAGGTGGAGTTGACAAACGTTAAAAACCGCATCGGCGTAGACCAGCAAGCCTCCATAATTGAGGTGAAACACTCTGAACAGGACAGGACAAGCGCCCACTTGAAGGGTATAGGTACGACAGGTTGGGGTGTTGGACCAGCCATAGAAGAACGCGTCCGGAGAACAGCCAAACTGGCTAAAGATGTTCCGGAACTTCAGCCATACCTAACGGACGTGGCAATGGAGGTGAATAATGCCATAGACTCCGGCAAAAAAGTGCTTTTAGAGGGAACACAAGGGCTTATGCTCTCACTTTTCTTTGGGACATATCCATACGTTACCGGGAGGGACACAAGCGCCTCAGCGGTGTGCTCTGAAGCAGGCGTAGGTCCAACAAAAGTTGACAACGTCCTAGTGGTGTTTAAGGCTTTCATGACAAGGGTTGGGGCTGGCCCGTTGCCGGGCGAAATATCTAAGGAGGAAGCCATCAAACGTGGGTGGTTTGAGCTTGCAGCTGGAACAGGCCGGGAGAGGCGTTCGGCGCCCTTCAATTTTGAGATCGCCAAAAGAGCCGCCGTGATAAATGGTGCAACTCAAGCCGCGTTGACAAAACTGGACGTTTTATACCCGAAATGCAAGGGCGTAAGAAAGTATGAGGATTTGCCTGTGGAAGCGAAAGAGTTTGTGATGGAAATTGAGCGGCAGGTTGATGTGCCAGTAGTTTTGATAGGTACGGGTCCAGACGCGTTGGACATAATTGACCGAAGAGTGTAACCCCGAGACTTACACCTTTTCATTTTCTAGCTTCTGGTGTTAAAGCTAATAATTTGGGATGCAAACTAAGTAGTAAGCCCGTTAATGTAGAGAGGAAAAGTTTGGCAATGATTGATTATGAGAAACCCAAAAGGTTCAGCTCCCTCTTCAAAGTTTTAAATAGAGATTTAAGGCTAATTTTTGCATCAAACCTTGTTGGCGCTTTTGGAGACGGCCTATACGCTTATCTTCTGCCAAAATATATGACGGATGCTTTAGGGGCAAGCTCTGTGGACGTCGGCATGTTATACGCTCTTACAAGCTTGACGGCGGCTTTAACGCTGATAGTTGCTGGGGCGCTCGCCGACAAATATGACCGGAAAAAGATCATGATAGCTGGGTGGGTTGCATGGCTTCCAGCCCCCCTAATCTTCGCCTTTGCAAGGGACTGGATTCAAATGGTTCCTGGAATGATTCTTTGGGGTTTTTGGCTCGGAGGACCCACAAGCACAGCCTACATTGTAAAGGCAGCCGACGAAAACAAGCTCACGTTAACTTTTACAGTATTGTCTTCAGCGTGGTCTTTGGGTTACATTTTTTCGCCTGCCATCGGCGGATACATGGCTGGAAAAATCGGCATGCAAACAGTCTTCCTTACATCCTTTATCTTATATGCACTTGCAGCCTTCACTCTCGTGTTTATAAGCAGCCAGCATGCCAAACCAATAAAACACAGAAGCCTTAATGACTACACGTCGCCACTACAGCTTTTAAAGACAAGAAAGCTTGTGGCGGTTTCAGCCTTTTTCGCGGCGACGATGTTTGTTATGATGATGTTTCGTCCCTTCGTTCCAAAATTTTTGGCTGACATATACCATTACGGAGACGCCGAAATCGGCATTTTGGGTTCTATAAGCTTCGCTGGCTCGGCTGTTTTGGGAATCGCCCTAGGCAGATTTGGAGACAAATACGGAAAGAAATTCGCCCTCGCCATTTTGATGACGCTTTGCGGTTCATCGCTAGCTCTTATGCTTTTGACAGGGAACTTTTACCTTTTGGCATTAGCGTTTTTCTTTATGGGCGCATCTTACGCCATATGGTCGTTGATGAGCGCCGTCATTGGGCCTATGGCGCCGGAACCCATGAGGGCTATGTGGGTTTCCATACCTCAAACAACAAGCATGTTCGCCTCCATACTGGCATCATATTTAGGCGGAGTGCTATACGGCGTTTCGCCAAGCATACTCTTCACAGCGACAATACTGATGACTGCTGCATTAACGTTAACCAGCCTTTTCCAGAAGTTTTAAAGAAGGCTTTGTATGCTTACTCTGGCCTTTCTTTAAGAATTATAGTCACATATTTAAACTCGCCGTCCCTTTTAACCTTTAAGCTTATGGCTTCTCCAGGGCTCTTGTACCTTTCCAGATAGATCACCAAGTCTTCGGCACGGTTAATTGTGCGGTTGTCAAACTCCACAATCACGTCTCCGGGCTTCAACTTCCCAAAAGAAGGCCCATTTCCATCCACTTCCATGACTAATACTCCTCCTATGTAGCTGGCGTCGTATGTTATGCCCATCCATGGATGCGCATATGTTCCATTCTCGATTAAGGCGTTTACAACCCTCTTCATAATTATGGATGGAATGGCGTATCCGATGCCTATAAACGCCCTAACGCCCTCGGCTGTCTCTATGGCGAAGGTTACCCCAACAACTTCGCCTAGGCTGTTTAACACCGGCCCGCCTGAGTTTCCGGGGTTGACAGCGGCGTCAAACTGGATTATGTCGACTATGGAATATTTTCCCCAAGGCTCCGGCACGCCGAGATCACCCAGCCTTAAAACTCTGCCGACTTGGCTTACAATTCCAGCAGTCATTGAACCCTCCAAGCCAAAGGGGTTTCCGATGGCGTAGACTGGTTCGCCGACCAAAAGCCTTGCGGAATCGCCTATAAGAAGCGGTTTTGCCTCGCTTGGAATATTGTCAACCTCCAGAACCGCCAAGTCACTGTATATATCTTCTCCCCTGACGGTTGCTGAAACTCTAACCGGTTTGCCGTCAATGAAGAATGTTATGTTGACAATGTTTTTGGCGCCTTCCACAACATGATGGTTTGTGACAATGTATCCTTTGCCAGCTTCAACCCTGTAAACGAAACCCGAGCCGGATTTGGTGCCCGCCACCACCAGAACCACAGAGTTCCGACTATTGTTGTATATTTGAACTGCTGTAAGGTTGAGTTTCTGAACATAGTGAAGCTGTTCAACTAAGCCTTGAAGAACCTCCAGTTTGGCAGAAGTGTCCGCATAAGCATCTTCCAGTTTGGCGTAATCGCTTTTTAAAGAATCCAAACTTTTCTTTAAGTCCCAGTAGATTAGAGTGAAGCCTCCGCCCAACAAGGCTGCGACAAGAAATAATGTTACAATGAATTTTTTGTTAGTTGTTAGGGTGTACTCCCACTCCATAAGGCAAGCCTCAGATAGAAATGCCAACAGCCGCTTAACAAGTTTTACGTTTTGCAAACGCTTCCAAACTTTCGCCATAGATTATAAGAGCGCTGGCTCCAGCAATATCAACTATTATGAATAGGCTGGATTTTAAGGGAAATAATTTAAATACATCAAAGCTGACAAGCGAGGATATGCAAAAGTACATTTGGTATATCAACGTTGCGACCTTCCTGTTTTTCCTAGTGTTGAATGCGCAAGCATCTATTTTGGCGCCCTACGCCATGAATGTTCTGGAGGTCCAGCCCTCCACCGCCGGTGTTCTTGCATCCCTACTGTTTATAGTTGCCATTCTTTTCAGACCTTTTTTCGGTTTTATGTACGATAGGGGATACAAGTTTGAAGCTCTAATTCTCGGATGCCTCACGTCCCTCGCCGCGTCGATAGCCTACTATTTTCCAGATATACGTATCCTCGTTCTTGGCAGAATAATGCAAGGATTAGGGGTAGGCCTTTTTCTCCCAGCATCCGTATCCATAGTTCTGGATATGGCTCCTGAGGGGCAGGTTGGTGAGACACTTGGATGGAGAAGCGCCATGCACGGCATAAGCCAAGTTGTCGGCCCAAGTGTCGGCACATACCTAGCTGATTTCTTAGGTTTCCAGACAACCTTCGGGGTAACAATATTCATCTGCATAGCCCCGATAATCATGCTTTACGCAGTTAAAAGAAAAGTAACACTGCGAAAAACAGTGCCCAAGAAGGGAGAGTCAAAGTTAGCATACGTTAAAAATGCAGATTTTATCCTTGCAACTCTCACAACAGCCTTGTATACTGTCAGCTATGGTGGAATATCCACCTTCTTGCCCGCATACTATAAAACCGTCGGCTTAGGCACGGCAACTTATGGAGTTTATGCAGCCATAATGGGAGCCTCAAGTATAGCCGTAAGAATATTCGGCGGAAAACAAGCAGATAGAAAAGGCCCGAGAGGAATAGCCCTCTTAGGATGCGCCATATTTCTGGCAGCCTACACAGGCCTTTGCTTTTACCCGCTTCCTCCATCGGCGTATTTGATGGCCTTTATAATAGGTATAGCTTTGGGTTTCTGGGTTCCTGGGATCCAGCTTTTAGGGTTTAAAGACATAAACCCGGAGGCAAGAGGCTTTAGCTCAAGCGTATACTTTACGTGCGCTGACTTGGGCCTACTGCTAGGTCCTATCATATTTGGATACCTCATAGATAATTATGGATACTCCATAATGTTTCCAGTGCTCCCACCAATCTTTATCGTAAACATGATGATAATTTTGGCAGGCAAACTGTTAAAAAACTAACAAACAAGTTGTAGTCTACTTGTGTGTAAATCTGCTTAAATGAACCAATACGCCTTCTTAAAACCTATCAAGTATATGACGTCAGAGGCATGTTCGGCTGGAAAGCCTATCATCTATCACAAGAGACTGGTGGGGCTGCCCGGATTTGAACCGGGGTCCCGAGCGCCCGAGGCTCAGAGCCTAGACCAAGCTAGCCGACAGCCCCATTTTGGACGGTACGCTCTCATGTATGTTTTGGGTTAGGTTTAATAAAGGTGTTTTTCTTAACTTTAAAACCCTTGTCTGGGGCTGGTGGTTGTTTGCCCATTATGGGGGAGGCATCTAAAGTGTCTAGCCAGCATCAGCATTTGAGGGGAATCCGCGTCTTGAAGGCTGTTTCTTCAGCTGTTCGCTTACAAATTTTAAATCTTCTTTACGATAGGGGTGAGCTTTCCTACACGGAGTTGATGAATCTTTTGAAGATGAGCCCGAGCAGGGATGCTGGGCGTTTCGCCTACCATTTGAAGTTTTTGCTTAAGGCCGGTCTGGTGGAGGTTAACGTGGAATCTAAAAAGTATCGCCTAACAGATTTGGGGAAAATGGTGCTTGAGGTTGCCGAAGAAATTGAAGAGAGAGGCTTGAAGCCTCAAAGGGTTCTTGTTCGCACTTCACGGTTCACCCTTGAAGAGTTTGACGTCAACCGAATCGTGGATTCCCTTGTGAGAGAGGCGGATATGCCGGTTGAGCAAGCCAAAAAAGTTGCCAAGGAGGCGGAAAAACGCCTTTTGAGGGCTAGAACGAAGTATTTAACCGCCCCATTGATAAGGGAGGTGGTTAACGGGATTCTTATCGAGAAGGGTTTAGAGGAGTATCGCCACAAACTCACGCGGTTAGGGCTTCCGGTGCATGATATTTCCCACATACTTTCTAGAGGCAAAAGCGCCTACAGCGCTTTTTCTCTATGTGAAGAATTTGGGAAAAACGTGCTTGGAGAATACGCCCTTCTAAATGTGCTTCCGAGAGACGTGGCGGACGCCCACTTGTCTGGAGAAATCCACCTAGAAGAGTTAGGATACTGGATTTTGAAACCAAGCGAAGTGGTGCATGATTTAAGGGTTTTCCTAAAAAAGTCGGATATACCCCCGCTTTATCACGGTTCTCCAAAAAGTTTAGATTCAGCCCTAAACTTAGCCTTAAATGTTTTATTGCATTCGGCGAAAGAAGTTAGCGGCATACAAACCCTTGAATATTTCAATTTGTTTTTAGCGCCTTTTCTGAAAGGCCTTGAAGAAAACCATGCTAAGGAGCTTTTAAGGCGGTTCATTTTAAACGTAAGCCAGCACGTCAACGCGTCCATAAACATTGAGTTAACAGTTCCAAGTTTTCTCGCAGACACTCATGTTGACGCCGCGAATTTTTTGGGTGTTTACGGCGATTTTAAAGACCAGTGTCTGCTTCTGGCAAGACTTATTTTAGAAGTTTTAGCGGAAGAAAGCGCCGTAAAACCCATTTTAAACCCGAAAGTTATTGTTAAACTACGTTTTGAGGCATCTAAAGATGAAAAATTAGTTGATGTTCTGCTTAAGGCACATCAGCTAGCTATGAACGGGAACGCCCTCTACTTTGCAAGCTTTTCAGGCGGAAATGATGAACACACTGTTTTCTCGCCCAGCGGGTGCATGCTCAAACCGGACTTTAAGGGTGACTGGGAAATAGACACCCTTCGCGCTGGAGTTTTAGGGAACGCCGCCGTCAACATGCCGAGAATAGCCTACGAATGTAGAGGGGACAAAGCCAAGTTTTTCACACTTTTGAGGGAAAGGCTCGAGATGGCAACGCGAGCTCTTGAAATCAAGTTTAGAATGTTAAAACAACGTAGTGTGGGCTTCCTTTTCCAAACGGTTAACGGCGACCCATATTTTAGGCTGGAAAACTCCGCACGCATAGTTAACCTAGTTGGTTTAAAAGAAGCCGCGGAAGTTCTCAACGGAAAAAGCGTCTATGAAAATGAAAGCTCTTTAAGGTTTGCCCTTGAAACCATGCAGTTCGCTTCGGATCTTCTTCAAAAAAGCGAAAAAAGACGCGGCAAACGCACACTCTTATCCATCATACCTTCCAAGGAAGCCTCTTCAAGGCTGGCGAAACAAGATATTGAAAGGTTCGGTGTTGCAAAAACCCGATTCTATGGATCGAAAGACAAACCCTACTACTCGTCTTTCTGCAGATTAAGCCTCCAAAACCTGGAGGTTTCTCTTAAAACTTTGGCTGTTGAAAAAGAGCTCTACAAGCATCTTGACGGAAACCTAACAGTCCTCGAGCTGGGCGAAGCTGAACATAACGTTGAAGCACTCATATCCTTTACGAGAAGGCTTGCCGAAGGCTGCCGCGTGTCCCTTTTCACATACAACCGTAATCTAACCTATTGCAGTCAATGCCGCAAAAGCTGGTTTGGAACGCTTCAAAAATGTCCTATATGCTGCTCCGTCAACACGTTGACAACTCTAACACGTTTTTAGGTAGAGCTTTAACTATTTCACTGCACCTAGTATCAGCGCCAGAAGTGCCATTCTTGTTACTATGCCGTTCCAGACTTGTTGGAAGTAGCGGGCGTGGGGTGTCCTATCAACCTCTACGGCTATCTCGTCAACCCTTGGAAGTGGATGCATAACAATCAAGTCCTTCTTCGCCTTGCTCAAAGTTTCAAGATCTATCTTATATGAACCTTTAACCTTGATGTATTCTGCCGGGTCAGGGAAACGCTCCTTCTGAATTCTGGTCACATATAAAACGTCCAAAAGTGGAATAACCTTCTTAATGTCTGTTTCTTCTTTTACTGGGATTTTCTCCTTAATCTCTTCGAGGATCTCCCGCCGCATCTTCAAGGACTCTGGAGAGACGAGATATAATTCCACATCATAGTAGGATAAGGCATAAGCCAGAGAATGAACAGTTCGCCCATAACGCAAATCGCCCAAAAGGGCTATTTTTAAACCGTCAATCTTGCCCTTCTCCTTCATAATTGTGTAAAGGTCCAGCAACGCTTGTGTTGGATGCTCCTCTGCCCCGCTTCCACCATTAATTATGGGGACTTTTGCGAATTCAGCCGCAAGCCTCGCAGCCCCCTCAAGGGGATGCCGTATGGCTATTACGTCTGCATAGTTTTCAACAGTGCGCACAGTGTCGGCTAAGTTTTCGCCTTTCCGGACGGAGGCTATTTCAGCTTCTGCAAAGCCTATGGTGGAGCCTCCAAGCTTATGCATTGCTGCCTCAAAACTTAGGCGGGTGCGGGTGCTCGGCTCAAAAAACAGCGTAGCGAGAATTTTTCCTTTAAGCATGTCTGAGCCTTTGCGGGCCAAAGGCTCCATGGCGCAAGCAACTTTCAATATGTAATCGATTTCCTCCCTTGAGAAGTCGCGGATGGAGATTATATCTCTTCCCGCAAACTCCAAGCTTGCACCCTAAACAGAAGCTTTACGCAGTGCTTAAATAGCTTTTCACAAGCGAACACGTTTAAACTTTTTATCCTCAAGCCTGCTATAAGCCTCTCTTGGAAGCGAGGCCCATGAGCGAGACAATGCTTTATGTTTCAAAAATTAAGGATGGCACGGTCATAGACCACATCACAGGCGGCCACGCGTTGGACGTCATCAAGATTTTGGGGATAACTGGCAAAGAGAAACGTGTCATCACGATTGCTATGAACGTGCCAAGCAAACGTTTCAAGATTAAAGACATAGTTAAGATTGAGGGCAGAGAACTCAACCCGGAAGAAGTCCACAAAATCGCGTTGTTGGCGCCGCATGCCACCATCAACATTATTCGCAACTACAAGGTTGTCGAAAAACAGAGGGTTAAACTTCCCAGCGTCATCGAAGGCATTGTTAAATGTGCAAATCCGGCCTGTATAAGCAACAGCAACGAGCCCGTTAAGTCGAAGTTTTACGTAAAAAGTGAGGAGCCGCTAATTTTGAAATGTCACTATTGCGGTTATGTGATGGATAAAAACGACATTCTCGAACAATTCTGAAAATCGGATCTTCGGTTTTTTAGGTAATGCTTATATCGGAAGATTTGATATCCCAAAATAGATATGTCCGAAAAAGGACATATTGAATACACGTACAACAAAAATACACGTGCAAAAGGTGATGAAATAAAATGATAGAAATCCTAGCTGCCACCGCTTGGGCCACCTTCCTAGGCTACACTGTTTGGTACTTCACAATGGCGAAGCACTACGCCCCTTTAACATTGGAAGAAGCCCAAGTTTTATGGAAGATCCACAAACAAAACGCCAATTGCCAGTCAACAAAATGGCGTAAAATCCGAAAAGGCGGAAAAATCGTTGGATTTGAATGTGAATGTGGCTATAGGCATGTACAGAAACGCCCCATAGTCAAAAGCACACTAGCCCCTACCGAAATACAGACGGACGTTACGGCCATATACAAAAAGCTTCACAGAGCATAAAACATCCAATCCAAGCGAAGCAGGCTTTGAACCGCCAAAACGGAGGTGAACCCTTAAAAGGGTAGGCGTGAAGGTGGCCCAATTGAGCGTTTTATCCAAGCAGTGTGCTTTCCTAAATTTTGATGAACTTCTAGCAAAAATTGTAGATTATGTTTTAAGGTCCGTGTTCTCCGAACGTTTCGTTTTCTCCGTCTGGACTTATCTTGAAATAGCAGCTTCAATAGAACCCCTGGACATTGCAAGAAAACCTGAAGCCTTCGAAGCTTGCCTAAAAAATCTGTTCGGATCAGCAGCGGAGCACCTAGAAAAACTCATCTTGAAATGCCTGTGTCAAACGCTGGGAGTAAAGATAGAATCGGAAGAACCATACAAATTCTCAGACGTTATAAGCGAGCTAAGAAAAATTTATACAAAAATCGAGCTTGAAAGATACGAAGAACTCATGGAATAGAGGGGTATTTATTAAGCCAAAAGAACCGCAACCATAACCTTTCCTTTCCCATGAAAATAAACGCTGGCGGTAGATAAACCTAAGTTTCACTTAATAGGACAACTTATAAAAAGGGGTGCCCAGAAAACCCAGAGCTTTAGCTCTGGGATGAATGGGCTAGGTTTAAATAGTCGTGTGTTGAAGAATTGCTTGGGATGTTCCCTTGCAGTTCAGATGCCCGAAATGCGGGCTAATCTACAATAGAGACCTGAACGCCTGCATAAATATAGCCCATGCCT
>Ga0078972_1001744_pt1 | contig 78603 bp, 92 predicted proteins | sample YelNatPaOPGAMG01_FD_67568 | JGI IMG/M metagenome (GOLD analysis project Ga0078972, IMG submission 67568) | Hot spring thermophilic microbial communities from Obsidian Pool, Yellowstone National Park, USA - OP-RAMG-01 (SPADES assembly) (version 2) | ecosystem: Environmental > Aquatic > Thermal...
CAGCAAGAATTATGCCACAATAATCCCGCAAATTTCACTCACAGTCTTCACTTGTTAACAGACTTTCGCACCCTTGCGAATAAAAATTCGTTCAAATTCGCATCCGTGCGAATGAAAAATCCTTCCAGGCAAATAAAATCCTCAACCTTTTCAAGGAAAGTGAGAAAAAAATATCACCACTTATCAGTCCTTTTCGCAAATTTGCGAACGCATCTATAAATCATGTCCTTCGATACCCCAAGTTCATCCATGACCTTTCTATAATCGCCTCTTTTTGAATTCATCGCTTCCCTTATCAGAATACTCCTGAAACATTTCTCCCTCTCCCTTAAACTCATAATGCCATTGTTATACAAAGGGCAGTCTTCAAACTTGTTAGAAGGCAAGTGTTCTAACTCCAACGTCTTCTCGTCTTCACCCAGTCTGAGAACCGAGCTCTCAATTACATTCCTCAGCTCTCTTATATTTCCAGGCCAGGTGTAACAAAGAAATCTCTCCATAACATTGACTGAAACTTTCACCTCTTTTTTAGTAAACTGATGGATGAAGTATTCGACAAAAACTGGTATGTCATCCATCCTCTCACGAAGAGGGGGAACAACTATCTCGATCACGTTTATCCTGTAATACAAGTCTTTTCTGAATCTACCTTCCCGAACCAATTCGTGCAGATTCTTATTCGTAGCACATATCAGTCGGAAGTCACTTTTTCTTACATCTGTTTCTCCTATCCTTCGGTATTCCTTTTGCTCAATAGCCCTCAGAAGCTTTACCTGCATGGGAACTGGCATCTCTTCGACTTCATCTAAAAAGAGAGTACCACCATCTGCAGCTTCAATCAAGCCCGCTTTGTCCTTATCTGCCCCTGTGAAAGATCCCTTCGTGTGACCAAAAAGTTCACTCTCGAAAAGCTTTTCGGGAATCGCTGCACAGTTTAAAGCAACAAATCCATCACCCCTTCCCCCCTTTGACTTCTCATGTATGTACCTTGCAAGGACCTCCTTACCAGCCCCCGTCTCGCCTATAATCAAAACAGGAGAGCCAGCCCTGGAGGCTCTCAACGCTTCGTGCCACATCCGGTGAGATGTCTCAAGAAATGAGCCGTTCGACATATATGTTCTTACTGACCCTCCCAACATAACTTACCCTTCTCGTTTTCAAATAAAGATGGTCTACCAGCAAATACTAACCGAAGATAAATACAGGAAACTGAAGAATCAATCATTCTGAGCGATTAAACGGAAATCTAATAAAGGCTTGCTCATTAGCCTTTTTGCACCTTTAGCCCCTCTTCTTATTGAGGGATTGTAAAGTAAAATCTCGACCCTTTGCCGACCTCACTCTCAGCCCAGACCCTTCCTCCATGTAGTTCAATGAGCCTCCTCGTTAAGGCAAGACCTAGCCCTACTCCTCTATACTTTTTTGCATATGGGTTCTGTGACAATTGCTCAAACGGTTTAAATAATTTGTTCAAATCCTCTGATCGTATTCCTACCCCAAAATCTTCCACGCAAACAAAAACCGCAGAATCCTTTTGCCATGCTTTTAGATTTATCCGACCGCCATAGTTGCTGAACTTCACTGCATTTGACAAGAAGTTTATTACTACTTGACGCACTTTCTGCGGATCTGCATAAACACTACCCAGAGACTCATCTATCTCAGCCACAACATCAATTGATTTCTCTGAAGTCATTGGTTCAACTATTTTAATTGCCTGCATAATTTCTTCTTCAATTTTGAAATGCGATTTCTCGAGTTTCATCCTCCCAATCTCGAGCCTCGATAAATCGAGTAAATCATTTACGAGTTCAAGTAAGTGCCTCCCGCTGTAATTGATGTTCCCTATAAACTGCTGCGCCATATCTGGTGGCATTTCTGCCAGGTCCGTTTTTAGAATCTCGCTGAAGCCTATTATGGCATTCAGGGGTGTGCGAAGCTCATGGCTCATATTTGCAAGGAATTCCGTCTTCGCCCTGTTTGCATTTTCTGCTCTTCTCCTTTGCACTTCGAGAGCAATCGTCTTTTGTTGCATTTCGTCAAACAGCTTCGCATTTCGTAATGCCAGCGTGCATTGATTAGCAAACAACTCAAGTAATACCTCGGAAAATCCTTCCCTTTCAAACAAATAGCACAGAAGTCCTTCTGCCACACCATCAGCATAAAGGGGTACAAGCACAATTTTTTTGTCGATAAAGAACCTGAAAGCCGACGGGGGATCGGAATTATTATCACCTGCAAATCTACGCCAGAGGGTTTCCACATCCTCAAGCACGTAAAGTTCGTTCCTGTCTGCTATTTCATAAAGATATTCGAGAAACTCACGTGGAGGCTCAATGCTATTGAGATATAGATTATAAGCATCTGCCAGCTTTACCATTGCATCCATACCGTCCCCGAAGTAATAGCTTGCATTTATTGTCCTGTCTTTCTTGTTAAAGAGTAACAAAACTGAAAACGCCGCGCCTGTGACAGCCTGAGCATTCTTGACCACTCTCTGCAACACATCTTCCACACGAGCGGGGGAAGCAAGTGCCATGCTGTTTTCTTGAAGTTTTAACAGATGCTGTGTCAATAGTTTGCTTTGCTCCATCAAATGCTTGTCCCGTCGCAAGGCAAGATATTCTTCTATCCCTGGAACAAGCTTCAGGATGCCATAAGCTATCAGCATAATGCCTGTGATATCCAGAAGAAAATATCTTGCTACGTCGACCATATTGAGTAGGAATCCGCCTGGCTCGTAAAAATCGACCAGTAAATTCAAGCCAGCCCCAGCAAGTATGAGGTATACTCCTGTAGGGATGTATTTCCAGCCCGACAAAGCAGCAAACTTTTCTCCGCGAGTCCTGAAGGTGATATATAATGCAGTAACTGCTGTTAGAAAAAAAAGCAATATGTCGAATATCTTTCCTACCAAATTCAAATTAACCTTGAAAACTTAGATACCTCAAGATTCCAGACAGGTACGCCGCAATACCTCTTTCCTTCCGGACAATATGGTTTTACTCCTGCAAGCTGCCTCACTGAGCATGGGGGCAAAAGGTATTTACCCAGCCTCGGATGTACATTTGAAATTTGAAGAGCTTCATCTACAGAGGCACGCCATATTTCTTCCTGTGCGTTATAGCAAAGACGCATCTTAAGCTTATGATGTAGATTCAAGAGGTCAGCAGACTCCGTGAATCTGATTGGAAATGCATTTGGAAGTAGATATATAGCAAATTCCTTCCTGATCCCCTTTTTCAACAAAGCGCCAATTCCATCCCAGATCCTCTGCATTGTTTCATCATACACCTTCATAGCTCTTGAATCGCATTTGATTAACTGTGGAGTTATATAGTCCGGTTCAGAGCGGAGGTGTGATGTAATTTGAGGCCGGGAAGCCGGCGTCGTCCGATGCCGTTGATCCTGGGAGTCAGCAGTGTGGCTCAGCTTCTTTTTAAAAGTATAGGATGAATGATAAAGAGCCCTCGACAATTTATCGTGCATTGTCAGCACAAGCGAATCCCCAAATATCCGATTCTTCGAAGGGTTAATGGCAAGTTCAATTGCTTCGTCATCAGATAAGAAAGACGATTCCATCCCTAACACCTCACGAACCGCATCCGCAACAAGAGTCTCCCCATTTGGTTTGTAATCAATTAGCTTTGAGGTACTGCCATTTAGCTCCTTCTCGAATTTCTCAAAAAAAGATTGTGGCGCAGTGTTTTCTTTGCTCATGTGCTCGGCAAAAAAGCCCTCTTCGAGTGGCTTTTGGAGTAAAATCTGATAGTTTGGGTCAAAACGCAACACTTCTTCGATCATCAATCCTGCAACTATGCGCTGTTCGAACGGAACGTCTCCTGATTCGGACATCCTATAATATCTCAATAATGTAAGTCCACTTATAGTGTGATATAGGTAAGAAAAAGTTGCAACTGGAAGAACGTACCGTGCAACTTCCTGAGCCTTCTTTTTCACTTCTGATTCAAAGCGCTTATCATTGCGTCTGTTAGGAAAGATCTTATAGTACTCATCTGCTGCAGGTGCCATTAATAACTCAGTCAGCCTGCGATAGGATTCAAGCTGCATATTTGCTGTTTTCAAGTAAATATCCAATGGGTCACCCTTAATTGGAGGAACAAAATAATTCCCGGTCTTTACTTCAACATACCTCTGACTCACCTGCTCAGAATTGTAAAACGGATGTGAATGAAGAAATGACCAGATGAATTGTCTGGAAACATTTGATAACTGGAATTGAAAAGTGGCATGTTGAAGGGTTGTATGATGACCCGCATCATAAATACTCTTGGCAAGGCTTGCATACTTCTCAAGATCAACTGATTCGTCCTGGACAATGCCTTTCGATGAGTAACAAGTCCTCGCAGTAGCAATTACGTTCTTGAAAGGGTTTTCAAATGCCTTTACAAGCTTTACTGAAGGCTTTATATATAGAGTATCCTCTACCATTTTCATTCATTCATTGTTTACCAAAAGAGCTATGATCTCCTTTTAACAACAACAATTGTCTTGTCGTCTGAATAAGGCGAAGATGCAGAGAACTTCTGTACATCTTCAAGAACTGCATAACATAACACCCTCGGTGTCTCTGCAGCATAATCTTCTATAATCTTCTTTAAACGTGATTCTCCATACAAAGTGAAATTACCATCGACTGCTTCAGATATTCCATCTGTATAGAGTACAAGAATATCACCCGGTTCAAAATTAACATTGCCAATTCGATATTTTGCATCTGGTGCAATACCGAGCGCTGGCCCAGTGCTTTCTATGCTCTTGAATTCAGACCGTTTACGGCTGTAGAAAATTGGTGGGTTGTGACCAGCATTGACGTAGAGATACAATCCGCTTTTCTCATCAACGATTTCTCCGTAAAAAAGGGTGACGAATCTTGATCCAGAAAAGGTCGAGCTCACCAAATTGTTGACTCGTTTTATCAACGCTGCCATATTTGTTTGAAGTTCCACCCCCATTTTCAAAGCTCCTGATACGTAAAGAGCCTCAACCGCTGCACTTAAACCTTTGCTTGCCGCATCTCCCACTGCAACTCCAAGCCGCTCATGATCTTCCCCAATTAAGATGTAATCAAAAAAGTCCCCTCCGACTACCCGCTCTGGAACAGAAACACCAAACAAGTCGAACACTCCGAATTTTTGCTCGTGCTCAGGCAATATTATTCGTTGAATTTCTCTTGCCTTGTCTATATCCTGCTCAAGCTGTTTTGTTCGCGCAAGTGCCGAACGCTCACGGAGCACAGCAGTTACCGCACTACCTATTACATTCAGCGTATCGAAAATGTCACCATAATTGCCGTCTGTATTAAATGCAAGAATATATGGGTAAAGCCATTGACCTCTGACCTTGATCCTCTGTCCAACACCTGTTGCTGAATATTTCTCAATCCCTTTTTTGAGTAAATACGGATTTCGCTCCGAAGAAAGCAAAGTCTTTTGTGCACCAATTTTCACAAAATCAGGATAATCTGAAACTCTAATTGTATAGTTTTCCTGGAGTGGTTTTACCTGACCTACCTGTTGGACAAGCACGTATGCATTCTTCCTGGGAATTAACTTCCAAATGCGCCCCCCTTTAATCCTTATTTGATCTGAATTAATAACCTCCTGAACTACATTCTTCAACAATTCCTCTTCGCTTGCATAATTTTGAGAGGCAATTTTTTCAATTGCATGATATAGTTGTCTCTGGTTCATTCTTTGCCCGAATTAGTTTTAAGCCGTGTTCTAAGATTTCTTGATTCGTAATCCTTGTCACCGTCTCCCCTACCCCCTGTCCCCTTCAACAGTTCTTTTTAGTTCAACAATCTTGTTCAACGCCTCAAGCGGAGTTATGTTGTTGACATCAATTTCTTTCACCTTTTCACGGAGCTCGCTGTCACCCAATTCAAAAAGTTCGATTTGTAAGCTGTCCTCTTTTTGCTTTTTGAAAATCTTTTTTGGTCTGGGCATCCCCCAGGTTTCCACCGCAGACAACTCAAAAGATTCTAAATTCTTTAATATTTCCCTCGCACGGTCTGTCACGGTCTTTGGAAGTCCTGCCATTTCTGCCACATGTATCCCGTAGCTGTGGTCTGCTCCGCCCTCGACAATCTTGTGGAGAAAAACAACTTTCCCACCATACTCACGGACGTCTGCTTTTAAATTCTTAACCCTGTGATAAATCTCAGCCAGCTCATTCAATTCATGATAATGTGTTGCAAACAATGTACGTGCTGCACTCGATGGGTTCTGATGAATGTATTCTACGATTGCCCATGCTATCGATACGCCATCAAAAGTGCTGGTTCCCCTTCCAATTTCATCGAGCAATACAAGGCTCCTTGGCGTTGCATTGTTTAAAATGTTTGCCGCCTCCTGCATCTCGACCATGAACGTACTCTCTCCAGCAGAAATATTGTCTGAAGCACCAATTCTTGTAAAAATCCTGTCAACCACCCCTATGCGTACTTCTCTTGCTGGGACAAACGAACCAGCTTGTGCCATTAAAACTATCAGCGCTATCTGACGTATGAATACACTTTTCCCCGCCATGTTTGGGCCGGTTATTAATGCTATCTGACTTTCTCCTTCCTTCAAACAGATATCATTGGGTACGAATGATTCGCCAACAGGAAGGAGCTTTTCAACCACAGGATGTCTCCCTTCCTTAATTACAATATCAAGAGAATTATCCACTTTTGGTCGAACGTACTTGTTTTCCAGTGCTGAACGCGCAAAAGAGAAGATTACATCTGCTAATGCAATTGCTTGCGAGGTCTTTAGAAGACTCGCAGCGTAAGATGATGTAATATTCCTGAGCTCATCGAACAATTCGGCTTCAATTTTAAATATTCTTTCCTCGGCTTTTAAAACCTTCTCCTCGTATTCTTTTAATTCTGGAGTAATAAATCTTTCTGCATTGACAAGGGTTTGTTTTCGTATATAATCAGACGGAACCCTGGAAAGGTTTGCCTTGGTTACCTCAATATAGTATCCAAAGACACTATTGTAGTCGACCTTGAGAGACGAAATTCCGGTTCTGTCCCTTTCCTTGACCTGGAGTCGTGCAATCCAGTCCTTTGCATTCACCGAAAGGCTACGAAGCTCATCAAGCTCTGCATTATAACCTTCTCTTATTACCCATCCTTCCGAAACCTGCGATGGCAAATCTTCGTTTAAACCAGACATTAGCAAGTTTAACAACTCATTTTCTTCTGAAATATCGTTGGTTAGTTCCACTAATAAATCTGCCTTGAATGAAGCTAATAGCCCTTTGAGCTTTGGTACCTTTTTAAGGAAATCACGAATCGCCCCCAAATCACGTGGTGTCGCACGTTTTGTTGACACTTTTGCAACGAGCCTCTCCACGTCGGGTAAACCGGAGAAAATACCCCGAGCATTACTGGTGCTGATCATACTAATAACTTCATCAACAGCATCGTGTCGCTTCTCTATTTGTTTTACGTCCCTGAGAGGCTGGAGAAGCATCCGTCTGAGCTGCCTTCCCCCCATTGCGGTCTCTGTCATGTCCAGAATATCAAGCAATGACTTTCCATCCTCAGAGGCAGGTTCTACTATTTCTAAGTGCCTCTTTGTAGTATGGTCAATTTCAAGAAATTCAGAAATATTCAGTTCGCTTATGGTTGTAATATGAGAAATATTGCCATTTTGCGTTTCGTTAATATAATCCAGTGCCGCTCCTGATGCCCTAATTGCAAGTGGTTTGTCTTCGAGCCCAAACCCTTTTAGACTGCCAACTTTAAATTGATGCAGAAGTCTTTCATAACAATAGTCGAAATTGAATATGTAATCATCTCGACGTGTGATAGTAACCTTTTTTGAAAGCTCTTTTAAAGTCTTCCCAGTTTCATCGGCAGTCGAACGGGGGAGTATAATCTCAACAGGTTCTATCCGTGACAAATACCTCGGAAGATTTTCCAGGGAAGCACCACAATAGCCAAACTCACCTGTGGTTATGTCACAAAAAGCCAAACCAAATTGACCCGATTCGATTATTAAAGCAGCAAAGTAATTATTTGCTTTTGCAGGACTCGATGTAAAGTTTACTCCAGGTGTGACAACCTCAACGATGTCCCTTTTCACAATTCCTCTGGCAAATTTTGGGTCTTCAAGCTGTTCACAAATTGCAACTCTATAGCCTGCCCGTACCAATTTGGGCAAGTATTCATTGATAGCATGATGTGGGAAGCCTGCCAATGGTACATCAGCGGCTGCTCCGTTTGCCCGTTTTGTCAAAGTCAAGGACAACACCGCACTGGCGACCTTTGCATCTTCCTCAAATGTCTCATAAAAATCCCCCATTCGAAAGAGGACAATGGCGTCAGAATAGCGCTCTTTAATTTTTCTGTACTGTGCCATTAAAGGGGTAATCGAAACTAATTTGCGCATTGATTTATTAAAAGCATTTATTTTCTAAATATGAAATTGAGGAGCTTATACACAAGACTCGCCACTGCAAAATTTGGATAGACAAGCCCATCCAGTGGAGCCAGTTCTGTTACATCGAATCCGATTATTCTTCTTTTCGTAGTTAGCTGACGGAAAAACTCAACTGTCTCGTCCCAGCCAAAGCCTCCCGGCACAGGAGTTCCTGTAGCAGGGATAACCCAAGGATCGAAGAAGTCACAGTCGAGTGACAAGTAAACATTTCTCGACAGTGAGTCAATCACTTCCACAATCCAGTCCTGCAAATACCTCCTGGTTTTAAGTTCGTAAGCATAGAAGGTTTTTATTTTTTTATCTTTAATGAACTCCGCTTCTTCTTTACTTTGAGCACGAATTCCCAGTTGTATAATATCGGTCGTAAAGTCGGCAACTCTAGCAAATACACAAGCATGCGAAAATCTGTTACCCTGATACGAATCTCGCATATCTGAATGTGCATCAAGATGTAAGATACTCATCCCACCCGTAAGGCTTTTGTAATTGTCGTAGTGAGCTTTTATAGGTCCAAGCGAAATCGAATGCTCCCCTCCAAGGGTTACGACAAATTTACTTTTCTTTATTAGATGATTTACTACACTGTATGATAAATCGCTAATTGCTAAACCGTCCAATCCACTGACGTCCAGTGGTTCAAGAGTCGCAATACCAGTATCAAAGCAAAGCTCACGACCGAACTCTTCATCGTAGAATTCAACTTGTTGGGAAGCTTTTATGATTTCCTCGGGCCCTTTTGCAGCACCGCTCATGTAGCTCATCGTTCCTTCATAAGGAATTGATACGACGACTATTTTCGATGTTTCTATATTCGAATAACTTTCATCTATTCCGAGAAAATTACTCTCCACTGGAAGTGCTTTCAAATCCAATTTCTCCTCACTCTTCTCTACGTAATTTAAATATAGTTTTGGGTTGAAAGTTATTCAAGAAATATGGTAATTCTCGAAATACGATGATTTAAGTGAGCTGAGACGTAATTATCAATGCCCTTTACTCCTTCCTAAATTCACCAGCCGTGAGGAAGTCCTTCCAACCGTTGCACAATTCACGTTGTAAGGAATTAAATCCAGGGCAAATTTATCAGTGCCTGTCTTGAGTGAAATCCTCTATTAGCTTTAACAACTCAGGCCTTCCTTGACCTGTTATCGCCGAGAACGGCAGGAAACCCTGGCAATACTTGAGATTAGGAAGCTGTACCTTTGCACGTGCAGTATGCGCGTTCATTTTATTCTGGGATAGCTTGTCCGCTTTTGTCATCACTATTACATACGGAATTTTATAAAATTCAAGCCATCCCACCATTATCTTGTCTAACTCCATCGGCTCGTGGCGGGAATCGAGTATCTGTACTACAAGCTTTAGCTGCTTTCTATCCGAAAGATATGTCTCAATTAGCTTTGCCCAACTGGATTTCATATGCTCAGGTGCAATCGCGTATCCGTATCCAGGTAGGTCTACAAAAAATAACGAATCGTTTATAAGAAAAAAGTTCAGTGATCGAGTTTTCCCAGGTGTTGAGCTTGCTTGTGCCAGGTTCTTTTTATTGCAAAGCTTATTAATTAACGATGATTTGCCAACGTTGGATCTGCCAATGAATGCCACCTCTGGCAAGTCTGTATCTGGAACCTGAGAATAGTCCACTGCACTTGTGACAAATTTTGCTGTTTCAATCTTCATTCAGCCAATCCCAATCCTGTTGACAATCAGATAAGATTTGAGAAAAGATCTGCTTGAACGATCCACTCAATACCTCCATAGAATAGCCTTTCATAATGCATACCCTTTTACAAGCATCATGTGTAAAAGGCTGACTACAAGCTATTATCGTTAAGACTGTTCAGCCTGAACAGCTGTTTCTTTTTGTTCCTGGGGAGTAGATTCCTTTTCGGATTTGGCGGCTTTCCGCCTTTTTTCAGCCTCATCAGCTGCATTAAAGTCAACAAGCTCTATGATTGCGACCTCCCCACCGTCACCATGTCTTTGGCCCAATTTAATAACCCTGGTGTAACCACCCGGTCTATCTTGAACCTTTGGAGCAATTTCTGAGAAAAGAATTTTGACAGCCTCTTTGTTCTTTATAAACCTTGAAACCAGTCTTCTAGCAGCAATAGATCCTGTCTTTGCCTTTGTTATTAGTGGCTCAATAAATGTCCGGGTTTCCTTTGCTTTTGCAAGTGTTGTCTTAACTTGCTTGTTCATTATGAGTCCAGTCGCAAGCGATTCCAGAAGCGCCTTGCGATGACTGGCCGTCCGTTTAAGCTTTCTTCCCGATCTCAGATGTCTCATTTCAAACTCCGATTACTCGTTTTCGTCCTTAAGATATTTCGAAACGTCCATTCCAAAGTTGAGTCCCATGCTGCCTATCTTTTCTGCTAGCTCAGCAAGAGACTTTCTGCCGAAATTTCTGAACTTCAAAAGCTCTGCTTCGTCCTTGCTGACAAGCTCTGACAATGTATGAATGTTGGCCGCCTTTAAACAATTGTGTGCTCGCACCGACAGTTCAAGGTCATCGACTGACATCATAAGAAGCTTCCTTATTCGGGCTGCTTCTTCCTCTTTTGCATAGTTTTCCTCTGCAGGCTCTTGATGTATCCCCAGTTTCAGAAAAAGCTGTATATGATCTTCCAATATCTTTGCTGCAGTCGTAAGGGCATCTTCTGGTGTAATAGAGCCATCGGTTTCAACTTCTAGAGTCAGGCGTTCGAGTGTGGTTTTTTCGCCAACTCCTGTTGGCTGAACAAAAAAGCGAACGTTTTTGACAGGAGAAAACAATGCATCTATTGAAATAAGGTCATCAGGACCCTCCTGTGCTTTGTGTTCCTCAGCAGGTTCGTATCCCTTTCCGCGGGCAATCCGTAGCTCAACTTCTATTTCTCGGCTGTCACTGATTGTAGCTATATGGTGTTCTGGATTTAAAACCTCAACCTGTGGGACCTGTCTTTGAATTTCTTCCGCTGTAAATTCCATCGGACCTTTTAGTTTGACTGTTATCTTGTTTAATTTCTTGTCAATTAACTTCAAACGAACACCTTTGAGATTCAAAGTAAAATCGACAAGATCTTCGGTCATACCTTTGATCGTGGAAAACTCATGTAAGGCTCCTGGAATCCTGAAATGAGTAAAAGCCCAACCTGGAATCGAAGACATTAATATTCGGCGGAATGAATTTCCAAGTGTGGTCGCATACCCCCTCTCCAGGGGCTCAACAATAAAACGTCCGAAATTTGTGCTATAGCTAGACTCATCCAAAACTACTGCTTCTGGCATTTGCAACTTCACAGCGCTCATTAGATTTTCACCTCAATTATATTTTCATTTTTTCAGAAAAACGACAAACTCACAGATGTTATTTTGAATACAACTCGACTATAAGCTGCTCGTTTATGTCGGGTAAAGGTATATCTCCCCTTTCAGGCACATTCAAGAAGGTCCCTGCGAGCTGTGCCTTGTCAAGCTGCAGATATGGAGGCAACATCTCATCTTTCATGCGCTTCAATGAAGAGTGAATAATATCGAGTTGATTGCTTCCTTCTGCCACTTTAATAACATCACCAGGCTTAACAAGATATGACGGGATGTTTACTGAAACTCCATTGACTAGAAAATGCTTATGCAAGACAAGTTGTCTTGCAGCCTTTCGTGATGGTGCGAATCCTAACCTGTACAACACATTATCGAGACGTCGTTCCAGCAATCTCAAGAGATTTTCGCCGGTCCTCCCTTTCTGGCGAGTCGCTGCTTCAAAATACCTTCTAAACTGTTGCTCGACAACACCGTATATCCTCTTTACCTTTTGCTTTTCTCGCAGCTGGACTCCGTAATCACTGACTTTAGCTCTTCTCCGCAATCCATGCTCTCCAGGTGGATATGCCCTCTTTTCAAAAGGGCATTTTTCAGTGTAACATTTTGTCCCCTTTAAAAAGAGCTTTTGCCTTTCGCGTCTGCAAAGCCTGCAGCTGGCGTCAGTGTATCTTCCCATTTATTTCTCCAACTCCTTGTTTATTATACCCTTCTCCGCTTGGGCGGTCTGCAGCCGTTGTGCGGAATCGGGGTGACATCACGAATGCTTGTGATCTCCAGTCCAGCCGTTTGAAGAGATCGAATAGCGGCCTCACGGCCTGATCCTGGACCTTTAACCAATACTTCAATTTTCTTCATTCCAAGATTTGCAGCTTCCTTTGCTGCCGCCTCTGCCGCAACTTGTGCCGCAAAAGGCGTGCTTTTACGGGAACCTTTAAATCCCATTTTACCAGCTGATGACCATGCTACGACATTGCCATAAATATCAGTCAATGTGACAAAAGTGTTGTTAAATGTAGCCCTTATATGAGCAATGCCATGGGCATCGACCTGAACTTTTTTCTTTTTCTTTCCTGATGCTGTTGCCAATATAAACCTCCTGTCTTATTTCTTAGCTACTGCCTTTTTCTTACCTGCGACAGTGCGCCTCTTTCCTTTCCTTGTTCGCGAGTTAGTCCGCGTACGTTGCCCTCGCACAGGTAGACCCTTCCGATGCCTGAGACCGCGATAACTACCGATATCCATCAATCGCTTTATATTCATCTGCACCTCGCTTCTCAGCGCACCCTCTACCTTATAGTCAGCTGTTATGATCTGCCTTATGCGGGCGATTTCTTCATCGCTTAACTCACCTATCTTTTTCGCAGGATCCACGCCGGCTTTCTCTAAAATGTTTAAAGCGCTGGTATGGCCAATTCCATATATATATGTCAATCCATACTCAGCACGCTTGCCTTTTGGTAAATCAACTCCAGCAATTCTCGCCAACTTTTTCTCCTTTGTTAACCCTGTCTTTGCTTGTGTTTGGGATTTTTCTTACAAATCACTCTTACGACGCCTTTTCGCTTTATTACCTTGCAACTGTCGCAGAGTTTCTTAACTGAAGCTCTAACTTTCATGCTCATTCCTCATTTATAACGATATATTATTCTCCCCTTGCTTAAATCGTAGGGAGACAACTCAACTGTAACCTTATCACCGACCAGAATTTTTATGAAGTTCATACGCATTTTACCAGATATATGTGCAAGAACTTCATGACCATTGTCCAAACGGACACGAAACGTTGCGTTTGGCAGCGTTTCTACAATTACTCCGTCTACTTTTATTTGTCCTTCCTTAGCCATTCGACAATGTCAAAATTTCTGGTTCACTTTCTGTGACAACAATCGTATGTTCAAAATGTGCTGAGGGACTCCCATCAGAAGTGTAAACTGTCCAACCGTCCCTCGCTACAAAAACTTTATGAGTTCCAGCATTTACCATTGGCTCAATTGCCAGTGTCATTCCTGCTCTCAAAATTGGCCCTTTGCCATACTTGCCAAAGTTTGGAACTGGAGGATCCTCATGAAGCTTCGTCCCGATACCATGTCCAACTAGATCTCTCACCACCGAAAAGCCGTTGGATTCAACTAATGTTTGTATGGCAGCAGAAATATCTTCAAGATGATTTCCAGGCCTTGCTTGCTCAATTCCAACGTTCAAAGCCTCTTCGGTAACTTTCATCAGCTTAGCCTTCAATTCCGATACCATACCAACTGCATAAGTTCGAGCAGCATCTGCATAGTAACCATTTTTGACTGCGCCAACGTCAATAGACACTATTTGTCCCTCTTCAATCTTCTTCGATCCCGGGATGCCGTGAACTACCTGGTCATCAATTGACACACAAATTGTAGCAGGGAATAGGTTCCTCCTGTCAAATCCATAACCTTTGAAAGCTGGTTTAGCGCCTTGAGAAAGAACATAATCTTCTGCAATTTGATCAAGCTCTTTTGTGGTTGTACCTGGCTTGATGTATGGCCTTACAACATCAAATATTCCCGCAACCACTCTTCCCGCTTCACGCATCAATTCTATCTCACGGGACGTCTTTACCTTGATCATTTTGTATCAAGAATACCGTCGACTCTTCAATCGACCGGTCTTCATAAATCCATCGTAATGCCTCATCACAAGCTGGGACTCAATTTGCTGCAGGGTTTCTAAAACAACGCCAACTATGATTAACAAGCTTGTTCCGCCAAAAAAGGATGCAAAACTTGAACTTATTCCAAACCTCACCATGAAAGCAGGGAGGATTGCGATTATAGCAAGAAATATTGACCCGGGAAGTGTAATCTTCGTTAAAATGTTGTCTATGAAGTCTGCTGTATGCTGTCCGGGCCTAATACCAGGTATGAAGCCACCTTGCTTCTTCATATTGTCTGCCACGTCCTTCGGATTAAAAGCAATGGCAGTGTAAAAATATGTAAAGAACACAATCATAATTGCGTAAAAAAAGGAATACACAAAAGAAGTGTATGAAAAATAACTGGCTATACTCTGCATAAATTCATTTTCTGGGAAAAAGGTCAAAATTGTTTGAGGAACAAACATTATTGACTGTGCGAAAATTATAGGCATTACACCAGCAGTATTTACCCGGATCGGGATGTACTGAGTCACCCCGCCGTAAACCTTCCTCCCTACGACTCGTTTGGCATATTGAACTGGAACGCGCCTCGTCCCCTGTGTTACGAGAACTACAGCTGCAACTATCAATACCATAAATGCAATAATAACCAATTCTGTTACAAAGCCCCTCGTACCTGAGCTGACGAGCTGATACTCATCCAGTACAGCGTTTGGAAATCTCGCTATAATACCAATTGTGATTATCAGCGAAATTCCATTCCCGATTCCTTTTTCTGTGATTTGTTCACCCAACCACATCAGGAAAATTGTTCCTGCAGTTAATACAATTACAGTTGTGATTGTAAATCCAAGACCGCGAACTGCATCTGGAACGACAGGAAGGCCACCAGGCGTCGTCATACTTTGCAGTCTCACACTGACGCCCCACGCTTGTAATGCGGAAACAAGTACAGTGCCGTAGCGCGTTAGCTGTGTGATCTTCTTCCTTCCCTCTTCGCCCTCTTTTTGGAGCTTTTGAAAGTAAGGCACAACCGCTCCAAGTAACTGGATTATAATCGACGCACTGATATATGGCATGATCCCGAGTGCAAAGATTGCCGCAGCTTGAAATGCGCCCCCAGCAAACAAGTCGTATAAGCCGAAGAGCGTGTTTTGAGCCTGTGTGCGCATAACCTCAGCCAGAAGAGAAGCGTCAACACCAGGCAGCGTAATATGCGATCCAACCCTGACAACGATGAGCAAGCCGGCGGTATACAAAATTCGACGCCTCAACTCCTCAACTTTAAATATATTTCTCAGACTATCAGTCAGTCTCGACATCTTCAGCGCTCGATAATTTGTGTTGTTCCCCCGGCTGCGGTGATCTTCTTGACCGCAGATGAACTAAAAGCGTTCGCTGAAACAACCAATTTCGATTTCAACTCACCGTCACCGAGTATTTTTAATGGAGAGGTCCTTTTTGAAATTGCACCAATCCTGTACAGTACCTCAGGTGAAACTACTCCATCACTTATTTTGCCACTTTCGACTAAACGCTCCAACGTAGACAGGTTAATCACCTGATACTCAACTCGGAATGGATTCTTGAAACCAAACTTTGGTATGCGGCGATTCAACGGCATCTGTCCGCCTTCAAACCATGGCCTGTAAACATTTCCAGATCGCGATTTTTGTCCCTTGTGTCCTTTCGTTGCAGTCTTGCCATGGCCTGAACCAACTCCTCTCCCAATCCTCTTGACCTTCTTTACCGAGCCAGGAGCATATTTTAAATTTCCTAAGATATTCATAATAACTTCTAAATCTCCTCAACTTTGACAAGGTGTGAAACTTTTGCTATCATCCCTCTTATTTGAGGCGTATCCCTTTTTATTACTGTCTTCCTGATCTTTCCCAGCCCAAGAGCTTTGATAGTTCGTTTTTGATTCTCTGGCCTCTCAATAATGCTCCTTACCTGAGTTATTTTTAGTTTCTTTCCTTCAGCCATCTTTCACCTACACTGTTTCTTCCTTAAAGGATGAAGACTCAAGTCCTGAATCTATTGCAGTTTTTTCACCGAACAAATCTCTCGTAGTCAGGCCTCTCCTCCTTGCCATCGAATGAGCGTCTATTAAACTGAGCAGTGCACGCATAGTTGCTTTTACCACATTGTGAGGATTCGACGCACCCATCGATTTGGTTAAAACGTCCTGAACTCCAGCGGACTCGAGGACTGCCCTCACACCACCACCAGCAATAAGCCCTGTCCCAGGTGAAGCTGGTTTCAAAAGTACCTTTGCAGCTCCAAATTTGCCAACAACAGGATGAGGAATTGTTCCATTGTAAACTGGAACTTTGACTACGTTTTTCTTTGCATCGTCCACACCTTTACTGATGGCATCGTTGACTTCATTTGCCTTGCCAAGTCCAATTCCAACACTTCCCTTCCCGTCTCCAACAACAACAATAGCATTAAAACTAAACCGACGCCCTCCTTTTACAACCTTTGCAACTCGGTTGATGTGGACAAGCTTTTCCTTTAGTTCGGTTTCGTCAGGTTTTACTCTAATCGCACTTTTAAGGTCTCTTAGTTTCATTTCTCACATACTCTGTTTAAAATTTGAGTCCACCCTCGCGGGCGCCATCTGCCAGGGCCTTTAGCCTTCCATGATATCGATATCCATTTCTATCAAATACAACAGTTTGAATGTTCCTTTCAAGAGCTTTCTTTGCAAGAGCAACACCAACAATTTTGCCAACGTTAACTTTACCCTTCACCAATTTAACTTCTGGAGCTACCTCTTTGCTGAGACTGGACACCTGTACAAGTGTCCTGCCTGATGTGTCATCTACGATAGCGCCATAAATATGCTTCAGGCTCCTGAACACAACCAGGCGGGGGCGGTCTGGCGTGCCTCTTATCTTAGCCTTAAGACCACGCTTAATTCTCTCACGTTTCTCTCTTTTCTTTTCAAGTCTTCCCATCTTATGCAAACCTCAACTTTTATTTCCCTGCAGCAGCTGCTTTACCAGCTTTGCGACGCACGACCTCAGTGTCGTACTTGATGCCTTTGCCTTTATACGGCTCCGGAGGCCTGAAGGATCGTATCTTCGCTGCAACCTGTCCAACGAGCTGCTTATCTGTCCCTGAAACAATTATGTTTGTTGGACTTGGAAGCTCGATATTGACACCCGAAGGAGGTTTAAAGAGAATAGGATGTGAATACCCGAGAAGTAACTGAAGATTACTTCCCTTCATCTCAGCACGGTAACCAACACCAACAATCTCAAGCTTCTTCTGAAAGCCATTAGTTACGCCAATTACCATATTGTTCAAAAGGGCTCTCCATAAACCGTGTAAAGCATTGTAAAAATTACCTTCACCTTTCACTTTGACAAAGACTTCTTCAGGTCTTATTTCAAATGAGATTGCTTGGTGAGTAACAGCAGAGAGCTCCCCTTTGGGACCTTTTACTTTTAGCAAATTGTCAGTTACTTGAACTGTAACTCCCTTTGGTATTGCTACTGGTTTTTTCCCAATACGTGACACTTTACAAACTCCTTGTTGTTACCATATGTAACAAATTACTTCCCCACCAACGTTTTGCTGACGTGCATCTCTATCTGTCATTACACCTTTGTTGGTCGAGATAACCGCAACGCCTAAGCCATTCAGCACACGTGGAAGTTCCGCAGCACCTGCATATACCCTTCTACCTGGAACTGAAACTCGCTTCAAGCCGGTCAATACAGGTTTGCCGTTGTAATACTTCAAATAGATTCTAATTACACCTTGCTTTGAATCTTTTATCTCGGTGTACTTGTCTATATAATGTTGCTCATAAAGGATCTTCGTGATCGCACGTTTCAGATTACTTGCAGGAATATCCACCCTCCTGTGTCGTGCCTTAGCGGCATTCCTTATGCGGGTTAAGTAATCTGCGATTGGATCAGTCATCGACATCGACTTCCACTCCTGAATTAAATATTACCAACTTGCTTTCTTGATACCGGGTATTAACCCTTCAAGTGCCATCTTCCTGAAACAAATCCGACACACACCGAACTTTCTATAATATGCTCTTGGCCGACCACATACGGTGCAGCGGTTGTGTTTCCTCACTTTATACTTTGGCTCTCTTTGAGCCTTGACAATCATAGCCTTTCTTGCCACTCAATTGCTCCTTTTGCTTTAGGCAGCTTCGGTTTCTGGTTTCCTGAACGGTACTCCAAAACCTTTCAGAAGCTCCATTGCCTCCTCGTCGGTTCTGGCAGTAGTCACAATAGTAATATCCATTCCAAATATTCTCTCCACCTTGTCAACATCTATTTCAGGAAAGATTATTTGTTCCTTGATTCCAAGTGTGTAATTACCGCGTCCATCAAAAGATTTGTCAGGCACTCCCCGAAAATCTCTGACACGAGGAATGGCCAGGTTGATCAATCTGTCGAGAAACTCGTACATTCGTTCACCTCGAAGGGTCACGCGGCAACCAATTGCGACACCTTCTCTGAGTTTGAAATTAGATATCGATTTCTTCGCCCGCGTGATTGCTGGCTTCTGACCAGTAATTATTGTCATTTCGCGGACAACAGTATCCAGTACTTTTGGATCCTGTGTTGCCGCACCAACACCAGAATTGACACTTATCATTTCAAGGCGCGGTACCTGCATGACGTTTTTATAATTGAACTTTTTCATCATCAAAGGAACGATTTCTTTCCTGTACTTTTCCAACAACCGGGGAGTAAGTTTTTCCTCGATTACCTCTTCGACTTCCTGTGCCTGTAAATCGGGCTTTTGTTTTTTTTCCTTCTTTTGCTCTTTTGCCATTTTTGAATCCAATCAGAACATTTCGTTACAATTCTTACAAACGCGCATTTTCTGCCGTTTGCCAGTTGTGGATGTCACACTGGTATACCCTACGCGAGCTGCATTGTTGCACTTTGGGCAAACGACCATCACATTTGAAGCGTGTATTGGAAATTCTCGCTCAACAATCCCACCTTGCGGCATCTTTGCAGAAGGCCGGGTTGCACGCTTCCTGATATTAACTCCTTCGACAAGGACCCTTTCTTTGTCCGGAAAGACCCGTAAAACCTTTCCAGTTTTTCCCCTTGCGTTGCCACTTATCACCAGTACTGTATCATTTTTGTGAACATGCATATTTCAAACCTCTTTTTATATTACTTCAGGGGCAAGTGACACTATTTTCATGAATTGTTTTTCTCGAAGTTCACGAGCAACAGGTCCAAAGATTCGGGTCCCTCTTGGTTCACCCTGAGCATTGAGTAGAACAGCTGCATTTTCATCAAACCTGATAAAAGTACCGTCTGGACGCTTGTACTCTTTCTTTGTTCGAACCACAACTGCCCTGGAAACATCCCCCTTCTTGACTTCTGCGCCAGGTATAGCTTGTTTTACAGATACTACAATCAAGTCTCCCAGACCAGCATACCTGCGGTCATGGCCTCCCAGAACTCTTATGCATCGGACTTTCTTTGCTCCGGAATTGTCTGCAACCACCAGATTCGTCTCTTCCTGTATCACTTAAAAAACCTCCACTACTTCGCTTTCTCAACTATTTCGACGAGACGCCATCTCTTTCGTTTTGAAAGAGGACGAGTTTCCATTATTCTCACTGTATCACCAATATGTGCTTCCTTCTTCTCGTCATGGACCATCAACTTTGTGGTGCGCTTGAAATATTTCTTGTACAATGGATGCGGCACAAGCCGCTCAATTGCCACTACAATCGATTTTTCCATTCGATCGCTGACCACTTTTCCTATTCTGGTTTTTCTTAAATTTCTTTTGTCCCTACTCTTTTCCATTAGACAACCTCAGTCGAAGGAGAACTTTGTTCTCCTTTTCTTTTTTCTAATTCTCGCTCACGGAGTATCGTTTTCATTCGAGCGATTTCCTTTCTAAGAAATCGTGCCTGAACAGGATTTTTTACTTCTCCACCCACTGCCTTCTGAAAGCGAATCTTGTCAAGTGCTTCTTCATTTTCCTTGATTCGCTGTAGAATTTCTTTATCAGAAAGAGGGCGGATTTCATGAGGCTTTAACATTTTTCTAACCCTCGTAATCCATTCTTACAACAAACTTTGTCTTAATTGGAAGCTTATGAGCTGCAAGCCTCAAAGCTTCTTGTGCAAGAGATTCCGTAATCCCTCCAACCTCAAACATGATCGCGCCTGGCTTAACAACTGCAACCCAGAATTCGGGAGCGCCTTTCCCCTTACCCATTCTCGTCTCAGCTGGCTTTTTTGTTACAGGTTTATCAGGGAAAATCCTGATCCAGATTTTACCATCGCGTTTCATTTGCCTGGTCAGAGCAACTCGAGCCGCTTCGATTTGACGAGCCGTAATCCACCCCGGCTCCAGCGCCTTTAAGCCAAAATCTCCAAATGCTACTGTACTTCCACGAACAGCCTTTCCACGCATACGGCCTCTTTGTGCTTTTCTGTACTTTACTCTCTTTGGCATTAACATGTTCTTAACTCCTGATTCTTATCTGGGAAGTGGACCATATACTTCGCCACGGCAAATCCAGACTTTCACACCAATTAAACCATAAATCGTCTTTGCGGGAACGCTTGCATAATCAATGTCGGCACGCAGGGTGTGTAGCGGCACCCTACCTTCACGGTACTGTTCCGTTCGAGCAATTTCCGCCCCACCCAGACGACCAGCACACATCACTCGAATGCCTTCTGCTCCCATTCTCATTGCAGACGTAATTGCGTTCTTCATCGCACGCCTGAAATTGATCCTTCCTTCAATTTGTGTTGCTATATTTTCAGCAACCAAATATGCATCCAGCTCAGGCCGCTTTATTTCAAATGTTTTAATCTTCACAGCTTCACGGCCTGTCAATTTCTTTAATTCTGCTTCTATTTGACTTACATCTTTTCCACTCTTGCCAATGACAATTCCTGGCCGACTGGTGTGTATGGACACCGTAAGCTGTCCACCCTTTCGTTCAATGACCAATCTCGAAACACCAGCCTTCTTTAAACGATTTCGCAAGTAACTCCGAACCTTCTCATCTTCTCTGAGAAGATCCGAATAACCCTTCCGCTCAAACCAAGTAGAATCCCAGTCACGCGTTATTCCAAGTCTAAAACCAATAGGATTTGTCTTTTGTCCCAAAAGTTCCTCCGATCAATCCTTTTTCTTTTCTTCCTTAGTTGCTATTACCACAGTTATATGATTACTTCTTTTTCTAATTCTATATGCGCGCCCCATAGGAGCAGGCAAGATCCTTTTTGCCGTAGGGCCACCATCTACTTTTATTTCCTTCACATATAAGCTTTGCTCGTCGACTTTTCCTACGTCGTCTCTATTCATAATATTTGCCACAGCAGACCTTACTGCTTTCTCTGCATCTTTGGCGGCATGCTTTGGAGAAAAGTGTAAGATGGATAATGCCTCTCCAACACTTTTGCCACGTATCATGTCAATAACAAGCCGCATTTTCCGAGGCGACGAGCCAACATATCTTGCTACTGCACGAGATTCCATAATTCAAACTCCTTTGTTATGCTGGCGTTGCTGCTTTTTCTGCCTTAGTTCCAGAATGAGCTCTGAAAGTACGTGTCGGCGCAAACTCACCAAGACGATGACCAACCATAGCCTCGATAATATAAACAGGGATAAACTTGTTACCATTATGAACTGCAAATGTATGTCCAACAAATTCTGGAATGATCATGCAATCTCTAGCCCACGTCTTGATAACTTTCTTCTGACTCTTGCGATTCAACTCCTGTACTTTCTTGAGGAGCTTAGGATCAACATACACACCTTTTTTTAGTGACCGCGCCATATTTTAACCGTTACTTTCTACGTTTGACAATGTACTTGTTAGACTGTTTATCGCGCTTGCGTGTCTTCTTTCCTTTTGTCTTCCAGCCCCAGGGTGATACAGGATGAGGATTCCCCTGGGGTGATTTACCTTCACCGCCACCATGTGGATGATCAACAGGGTTCATCACCACTCCACGAGATTGTGGCCTGACTCCCAACCATCTAATTCGACCAGCTTTCCCCCAGCTTATGTTTTCGTACTCGGCATTACTTACCACTCCAACCGTGGCAAGGCACTCGGTACGCACCATTCTAACCTCACCTGAGGGAAGCCTTAGCTGCGCGTAATTCCCTTCCTTAGCAACAAGTTGAGCCGAATTGCCAGCACTTCTGACAATTTGCCCACCTTTTCCTGCCTTTAATTCCACATTATGCACAGTAGTTCCCACTGGGATGTTCTTCAAGGGGAGAGCGTTTCCGGGTTTTATTTCAGCATTTTCGCCCGATTGAACTATATCTCCTACTTTAAGCCCTTCGGGAGAAATTATATACCTCTTTTCTCCATCAGCATAGTGAATGAGTGCAATCCGAGCATTCCTGTTCGGATCGTACTCAATCGAGGCAACTTTGCCATCGATTCCGAATTTATCCCTCTTGAAATCGATAATTCTATAAAACTTCTTGTGCCCTCCACCGCGATGCCTCGAAGTAATCCTCCCCTGATTATTCCTCCCTCCAGTACTTTTTAATGGAACAATTAAGGATTTTTCCGGTTTGGACGTTGTCAGTTCTTCAAAAGTAGAAACCGTGTAAAATCTTCTTGCCGGCGTTGTTGGTTTTAACTTTTTCAAGCCCATATCAAATTCCTTTCACCGCTACACATTTCCAAGGAGATCGATGGTGTAGCCTTCCATCAATGTGACAATTGCCTTTTTTCTATCAGGTCTTCTACCTTCAAACCTCCCTCTCTTCGTCATTGAGACAATCGATTTCCCTTTTACATTGACGGTACGCACACTTCTTACCTTAACATTAAATCTCTTTTCAATTTCAGCTTTTATGGCAATCTTGTTCGCGTTTGGCGACACTTCGAAAGCATATTGCCTCGCCTCTTGAAGCTTCGTTATCTTTTCAGTCAACAAGGGCTTTTTAATAACCAGAGCCATTATGCAACTCCTGCAAGTTTAGACTGCAAATTCTCAAGCGCACTGCGCTGAAACAATATTACATCATTGTTAAGTAAATCGTAGGTCGATGCCACGTCCGCTGACATAACATTTACTCTTTTTAAGTTGCGGCTCGCTAAATATGTTTTTGAATCAAACTTTGGAAGGAGCATCAGGACTTTCTTTTCGTTCAAGCCAAGAGATTTTAAAATCCCCTGAACTTGCTTCGTTTTGACTTCTGGAACTTCAAAATCTTCCACCACAACAAGAGCATTTTCCTTTGCCTTGTATGATAGAGCAGACTTCCTGGCAAGCCTCTTGACTTTTTCATTCACCTTCTTCTCATACTTATGAGGCTGAGGGCCAAAAATTGTCCCCCCACCTACCCACAGAGGATTTCTTATAGATCCACTCCTTGCGCGACCAGTGTGCTTTTGCTTCCAGGGTTTCTTGCCACCGCCACTAACTTCGGCCCGTGTCTTGGTCTTGTGCGTGCCTTGACGACGATTTTCAAGAAAAGCATTTACAGCCAGGTATATTGCGTGATCGTTGGGATCAATTTCGAAGACCTCTGGCATGAGTTTTATTATATCTCCAGTCTTACTGCCATCTATTTTGAAAACCTCTAACTCCATCAGCTCAACCTTCCTCACTTGGTAATTTCTACGTAACCATTTGTTGGACCGGGAACCGAACCCTCAACCAGGAGGAGATTCGAATCAGAAATTATCCGGACCACTTTCAGGTTTTTTACAGTGGAGCGCTTTCCTCCCATGCGACCAGCCATTCTCAACCCTTTGAAAGACCGCGAAGGATAGGACGAACTCCCAACAGATCCTGGAGCTCTTGTTCGATCACTTTGTCCATGCGTCACGGGACCCCCTCCAAAGTGGTGTCTTTTTACTACACCCTGGAATCCCTTTCCTTTGCTAGTTCCGGAAACAGACACCCTATCACCAATGGAGAAGACTCTATCGACCGTTATCACTTCTCCCAACTTAAACGAGGACGTATCAAACCCTTTGAATTCCCTCAAAATAACTGGGGGTTTAACCCCGGATTTTGTAAAGTGACCTTTAAGAGGCTTATTCACCAACCGCTCGGGCTTCTGACCAAAACCAATCTGATAGGCATCATAACCATCACGGTCTTTAGTCTTAACCTGAGTCACTGTACAGGGACCAGCCTCAATGACCGTAACAGAAATTGAATTCCCCTTTTCATCGAAGATGTTAGTCATCCCAAGTTTTTTTCCAAGTAAACCGCTCATTTCAAAAGACTCCAATTAATCAAGGGAAACATTTTAAACCTTCATCTCAACCTCTACACCAGCAGGTAAATCAAGCTTTGTCAAGGAATCCACAGACTTTGATGAAGCATTATAGATGTATATCACACGTTTATGCTGGCGAAGCTCAAACTGTTCTCTGCTGCGCTTGTCCACGTGAGGTGAACGCAAAACTGTATAAACAGTTTTTTTCGTAGGCAACGGAATCGGACCCGAGACAATGGCTCCTGTAGACTTGATCGTCTTTACAATCTTCTCAGATGATTTGTCTATTAGAGCATGATCGTAAGATTTTAACTTGATTCTTATTGTCTGACCAGGCACGGCTTACCTCGTTTCCCTTAATGACATTTGCTTATTCAATGATCTTCGTAACAACACCTGCACCTACAGTGTGCCCACCTTCCCTGATCGCAAAGCGCAATCCTTCTTCCATGGCAATTGGCGTAATCAACTCAATTCGAAGGTTGTCAACATTATCTCCAGGCATAACCATTTCAGTACCAGGGGGGAGCTCAGTAATTTGCCCGGTTACGTCGGTTGTTCTGAAGTAAAACTGCGGACGATAGTTTTTAAAGAACGGAGTGTGCCTTCCGCCTTCCTCTTTGCTCAAAACGTAAACCTGCGCTATAAACTTTGTATGAGGCGTAATGGATCCGGGCTTTGCCAGAACCATGCCGCGTTCGAGCTCATTTTTCTCAACGCCACGCAGCAAAACACCTATATTGTCCCCAGCGATACCTTCATCCAACTCCTTACGGAACATTTCAAGGCCTGTGACAACAGACTTTTTGTGAGCACCCAACCCAATAATTTCCACTTCCTCTCCAACCTTGACCTTCCCGCGTTCAACACGGCCAGTACCAACAGTTCCCCTACCTGTAATTGTGAAGACATCCTCTACTGGCATCAGGAACGGCTTGTCAACATCTCGAACAGGGAGCGGGATATAAGTGTCAACAGCATCAAGCAAATCGTAAATACATTTGAACCGGGGGTCATCTGGCTTAGTGTTGGGATCTAAACCTGCTTCCATCGCTTGCAAAGCACTCCCCCGAACAACAGGAATTTCATCACCCGGAAATTCGTACTTCTTGAGTAAATCGCGTACTTCGACTTCAACAAGATCGAGTAATTCTGGATCATCAACCATGTCAACCTTGTTCATGAAGACAACAATTTTTGGTACGCCAACCTGTCGAGCCAAAAGAATATGCTCACGAGTCTGGGGCATCGGACCGTCGTTAGCGGCAACGACGAGAATCGCCCCATCCATCTGAGCAGCTCCTGTAATCATATTCTTGATGTAGTCCGCGTGACCGGGGCAATCAACATGTGCATAGTGTCTCTTTTCCGTTGAGTACTCCACATGGGCAGTCGCAATTGTTATACCTCGAGCCTTTTCTTCAGGCGCATTATCAATGCTGTCAAAACTTCTGGCGGCGGCCAACCCCTTCTTTGCCAACGTCAGAGTAATGGCAGAAGTAAGTGTTGTTTTGCCATGATCAATATGCCCAATAGTGCCGACGTTAACGTGCGGTTTGCTGCGATCAAATTTCTCCTTTGCCATCTAAATTCTCCTTATGATTTTTTCAAACTGTTTTTACCAGAAATGTCCTGGAATGATTTTCCGAGATCACAACTCTTCTTACCATTAAATACATATTTACTCATGCTGCTACGGATTCCTTACCTCGCACCTTTTCAACAATTTGCTCTGCAATACTCTTTGGAACCTCGTCATAATGCGAAAACTGCATTGTAAAGATTGCACGTCCTTGAGTCATAGATCGAAGAGAAGTCGCATAACCAAACATTTCCGAAAGTGGAACCATGGCTTTTACAACCTGTGCATCACGCCTTGTGCTAATTCCTTCGATTCTCCCGCGACGGGAGTTTAAGTCACCCATGACGTCACCCATATACTCTTCAGGTGTCACAACTTCAACATCCATTATGGGTTCAAGAAGAACAGGGTCAGCCTTTCTTGCACCCTCTTTAAAGGCAATGCTACCGGCGATCTTGAAAGCCATCTCACTCGAATCTACCTCGTGATAAGAACCGTCAAAAAGCTTTACTTTAACATCTACCACAGGGTAACCCGCTAAAACACCTGTTTGAAGAGCTTCCTGTATCCCCTCCGATACCGCCGGAATATACTCTTTGGGAATTACACCACCAACTATAGCATTGGTAAATTCATAGCCTTTCCCTTTTTCATTAGGCTCTATCTCGATCCAGACATGTCCATATTGTCCACGTCCACCTGATTGCCGAATGAATTTCCCTTCCTGAACAACCTTCTTTTTAATCGTCTCCTTATATGCTACCTGGGGTCTCCCAACATTTGCTTCTACTTTAAATTCTCTTTTCAATCGATCAACAATTATTTCAAGATGCAGCTCACCCATTCCACTTATTATCGTCTGTCCAGTTTCTTCGTCAGTAGTCATCCTGAAGGTTGGATCTTCCTCCGTCAGTTTCTGAAGTGAATCGACAAGCTTTTCCTGATCAGCCTTTGTCCTTGGCTCCACCGCTACATGAATGACAGGCTCTGGGAATTCCATTTTTTCTAGAACTATTGGAGCGTTCTCATCACACAATGTGTCACCAGTCTTTGTATGCTTCAGCCCAACTGCTGCAACAATATCGCCGGTATATGCCATATCGATATCTTCACGATGGTTTGCATGCATTCGCAATATTCTGCCAATTCTCTCTTTCTTACCCGACACTGGGTTGAAGACATAAGAACCGCTCGAAAGTGTACCACTATAAACCCTAAAAAAGGTTAATTTCCCGACATAAGGATCAGACATAATCTTAAATGCAAGAGCTGAGAATTTTTCATCATCACTTGGCTCTCTCTTGATTTGCTGCCCAGTAGCGGGGTCATGTCCAACCGTTGCCCCAATATCAACAGGAGACGGCAAAAAGTCGACAACGGCGTCAAGGAGGCGTTGAACACCTTTGTTTTTGAAAGATGCCCCGCAAGTAACGGGTACAATTTTTAAATCGATTGTTGCCTTCCTTATTGTCGATATAATTTCTTCCTCAGATATTTCCTTACCATCGAGATACTTGACCAATAACGTGTCATCGATGTCCGATACGGCTTCTAATAGCTTTGTCCTGTACTCTGCAGCAATCTTTTGAAGATCGTGTGGAACATCATATTCTTCCCATGTCGTCCCCAGCGTAGATTCATTGTACATTATGGCCTTCATACGTATCAAGTCTACGACCCCAGCAAACATTTCTCCCTCTCCAATTGGAAGCTGAATCGGAACAGGATTTGCTCCCAATCTATCACGCATCATTTGCAGGACATTAAAGAAATCGGCTCCGACACGGTCCATTTTGTTGACAAAAGCAACCCTGGGTACACCGTACTTGTCGGCCTGACGCCAGACCGTCTCCGACTGGGGCTCTACACCTCCCACCGCACAAAACAATGCAATCGCCCCATCTAAAACTCTGAGTGAACGCTCAACCTCTATTGTGAAGTCTACATGACCTGGGGTGTCGATTATATTAATGCGATGTTCCCGCCAGAAACAAGTAGTGGCAGCAGAAGTAATAGTTATACCTCTCTCTTTTTCTTGCTCCATGAAGTCCATTGTGGCAGCACCATCATGGACCTCACCAATCCTGTGAGTCTTACCTGTATAGAAAAGAATCCTCTCAGTTGTAGTTGTTTTACCGGCATCAATATGTGCCATAATTCCTATATTTCTGGTCCGCTCTAACGGATACTCTCTCGACATATATCTTAAAAACTACCTTTCAACTTCTTTTACCATCTGTAATGCGCAAAAGCTTTGTTTGCCTCTGCCATTTTGTGTGTGTCTTCTCTCTTCTTAATGGCATTGCCTTCACCATTGGAAGCAGCAATTAGCTCGGCCGCAAGCTTCAACGCCATCGATTTATCCTTTCTCTCTCTCGCATAACGAATCAACCACCTCATTCCCAGTGCAATGCTGCGCTCAGGCCTTACTTCACTCGGTACTTGATAAGTTGCACCGCCTACTCTCCTTGCACGTACTTCTATAATTGGTTGAACATTATTTAGGGCTTTTCTGAAAACGTCCAAAGGATTTTGTTTTGTCCGCTGTTCAACTATATCAAACGCTTCGTACAAAATCCTACGGGCCAAATGTTTCTTCCCTCCGCGAATCAAGTTATTCACAAACTTCGCTACAAACACATCGTTGTATTTAGGGTCAGGCAATACCTGACGCCTTTCAGCGCGCTTTTTCCTCATAATGAAAAAAACTTTCTTGTTGTTTTATGCTGAAGCTTTCGGCCTCTTGGCACCGTACTTTGACCTGCCTTGTTTACGATCATTTACGCCAGCAGTGTCAAGAGTACCTCGTATGATGTGGTAACGCACGCCGGGCAGATCCTTCACGCGACCGCCTCTAATGAGTACGATCGAGTGCTCCTGGAGATTATGCCCCTCGCCCGGGATATAAGCAGTGACCTCGATTCCATTTGTCAGCCTGACACGCGCAACCTTACGGAGAGCGGAATTCGGCTTTTTGGGGGTGGTGGTGTAAACACGCGTGCATACACCTCTTTTCTGCGGGTTTCCCTGAAGCGCGGGGGATTTACCTTTTGTCTCCAGCCTGGCTCTCCCCAGCCTTATCAGTTGATTAATTGTCGGCAATGTTATCCTCCGATATACGTACCTTCATCATAGAGAATTCAATATAATTTTCTTCTAAAAAATATGCAATACACAAAAACGAAATTTTCAGGCTGAGAAGGCGCCCAGGCTCTATTAAGCCACCTCTTGCCGCTCATTTACAGAAACTGACTCTTTGGGCTTTTCCACCATCTCTTCCTCGGTCAAAATCAAATTTCTGAATTTCTTCAAACCTGTGCCAGCAGGGATTAGCTGACCAATAATGACATTTTCCTTGAGGCCTGTAAGTCGGTCAACTTTACCTTCAATTGACGCATCTGTCAATACTTTTGTGGTCTCCTGGAATGAAGCAGCAGAGATGAAGCTGTCGGTCGAAAGCGCTGCGGAGGTGATACCAAGCAAAACGTCTTCTGCGGCAGCTGGCTCCGCGTCACGGAATTCAATTGGTTTCTTCTTTGCTCTTTTGAGATCACGGTTCTTCGACATAACCTGCGCACGTTCAACCAGTTGTCCAACCCGATACTTCGAATCCCCTTTTGCAGTTATTATCACCTTTCTGGAAATTGCCGAGTTCTCCTCACGAATCCTGTGAACATCAACGATATCACCTTCCAGAAATGGCGTGTCCCCTGAATCAACAACACGTACTCGCTGGAACATTTGACGAACAATAACCTCAATATGCTTATCATTGATAGTTACATTTTGCTGACGATACACTTCCTGTATCTCGTCAAGGAGATACTTCTGAACATCGGCTGGCCCCTTTATCCTTAAAATATCATGCGGATCTATTGGCCCATCCGTCAAACGTTCACCGGCTAAAACAAAATCGTTCTCCTGCACCAAAATGTGCTGACGCAGTGAAACTCTGTATGTTTTCTTGTCTTTTCCATCAGCACTTGTAACGATGATTTCTTTTGTCCCTCTGGACTGACCACCAAAGCTGACATAGCCGTCTATTTCGCTAACAGTGGCAGGATCTTGTGGAGACCTCGCCTCAAATAACTCCTGCACACGCGGAAGTCCAGTTGTTACGTCACGCACACGTGAAAGCTCTTTGGGCTTCTTTGCCAGGGTCTCTCCCGACTGCACTTCCTCATCATCATCTACAACAATGTGAGCACCGACAGGCAAATTGTAGGTTCGCTTTACTTTGCCGCCTGAAACAATCTCGATTGCAGGAGAAACGTTTTTGTCAGCGCTCTCAATCACAACTTTCTCTACTTGTCCTGTTTGCTCATCCGTCTGTTCACGATACGTCTGGTCCTTAACAAGATCGACCCATTTTACCTTTCCACCAAACTCGGTTAGAATCAGCGTATTGTAGGGGTCCCATTCATAAATTAGCTGGCCGCGAGTTACAACATCTCCTTCATTTATCAGAAGATGTGCACCCTGTGGTACGTCCATTTTCTTAACCGTGCGATTATCCTTGTCGAGTATTTGGATAACGCCATGCCGACCAAGAAGGACCTTTTCTTCTCTATCAAGTGAGCGATTATGATAATTAACCAGTGGCATCATATTTTCAAATTTTAGTTTTCCATCAGCAGGTGCAACAACGTTCGATTCTTGTGATTCGACGCTAGCTGTTCCACCTGTATGGAAAGTCCTCAATGTAAGCTGGGTTCCAGGCTCTCCAATACTCTGTGCTGCAATGATACCAACAGCATCACCAATTTCAACCATTTTGCCTGTGGCAAGACTTCTGCCATAACATTTTACGCAGACGCCGCGTTGCGCCTCACACGTAAGAACAGACCTGATGTCTACGCTATCAATGGCTGTGTTTGCAATCTTCTCCGCCAGATCTTCTGTAATTTCTTCACCACCTTTTACAATAACTTCATTTGTCAGCGGATCAATCACATCATAAAGGGCAACACGTCCAAGAATACGCTCAACGAGCGATTCCTGCACTCGCTCACCATCTTTGATAGCACTTACCGAAATTCCACGTATGGTCCCACAATCCTCTTCCGTTACAACCACATCTTGTGCCACATCGACAAGCCTTCTTGTCAAATACCCCGCATCGGCTGTCTTCAAAGCCGTGTCCGCAAGTCCCTTCCTTGCACCGTGAGTAGATATGAAATACTCTAAGATGGACAATCCTTCACGGAAGTTTGCAATGATTGGGTTCTCAATTAAATCACCAACTTGACCTGTTAACGACTTTTGCGGTTTAGCCATCAAACCTCGCATTGCTGCAAGCTGCTTAACCTGATCTTTTGAACCGCGGGCACCAGAATCAAGCATCATCCAGATTGAATTGAAGCCGTCGTTTGAAGCAGCAAGTGTCTTGTACGCAGCGTCACTAACCCTGTTGGTCGCTTGCTGCCATACATCGATAATCTTATTGTATCTTTCTCCAGCAGTAATGTATCCATCTTCATAGCTGGCTTCAATTTCTTTCACTTCACGCTCAGCCTTTTCAATAAACTTTCTTTTTACATCTGGAATAATGACGTCACTCACATTAATTGATAAACCAGCTTCGGTTGCTGCCTGAAAACCAAGGTCTTTAAGATCATCAAGAAACTTGGCGGTTCTGAGTGGGCCTGCTTTCTTGTAGGATTCGGCAATTATGCTTATTAATTTGCTCTTTCCGACAAGTTCATTGATAAAACCTAACTCCTGGGGTACGATTTCGTTAAAAAGAATTCTACCAGCGGTGGTAATCTCGAACTTTCCATTTAACTTATATTTCAACGGTTCGTGATAAGAAAGTTTTCCCAGAGCTACCGCAACTCTTACTTCGTCAACGCTGGAAAATGCCTTTGTTGGTTCACCATCAATCTTCCTCATCTTTGTAAGATAGTACAAACCAAGCACCATGTCTTGTGTCGGATGCACAATAGGCTTGCCGTGCGCCGGTGACAGTAAATTATGGCTTGAGAGCATCAGTATTCTCGCCTCGAGTTGGGCTTCATAAGATAGGGGAACATGGACTGCCATCTGGTCTCCATCGAAGTCTGCATTAAATGCGGTACAAACAAGTGGATGGAGCTTGATAGCTTTTGAATCAACAAGTACTGGCTGAAAAGCTTGAATGCCCAGCCTGTGCAATGTTGGTGCCCGATTTAATAAAACAGGATGTCCCTCAACAATTGAGGGCAAAACTTCCCATACCTCCCTCACCTTTCGGTCAACCAGTCGCCTTGCAGTCTTCGCAGTCTTAGCGTCTCCGCGCTCAAGAAGTTTACGAATTATCATAGGCTTGAACAGCTCAACAGCCATATCCTTTGGGAGGCCGCATTGATGAAGTTTTAATTCCGGACCCACCACAATTACTGAACGGCCACTATAGTCTACTCTCTTGCCGAGCAAGTTCTGACGGAAACGACCCTGTTTACCCTTTAAGACATCTGATAGTGATTTCAAAGCTCTTTGACTATCTGAGTTTACAGCGCTAATTCTCCTGCTGTTGTCAAGCAAAGCATCAACAGCCTCTTGAAGCATCCTCTTTTCATTTCTTAAAATTACCTCAGGAGCCTTTATATCTATTAATCTCTTTAAGCGGTTGTTGCGAATGATCACCCTTCGATATAAATCGTTCAAATCGCTTGTTGCAAACCTTCCACCCTCTAACGGGACCAAAGGTCGAAGCTCAGGCGGGATGACAGGGATGACGTCGAGCACCATCCATTCGGGTTTGTTTACAAAATCATCTCCCTCACGCGTGCGAAACGCCTCAACAACCTTCAATCTTTTCAAAAGATCAATGCGCTTTTGTTCTGACTTTTCCGTGCGGACCTGCGCGCGCAACTCAAGGCCGAGCTGATCTACGTCGACACGCTTCAACATTTGTTTAACTGCATCACCGCCAATCTTGATTATAATCTTCCGCTCATCCTGGTCATCCAGCTCGTTGTTGTGAGGATATTTCTCCAAAATGTTATAATACTCATCCTCTGTAAGGAGCTGGTGCTCCTTTAGCTCATCTTTAGCAACGCCAGGCTGTACCACGACATACGACTCATAGTAAACAATTTTTTCCAGGTCTTTTGTTGACATCCCCAAAAGATTTCCTATTTTGCTCGGAAGCGAACGTAGATACCAGATGTGAACAACAGGAGTGGCTAATGTTATATGCCCCATCCTCTCGCGCCGCACGCTCTTTTGCGTCACCTCAACACCACATCGATCACACACTATCCCTTTATATCTTATCTTCTTGTACTTGCCACAGTGGCATTCCCAATCACGCACCGGACCAAAAATCTTCTCGCAAAACAATCCATCCTTTTCGGGTCGGTACGATCTGTAGTTGATAGTTTCAGGCTTAGTCACTTCACCATGGGATCTGTCAATTATACTGTCTGGCGAAGCCAAGCTTACTCGAATAGCAGTCACCACTTTCTTAGTGGTCTGCGGCTCTTTTCGAAAATCAACACTAGGCATTTAAAATACCTCCAATTTTTCCATCAGCAACATCTATTGTGTTTCTCTCACTTCTTTTCACTGCTACGATCTAATTCACCATCATGCATGACTTTTACTTCCAAACCAAGTCCTTGAAGCTCTCGCACCAGTACACTAAAAGCCTCAGGGATACCCGGTTCAGGAGTGTTTTCCCCTTTTACAAGCGATTCAAAGAGTTTTGAACGACCGGGGACATCATCGCTCTTTACAGTTAACATCTCCTGTAAGACATGGGCAGCACCATAAGCTTCTAATGCCCACACTTCCATCTCTCCAAATCTTTGTCCACCAAATTGTGCCTTCCCGCCGAGCGGCTGCTGAGTAATCAGCGAGTACTGTCCTGTAGAACGAGCGTGTATCTTATCTTCAACGAGGTGGTCAAGCTTCATCATGTACATATACCCAACGGTAACTTGATTAGTAAATGGCTCACCGGTCTTCCCATCATAAAGAACAGTCTTTGAGTTTTCATCCAAACCAGCAGCACGAAGTTCGGCTTGTACTTCTTCCCAGGAAGCCCCATCAAAAATTGGAGAGGCATACTTTACCCCAAGCTTTTTTGCTGCCCATCCCAACGCTGTCTCATAAAGTTGTCCAATATTCATACGGGATGGGACACCAAGCGGATTTAAAACCATTTCGACAGGCGTACCATCAGGGAGAAAAGGCATATCCTCTGGAGGAACGACAATGGAGACCACCCCTTTATTGCCGTGCCTCCCAGCCATCTTGTCACCAACTTGAAGCTTTCGCTTGGAAGCAATGTAAACCTTCGCCAGTTGAACTATTCCCGGTGGGAGTTCGTCACCAGTAATCGCCTTGTTCCTCTCACGGCGGGCTTCCTCTTCGAGATCCTGTATGCGCAAAGTATAGTTGTGGTAAATTTGCTCTACTAACTTGTTCTTTCGAGGGTTTTCAACCCAATCTTCGCTTGGATCCAGTCTCTCAATATTTGGAACTTTTTCAAAAACTTCTCTGCGAAGCATAGTCCCACTTCGAATGACTACCGATCCATCTTTGTCACGAATCCCTACAGATGTCTCTCCATCGAACACTTGCTCGAGCTTGTCAATGAGCTTAGCTTGAACTTCTTCTTTTGCAGCCTTGAGCCACTTCTCGATCTCCTCGAGCTGTTTCTTCTCTTGTTTTTTTGATTCGGCATCTTTTTTCTTCCTTGAGAAAAGCTTCGTGTCAATTACAACCCCGCGCATTCCTGGAGGCGCTTTAAGGGATGCATCTTTTACATCGCCAGCTTTATCTCCAAATATTGCGCGCAAGAGCTTCTCCTCAGGTGTAACGTCCGTTTCTCCCTTTGGTGTGATTTTCCCCACAAGAATATCGTTTTCAACTACTTCTGCACCAACTCGGATTATCCCGTTTTCATCGAGATCCTTGGTCATGTCCTCAGATACATTTGGAATGTCACGGGTTAATTCCTCCTCACCCCGTTTTGTATCTCTTACACTTGTCTCAAGAGCTTGAATATGAACTGAGGTAAATGCATCTTCAGCAACCAGCTTTTCACTAACTATCACAGCATCTTCAAAGTTATATCCGTGCCACGGCATAAATGCTACCAGAACATTTCGGCCAAGAGCCAACTCGCCGTTTTCAGTAGAGCAGCCATCTGCTAATATATCACCTTTCTTGAATCGCTGGCCAACTTTCACAAGCGGCTTCTGGTTAACCGTTGTGTCCTGATTTGTCCTGAAAAATTTTCTCAGCCGATACTCAGCCGTGCTCAAATCATTAAAGCTGGCAATTGCCTCATCAGACTTCTCGTTAATGTCATACTTAACCACTATTCTCTCGCCGTCAACATACTTCACGATCCCGTCATGCTCTGCAATTATTAGCGTGCGAGAATCTACAGCCACTTTCTTTTCCAATCCGGTTCCAACGACAGGAGCTTCTGCCTTTATTAATGGTACTGCTTGCCTCTGCATGTTGGCACCCATTAGCGCCCTGTTTGCGTCGTCATGCTCAAGAAAAGGAATGAGTGCCGCAGCCGGACTTACAATTTGGTTCGTTGCAACATCCATGAACTGAACCTTAGACGGGCTCTCCAGAATGAAGTCGCCATGATAACGCGCCCGAACTCGCTCCGCAGTAATTCTCCCCCTGGCATCGACTGGCGTGTTTGCCTGTGCTATCTTGTACTCGTCCTCTTGAGCTGCGCTTAAATAGACTATTTCATCCGTCACAACGCCATCAACCACTTTGAAATAAGGGGTTTCAATGAAGCCAAAATCATTTACTCGCGCGTGAACTGCTAATGACGAAATAAGGCCAATGTTTGGTCCTTCAGGGGTTTCTATTGGACAGAGCCGACCATAGTGAGTATAGTGAACGTCACGCACTTCAAAACCAGCCCTTTCGCGGGTAAGTCCGCCAGGCCCAAGAGCACTCATTCTCCGTTTATGGGTCATCTCGGCGAGAGGATTTGTCTGATCCATAAACTGAGATAACTGACTGGTGCCAAAGAATGAGTTCAGTACAGTGGTGATTACCCTTGCGTTTACAAGTCCCTGAGGAGTAAAGTTTTCCTCGTCATGAATGTTCATTCGTTCTTTAACATTGCGCACCATTCTTGTAATTGCCAGGTTAAACTGACTTTCAAGCTGCTCCCCAACTGTCTTAACGCGTCTGTTTCCCAAATGATCAATGTCGTCAATTTGTCCTTCGTCACGCCTTAACTTTAACATATAATCAACAATTGCAACGATGTCCTCCTTCGTGAGAACTGTGACGTTTGTTGGAACATTCAACAACAACTTCGCATTCATCCGGTAACGGCCAACACTACCAAGATCATATCGCTTTTCACTAAAAAACATCTTCTCGAGAAGTCCACGAGCAGTCTCTGCATCCTGGGCTTCGGCCGATCGAAGCTCCTCATAGATCTTCTTCAGGGCCCCCTCGCTTGATGAGGTAGAATCAGCACGGAGCGTATTGAGAAGAAGGACATCCTCACCTTTGTTCCTCGTCGATCTTAGAAAATTCAATTTCTTGACATTAGCTTTCTTAATTTGATCAATATGTTCTTCGGTTAACTTGCATTCATCAACGGGAGAACGAAGAACGTCTATAATTATTTCACCCGACTTGGGATCGACGACATCTGTAACCAACCTCCGTCCAATGTACTCGTTGAGGTCGACTTTGGAGACATTAACTTCTTCAATTTGATTGAAGAGGCGCAATATCTCTTCGTCACTTTCATAACCAAGTGCCCTTAAGAAAGTACTTGCATAAAACTTCTTTTTCCTATCAATATACACCCAAAGTATATTGTTTATATCAGTGGTAAACTCAAGCCATGCGCCCCTCATGGGTATGACACGAGAGCTCCAGATTCTCGCTCCGTTTGGATGCTCTGTCTCGACAAAGAAAACTCCAGGTGATCTGTGGAGCTGACTTACAACAACACGCTCAGCACCATTAATGATAAACGTGGCACGGTCTGTCATATAGGGAATAGAGCCCAGGTAAACCTCTTGCTCCTTGGCTTCCATGTATCCTTCTTTTGTTGGGTCGGAGTCCTTACTCGCAAGTCGCAGACGAGCCTTAAGAGTTACTGCATACGTGAGACCCTTCTCTACACACTCATTAACTGAATATCTGGGCTTCTCGATGCTGTAATCTATATATTCTAAAGCATAATGTTCCTTGTTGTCATAAATTGGGAAGTTTGCCTTGAAAACACCATGCAAACCCATGAGTTTGCGCTTCTTCGGCGGAACATCCTCCTGCAAAAATTTCTTAAATGATTCGATTTGTACATTGAGAAGGTCAGGATAGTCAACTCTCTGCGGAATCTTTGCAAAATTCTTTCGTTCCGTTTCCAATCCGTTTGAATTGTTTGTCTTCAACGTAGTCTCGCTCCTCTAAAAATTTTTCCTGAGAAAAACATAGGTAATCCGCTCCGCATTAGCGAAACGGATTACCTTAACCACTCCAAGCGTTAAATGATAAACGTTCAACAGGATGCTAAAGTTCGCTTACTTCAGCTCTACTGTTGCGCCGGCCTCCTCAAGCTCCTTCTTCAATTTCTCTGCATCTGCCTTAGAGAGGGCTTCCTTAACCACTTTAGGTGCACCATCGACAAGGTCTTTGGCTTCCTTGAGACCAAGACCGGTCGCTGCTCTGACAACTTTAATAACGTTAATCTTCTGTGCTCCCGCACTAATCAAATGCACGTCGAATTCGGTTTTCTCCTCAACAGGCGCCGCTGGGCCAGCTGCGGCCGCTCCAGCTGAGCCAGCAACCATAACAGGAGCTGCTGCAGTAACACCAAATTTTTCTTCCAGAGCCTTCTTGAGCTCTGACGCTTCCAATAACGTTAGCTTGCTTATCTTCTCAACAAGCTCTTGAACTACTTCTGACATTTTTATTTCTCCTTTTAAAATTTCTTTTAACTTTTTGCTGCCGGTAGTTTCTTCGAGACTTCATCAATTACTGACACAAGATCCCGCATAACTGCAGATATGGAGCCAGCAACGCCGGCAACTGGCGACTGTAGACTCCCCAAAATAGAAGCAATGAGCTCGTTCTTTGATGGCATGCCAGCAAAATCTGCCAATTTCTTCCCATCAAAAACCTGTTTTTCGACAACAAATACCTTGGTCTTGGGCTTTTGACTTTTGTCAAAAAATTTCTTCAGGACTTTTGCAGGTGCCACTGGATCCTCAAGTCCAAAAGCTATAGCCGTTGGCCCTGTCAGGTATTCAAAGGTCATTTCACCATAAGAAGTCTCCTTTAATGCCTTTTTTGCCAACGTATTCTTGACGACCCTGTATTTCACTCCATTTTTCTGGAGTTCCCGTCTGAGTTCATTGCTCTCAGCAACCGTCATCCCTGTAAAGTCCGTGAAGAAAAGACTGCTGGCACCAGATATGAGCTCTGAAACCTCGGCAACTACCTGTTCCTTTTCCGCCTTTTTCATCTTTTCCTCAATTGTTTATTATTCACCCTTTGGGCTTAGAAGCATTTAGTGCGTAAACTCTTTATTCTCAATGAATTCCTGAAGCAATAGACTTATCAATTCTCACCGAAGGTCCCATGGTCGAAGAGATGGAAACATTCTTGATGTACTGCCCCTTCGCGGAAGGAGGTTTCAGACGATTGACAGCAGCTAAAAACGCCTTTGTATTTTCAATGAGTTTGTCTTTGTCAAAAGACGCCTTCCCGACTATTGCATGGAGATTCCCTGCTTTGTCGACTCTGAACTCTATTTTTCCTGCCTTTATTTCTGTAACAGCTTTACCCACGTCCATCGTTACAGTTCCACTTTTCGGATTGGGCATGAGCCCTTTTGGTCCAAGGATTTTTCCCAACTTACCGACTTCTCCCATCACATCAGGAGTAGCAACGATTACATCAACATCAGACCACCCCTCTTGAATTTGCTTTATATAATCATCAAAGCCAACATGATCGGCACCTGCAGCTTTCGCCTCTTCCTGCTTTTGAGCCTGCTTCGTCAAAACAAGCACGCGAACTGTCTTGCCAACACCATGAGGAAGCGAAACTGTCCCTCTTACCGCCTGATCAGCGTGACGGGGGTCTACACCCAGGCGCACGGCAATATCGATTGACTCATCAAACTTCGCCTTCGCTGTCTCCTTTACCTTTTCAATGGCTTCTTCAATTGTGTAGTCCCGACTCCGGTCAATTAACGATTGAAGCAACTTATATCTCTTGCTCACTCTCATAGCTCAATACTCTTCCTTTTTATCCTTCTACTAAAATTCCCATGCTGCGAGCAGTTCCCTCGACCATACTCATTGCTGATTCGAGATCTGAGGTGTTTAAATCCTGCATTTTCGTTTCGGCAATTTTTCTAATTTGTTCCTTCGTAACTTTGCCTACTTTAATTCGATTGGGCTCACCAGACCCTTTCTCAATCTTAGCTTCTTTCATAAGAAGCACTGCAGCAGGCGGAGTTTTTGTAATAAAAGTGAACGATTTATCTGAGTAAACTGTAATCACTACTGGAATAATCAAACCCTGCTTATCCTGAGTGCGAGCGTTAAACTGCTTGCAAAATTCCATTATGTTTATCCCCTTTTGACCAAGGGCAGGACCAACTGGCGGCGCAGGGGTAGCCTGACCAGCAGGTATCTGTAACTTGACAAAACCAACAACCTTTTTAGCCATATTTCACCCGAATTTATCTTTCTAATTCAACTTCTGTAAAGCTTAGTTCAACAGGAGTGGGTCTTCCAAATATTGTCACGGTGACCTTCAGCTTCATCCTGTCCTCATTTACCTCAGAAACCTCTCCCTTGAATGTGGTAAATGGACCGCCAGTTATCTTCACTTTGTCACCAACTCTGTAAGGAACCTCGAGAATTTGTTGTTCCTCACGTTCGTCAAGACGCCCTTTGAGCCTAACTATCTCATCAGGCCGAAGTGGACTTGGTTCACCTTTTGGACCGACGAAACTAATAATTGATGGCGTACTCAAAATGAAGTTTTTTACCCTGTCATCCATCTCTGCTTCAATCATTACATATCCAGGCATAAAGTTGCGCGTCTTCACACGCTTCTTACCATCTTCAGTGATAATGGGCACTTTCTCAGTTGGAATAATTATCTCACCAAATCTTTCAGAAAGTCCCGATTCCTTCATTTGACTCTGTAAATAAGCAACAGCTTTACTTTCTTGACCTGTGTACGTACGAACTACGTACCACTTTTTTGTCGAAACCTTGGTTTCACTCATAAAATCGCTCTCAAAATCATATTCACAATCGTATCCACTGCATAAATAAATATTGCAATAATTAAAGTCCCAATCAAAACTATACCTGTCGAATCTTTCAACTCTTCTTTCGTTGGCCAGGTCACCTTCTTCATTTCCTTTACTACATCATCAAAAAAAGCTATAATTTTTTCTCTCATAACACGCCTAATTGTCTGCACGTCAGGAGGGACTCGAACCCCCAACCTGCGGTTTTGGAGACCGCTGCTCTGCCAATTGAGCTACTGACGTATTGCAAAGCTATTTTGTCTCCTTGTGGGGAGTGTGCTTGTTACAATTGGGACAAAATTTCTTGTATTCCACCCGACCACTTTGTTTACGCTTATTCTTGGTCGTGGTATAATTTCGATGCTTACAAACCGTGCATTCTAACGTTATTATTTCTCTCATCTTTTTCCTTTAACTTTGCCGAGCTCACGACGGGACTTGAACCCGTGACCTACGCCTTACCAAGGCGTTGCTCTACCAGCTGAGCTACGTGAGCAAATAGCGACGCCAACAAATCCTCAAGGAGTCCAGTTGAGCGGGAGACGGGACTCGAACCCGCGACCAACAGCTTGGAAGGCTGTGACTCTACCAACTGAGTTACTCCCGCAACTTTATAACTAATTTTTAAAAAACAATCACAAACTCGAGACCACTTCTTTAACTTCGGCCGGTGCTGAGTGACTTGAACATCAAGTGGGCGGCGAGGGATTCGAACCCCCAAAGGCGTAAGCCAACGGATTTACAGTCCGCCCCGGCTCTCCAACTCCGGCGTCCGCCCGGCAAGTTTTTAAGAACTTTTCACTCAGTTCGGAGCTGGCGAAGGGACTTGAACCCCCGACCTGCTGATTACAAGTCAGCTGCTCTACCAACTGAGCTACGCCAGCCATACACTTGAGCCAATAAATTTAATAAAAGTAGACAAAAAATCAAGGCAATTAAAGTTGTTTCACTGAGATTTTTATTTTACGTAAACTAAAACTTCTCGCCTTTTGCCTCCCTTATAGCACTCCCAATCGGTCTTATCCTCCCCCAAATCGAATAGAAAAACAAAATCATTGCTCCTATTTGTCCGAATCCAGAAACCAGGTCTAAGTATGTCAAAATCAAAAAATTGGCATAGGCCATTACAACTTCCACCAAAAACCTGAGTGCAGTAAACAATGTCATTATATAGTATGTAAATCGAATCAGATCGGGGTTGTACCTCTTATCTTCCTTTTCGGGTCTTGGAAAGAACCACAACGCAACACCCATTATCATCATCATTACCGATCCAACCAGAATTATGTGGGTATGCGCAGATACGAGACTATATCCATAACCGATATGAAGTGCATACTGTGAAAACATCATATGAAAGCCTGTCAGCATCCCAATTATCAAAAATACGATGCTGGTCTTGATAAAGTACCTAACAGTAGAAAACATCTCTACCCTCCTTTCTTGACATATTTTGCTTCCTCTTCTTTATATTTTTAATTTGAGTGAATTTAACTCGACCGGGTTTCACGTATAAAGATAACAAATTTCGTTTTAATGCTGAGTGCCTGGATTCACGAAAGCGACCTTGAGTATCAATCATTGAATTTTATTAAATTAAATTAATTTGACATTATGTACATTCCACGGGAAAGGATTTACGCATCGCTACATAAGTTTTTTGGGCTCAATGAGTTTCGCCCAGGGCAGGAGGAGATCATAATTTCAATATTAAATGGATTTGATACGCTCACTGTAATGCCAACAGGGGGAGGAAAATCAATTTGCTACCAGCTGCCTGCCTTGCTACTGGACGGACTGGCCGTGATCGTTACCCCACTAATTAGCTTAATGAAAGATCAAGTGAGGCAATTAAACTCCTTCGGCCAATTTGCTACCCATATAGACAGCACTCTCGAGTGGAATGAGGTTCAGAACCGCATTCGCTCTGCAATAACAGGGAAATTCAAGCTGCTCTACGTCACACCCGAAAGACTTCAAGTAACAAGATTCAAAGAGTTCTTATCAACCGCAAAGATTTCTTTCATAGCGGTCGACGAAGCTCACTGCATAAGTCAATGGGGGCACGACTTTAGACCAAGCTATCTGCAAATTCCAAGATTTGCACAATCTGTCAATTCACCTCCAGTACTTGCTTTGACAGCTACTGCAACCCCAGACGTACAAGATGACATAATCGCTCAACTTAAAATGCGAAGTCCACGAGTTTATGTAACTGGTTTTGCACGCAACAATTTATATTTGAGGGTTTCAACGGAATCTAACAAGACAAATTCAATCATAAATTTCCTGAAAGAACAATCTGGAGGAGGCATAATCTACGCTGCGACAAGAAAGAGTGTCGACGAACTTTTCGAAATACTTAAACCAAAAGGATTTCAGGTACTCCGATATCATGCGGGTTTAACTGAAGACGAACGATCAAAAGCCCAGCAAGCATTTTCCAATTCTAATGCTATTATGATAGCAACCAATGCGTTTGGAATGGGAATCAATAAGAAAGACGTCCGCTTTGTAGTACATTACGAAGTTCCGGGCACACTTGAATCATATTTCCAGGAGGCTGGCCGCGCTGGACGGGATGGCTTGCCTTCAGAATGTTTGCTTTTCTTTCATGAACGAGACGTCACGGTTCATGAATTTTTTATCGAGACACTATACCCCGCAAAGGAGAATTTTCTCAGGATTTATAAACATATTTTTGACTCATTTCAGATCCCTGTAGGCACGAAAATTAACGAGTTCTTAACTGTTTCAACAGCGGAAATTGGGAAAAAACTAAACTTGAACCAACGGGTGGTCGACTCTGTACTCCGAATTTTGTCACAAAATAATCTAATCAAAATCCTCCCCATGAATGCGGCCCCTGGGACAGTGAAGTCACTTGTAGACATATCTTCTATTCGCCGAACCATCGACAAAACTTCATCGTTTGAAACAAAGGCCGTACTTGAATCATTGCTCCGTTCTTATGGCTCCTCTATAACGTTTGCAGCCCAATACATTAACTTCGAAGATATTTCAAAGGATACAGGCATCCCACCGTCATCGGTAAATAGAACACTTGTGATGCTCAGTCGCTCCGGCATCATTAATTACAAGCCTACTGTTGATGGAACAACATTCATAATGCTTGAGGAGAGATTTGATCAGAAATCTCTCCCAATAAACTTTAACATCATCGAACAGCTAAAAAAGAATAATGAAATTAAATTGAGGCAAATGGTTGAGTACGCCACAACAAGTCAATGCCGGATGAACTTTATTTTGCAGTACTTTGGGGGAGATGAACTTGAAAATGGATGCGGAAATTGCGACAATTGCCTTGCAAGTAAGGAACTCACATCATCAGTCTTTATGGAGAAATCTGTTGAAAAACAAATCCTTGAGGGTGTGTTGTCCGCAAATAACACATTCACTAAAGATACTATATTAAAGGTTCTAAATGGATCATTAACAAAAGAGAAAACTCCGGAACAACTAAAGGCATTTTACGGCGTCCTATCTAAAGTTCCAGATGACAAAATCGATGAAGCATTTGATTTCCTTCTACGCCATGATTACGTGAGAAAAGATGGCCATTTATACCCAAAATTGTCTGTAACTCAACGCGGGTTGACATTTCTGTCCAGAGGTTATGCCCCCGCTCGAAAAAAGATACCCCTATTCCAAAAACCGCTCTATCGTGCGCTTAGAGAAGAAAGGAGACTCTTGGCTCTGGAATTTGAGGTACCACCCTTTGCAATCTGTTCTGAAGAAAATCTTGCTCAGATATCAAATTTACGGCCGCTAACTGAAAATGAATTAATGACCTATTTGCCCTCCACATTTTCGGCGAACAAGAAGATCGTGACCCGGTTCTTGCAGGTTTGCAAGGATTTTTCGTACCAGGAACCTGTAGGCCTTCCCTCCCCTTTCCGAAGAGTTTACGAACTTTACCTCGAAAAGCTGACTATTACGGAAATTGCACAAGCGTTAGATCTACCGGCTCAGACAATACTGGACAAACTTGAGGAACTCGAAAAAACCGGATTAACTATTAATTACAAACAATTAATTAAACATGATAAGTTTGATAAAATCACGAAAGAGCTGAACCGAGGAACTGATATAACTGAAATACGTCGCAAAGTTGATGACTGCGAAATAGCTGAAATCAATCTCGCGCGAAAAATTATTAACGGGGAATGACAAATGAATTTTTGCTTTTCGTTCCTATTTTTGATTCCACTTTAGCAAAAAAAGTTTTCCATCGTTCGGGTGACCTGTTGTACCAGTCAAGTGTGGACTTAACCTCTTCTTTAGAGACATTGTAGGATCGAAGTAAAGAATCTATTTTTTCATGATGCACCGCGTAATGCTGCCCGTACTGAATATCGAGTAGTTGAAGCTGGACATATATATTCACAAATTTTTCCTCAGGAATGGGAGGATGATCGACGCATGCTTCAAATAGCATGCTGAATGCAAAAAAAAGGCTAAATATTACCAGGCGCATCAATGATAAGGATGAATTCAGCCTTGAATGGCGATTTAACATATTCTTCATAAACCGACTCAAGAGTCCCACGAATAATCTTTTCTGAAGGCATGGTAAGATCCACTGCCACCATAGCCTTCCGCTTTCTACCGAAGGTCTTGAGACAATCTTCGACCAGAGGACGAAACCGATATGGTGCCTCCATTATGACTGAAACTGTGTGCATTGCCGCTATGTCTTTGAGCACTTGTATCCTCTCATTTGCTTTCCTCGGCAAAAAACCGGCATAGTAGAATTTATCGATATTGAAATCACACACAACCAGTGCTGTCATCAAAGAAGAAGGACCAGGCACCGGCACAACCTTTACACCTTTTTGGATGGCAATATGTATTAATCTAGCACCCGGATCTGCAAAGACTGGAGTACCGGCATCCGAGATTAAGGCAGCATCTGCACCTTCTTTTATATGATCGGCTGTCACCTCAGCGTCAGTTGCTTCGTTGTGTTCATTTAAAGCCTCCAGAGGCTTGTCTATTCCGTAATATTTGAGAAGCCTCTTCCCCTGACTCAATTCTTCACAAATTACAAAATCGACGTCTCTTAATACATTCAGCGCTCGTAATGTTATGTCGTCATAGTTGCCAATTGGCGTTGAAACAACGTAAAGTGTAGAACTCATTCCCGCACCCTGAAATTAAGTTCATAATACCTGCGCAGAGCAATTATGATTGCTGTGGTCGGCACAGCAATTAACAACCCGAGGAATCCAAGGAAATAACCAAAAACAAACAGTGCTAAAATCAAAACAACAGGATGGACACCGATTCTCGAACCAATTATTTTCGGATAGAGAATCGTGGTCTCCGTTAAATTCATTCCTATAAATGATATAAGAACCATCACAACCTGGAAACCTGGATTGTCTCCAAAAAGCGCTATCAAAACTGCTACTGTTGTACTGACAATGATTCCAAAATATGGTATTAAGTCCAACAAGCCTGATATTAAGCCGATCATCAAAGGATATTTGACGCCCCATATGGTCATCAAAGATGTAATCACCGTTGCATTGACGAGGGAGATTGTTAATGCACCCCTAAGATAGCTCCCCAATATTCCGTCAACAATTACGTAAATTTCAGAAGCTCGCTGACGATACCGTTTCGGGAACAGCATCTTTATTCGATGCTTGATCAGGTCATAATCCTTCATTATGTAGAAGCTCAAAAAGGGAACAAGGACAAGATTTAGCATCTTGGTCAGTGCATAGGCCACCTGACCAACAAAGCTGAGAATCCCATTGGGTATGGCTCTTACAATCTCTTCAACACGGCCGGAAATTTCACCAATCACACCCTGCTGCAAGCCCTGATTTTCTGGAGTGAACACAAAAAAGCCTCTTGTTACAACTGCATTAAGTGAATTTCTGACCTCGCTGACGAGCGTAGGAATGGCATTGAGAAAACTTTGAAATTGGCTGAACACCATGGGCATAACCACAACGACCAGAGCACCAATTGAACCCAGAAATAGTATCAGCACAGTTGCAATCGCGAGCAAACGAGGCACTTTTGCTTTCACCAAAGCAGATACTGCTGGAAGAAAGATAAAGCTGACAACGAACGACACTATGAATGGAAGAATGGCCCCAGCAACCTCAACTGTAAACCAGTAGCCAAATAAGATAGTTGCAAGGAAAATCAAGTGACGAACATACCTATCGCGTCGTAAAGGATATACGGCAAGCAAGAAAAGAATGTAAGCGAAAATAGGGTTGAAAATTTGTCTTACTGAATAGCCAAGAACCACAAGTGCAAGTATCCCGACGATCAAAAGAAACCACCAGGGCTGCTTGAAGAATACAGATTGTTTTTCAAAGCTCTCGTTTGCTGATTTTATTTCTCCCAATCTTTCTTCTGTAGTGGTCACTGCTCGTAGGTAAATTTCTTATTCATTTAAAAGCCTATTTTTGAAAGGGACCGCTTTGCTGAAATAACAGAAAACAAGTGAACGACATCTGCGATTGCTACATCTGCCCTGTTCATCTTTGCCTTTCTTATTACAGCAGAAGTACTGTCGTACCTGTACACGGGTATCCTGGGAATTACCCCCTCTCGCACGGAAGAACCAAGGCCGAAAAAGGATCGATAACCAACTTCATTCCCGATTTCAATCACTCTTTGGTCAAATCTTCCGAATGGGAAAGACAGCTGAGTTATCTCCCTCCCCACTATGTCCTCCAGAACTTTTTTTGATTCTGATAATTCGTTCCATACTTTAGCGGAACTAATCAAGGTAAGGTCATAGTGGTGCATAGTGTGGCTTCCAACATCATGACCAAGGTCAGCCACCTCACGAATCTGTCCTTTGTTCATGTGACGATAACTCTTGAAAGAAAGTCTTATATCCCATGCATTCGTCATGCCGACAAATCCAGCTACAGGGAAGACTATTGCCTTTATTCCAAATTCATTCAAAACTGGTACAACATTTTTATAAAAGCATTCGTAGCCGTCATCAAATGTCAGCTTAATAGAACTCGACAATGTACCGTCAAATGAAAATCCTGCGTTTAATAAGCCACGAACTTGCATTCTGAACCTATCAGGCCTGGTAGTTGTCAGGCCAAATTCGAACTTGGTGTCAATTTTATGATAGGCAAGGTAGACCATGCATCTACTTTCCCGTGGATCCAAATCCGCCCGATCCACGAATCGTATCCGAAATCGAATTAGATTCTTCCCATTCAACTGAAGCGTACCTGGCAACGACCATCTGCGCTATCCTATCTCCTCGATTTATTCTAAATGGATTGTCTCCAATGTTGAAAAGGACGACTTTTATCTCGCCGCGAAAATCCGAATCAATTGTCCCTGGAGAGTTTAGCATCATTATTTTATGATTTGCGGCAAGCCCGCTCCTGGGACGCACTTGTGCTTCATAACCCGAGGGCAGCTCGATCCTTACATTTGTGGGAACCAAAATAACTGCCATTGGATTTATTACAACATAATCTTCCACAGCTGCAAACAAATCCATCCCTGCAGATCCCGGCGTCATGTAAGATGGCAACGGGATGTCCGAAAACATTTCAGAAACTCGACTTATCCTGACTTTGACCCGGTCTAAACTCACGCGTTAAGGTGCCTTCTGTTACGTTAAAATATAACACTTCCATACGACTTTCAGTATATTAACTACATTCCGTGATTAAAATTCTTTGTAGACTTAATTAGCTTAGCCGAAATTTCAAAGTTTTCAGGGTCTAAGGCTAAATTTCAATAAATTCTTCCGCCAGTTAAATCCCGGATTCAATGCCAGTCTTGCGGACAAGCATCAAAATTGAAGATTGTGACACGATGTAATATTTCAGCCCTTCATATTCTATTTCGACTGCATTTTCTCTTAAAAAAAGGGCGTAGTCTCCAACTTCCGCTTGTAAAGGAATATATTTTACAGGTTCCCTTGGTGAAGTTGACCATGGCTCCTGATCAATGTAATTCGGATTTGCAATCGCGTATCCGGGACCAACCTGTACAACCATTCCTCCTTGAACTTTTTCCCTTTCTTTGACTCCCGGTGGGAGGTAAAGTCCATGCTCTGTCCTCCCTTCCTCTACATCGGGCGCAATTAGGACTCTATCACCAACTAAGATAATCTTTTTTCGGGTAGTTAGTTCCATTATATTAATTAAATTTCACTCATTGCATTCAAAATTTCAAACAAGATCTTGATAATCATGCCACTATGCTCCAAACTGCTGATATTAAAAGAGCTTTAGCAAGAACCAACCAATTGATTTGTGTCTGTTAATGACTGGCCTCATGATATAGTGCTTCCAGATATTTTTCAGCATCAATTGCAGCCATACAACCTGTTCCAGCCGCAGTAACAGCCTGACGATATTTCTTGTCTGCGACGTCACCAGCTGCGAAAACTCCCGCCACGCTTGTCTCAGTCGATCCTGGTTTTGTAATTATATAACCAACCTCATCAGTGTCTATCTGACCTTTGAACAGCGACGTGTTTGGTTGATGTCCGATTGCAATAAAAACTCCATCGCATCTCATCTCTGTCTTTTCACCTGTAACAACATTTTTAAGAACTACTCCCCTAACTCTCTTGTCTTCGACTCCTAGTATTTCATCCACCACAGAGTTCCACACAAATTTTATCTTGGGATTGTTGAATGCACGCTCTTGCATAATTTTCGACGCTCGAAGAGCATCACGGCGATGGACAACAGTTACCTTGCTTGCAAACTTTGTCAGGAACGTTGCCTCCTCCATTGCGGTGTCTCCTCCACCAACCACGACAACTTCCTGATCTTTAAAGAAGAATCCGTCGCATGTCGCGCAGGCTGATACCCCATACCCCATAAGTTGCTTTTCAGACTCTATCCCCAGCAGCTTGGCTGAGGCTCCTGTCGATATAATCACAGCGTCAGCTGTATAAATCTCACTGCCACTTTTTACTGTAAATGGACGCTTAGAGAAATTCACCTCTGTCACATCCTTGAACAGACATTTTGCTCCGAACTTCTCAGCCTGTTTTTTCATTATATCCATAAGTTCAGGCCCCATGATCCCCTCTGGGAAACCCGGGTAATTCTCAACTTCGGTTGTAATAGTGAGCTGACCGCCAGGCTGACTCCCTTCAAAAACAATAGGCTCCAGCTCTGCCCTTGCTGTGTATATTGCAGCTGTAAGCCCTGCAGGGCCTGAACCAATTATCACTACCTTCTTGTGTGTCATGTCCTCTCCTTAATGTTAATTTCCTCTGAGAATTTCATCGCTGCTGCAGCGTTTCGCTTCAAACCAGTGAGTTTTGCCCGTTTCACAGGGCTTTCCCGAAAACGGGTTCTGAACTCCTCTATTGACATTTGATGAATATCCTCGGCTTTCAGATTCAAATTTCCTTGTTGTGGCTCAAACTCCCGCTCGTCTGTTGGAAACTGGAATTTCTGATTCCATGGACAAACCTCTTGACAAATATCACAACCAAATATCCAACCTTCTAAACGACTTGCCAATTCGGGCTCTATACAATCTTTCTTGTTCTCAATTGTTAAAAAAGATATACACTTGTTAGAATCAAGCACATATGGTTCGACAATCGCATCCGTCGGACACGCATCGATGCATCTCCTGCAATTTCCACAGTGATCCATTGCCCGATTATCGTATTCATCGCATTCAACATCAGTAATGATTTCTGAAAGAAAAAACCATGAACCAATTCGCTGATTTATTAAATTCGTGTTCTTCCCAATCCACCCCAATCCTGCACGATTTGCCCATACTTTCTCCATGACTGGTCCAGTATCACAATAATAAACAAATTTTCCTTCATTACACTGTTCCTCCAATCTAGAAATAACTTTCTCCAGCATTTTCTTGATGATTATGTGATAGTCCCTACCCCATGCATAACGGGAAATCTTCAACGAATTTACTGGGGTCGAAAATGGTGTATAATAGTTTTTTCCAAGCGATATGATTGTTTTAGCATTCTCCAGGATTTTGCCAGGGTCTGCTCTTGCCTCAAGACTATGCTTCATCCAATCCATAGTCGCTGCATATCCTCGCCGAATCCATTCTGCAAGTTTCTCAGATTCCAAATCAAGCGGGAATTTTTTAGCTATTCCAACAAGATCAAAGCGTTCTTCTCTGGCAATGCGTTTAACTAACCGAGCACTAATCATTTACCACTCTTCGTTCAAATCTCGCAGATTAAGAAAAAGGTCATCTCCGCTAACCTGAAGCTTTACCATCTTCAACCGCCCGCTTCCAACCAGTGAGTGCCCATCCTGAAGATCGTATGACCAACCGTGTGAGGGGCATGTTATAACTCTCCCGTTCATTTGTCCACCAGAAGAATCAACAAGCCTCGTATGTTGATGTGGGCATGAATTGATAAAGGCGGATACCTCGTTCCCTAAATCGATTATTGCAATTTCTATACTGCCTATTTTGAACAGAACTTTCCCTTTGCTGCGAATCTGGTTGAAATCGGTAACCTTTATCAAACCATCGTGTTCCCGATCTTCCCAATTCATCATCTATAATCAGAGATAATCATTGTTAATCCTGTTGATGTTCCTAAATTCAAAATTTAATCGCACGATTTGCCTTGAAGCCTTTGATTGTCCTTTCAATGTAAGAACCCTCAAATGAAGGATCATGCTCAAAAAAAACCGCCCATCCTTCATCGGCACACCGTGAAAGATATCTTTTCTTTTCTTCAAGCGTGATAAGTGGATAATTATCGTAACTCATTATGTATGGTAACTGAACATGAGAAGAGGTTGGAATCATATCACCCGGATGAAAAATAGTTTGTTCACCATCACTAATAATTACTAATTGTTGTGCAATGGTATGTCCATCAGAAAGTCTAATAAACAGTCCAGGATAAAGCTCTATTTCTCCCTCAAGTAAATTAAGCTGCCTGTGTTCCCAAATTGGCAAAAAATTTTCCACAATGAAACTTGCTTGATCTCTCTCAGTGGGTTTTAGCGCCCACTCATATTGTCTCTTCTGGACATGATAAACGGCATTTGGAAAGGCCGGAACAATTTTTCCATCTTTATCAACAAAGGTGGCACCTCCAGCATGATCAAAATGAAGATGGGTGATTATAACATCGGTTATGTCTGATTTTTTTAATCCAAAAGTTTCTAAAGAATTTTCCAGATTGTTTTGCGTTTGGTCTATGGCATATATATCGTGAAACTTGTTGTCCCATTTTGTACCGATCCCAGTGTCAACAAGGATGACCTTCTTTTCATCCCTCACCAGCATCACGCGCAGAGCCAATTCAATCCTGTTCCGTTCGTCTGATGGATTTGTCTTAGTCCAGAGCATCTTTGGAATCACCCCAAACATTGCTCCTCCGTCGAGTCTGAATCTGCCCGCCTCAAGTGCCTTTATGTCATAATTTCCAACTTTCATCAGCTGCTCGACTTCTCCTATCGTAAACTTGCGGATATATAAAGAAGGTCGGAACCTGACTGGCCCGACCTTTTATATGCTCGACCTACAAAACTGAATTTTACTTTCTATATTTCGAATTAGCCGCAGAAAGTTCAGAGCCTGCAAGCTCTGGATTTAGTTTAATTGCCTTTTCGAAAAGTTGTTCTTCAGTTTCGACGTGATTTGGATCAGGTACACAACAATCCACTGGACACACCGCTGCACATTGTTCTTGATCGTGATGCCCAACACATTCAGTGCACTTCTCCGGGACAATGTAATAAAAATCATTTGAGAGAGCTGGATGCTTCTCTCCGAAGAGCTCCCACTCGACGCCGCCTGCATAAATCGCTGTGTTTGGGCATTCAGGCTCGCATGCGCCACAGTTAATACACTCTTCAGTTATCATGGTTGCCATCAGATAATCTCCTTTTTGAATTGTAAATTCAAGCTGGTTTTCTTCCTTGCTTCTATCATCCTTGTTAAAACCAACCTAATATATTCGATATTGTCAAAAGTTTCAACGTAGCTTCGGCAATTTACGGTTAATAAAATGAGCAGAATTCCAACATACTTTAATTTTAAGAGGATCATTAGCAGATTCCTCCGAATATCATGTACTTCCTTAATATCCAGATTGACCCCGCTTCTGGTGGTTTCACGTTTTCAGCGCAGTTGAATAATCGGGAGCACAAAGGTATATTTAACTAAAAGGTGACTCAGAAATGGCAAGAGAAATAAAAGGAAGAAGAAAAGTCGAACGGAGGCGGACAAAGATGCCGGTTGAAATGCCCCTGAAGCCCGCCAATTACAAGATCATTGCCGCAGGTGCAATTGTAATTGTTGCAACGTATGTCTTGCTGGCTTTGAACAATTCAGTATATGGATTCATCCCGCTTGTACTCGTCCCAATTCTACTCTTTATAGGTTACCTTATAATAGTTCCTTTTGGAATTTTATACAGACCCAGAAAGAGTAGAGTCAGTCAGGATCAGCCTAAGTGAATCAGCCGCAAGGAGTGTTTACTTTAACTTCATGATCGACTAAGCTCCGCTTACACTCAAATGCGATTAACTCCTAACTAAACAAACCTTTCTTCAAAGCATTGTAATTAGCTTCAACTGTCCTTTCGATATCTCTCTCTGTGTGCGCGGCCGAAATAAAAGCTGCTTCAAACTGAGAGGGTGGGAGGTAAATTCCCTGATTTAGCATTTCGAGAAAATAGCGAGCAAACTTCTTTGTATCGCTCGTCATTGCAGAATCGTAATCTCGAACAGGAGCCTCAGTGAAAAACAATGTAAACATACTCCCCACGCGATTAAATTGCCAATTCAATCCAAGTTTCTTCAGGTTGTTTTTGATCCCATCCTCAAGGTATCTCCCCATTTTTTCAAGTTTCTTATACAACATTTTGTTTGAAGACAGAATTTGTAATTGTGCCAGTCCCCCTGCCATAGCAAGCGGATTACCTGAGAGGGTACCTGCCTGATAAACAGGGCCTTCAGGTGAAACCAGACGCATTATTTCCGCCCGCCCACCATATGCACCAACTGGGAGTCCTCCGCCAATTATTTTGCCAAAAGTAGTCAAATCGGGGACTATTCCAAACAATTCTTGGGCTCCGCCAGGTGCCAATCTAAATCCTGTCATAACCTCATCAAAAATTAAGAGTGTCCCCCTGGACTTGGTTATTTCCCTTAAATTATGAAGGAAACTTCCTACAGGGGGTATAACCCCAACATTTCCAATGACTGGTTCTAAAATTACCGCAGCAATATCATCCCCTTTTTCATCAAACAGCTTTTTGACAGAATTGAAGTCATTAAAAGATGCAAGAAGGGTTTTTTCAGCAAGACCCCTCGGCACTCCTGGGGAATCGGGCGTCCCAAATGTAGCTGCACCAGAACCAGCTTTAATTAAAAAACTGTCAAAATGTCCATGATAGCAGCCCGAAAATTTTACAATTGTCTCTCTTCCCGTAAATGCCCTTGCTAACCTTACCGCACTCATAGTAGCTTCAGTCCCACTATTAACCATCCTGACCATCTCTACAGAAGGGAGCATCTGGCAAATAAGCTTTGCCATCTTAATTTCCCTTTCTGTCGGAGCCCCAAAACTCGTTCCCTCTGCTAACGCACCTCTTATCGCAGTAATGACGGACGGATGTGCGTGACCTAATATTGCCGGCCCCCATGAACCAACGTAGTCAATGTATCTGTTTCCATCTACATCATATACAAACTGCCCCTTTGCTTTCCTGATGAAAAGCGGATCGCGGCCAACCGACTTAAATGCCCTGACTGGAGAGTTCACACCACCAGGGAGAAACTTCCTGGCTTCTGCAAAGAGTTTGCTACTTTTCTTCGTAATGATAGTAACCTGATTTGATTTCTCTATTTTCATCTGTGCCTCAAATTAGTTTGTGACTCTTATACCATTCGTATGCCTTTTCAATTGCCTCTCTTATTGGATGAAAGGTGTAGCCCAATTCTAATTCTGCTTTCTTGGAAGAATAATAATGAGGTATTCTTGAACTGACGACATGACCTGGTGTCAGTACCGCGTGTATTCCAGTCAATTTCGAGATTCCTTCCATGATTTTTGAAATGCTGTATGCAACAGAGGTTGGAATTCTGATCTTCACGATAGAACCAGAGCCATCCAAGACTTCCTTAATAATTAAAAACAATTCAAGAAACGTCAAATTTTCCCCACCAAGTATATATCTTTCTCCTTTTAGCCCTTTGCGTAGCGCCAGCATTTCACCTTCAACAACATCATCAACTCCAACGACGCACATCCCCCCCTCAAGATAAGGAACAAATTTCTTCCCCTTCAAAAACCTTAATAAAACGCCTGAATGAAAGTATATATCTCGTTGACCAAAAACAGATGCCGGATTTACTATTACTGCGTCAAGTCCCTTATCGACCATATTAATAATTTCTTGTTCCGCAAAGTGCTTTGTGTCACGATAAGCAACACCTAAACTAAACGAGTTATAATTCACTGATTCATCGATTAGCATCCCATCATGGCGTAGACCCAAAGCCGCAACTGTACTTGTATGAATCAATCTCTTTACCCCAGCTCGGAAAGCAGCCTCTGCAACATTCCGTGTCCCTGATACATTTACTTTGTATAGATCATCGCGCACACGGTTGTCGAAGCTTACTAGCCCAGCAGTGTGAAAGACATAATCGACGCCTCTCATAGCTCTGGCCAAATCACTAATGCTTAAAATATCCCCATAAAAGTATTTTCCACCAAAATCTTCAAGGGTTAACAAATTAGATGTTTTTCTAACAAAAGCAGTTACATCATACCCACTCATCATAAGCTTGAGGCAAAGGTTCGAACCAATGAAACCATTAGCTCCAGTTACCAATACCCTTTCCATGCAACCTCTTCATGTAATGTTGTATTCTTGTGCAATAGGAGAGATGGATCAAGATTTCAAAAGTTTTGCAGCATCCACTGCAAAATACGTGAGTATTAAATCAGCGCCCGCGCGTTTTATTGAAGTGAGTGTCTCCAACATTATTCTTTGTTCATCAAGCCATCCGTTGCGAGCAGCAGCCTTTATCATCGAATACTCACCACTTACCTGATAAGCAGCTGTGGGCATGAGAAACTCATGTTTGACCCTGTAAACAACATCGAGGTATGGCAATGCGGGCTTCACCATGACAATATCAGCACCCTCCTCTATGTCAAGGAGAACTTCCCGCAAAGCCTCATCTGAGTTTGCGGGATCCATTTGGTGACTTTTTCGGTCACCAAACTGTGGGGTCGACTCAGCCGCCTCCCGAAACGGTCCGTAAAAACCAGACGCATACTTTGCTGCATAGCTCATTATCGGAGTATTGACAAACCCGTTTTCATCGAGGATCTGCCTTATGGCTGCGACACGACCATCCATCATATCACTTGGTGCAACCATGTCCGCACCTGCTGCTGCGTGAGTTAATGACTCCCTGGCAAGAAGCTCTAAAGTCTCGTCATTTACAATTTCAAATATACCACTCCTAACTTCTTTCACGATGCCGCAGTGGCCGTGCGATGTGTATTCACAAAGACAAACATCGGTGATAACAAACAATTCCGGCAACTCGCTCTTCAATTCCCTAACAGCTCTTTGAACAATGCCGTTTTCATCATACGCTTCTGACCCAAATTCATCTTTATGGGAAGGAACTCCAAAGAGAATAATTGACTTCACTCCCGATTTTAAGACATTTTCACATTCTCGAATGAGCTCGTCAACTGAAAGTTGGTATACACCGGGCATAGAAGAAATTTCTTTCCGGAATTTTTCGCCCGGCACCACAAACATCGGATATATAAAGTCCGATGGCATCAAAACTGTCTCCCGAACCATCTCCCGAACCGTCTCCGTCATCCTGAGTCTCCTCATCCTTGCTTCTGGAAAAACAGCCAGGGCTTTAACTTTGCCGCTTTTAATCATTATCTCATCTCCTGTCCTTTTTAATCTTTTAGCCTGCCAAAATTCTTTCGGCAATCTTCTTGCCGTTTGCCAGACAGTCCGCTACAGAGATGCCATTTCTGTAGTTGTTGCAAATGTAAAATCCCTTATTTTCATACTCGATACGATCAATTACCTTCATTATTTCAAGATGACCAATGTTGTACTGAGGTATTGCCCGCTCCCATCTTGTAACATGACTAAAAATTGGCTCACTGGATATTCCCATTAGCTCAGCGTTTTCTCTATGAGCAATTCTTGTAATCTCATCGTCGGGGAGCATTGCAATTTCAGGCTGCCTGGAACCACCAAGGAAGGTTGTCAGCTCCAAACTATTTTCAGGCGCACGACCCGGAAAGATGCTGGAACTATAAATGCTCCCAAGTATTTTTCTGTTTTCTACTTCTGGAACTAAAAATCCGAACCCATTCATATCAGCTTTGACAGCTGAGGAACTGTAACCTAGCACAGCAACTGCAACTGGGGGGTATTTTATCCTGATCAATTCTTCAGCCAAAATTGAATTCCACGTCCTCACCATTTCAGCTGCCGAATATGCGGGTACGGATAGGACTACAGCATTATAAGAAACAGTGCTATGATTAACTGCACTGACAACAAAGCTTCCACCTTCTGATGACACCCGTTCTACTTCAGCACCATAGACGATATTCCCACTCAGTCGATTTGCCAAAGTGACAGGCAGTATTCCCATGCCGCTCCTAAACGAAAAGAGTTTTGCAGATATCCTGGCTTTTTCGCTGCGCTTTCTTCTTTCTCGTACACCTCTTATGGCACCCTTGATAAGTCCACCATATTTCTCCTCGAGTGCGTAAAGCTTTGGGAAAGCAGCGCGTACACTGAGCTCGGAGGGGTTCCCAGCATACACACCAGCAACGAATGGATTAATTCCGTAATCCAAAATTTCTTTGCCCAGGCGCCGCTCAACAAACTCAGCTATCGACTCCTCATGATCTCCCCTCCCAATAAACGGCTCAAGAAAAATCCTCATCTTCCCCCTCAGCGACCAAAGCGGTGTTGTAATAAAATCTACTGGACCACCTGGCAGTGCATTTAACCGACCCCCTCGAACAATAAACCTATGCTTCGCATTATCATTAGCATAAACAAGTTCCCCCTTAATTCCCAGTTCAGTGACGACCTCGTCAATTACAGTGTTTGTTTCTGAAGTACTGTTGGGCCCACTTTCAACAAGAAAACCATTGATAAATTTCGAACGAATTGTACCACCTGGATAACTATTCTTTTCATACACAGTTACCTCCACGCCACCCTTCTTCAAAAAGAATGCCGTGGAGAGACCCGATATACCAGCTCCTATTATAGCAACCTTCATTTCTTCAGCTTTCCTTATTGCATAGTTAAATTTAATACCTTCTCGAAATTTTTTCTGTGGCGAAGGCAATCAAAATTCTTTGATCTTCTCGAAAACAAGCTGAGCTAATGCATCTATGAATTTTGGTGAATCATTCAAAGCAGGCATCATCTCAAATTGATCGATACCGTACATCTTTGCTTTTTGACGAAAAAGAAAATTTATCTCATATAGTGTTTCAGAATGCTCATTTACAAAACTTATTGGAACAACCATTAAATATTTCACCCCCGATGAAGCAAGTCTTTCAATCTCATTCAATGTCTTTGGGCCAAGCCATTTGACAGGACCGACACGGCTTTGATAAGAAAGAGAGTATTCGTTATCGAACTTTTCACTGACAAGCTTAACAGTTTCCTCAATTTGTGATTTGTAGGGATCCCCTTTTTTGACAACGCTTTCTGGAACACCGTGTGCGCTGAAGAGAATATGAACATTCTCACGAACATCTATTGGGAATCGTTGCAGCGTCTCAGAAATCCGTGTTGCAACTGCATCGATGTAAGGAGGAAAGTTGTGATAGCTCTCAATCTGCAACACTTTCATCCTGTCGAATGAATCGCGCGTCACTCTGTTCCACTCCTGAATACTCGACAATGTTGTGGTACGAGAGTAATGTGGATACAGCGGAAGAAGAACAACCCTTTCAATGTCATCTTTTGCTAGTGCCCTATAAGCATCTTCAATTGTCGGCTTGAAGTATCTCATTCCAATATAGGTCCTTACATCAACTACTGGTTTGAGCTTGTTCTCCAGAGCACGTGCCTGTTTTAAAGTCAGCTCATACTGTGGGGACTTTCCCCCCATTACCTCGTAGTAAAAACGTGTCTTTCGCGCCCTGCGCCTTGCCACGATCCTGGCAAGAATGCGCCTTATTGAAACGTGAACTGGTAAATTTATTATATACGGATCCATAAAAAGGTTGTATAAGAATTCCTCTATATCATCCAGAGAATGTGGACCACCCAGATTGAAAAGCACAATACCAATTTTATTCATCTTTCTCTTTCTATACTATGTTAAACATAATATTATTATTAAAAATCGACTGCGAATACATCAAGCGCAGATGTCAATGATGAAAATCCCTCACAAATTCTATTAGAGCTTTAACGTTTTCAACAGGGGTACCAGGCATTACTCCATGACCAAGATTAAAAATATGCCTGCCTCGAGGAGCTGCACTGAGAATGCGATTAGCATGCTGCAAAATAGCATCCTTCGAGGCAAACAAAACCGCAGGATCAAGATTACCCTGTACAACCTGAGGAATTTCAAATCCGGCCACATCTATAGGAACTGTCCAATCCACAGACACTGCATCGGCACCACAATGTGATATTTCCCTTAGCAATCGATTCATCCCTTTCGGAAAAACAATAACAGGTGCATAAGCTTTTAAATTGTCCACGATTTCTTTAATGTAGACGAAAGAGAACTCTTCATATTGTTCTTCTGACAAAACTCCAGCCCATGTATCGAAAATTTGAATGATGTCCACGCCTGCGCTACACTGCATCTTTAAATAACCAATTACAGAATCTGTGATCATCCTTAGAAGTCGATGCGCAAGACCAGGCTCTTCGTAGAGAAGCGCTCTTGCCCTGGCAAAATCCCCACCCCTTCCTTCAACCATATATGCCATAAGTGTCCAGGGTGCGCCAGAAAATCCAATTAAAGGAACGCGCCCATTTAATCGTTTCACGGTTAACTTTATTGCTTGACCCACATAACTCAGGTCATCATCTGCTTGAGCAACATGAACTCGCCCAATGTCCGATGATGTTCTCAAGGGGTCTAAAAGTCTCGGCCCACCCCTCCCTTCTTCAACTAGTAATTTCATTCCCATCGCTTCTGGAACAACCAGGATGTCAGAAAAAATTATCGCAGCATCAACTCCAATTATATCAACAGGCTGGATTGTGACCTCCGATGCTAATTCGGGAGTCTTACACATTGTTAGGAAATCATATTTAGCCCTAATTGCTCTATATTCAGGCAAATATCGACCGGCCTGCCGCATGAGCCAAACAGGTGTCCGTTCTGATTCCGATCCTCTTAAAACACGCAAGATTAAATCGTTCTCAAATTTTTTCATGGTCGCTCTAAACTTTCTTACTTGCTTCAATAACGCTTTCGACAAGATCATCAATTGTCGAATTGCGAGGTTGAATAGTTACCGAAAGCCCAATTTCCTTAGCCAACTTTGCAGTTGCTTCGCCAATTACAGCTACATTCTTGCCTTTCAAAACCTCTCCTCCAAACAAAAGGACGAAATTACTGACTTGTGATGGGCTGAAAAATATTGCAGTGTCAAATTCTCCATTAATCACCTTTTTTCTCATCGCATCATCAATCATGTCGTTTGGAACTGTCTCGTATAAAACAACTTCGTCAACTTGCGCCCCAAATGATCGAAGCGCAATAGCCAGTTCATGCCTGGACATGCTTCCTTCAGGAATCAATACTCGCTTCCCTTTCCAATCAAATTTCTCAATTGATTTAATTAATGAATCCGAATCATATCTGTCGGGCATGAAGTCCACTGCAAAACCAAATTCGTTAAGTGCAGCTGAAGTTCTTCTTCCTATTGAAATCACCATTTGACCTAATCGCTTCTTCCCGCTTATGTTTGCAATAAAGTACTTGACCGCATTAACCGAAGTAAAAATCAAAACATTATAGTTTTGATAATTTAAAATACAATTTCGCTCAAACTCCGTGGGTACCCTGGGCAAAATCTTAATTGTAGGAACAACTATCACATTTGCCCCCAACAACCTTAGCCGTGACGCTATTTCACCTGACTGCTCTTCGGTCCTCGTAACAAGAAATGTCCTTCCTGAAAGAAATAATGACTCGCCCTTGGAACTCATCGTAATACTCCACTTTTTGTTTTCAAAATTCCGCGAAGTTAGTTCCTATTGAAATGCCCAATTCAATTAAATTCATCATTAAGCTGCAATTAGTTAGCAGAGGCACGAATTTGCTCTAAGATCTTATCTGCGCCGTTCCTTAGCAGCGTTTGAGCCAGAACGTTACCACTTTCTTCAGGTTTTTCTCTATCAAGCTTGACTGATTCCCTTATGACAATTTCACCATCCAATGAGGCAACTAATCCAGTAATGGTGAGATCATCAAAAGAAGAATAAACTCCAATTGGAACTTGACATCCTCCTTCAAGATGTCTGAGAAAAGCACGCTCCGCCAGAGCAGCTATTTCGGATTCTCGAGAATTGTAGCCAGCCAAAAATTCGCGAATCTCATAATTCTCGTGCCTTGCTTCCACCGCAATTATCCCCTGTCCTACTGCTGGAAGAATTACATCCGTGTTAAACACCTCACTTACTTTGTCGAGCATACCCAAACGCTTGACACCTGCATAGGCCAGGACAATTCCTGCATACCCATTTTCCTGAAGCTTCCTCAAACGTGTTTGAAGATTTCCTCTTACATCGACAAGAGTTAAGTCACTCCTCAAATGCAGTAATTGAGAACGTCTTCGCAGACTGCTTGTTGCAATCGAGGCACCTTTCTCAACTTCGAGAAGCCTGCGCTTATCAGGAGAAATAAAGACATCTCGCACGTCCTCCCGCTCCCCAAAAGCTACAAGAGCCAGCCCTGGTGGTAATTCAGTTGGTACGTCTTTAAGGCTGTGAACAGCACAATCTATTTCGTTGTCCAGTAAGGCCTTTTCTATTTCTTTTGTGAATAGTCCTCTGTCACCAATTTTTGACAACGGCGAATCAAGTATCTTATCACCCGTAGTCTTTATCTTGACAATCTCCAACTCCAGATCCTGAAACCTCCTCTTCAGAAAACTGGCAACGACATTTGCCTGATAGAGAGCGAGCTGGCTCCCACGAGTTCCAATCCTAACCTTTTTCATCTTCCTCCAAACCAAAGAGAATTTTTATCATCTTTACACGATCTACGACTGGAATGCCGTTTCCTGAATTTTTTAAATTGGTCAGCGGTTCATGAAGGATTTTGTTAACCAGTGCACGGGTCACCTCATCAACTGTTGCAATCTCAGAGTCCTTCAACCGTCCCTTGTACTTCCTTAGTTCTTCAGCCCTGATTTGCTCGATCTTGTCACGGAGCATTTTGATCGTAGGTCCAACATCTAATGAACCGTACCATTTTATAAAATCATTTAACTCCTCGTCAATAACCCTACCAACAAGCGGAATCTCTGACCTTCTCATGGAAAGGTTTTTCTCCACAATTAGGTTCAGGGAGTCGATATCATTAAGAAAAACATTTCCTATCTTTTTAACAGCTGGATCAACATTTCTAGGAACCCCTATGTCAATAATCAGCAAAGGATTGTTTTCTCTCCCTTTCATGGCCAATGCAACCATGTCGCGGGTCAGAATATATTCCTGGGAGGCCACGCTCGAAATCACAATATCAACTTTCGATAGCTTCGCAGGCGCACTATCGAGGGGGATAGCAAAGCCAATTCCAATTTGCTCCGTCAAGTTCTCGGCTCGTTCCAGAGTGCGGTTAGCTATATACAATGTCGATATTTCTTTGGGAACTAAATCTTTAGCCGCGAGCTCGGCAGTTTCTCCAGCGCCAATCAGCAAAGCCGACTTCCCTTTAAGATTGCCAAATATTTTCTCAGCAAGCTCCACAGCTGCATAGCTTACTGAAATTGCACCCTCACTGATGCGAGTCTCGGATTTCGCTCGCTTGCCAGCCTTTAATGCCGATTGACACGCATGGTGCAAAATAGTCCCGACCATCCCGAGTTCAACACCTGTGTTGTATGCCTCCTTTACCTGGCCAAGTATCTGAATATCCCCAACCATTAGAGAATCAATCCCACTGGCAACGGCAAACAGATGTCTGATTGCCTCGAAACCTTCGTAAGTTTCGTAACTCAGGTCTACATCATGTCGATTAAGATTTTTGCCTGAAAGAAGAAGAGCAAACAGCTGGTCATTTGTAAGGCCATGACTAGCAGGAATGGCATAAAGCTCCGTTCGGTTGCACGTGGAAAGAAGCAAAGCTTCACGTGTTACCTGTTTGATTTTTTCTGAGGCGCGAGAAATTTCCTCGACAGAATAGAAAATCTTTTCTCGCTCACCAACGCTTGCGGTCCGATGGTTTATCGAAACCGCTGTCAATTTTAGCATCTCTGAGGTCTATTTAAAGTTATGAAAACTCGGTAAAAACACATTGACAACAATCATCGACGCAATAGTCAGTGCAAACCCAACCATGGAAACAATAACAACAGTCTTACCTGTTAAGCGCATTAACCTCTTCGATAATAAGGTAAAAAGATAAATCAGCCAGACAATATCTGTTATAATGAGCTTGGGATCAAAGTACGAGAAATCTTCAAATGCCCGAGGTAGCCAGACATAACCAACAAAAATCACGAGGGACAAAAAGACAAAGCCGAAGATTATTGATTTGTAACTCAGCTTTTCTAAACTTTGCAGGTTCGGGAGTTTCCTGTAGACCAATCCAAAACGACTCGATTTAATTTCATGATACATCATCAGATATAGGGCTCCATACACTGCTGAAATTGCTAACGCACTGTAGCCTAACATAGCACTAATAACATGCAAACTGAGCAGCCAGGATCTCAGCACTGGTTTGACGTCAACCACATCACTCACCAATGCAGATGAAACTGTCTGAAATAGGAAAGCAATAGACAAAATGAACATCCCTGTGTTTTTGATCCTGGAGACATATTCTATATATAGATATGCTGCAGAAACCGCTAGAGCTACAACGCTCATTAAATCAAACACGTTCGTCACAGGTGGATGCCCTGTCATTATTGAACGGGAAAGCAAATATACTACATGAATCGTCAGTGTCGCTGCAAGAAACCGTGTCTGGTTTCGGATGCCAAACGGTTCATCGAGAAAAAATGCCAGCCCGTACATGAATAGTGTAAATAAATACATTACGGGGAGTGCTATTTTGAGCAAATTTACAAAATATTCCATAATTGCTTACTGAAATTAGCCAACCTGAGGCCAAACTTCAAACCCAAAAAGACTAAGTGTTGATGTGATGAAATCCACATATCATGAGTTATTGCTTGATTCAAATTTTTAGAGAAGATATATTCTTACAGGATGAGGTATGTAATAGCAATATTGACATTTTTGGCACTGGCTTTTAGCCCAACAGGTTTTCAGGTTTCAATTATTAATTTTAATGGAAGCCAGAGCAACGATGGAATTCTCCTAAGATGGTCTACAACAACAGAAGCTGGTGTAGCACGCTTTGTAGTCGAGAAGAAATCCCAAGTTGATGGCGAATTCACTGAAGTTGGTACCGTAGCTCCTAAAGGTGCCGGCAGCGATTACCAATTCTTTGACAGATATGTCTACAAAACAACATCAAGCACTTTATTCCAGTACAGGATCAGAGTTGACGCTATTGACGGCAGCCAACCAATTTACTCACAACAGTTGTCAGTATCGTACACCTATTCAGCCAGCTTATCAGGTGTTGCCAAACGAACCTGGGGAAGCATCAAGGCAATGTTTAGATAGGCCGAAACTCACGGTAAGTAATTTACTCCTTTCCATAATCACCTTTTTTTGTTTCACAATAATTTGCGTTTTCCCTTTGAAAGCAAGGCCGTTATCGTTTATCTCTGAACCAACTATAAGAGTTTGTCTGAGTGACAATAACAAAGATTTTGTTATCAAGGTAAACGGCACGTACAAAGTTATATATGATAGCATTATCATCACAAGAATCTCAAACACGAGTTTTAAATGTTCACCCGGGAAAAATCTTAGGCCAATCCTGTATCTCCCATATCAAAAGATTGAATTTACATCGCCAATTAAATTTGTACCTGTGACCGATTCGCTGTCCAACGCACCACCAGATGTTCAGGAAAACTTTAACTTCGACGGACAAACATACCCTGGAGAATTTGAACTAATTCCGACCAGAGAAAATATTGTCTTGATAATAAATATGGTCGGCCTGGAGACTTATTTAAGAGGAGTAGTCCCAAATGAACTCGTCAACAATCCAACTGACGATGAACTACAGGCATGCATGGCACAAGCAGTTGCAGCAAGGAACTATGCCATTTATAAAATTGCTGAAGCGGACAGTCAACAGTTTGACGTATACTCTGACACACGAGATCAGGTTTACTCTGGAATCGAAGGTTACAGGCCACTTGCCGATAGTGCGGTCAAGATGACAGCGGGAATTATTGTTGAATACAACGGTGCTCCCGCCAGATGCTTTTTCCACTCCACTTGTGGTGGGCAAACTGAGAGAGTGCAAAATGTCTGGCAAGGGCAACCAGCCCTCCCTTATTTACAAGGCATATCAGATATTGATTCCACTACAGGAGCACCCTTCTGCGTTGACTCGCCACGCTTTTATTGGACGCAGAGTTTTTCGTCCGACATTTTGGATAATCTCATAACCAAATATCTAGCTATTGCTAATCCTGGCTATACAACAAGAACCTTGGTCGGCAGGATTACAAACATCAGCATAATCGACAGGTTCTCATCTTTTAGAGTAGATTCGCTACAAATTACCACCCTGGACGGAAAGAAATATTTTGTCAGGAGCGATAGAATTCGTTATCTCTTTCGTCAACCTGATGGAGGTATTCTAAGGAGCACACTGTTTAGAATTGAAATAAAGAGAAATAAATATGGCGATATTCAGGAATTGACATTGAGGGGACAGGGAAATGGACATGGAGTTGGAATGTGTCAATGGGGTGCAATTGGAATGTCTAGAAAGGGTTATGATTACAAACAAATATTATCCCACTATTATCCAGGTACAACAATTAAAAAGATATATTAAATGAAGCTCACACACATTTACCTTGCGTCCAAATCACCACGACGACAGCAGCTCCTTCGTGCTATCGGGATTCAATACACCATTATAGAAGTAGATGTCGAAGAGAATAACCACGCCATCGATAACCCGACCGAGTATGTGCTTGACATCTCATATAAAAAGGCAGATGCTGCGGCCAGGAAAATTAAATCCGGAATAGTTGCTGGTGCGGATACAATTGTCTATCTTGAGGGGAAGATATTTACAAAACCATCTAGCGAAAAAAATGCCATCGAAATGCTTAGAGCATTAAGCGGGAAGACTCACCAGGTATATACTGGGTTCACGTTGCTTAAAGTACCATCTATGAATCGCCTTCAACATTGCGAAGTTACAGATGTGACCTTCCGATTGCTAAGCGACGACGAAATAATTGAATATGTGAAAACTGGCGCTCCCATGGATAAGGCAGGGGGGTATGGCATTCAAAATGACTTGAGTGCTGTATTTGTGGACAAAATAAATGGGGATTTTTTTAATGTAGTTGGGCTCCCTTTAACAAGATTTTATCTCGCCCTAAAACAGTTTCAAAATGCTTGATCAACTCAAGTCAAAACTCTTCATCTCCATTGCCATAGCCTTGGCAATTGGATTAATCTTCTCAGTCTGGGCAAGTTTTGATCACATTAAAGAAGCAATTGAACAATTTTCTTATAAATTACTCCCTGTAATCCTTACGCTCTCCCTGCTGAATTATTCAATCAGATTTGTGAGATGGCACATTTATCTCCGTGCACTAAATATAAAAGTTTCAACGGGAGAAAGTCTCGGTATATTTGTTTCCGGATTGGCAATGGCAGTAACACCAGGGAAAATGGGGGAAGTTCTGAAATCATATTTTCTGAAATCATTAAATGGAACATCGATTAGCAAATCCGCACCAGTTATCATTGCTGAAAGACTGACAGACTTGATTGCACTGACTACAATATCGATTATTGGTGCATATGTGATAGGATACGCAAAAGATATTATCTTGATTTTCGCTGTTGTTTTTGTATCTGGCACGGTTCTTATATCTATCCGCCCAGCTTCACTCTTCTTAATTAGACTCATGAACAATATTTCCTTCCTTTCAAAATGGATTAAAAACATTCAGATAGCCTATGAGAGTTCATATACGGTCTTAACAGGACGGACTTTGTTCTTCTCTCTATTTCTAAGCATAGCCGCATGGTTCTCTGAGTCCCTTGGCTTCTACTTTGTTCTCCAGGGCCTGGACGTCCATTTAAGGATACTTTCGGCGAGCTTCATATACAGCTTTTCTACGGTCATAGGTGCCGTTTCATTCTTACCAGGAGGTCTGGCGGCAACAGAAACTTCGCTAACTGGACTTTTGGTACTGGCAAAGATTCCTAAAGGCACCTCAGTTGCCGCTACCCTCATTATCCGCGGCGCGACTCTCTGGTTTGCTGTAATAATTGGCACTATTGTATTATCTTATATGCAAAGAAGGTATGCAACCAAACTCAAAAATCGATTCACAGTTGAGCAGCAAAGTTCAAACATTTGAGGTAGCCAATGGGAAGGAAAATTAGAGTTCTTGTTGCAAAAGCCGGTCTTGACGGGCATGATCGCGGTGCAAAAGTTGTGGCGGCTGCCCTCAGGGATGCGGGAATGGAGGTCATCTACACGGGCCTCAGGCAAACTCCGGAAATGATTGTTGAAGCAGCAATACAGGAGGATGTTGACGCTATTGGCATCAGTCTGCTGAGCGGGGCACATATGACAATATTCCCAAAGGTACTTAAACTAATGAAGGAAAAAGGGATTGGCGACGTGCTCTTATTTGGAGGGGGAATCATTCCTGAGAAGGACATAAAAACTTTAAAGGAAATGGGAGTTGGAGAACTTTTCACTCCCGGGACGCTGACAACAGACATAGTAGAGTACGTTAGAAATTGGGCAAAAGAACATAAAGGGATAGAGGCTGAAGAACAATGAAAAACGACTCTTTACAAAAATTAGCAGAAAAATTGAATTCACTATCTGTCGATAGCTTCTGGGATGTTGGAAAATTTCTCGTTGAAAAAGTCCTTCCTTATGCAAAAGAACAAAAGCTCTCAGAGGAAGAACTTTATAAGCACCTTTCAGCTTACCCAGGGTTTAAATTTCCTTCAAGTCTACTGAAACAGTGCCATCTTTACTTTAGCTATTACCCAGATGTAAAAAAGCGTAAGCTCCCCGAGAATTTTTATTTTGAGCTTGCATCAAAGGTTCCCGATTCATACAGAAGAGCTGAATATGAGAAGCTGGCTTTACAAAACAAGTGGACTATTTCCGAATTGAAGAAGAGGATCCGACAAGATTCACTTATTGAAAAGGAAAATGAAAGGACGAAATTTGGGTTTGACTTAAAAAACACCGATATCTGGGCATTCGAAGTCCCGGATCCTCGTTTCGGTAAGGCTGGTTATAGAGGAAGACTCGCGGGACAAATTGTTGCAAATGCTATTTACCATTTCACTGAACCGGGATCATATATTGTCGATCCTTTTGCTGGAAGTGGAACCCTTGGCGATGTGATTGAAAAAATTCCAATTTTTGGCGATAGACGATATAAGATGTATGACAACGAACCTTCTGACGGAAGAATCGTACAAAACAACATTTTCCTTTCTGGCATCCCTGAAGAATCTTCCAGCGTTGATTATGTATTCCTCGATTTCCCGGAAGAGTTTTATTCAAGTATAGAAAATGTCGACGTAGCATTATCAAATTTTCGAGCAAAAGTAAAAACAACTCTCAGGGAAACCAAACGCATCCTGAAAGTGGGCGGAAGAGCTTCTGTCGTCGTAAACACAGACATTGGCGATGAAGGCGTGGTTGACTACCCATTTGAAGTAAAGAAGATGTTCATTGATGTAAATTTCAAAAATGTTGCAAATGTATACCTCCCTGAGCGATCAAACAAGAAGTTTAATTATTTTGAACGCAAACCGTTGATCTCAGAAATGCGACAATTGCTCACATTTGAGAAACTGCCAGAGACAAGGATAGATTAAGTTGCCACGGGACGGCTTCGAGCTCTTCATGGAACGATCATTTCTCTAATGCCTTCCCGACTTCATACAATTTCAGTTGGAGGGGTGCATAGATTAGCGAATTTGCGGGAATTTTTCAAAGAGTGCCTTGTAGTGCCTAATTATGTGGTTTGACTTTTTAAGATCAACCAAGAAGACGCCCAACTCTGCGAAGACTGCCGTGCAGTTAGTTGAAAATGTCCGCACGGGGAGCAAGGTTCGCCAGAAGATTATTCGTCACTTTGGGACAGCCATGAGTGAGGAAGAAGTGGAAGCTTTAAAAAAGCTTGCTGTACATTACATGGCAGAGTTGGAGAACGCTTCAAAGCCCACTTTGTTCGACACGGATACACTAGCGGAACTGACCCTTACACGACGGCCACGGGATGAAGAAGACAACCGCATTAGCAAACATGACTTAAGGATGCGCTCGATTTTTCATTGGACTCCACGCAGGATAAAGGCACACATTGCCCTGTGTTTTATGGCCCTGGTGTATGTGCGGACGGCCGAATACAGAGTGAATTTACAATACAAAAAGTTATCGCCTCAAGCTATCAGGAAAGCATTGCTTGGTCTTGAGATATCGATCTTAAAGGATCACAAAACTGGCAAGGTTTATGCCCTGCCTTCAAAAGCCACACAGGACGCGAAGAAAATTTATCAAATCATGGGACTCCGATGGACTGACGTCCCGTACCCCATAACTGTAGTGCCTACGCAAAAACTTAACCCCTTAAAAATCAGTGTCTTATGCAAAATTGTGTATGAAGTCAGGCGGTGGTCAGGGTTGATGATGGGTTTTACGTAGCGTTTGCCGCATTTCATTGTTTGACTCTTTAACAGGTGCTGGAATTATATGAATTCAGCACTTGATATCTTCTTAGCTCATTCTGCACCTGGCAGGAGCTTTGCTGCGGATGATATTGCTTCTTGAAGTTGGTTTCGTACGACTGATATTGCAAGGTTTGCTCTTGATGCAAGTAGCTTCAAAAAGGCGTAGTCTGCATCGTCCGTTCCAATAGCAATTATGTCAATTCCTTTGACCTTAGCGCTTTCGGCAACTTCCAAGGCGGCATCTCTGTTATCGGGCATTCCGTCGGTGACGACAATGATAGCTCGAGGCGAAAGTATCCCTGAAAGTTTTTCGGTGGCTATTGCAAGTGCATCAGACATGTTTGTAGAACCGCCTGCCTCAACACCATAAATGAGTCTTGAGAGTTTTTCGACCTCTTGCGATGGCTCAGAGATGTGCCGCGCATCGGTACCAAAAGTAATGAATCCTACGGCATAATTCTTTGAGATTGCATCTTTTAGAAAAGAAATTGCGCCATTCTTTGCTTTTGATAACTTTGTTTCATCATCCATGCTCGAGGAACAGTCGAGGAGGATGTACGCTGTGCCACGTGTAGGATCTTTTAGTTGTCCCCCGAACTCGGCCTCCATCTTTTTTGTACGTTCCATCATCCGCCTTTTCAAAACTTCAAGCTGGGCTGACGGTGGCAGCTTAGAAATGTTTTTGTTATCCATTCTTTCCCTTCCTCTCTTCCATTATTTGCTGGTATGCGACATTTATCTCTTTCCATTTCTTTTCATTTTTAACAAATCCCGTCCCTTCGTGGTATATCTTAACCAGTTGGATGTAAACCTGGTGGATTTCTTCATCTGTCATTTCAGGGGAAACGCCGAGTATGTCGTAAGCGTTCATCGAGCTTTGTTCTTCAATATTTGACTCGGAGGTTTCTTGATAGTTAATTGCGATGTTATATAGATTTTCAAGATCATCTTTTATAGCTGTAACAACTGCCATGAATTTGTTCCACTCTCTCGTTAGTAACCAGTTCTTTGAAGATTCGAGTTGCATCGAATACTCGTCAAGCATCTGTAAGATAGTTGTGGCGTGTCTTTTGGTTGCTTCATGAGCCGTTTGTAAGTAGACTTGTTTTACGTCTGTGTAGATTTGGATTGCATGTTCTAGTTTGTTGAGAACATCTCTTGCGTCTGAAACCTGTTTTCTAAGAAGCTTATTTAGCCCGCTTGTGTTGATAAGTAAGGCAGGTTTATTATTTTCAACGTAAGCTGCTATTTTGGGATTCCACTCATCTGGAAAGTTAATATTCAACTTTGATGCAAGACCTGCGATGCTTTGCACAATGGATTGGAGTTCGCTAGTTGACTCCAAAGAGACATTCGCAGAGCTGACCCAACGTCCTACTTCTTGTCTAATTGACTGCCTGAGATTCGTCTTTGCCTTCACCTTGACAAATGTGTACGAAATGATAATGGTTGAAATGATGCCGGCAACGATCGTGCTTGCCAGTACGGACATTTTTGTCTCAAAGAATTTGTGCCCCACAAATGCATCGGTTTCTTGTGCGAGAAACCATAAGAATGTGAGGGTGGTAACAGTCGATGCAGTTATGCCAAGTGCCAGTGGCCGAGATGATGCTGAATATTTTTCCACCTTTGCTTCATTGACCGAGCAATTCAGTCGGTTGCCGTCGAACGTAAGTGTTACTAACTCTGAAACCTTCCCTGGTTGCCGGAGTGAGGTAATCAATCGCTTTCGTGAAGCGTAGAACATGATGAGTCCAACTGTGACACCCGAACCCCAGGCAAGGGACGAAGCAATCGCAACAGATATTACAGTGATTGCTGATTGGATTGCAAGCACAATCAGGGCTATTGCTATTATGACCTGCGCACAACCTGTATTAGATTCCTTTGACAATTTATCATCCAATCAGGGCTATTGTTATTATGACCTTAACCCATTCCTCCATATTCAATTCGCCCGTGTTTATTGGAGATATGATTCCCTAGAAAAACGTTCAGATTAATGTCTGCGACAATCAAGCTCAAGCCAAGCATTCTTTGTTGAGTTACATAACCGCCACGACCTGAACAGTGCTCGATGATATGTAACAATCGAGCGCCGTGATTTCCTGTTTTATCTCTCGCGTGCGCTATCTGTAGTTCTTCAAGCCTGCAATTCATACCATCATTCTGATTTCAAGATTCGTCCTTCCCAATGAGTGTGCCCATCGTCTGGCCGACCAAAGATGAGAAGGAAAGGTTTGCTTTTCAATATGGAGTCAGAGCCATCTGTCGTGGCTACAGATTTGTGGATTTTGTTGAGTTCAGCCAATACATTTTCGGCCCAAGGGTATGCTGCCAGCACTCGCGATTCATAATTCACGAGAAGAAATCTACTGACCTCTCTGTAATGCCAGGATCGAGAGTTGTTTCCATGCTCGAAAGCGACCATAATTTTTCGTAACCAAGTCTGGTCATACGGACAGTTAAAGAATAGGCCTTGTTCGCAGTATAGCACACCATCAATCCAGTGATGGCTTTGATGTCCATAACTGTAGCATCGCATATCAAGCCCTGATGCAACAGCTCTCAAGATCGCATTATCATTGTTGAGAACGGTGGACGTATATTCGAAGTTATTGTGCCAGCTATCCAAAAACTTGTTCATTCGTTTGTCGGCTCCTTCATGCCACAGGCAGCGGAACTCTTCAGCGAAACACTTGTGAACATTGCTTGCCTGTTAGCCCGACAAAGTGTGAATAGTAGTAGAAATCTTTTTAGCTGCCCATGATAGCTTTAAGTTGTTGTTTCTTAAATGAGGCGTTCCTCGATATGGCAGTTGCTTTTGTCCTTTGTAGTCAGCCATTGGTGTATCCGATTACTCTCGTTTTTGTGTGCACTCTTTACAAGGCTAAGTTATGGCGGTTTTGTCGCTCGCATGGATGTTCAGATTACTACCAGTGACTAAGCTAAGTCAAAAGTAAACAAATGTCAATAGTTCGAATTGGTAAACTTAATAATTTTAATCATTGCATAGATAGATAGAAGCGGCGTTGGATAGCTAAAAAGGGGATAAATGTTGCAGAAAAAAATTCACCCGACAGGCTAAAGAGTTCAAGCAAGATAGAGACGAAAATGAAACCGCTAAAACGGAGCAAAGGAATAGGTGTTCTGCTTCTAATGGAATTGGACTTTTTTCAAACTAAATTAAGAGAAAAAGATATCCTATAAAGAGTCAATAGAGAAATTGACGATGTAATACACAGAGTTATCCACAATCAATTGACAAAAAGTTCTTTGACAAATTAGTTAGGCACAAACACCAGAGCTGGGTTATACCGTTCGCCGGATTTCAGCATTGCTGACATGATCTGAAGGAGATGATAACCGGACTACCTTCGCCATCCTGTCAACCTCGGTTCCCACTTCCTTCTTCTCTGTTTCGGATTCGAACTCCAGTGAGGGTTCGCCTGTGATCGGGGCCGGCGAGGGGCCGTCGCCGTCAGCGAGCCAGTTCAGCCCACAACCCACGATCCTCAGGGCAATAAGTACGCCCTGCAGATCAAGCCTACCATCCAGGTACTTCCGGGCGTCTACGGGGTTCTTCTCGACGATTGTGGCGAACTCGGTCATGCCCAGGCCCCCGGTTTTTATCCATTCTTGGATTCGCCCTCCGATCTCGACCGGTAGTTCGACAGTAAGAAGTTTTCTTTGTTTACCTGTTGACATTCCTAAGAATATTTCTTACCTTGTTGCGTTTATGAAACACAGAACAAAGATGCCCACCGCGGCCAAAAGAAACAACATGCTATTGATAAAAATCGACAAAGTGGTTCTTGCCGAAAAGCTTGGGGTGACCCCCTCGAATATCCGGCAGCTCCTGAGCGGCAAACGCAGTAATGCCAGGAGGCTTTCCGGAATCAAAGCAATCACGGGAAGCGAATTGCGCTCGCTGGAGATCGGTTCCGCGCGGCACGGGAGCATTGCCGATTTGAATGGCAACTGGAGACGCAGGCGTTTGGCCATGAGCAGGGAAGAACATCGGCGAGAGCAGGGAGCCCGCGAATTCCAGGCGTAAGTAGTCAACAAGAAAATCAGAAGGAGATGGGATATGAAAGCTCTCATTGGATCTATGATCCTCCTCGCTGGAGGATTTCTGTTATCAGGTTGTTTCAGCGTCGGATCGGCGACATTTCCCGAACCCACCGTGAATTTCCAGCCTAAGAAGGTTTACAATGTTTCCGCCGATACACTTTGGAAAGCGGTGGAGGCAACTCTCCAAAGTCAGCGAATCAACGTGGCCACTGAAGACAAGGCAGACGGACGCATGAAGACCGACTACATTCAGGGTCCTACCCAGTTGAACATCGTGCCCGGCATGCCTACGCTGGCGACGAGGTACAGGTATGACATCACCGTACAGAGTGCGGGTCGGTCGCAGTCAAACCTTACGATATTCTGTACGCTCGAATCATCATCCAAGACCATGGCGTGGCATGACGTCAGCAAGGATAATCTGGAACGGGTGGCGAGCCTGGAAAACTGGTTGTATGAGAAAATCGAGAAGTCTTTGTCGGCACCCTGATGACCTTGTAAAACTGAGCAACGAAATGCAAACTCAAGGAATGAGAGGTTACGCAGAGGCCCCGAACTATCTAATGTATGGCAGCTAATGCATCTATTACTTTCAAAATAGGGCCGCCTTGCGTCCATGAATCGCAATGCACTAATTCTAAACACAAAGTGGAGGCCAGATACCACTTACAAAACGGGGCGTCACCGAAAAGCCATACGAGTAGGGAACAAGAAATGTGAGGTACGTTATGTCAGACCAACAACTCCGAGACAATAGTGGAAGAATTATCGGCACAATCAAGACTTTTCCTGATGGAAAGCAAGAAGTAAGAGACGCATCGGGAAGAGTCAAAGGGACTTATGACCCAAAGACCAACCAAACTAGGGACTCATCGGGTCGAACTGTGGGGACAGGCAATTTGCTCGCAGCGCTGCTCACGCGAATATAGGTACGAGCTAAATTGCGGCTAATCGCGCGAACCACGACACTCGTCATTCTATTTGTAAGGAACTCACTTCATACCGCGCTCATTGCAGGTTTCTTAAATCAATTGACAAAAAAGTTCTTTGTCAAATTAGGTAGGCACAAAGACCAGGGCTGGGTTATACGGTTCGCCGGATTTCAGCATTGCTAACATGATCTGAAGGAGCTTTTTTGCAACGCAGTTGAGAGCTTGTTTTTGGGTTTTTCCCGACAACATTTTTTCACCAACGCCGGGTATCGTCAGAAGATTTGAGCCTGTGAAGGTGTCCGATCGTGTTGTGTACGATGGTGGGGAGAGAATCTGGTGAATGTTCACCTCCAGTTCTTCAATCGAGTTGGTGAACAGTTCGATGTGCTCAAGAAGCATTCTCATGGTGGTAGCGCGAGCCTCATCTTGCCGCGCCCCTTCCTAACAGAATATGCGCAGCACGGACCGAGTATCATGATATATAATATAGTAATCGAGTGTCGTTGACTAGCGTTGTCACGCGAGGTCGTCGCATTAATCGAATGAATATTTCTTCTTGAAATATTCATAAGCTTCATTTATTTCCTTCGTTTTCTCTTCTGCTATACGTTGCAGCTCTTCACCTAAGTGCTGCACTTTGTCCGGATGGTATTTCGCAATAAGGTCTCTGTAGTTCTGCTTTATGTCATCAATAGTTACCTTCCCGTGCAAGCCAAGAATCTTGCCATACCGTTTTGCATTCTCCAAGTCTTCATTTGACGGAGCATTATACGACTGAGATTGCTTAAAGTCTTCCTCAGCTCTACGTTGGCTTCGGTCTTCCTCTGAAGGGCTTGATAAGAAGGAAGCAATCGCGCCCTCTGCTGTTGCGGCATTCACAGTGCCTGTAAATTTAAAGCCTTTTTTGATAAGGTTGTTCTCTACGAACTTATTTCCCTTGACCCCGAGCCAAAGGTTATAGGCCAGCGGTAACACGATTGCAGCCAAGGCGTCACCAGCGTCCCTGATCGTGCCGATACTATCACCCAAAGTCATAAGATAGACCCAAAGATAGACCCAAACCCCGACTACTCCGCTGGCAGTAAGTTTCTTCGTAAATGCCCATATCCAGGAAAAGAAAAATGCTGGCCAGCTCCATCCTCGCTTGACGGCCCGAATCTCTCCTCCTACCCTCTTATAAATTCTGTACTCGTGCATGGCGGTTTGGCCCTTACTAATTATAAGTTTATAAATTGGAGAGCAAATGTCAATAGTTGTAGAATTTTTTTAAGCAGCATCTGGACTTAAGCTCTCATATCTCGAGACTATTTCTGACTCATAAGACTTCTTTAACCGAGGGAATTGAGTCTTTTCATCAGTTTCGTTATTGAGTATACCACCCTGATAATAGCTACTTCACCAAAACCATTTCCCTCGTTTCATTGAACTTCCCTGCGTGGAGACGGTAGAAATAAACTCCACTCGGCAACCTGGAGCCGTCAAATGTCACTGTGTATTTACCGGGAGCTTTCTCTTCATCCACCAGTGTGGCAATCTTCTCACCTAAAATATTGTATACAGTGAGATTTACATACTCTTTATTTGGTACTGTATACATTATATTTGTTGTGGGATTAAACGGATTCGGATAGTTTTGCTCAAGACCAAAATCAGTAGGTAAATCTGTTGAGGACCTTTCCACAGAAGTGATCATTTCTGACAAGGGGCGTCTCCACACACCGCCACCAGAAGTTCCGGCAAAGAGATTCGTGCCTGAAACAGCAAGAGCTTGGACCCAAGTATATGTCAAGCCAGTATTGACTTGAGTCCAGCTTGTACCGCTGTTCGTGGATAGAAACACGCCGCCACCCCAAGTCCCGGCAAAGATATTTGCGCCTGAAACGGCCAGAGCCGAGACAGCTGTACTTGTCAACCCATTATTGACTTGAGTCCATGTTGTACCATTGTTTGTGGATAGAAACACACCGTCACCCAAAGTCCCAGCAAGCACGTTCGTGCCTGAAACGGCTAGGGCATTTACATTAGTATTCGGCAAGCCATTATTGACTTGAGTCCAGGTTGCACCGTTGTTCGTCGATCGAAATGCACCACTATCAGTCCCAGCAAAAAGATTCGTGCCTGAAACGGCTAGAGCATTAACTTTAGTATTCGGCAAGCCATTATTGAGTTCAGTCCAGCTTGCACCGTTGTTCGTGGATAGAAACACACCGCCGCCCCAAGTCCCGGCAAAGAGGTTCGTGCCTGAAACGGCAAGAGCGTAGACGTAAGTATTCGTCAAGCCATTATTGACTTGAGTCCAGGTTGCACCGCTGTTCGTTGATAGAAAGACGCCACTGAAAACAGTTCCGGCAAAGAGGTTCGTGCTTGAAACGGCAAGACACGACACGTAAGTATTCCCCAAGCCTGCATTAACTTGAATCCAGCTTGCACCGTTGTTTCTTGATAGAAACACGCCATCCTCAGTTCCGGCGAAAAGATTCGTACCTGAAACAGCTAGAGCATACACGTAAGTATTCGTCAAGCCGTTATTGACCTGAGTCCAGCTTGTACCGTTATTAGTAGATAAAAACACACCACCACCATCAGTCCCGGCAAAGAGGTTCGTACCTAAAACAGCTAGGGCATACACGTGAGTATTCGTCAAGCCATTATTGACTCGAGTCCAGCTTGTTCCGTTATCTGTAGATAGAAACACACCTCCATCAGTCCCGGCAAAGACATTCGTGCCTGAAACAGCCAGAGACCTAACATTAGTATTCGTCAAGCCAGTATTGACTTGAGTCCAGTTTCTACCGTTGTCCGTAGACAGAAAGACACCACCATAATAAGTCCCTGCAAAGACGTTCGTGCCTGAAACGGCTAGAGACCAGACTTTAGTATTTGTTAGTCCATTATTAACTTCAGACCAGCTTGCACCGTTGTCTGTAGATAGAAACACACCGAGATCAGTCCCGGCAAAGAGATTCGTACCTGAAACAGCTAGTGCATATACGGAAGTACTCGTTAAGCCGTTATTGACTTGACTCCAGCTTGTTCCGTTGTTCGTGGATAGAAACACACCGCCGCCCCAAGTCCCGGCAAAGAGATTCGTACCTGAGACAGCTAAAGTATTGATATAAGTATTCGTCAAGCCATTATTGACTTGAGTCCAGCTTGTTCCGTAGTTCATTGATAGAAACACACCGCCGGAAGTCCCTGCAAACACGTTCGTGCTTGAAGCGGCCAGACACGTGACCCAAGTGTTCCTTAATCCATTATTGACTTGAGTCCAGCTTGCGCCGGTGTTCGTAGATAGAAACACACCTACACCATAAGTCCCAGCAAAGAGATTTGTGCCTGAAACCGCCAAGGAGGTTACTGTGCCCCCATAAGGTCCGTTTGTCTGCACCCATTGCGCATGTAATGGACTAATCATGCCCAACATGAAGAGAAACACCAATAGGATAAGCTGGTGTCCCCCTACCGTTTGTAAGGTAGTTATCATTTCGGTACCTCCTTTTATTGCTTGCAATGAACAACTTGAGCGAATGACAATAATTGTGGAACCCGATTACGTTTTACGAAGTTAAGATATTAAATCTCCATGCCGAAAAAAAATGCTTCGATTTTAGCTCATTTTTGAGGGGTCAAACTATAAAAAGAAACTGCAGTTTCCAATTTGGAAACTCCAGTTTCCTGACGTCTCAATTGGAGTAGATTTAATATGTTTCGATAACTGTTAAAGGGAGAGGATGTTTTTATTTAGAGCTATGAGACGATCGCCAAACGTATTATGGTACTCAAGTCTACATCGTGTGAAGTGGGAACCAATTATTTATATTTCATTTGTCCTTCAATGAAGGATAAATTCTTGGGATTTTATCCTTTATGGAAGGATAAAATGAGAGACCTGATTCAGTAGAGGTTAGTAGATTTTTTAGTCTGACTACACAAAATTAGTTAACATGCGGCAAGGATATTAGAGGAGTCAAAGTAGATGATGGATAGTGAAAATAATTTTCTCTTGCCGTGTGTGATTATTTACTTCTCCGGTACTTCTATTCCGTAGTGCTTTA
>Ga0078972_1001745_pt1 | contig 78568 bp, 75 predicted proteins | sample YelNatPaOPGAMG01_FD_67568 | JGI IMG/M metagenome (GOLD analysis project Ga0078972, IMG submission 67568) | Hot spring thermophilic microbial communities from Obsidian Pool, Yellowstone National Park, USA - OP-RAMG-01 (SPADES assembly) (version 2) | ecosystem: Environmental > Aquatic > Thermal...
GTTGTGTAGTGGCGTCCACCCGTTCTGGTCTCGTGCGTTTGTCTTTGCCCCGTTGTTTATTAACTCTTGAACTTTTTTAAAATCCCCTTTCCAGCTTGCATCTAGTAACGCTTGGTTTAATTTTTTTTGCTCTTCAAACGATCTAACCGGTTTTAACTTTTGAATTCCAAGCTTGTCATAAGCTTCATTCCTTTCTTTATTGAACTCTTGCGGAAACGCTCTTTTCAAAATTTCTTTTATTTTTTTTTCAACCATTATATTTTCAACCCATGCTTCCTCATTTCTCTTCTCAGCATTTCTCTAACATTATCTTTTGCAATATCTACAGCTCTTTCACCTTTATTGTTTACTGCATTTAATAGTTTTTCAATCCCCCCATGTTTTTCAGCGTGTTCAAGTAATAATTTCACAATTTCGCCGTGTCCATTGAGACTGGCGTTGTGTAGTGCCGTCCGCCACTCGTCGTCTTTCGCGTGAATATCTGCCCTGTTTTGAAGTAATGTTTTCACGGTTTTGTCTTCTCCTCCGACACTGGCGAGGTGTAGTGGCGTCCACCCGTCATCGTCTTTCGCGTTTGGGTTTGCCCTGTTTTGAAGTAATGTTTTCACGGTTTTGTCGTGTTTGTGGGCAGTGGCGTGGTGTAGTGGCGTCCACCCGGCGTTGTCTTTCGCGTTTATATTTGCCCCCTTGTTTATTAACTCTTGAACTTTTTCAACATTCCCTCTCACGCTTGCTTCTAGTAGCGCTTCATTTAATTTTTCTTGCTCTTCAAACGATTTAATAACCGGTTTTTGTATTCCTAGTCTCTTATATTTCTCAAATCTTTCTTGTTCGAACTCTTGCGGAAACATTCTTTCCAAAATTTCTTCTCTTTTTTCTTCTCTTTTTTCAACCATTATATTTTCAACCCATGCTTCCTCATTTCTTCTATCAGCACTCCTCTAACATTATCTTTTGCAATATCTACAGCTCTCTTACCTTTCTTGTTTGTTGCGTTTAATAGTTTTTCAATCCCCCCATGTTTTTCAGCGTGTTCAAGTAATAATCTCACGGTTTTGTCGCGTCCATTGAGACTGGCGTGGTGTAGTGGCGTCCACCCGCCATCGTCTTTCGCGTGAATATTTGCCTTGTTTTGAAGTAATGTTTTCACGGTTTTGTCGCGTCCCATGTTACTGGCGTGGTGTAGTGGCGTCCACCCGCCATCGTCTTTCGCGTGAATATTTGCCTTGTTTTGAAGTAATGTTTTCACGGTTTTGTCGTGTCCTCCGCCACTGGCGTGGTGTAGTGGCGTCATCCCGGCGTCGTCTTTCGCGTGAATATTTGCCTTGTTTTGAAGTAATGTTTTCACGGTTTTGTCGTGTCCTCCGCCACTGGCGTAGTGTAGTGCCGTCCGCTTGGCGTAGTCTTTCGCGTTTGGGTTTGCCCCCTTGTTTATTAACTCTTGAACTTTTTTAAAATCCCCTTTCACGCTTGCATCTAGTAACGCTCGGTTTAATTTTTTTTGCTCCTCAAACAATTTAACTGGGTTTAACTTTTGAATTCCAAGCTTGTCATAAGCTTCACTCCTTTCTTTATTGAACTCTTGCGGAAACGCTCTTTTCAAAATTTCTTTTATTTTTTCTTCAACCACACTTTAAAATCACCCTCATGAAACGCTTTTTTTCGCAACGGTTTTCCAAGCATTCCAAGTCTTCTCATCAATCAAATCCTTAACCTTCTCGTAAGGAAAATCTTTAAACAAGCCATTAACTTTAAAAACCTGAAGCAACACCGCTTTTTCCATTTTTGAAGCGTTTTGACTTTTAATCAATTGAACAATATCACCCTCCACACCGCCTCTGTAACCCTTAGCAGCCCACCGCGTTGCAATCGACTTCAAATCCTGGATTGTCAAAACAGCGTTTTTCAAGTGCGTGGGCTCGCCTCTTGTTGGATCGCTACCATGCCCGAAAAAGTCAAGCTTCTCCTTAGCGGCAATCTGATGAATCATTCGAATACTATCAGCCACTTTAAGCAGTGTTTCAAGCTTATCTTCAGGCAGGGCAAGCGTTGCAGGGTTTATTGCAAGCGCTAAAGCAAGCCGGTGGAAGGTTTCTTCAGAGTGCACGTGCATCTCATGATGATAACCCCTCCTGCTTAAAGCCTTGTCAATATCCCCCCTGCCTAAGTAACCTTCTGTGTTTGGATTTCCAGTGAAAACAACCGCAAAATTACCCCCCAACTTGATGCTCCTCCCAAGAGTGGGAATGTAAGCCTCTTTTTTTTTCAAAGCAATAGCGTCCAAAATCGGGTTCAACTCAGTTATAACATCAGGCCTCAACGCGTTAGCCTCATCAAGAATAATCGGCCTGTCCTCCTCAGCAGCCTGAGCAATACCAACCGGTTTCATACCAAGCTTTACACTCCCTTCCCCTCCTTTTTCCACCTGCGCTTCTCCAATACCAAACAAGTCATACTGAGTAGTTTCACTACCGCAAGGAAAAATAATAGGGTTCAAACCTTTCTCCTTAAACATCCTAACCACGCCAGTGGTTTTCCCAACTCCAGTCTCACCCCACACGAACAAATGCTTCCCACTCTCTCGCGCGTTCTCAAAAGCTTTTTTCAACTCTTTCTGCTCCTCCCCCTCCAAATGGCCAGACTCAAGCAAAGAACTTCTATCCTGGACAGCGCGATACAACAAATACTGTGTTTTAACCTCATCAGGGTTTTTAGACATCAACTCATCCTTTCGCTTTTCAATAGCGTCACGCGCCTTATCAATCTGACTCAAAACCTTACTCGCAGAAGACTGGTACAAAGCAGGGTTTGATGTAACAACATTTCCAATAGGCTTTTCAGCCATTTCGTCCAACTTTTCCTTCAATTTTTCCAACTCAAAAACCTCTCTTCCCATTGAAACACGCTCTTCAATCTTCTTCTTCCTAAAATCTTTTACAACACCAGGGTTCTTTTTCTCAAAATCGTGAAGCTTAGAAACGCTGTCCAAAAACTCGCTCGCCACGCCCTGCAAAGGCTCACGCTCCTTCAAAGCACTCGCTGCGAGTGTAACCTTCCCACCCTTAACCAAAGCCTCAATCTTCGAAAAATCAGGAATCAACGGTTCTATAACCCTATCAATCTTTTGTTTTTTAAGCAGTTTTTTAACATCAGAAAGTTTGTAACCATGAATCGCAACAAGATCAAACAGTTCCTGATTCACTTTCCCACGCATTAAAGCATACTTTTCAACAGGACTTTCAACCATTCAATCACCTTAACTATATGAGAATAGTAAACTTTTAAACTTATCTTTAAACGGAATCACCCTTTGATTTCAACACATGTTGAAGGATTGCCGCAATCAACACCAAATGTTTTAAAAATTTGACTGAGAATCAAGAAAAAAGAGATGATTTTCAACCCTCCTTTCATTTTAAACTTTCAAGGTTTAGAGTTAGGTTTGGAAGCTAAAACTGAAAACGTGTTCGTGTCGCACGCTCACTTTGACTGCATAACCAAAAAATCTAGAAAAACACTTGCAAGCAAAGAAACAATTGACTTGATGAAGGCAAGAGGAGTTGAAACCCAGAAAATAGAAAAAGAGTTGAAAGCAGAGCTTTTAAACGCCGGGCATGTTCTCGGCTCTAGACAGTTAAGAGTAGAGGAGGATATCCGAAAGGACAATCCATTATAACAAGGATTGAAACTTTTGAGAATTTAGATTTTAGAGCTTTGATTAAAAAGTCCGAAAGGACAATCCATTATAAATGGTGTTTACGTAAAAGCTCTATTACCACCAAGTTTTTCATCAACCCCTCCTTACCCTGAAAAGTTTGAACGTTAAGAGTGGTTTGAAACATTTAAAAAAAACCTTTTTGAAACCCAAACACCCTCGCTCCCTTCTTAATAAACCACCGTCACACAAAAACGAAAAAACAAAACCTTAAAACTAACAAGATAAAACAACATGAAATCAAAAAAAACCCGCTTAACTTAACCATTATAATTATCTTGTTTAGCGCTACATTTTATTTTTTGATTAAACACAACCTCACAACTTTTCACCTAAATTCTCAAAAAAAATTAAAACAACGCCCCCTGCGAAAAGCTTTTTAAACGCTTTGCTCAAAAAGACTTTTAAAGGTGATTGCTAGAAATGGTTAATTTTTCCCTCTGGGTGGACGCTTTTTTAAAGCCTAAAGAAACTTTTCAAAAAGAAAAAGCAAACGCTTCAATCAAAGAAGGAGCGCTTAACATTCTAACCGCTTCGTTTATAATCTCAGTTTTACTTTCAATCGTAGTTGCAATTCTTGGATCGGTTGGAGCTAGTTTTATGGGCCTCTCAACAGTTGAAGGATTTGGAGGAGGGGTTGTTGGTTTAATAATTATAATATTTATTTTATTTGTGGTTGGAGAGCTTGTAGGAAGCTTCATAAGCGTTGGAATAATATGGCTCACCGCGCTGTTGCTAGGAGGTAAAGGCTCGTTCACCCAACAATACTACCTGTCATCCTTGTTCACAGCTCCCTTACTAGTCCTATTAATCATCAACATTATACCCCTAATTGGATGGCTTTTAACGCTCATCGCAGCTTTGTATTCAATATACCTGCTCTACCTGGTTGTCAAGGAAGTTCACGGGCTATCCACTGGAAAAACCGTTTTATCAATACTCCTCATCCCCATAATACTACTAATACTGTTAGTACTGGTTTTCGGAGCGATTCTATTAAAATAAAATAGTTTTAAAAAGTTTTTAACCGTGAAAATTTTTTTTTAAAACACTCTTTTTTATTTCTTTCCCCACTTAAATTAAAAACAATGAAAATCAAAATCATCTGCCACAGGGGAGTGCACTACACTGAAAAAGAAAACACTCTACCAGCCTTCCAGCAAAGCTTAAAATTCGACGGAGCCGAGCTTGACGTGAGGCGAACCAAAGACGGGAAGATAGTAGTAAGCCACGACGCCACTCTAAGCAGAGTTTACAACGTCAACGTTAGAGTAAAAAACATTAACTACAAAGAAATTAAATTCACCCCCCTTCTAAGCGAAGCGTTAAAAATCCTGAAAACCAAGCTCGTGATGATTGAAATCAAAGAAGAAGGAATAGAAGAAAAAGTATTAAAAGAAGTTAAAAAAAGCAAAGCTGAAAACGTTATGATAATATCCTTTATAGAAAACTCGCTGAAAAAAACAAGAGAGTTAGACAAGAAAATCAAAACAGGTTTAATAACAATCTCACCCTTCAAAGCAGTTGACGAAGCTTTAAACTTAAAGTGCAACGCCGTGTGCTTCTTCCATAAACTCGCTCCCAACTTTATGATCAAAAAAGCAAAAGAAAAAGGCTTAGAAGTCTACATTTGGACTGTAGACACCAAAGAAGAGTTTAAAAAATTTTCAAAACTTAACATTAACGGCGTCATATCAAACAATCCAGGTGGTTTAAAATGATTTACGATGTTATAATAGTAGGAGGCGGGCCGGCAGGCCTTTCAGCCGCGATATACCTAGCGAGACAAAAACTTAAAACCCTAATCCTAACAATCGACATTGGAGGGCAAACCGCGCTAAGCTCTGAAATCGAAAACTACCTAGGATTCGAATCCATACCAGGAATGGAATTCATAGAAAAATGCAGAAAACAAGTTGAAAAATACCCTGAAATCGAAATCAAAGAAGGAGTGGAAGTAACCCAAATAAAAAAGAACAGCGTTTTCACAGTAACCACAAGCGAGAACGAAAACTTTCAATCAAAAACCGTTCTAATCGCAAGCGGCAAGCTACCTCGAACACTTAACGTTAAAGGAGAAAAAGAACTCGCAAAAAAAGGAGTCACCTACTGCGCGACATGCGACGCTCCACTATACCGAAACAAAACCACCGCAGTAATAGGAGGGGGCAACTCAGCCCTCGACGCCATACTACAACTATCAAAAATAGCAGTTAAAGTATACGCCATAAACAAAAACCCTGACTTCAAAGGAGATGAAACCCTCAAACAAAGAGTAAAAGAATGCAAAAACGTTGAAATAATAAACAACGCTGAAACCCTTGAAATAATAGGAGACAAGAAAGTAACCGGAGTTAAAATAAAAACCAACAACCAAGAAAAAATCATAAACACAGACGGAGTCTTCATAGAAATCGGCTCAAACCCAAGCTCAGCATTCACACAAGTTGAAAAAAACAAGTGGAACGAAATAATAATAAACAACGAAAACATGACAAGCGTTGAAGGAATATTCGCAGCAGGAGACGTTACAAACATAGAACAAAAACAATCAATAATAGCAGCTGGAGAAGGAGCTAAAGCAGCCCTCAAAATAATAGAATACCTCAGACGCTAAAAAAAAACAAAAACCTAACACAAGTTAGCTTCGAAAAAAAACACACGCGCGTTCCCCCTCAAACTCTCTCGCGAAAATCTTGAAAACCCTATGCGAGTTTTAAAAATTAATATCCCTTTAAAAAAAACTTAAACCCCCAGCTTACCGTGTCAACTTTTTAAAAACCTCAAAACCATTCCTCTCAAAATCACTTACAATAAAAGCGTGAACGCCAATCTTCTCAGCTGCTGACACGTTAACAGGGTTATCATCAACAAAAACAACCTCTTCAGGCTTAACCTTTAAAAGCTTTAAAGCAATATTAAAAATCTCAACCCCCGGCTTAGCAGTTCCAACCTGAGTGCTTATCACCAAAAGATCAAAATCCTTAAAAAAACGATACTTCTCCTCCAACTCCATTATATAATCAGTCTGATCACTTAACAAGCAAATCTTAAAACGCCCCCTTAAACTCTTAACAAAACGAATCAACCCCTCCCTAGGAGTGTACCAATTCAATATTCTCTTATGACACTCCCTCCAATCCTCGCTAACCCCCAGCTTTTCGAAAGCCCCGGTTAAAGCCTCCCTCTCACCCGCCTTCCCAACCACGAAACCCGTGCCATAAACAAAATCATCCAAAACCACTTTCACCACAACCTCCCTTGGAATTGAATACTTTTCAGCAAGCTTTGTCATGAAAACATGATAACCATCCCTAAAGTAAACCCCGCCGAAATCCAACATTAAAACTTTAATCATTTAAAAAAAGTTTTAAAGCGAAAACAAATTTAAAACCTCGCTCTAAAAAACATTTCAACCCAGCCTTCAACCAACCCCGCTTGAGAAAAAAAGAAATACTTTCAGCAAACACCAAAAAGGATTAAAAAACTAAACAACATTAAATTCAACTAAAATAAAAAGTGGTGGTGGTGTAGCTGGTAGCACCCAGGCCTGTGGAGCCTGCAGCCCGGGTTCAAATCCCGGCCACCACTAACTGTGATAAAAAATGAACGACGAACTACTGCAACCGCCCAAAGGCTTCAAAGACTACCTACAGGAAGAAGAAATAACCAGAAAAAAAATACTAAACATTATAGAAAACGAGTTCATAAACTACGGTTTCACTCCAATCCAAACAAGCGCGGTTGAAAACTTTGAAGTTCTTTCAAGCAAGTTCGCGAACAGCGAGGAAACAGACGTTTACAAAGAAATATACTTCTTCGAAGACAAAGGAGGGAGAAAACTAGGCTTAAGATACGATTTAACAGTCCCACTCGGAAGAGTGGTAGCGTCAAACCCTAAAACACTCCTACCCTACAAAAGATATGAAATCGGACTGGTTTGGAGAGACGGGCCAGTGAAAACAGGAAGATACCGAGAGTTCACTCAATGCGACGCTGACATTGTAGGCTTAGAAAACGGCGCGGCTGAAGCAGAGCTACTAGCAATGGCTCAAACCATTTTCAAAAAACTAGACATCAAATTCAAAATCGAAATTGGAAACCGCAAAATCCTAGAAAGCATTCTTAAAAACACCGGTGTTGAAAACGATAAAATAAGAAAAACAATGATCTCACTAGATAAACTTAAAAAAATAGGCTTCAACAAAGTTGAAGAAGAACTTAAACAAAAACAAATCCCCCTACAAACAATTAAAAAAATAGAAAACTATTCAAATCTAAAAGGAGTTGAAGCGCTAAAACAATTAAAACAAACACTAAAAGACGAAAACGGTTTAAAAGGCTTGAAAGAAATAGAAGAAGTACTTAACTACTGCGAAACACTACAAGTTCAAAACATCGAGTTCAACCCCTTCCTAGCAAGAGGGCTTGACTACTACACTGGAACAGTTTTCGAAATATTCTTCACAGACCAGCCGATCACCTCAAGCATCGCAGCCGGCGGCAGGTACGAAAACCTAATTAAAAACTTCGGAGGGAGACAGTTAACCGCTACAGGCATAACCTTCGGCCTAGACGTCATCCTCGAAGGAGTTAAAAAAACCAACACTAAAACAATAGCGAAAGTCCTAGTCATACCAATCAAAAACCTTAACGACAGCATAAAAATAACCCAAACTCTAAGAGAAAACAACATAAGCACCCTAATAGACTACAACGATAAAGGAGTGAGCAAAAACCTTGAACACGCTTCCAAACAAGGAATACCCTTCGCAATAATAGTTGGAAGCAACGAACTCAAAGAAGGCAAAATCGTTTTAAGAAACCTAAACACAGGAGAACAACAAATAATCACCCTACAACAAGCCATTCAACAACTTCAAAACCTAAAACCCAACGAACACTAAAAAACCCCACTCTCAAAACTCACAAACCCTTAAAAAGTGACCGATTAAATAGGTCAAAAACAATTAAAAGTGACCGATGAATATAAACATTTAAAAATCAAACGCGGAAAGTATAAAACATGAAAGTTGGAATCGTCGGCGGCGGCAGGATAGGCTCAGAATTATACAAACAAATAAAACCCTTGGGCTGGAAAGCTGAAGTCATACTAAAAAATGACGGGGTTTACAAAAACCTAACTGAAAAAATAGACGAACTCGAAAACTATCAAAAACACTGCGAAAACCTAAACATGGCTTTCATAGCCATCCCCACATTGGACGACGGCAAAACCGCCTTCAACTACATATCATACTTCATTGAACAAAACATTCCAGTTGTAACATGCGAAAAAGGAGCGCTGTCCAACTACTACGCTGAACTTGAAAACAAAATAGATAAAATAGGCTACAGTGCAACCGTGGGCGGGGGAACGAGACTGCTAAAATACTTAGAAGAGAAAATGAACCCAAACGTTGAACAAATACACGCGGTAATCAACGGAACCCTAAACTACCTATTCGATGAACTCTCCAAAGGAAAAAACCTGGAAAAAGTAGCTGAAGAAGCAAGAAAACTCGGCTACACTGAACCAGGAGCTGAAAAACCCCTTGAAATAATAAACAAAGAAGCAACTGAAGACGCTCCAATGAAAACCTCAATCCTGTTTAATGTTTGTAAAACAAGCCGGGAGCGCGTGAGAGCCAAACAATTCAACACCAGCAAAATAACAGAACCAGAATTAAAAGAATTAACCCGTCAAGCCAAAAACAGAAGATACATAGTCTCAATAACCAAAGAAAAAAACGAAGAAGACGTCATCGGAGGCTTCAACTACCAGGCAGGCGAGTGGGCAATCTCAGCAGGATTTAAAAACATAAGCGAAAACCCATTATACCAACAGTTAATCACAAGAGGAGTGAATAACTCAATCCTAATCCAAGAAGAGTATAACAAAATAAAAGGAATCTACACTTTAACAGGCCCTGGCGCTGGAGCGGAGCCAACAACCTCTTCAATGATAAAAGACGCCTACAAAATCTTCCAAAAACAAACCACTCTCACAAGAACAACTTACGCTTAATATCACTCCCTACGGGAACAACATTTTAAAAAAAAATTAACCTGTTTTTCACTCCCCCCCTGGCGAACCACCGGGGGGGCGAACACTTTAAAAAAATACTAAAAACATTTAAAAACCAAGCCACCCCTCTTTTATTACATGTTAAAGCCTATTCAAAAAAAGTTTTGAAAAAAAAAGAGAGTTGTTTAAAAAATGGATTTAGATTTGATTGTAATCATTGTAAGCGTGATAGCCTCGTTCTTACTCATAATCTACACTACCCTCTACTATCTATTATACTCTAAGTACGAGCATTTCAGAAGGTTCGATAAAATAATAATACCCGCGGTTATTTTACTTTCCTTAAGCGTTGTAATAAGCCCTTTCTACCTAACTTTTTCAAGACTTATTAAAACATTTTCACTTTTGCTTTTCTTAGCCGCTTTTTACATTGAATTCAAAGAGCTCGCTTACTTCCACTCAAAAACTAAAAAAACCAGCCCCCGCCAGAAGCGCCGCGTAAAACGATGACACCCGCCCGCCGCTTTAAAGCGAGTGAGCTTTCTTGGCTTCTAATTTGTTTTAAATCTATCATTTTTAACTGATTACTCGCCAGTGACGAGTGAACTTATAAATTCACTTTTCACTTAAAGCTGAAAACCGTTTTATAAACCTCATCGAAACCCCTCCTGTCAACCCCGCAAACTTCTATGTAAGGCTTCTCTTGTGAAAACTCGCTTGTTAACACTAAAGTTCTTTTTTTCTTTAAGTCACTCTTACTTTTAAGAATCACGACAGGCTTTCCTAAAACCTCGCGTAGAAAACCATCAAGCGATTTTAAAACGTTTAAATCACTGAAATCACTTAAAACGAAAAAGAAAACATCAGCGAGTTCTGGAAGCTCGCTTGTCAGAAGAACGTCAAGCGGGACTCCAAGATCGATGAAAACAAAATCCAAACCTTCACAAGCACTGTCAAAACGTTTTTTAACGCTTTGAAAATTCAAAAACATTTTACTCTGACTCTTCTCAAACTTTCTCACATCAAAAAAAGGCTTGAACTTCAACTTTTTAACATTAAAATCAAAATTAGCGCTTCCAGTCTTAAAACCTTTCTTCCTGAAAAACGATTCAAGAGAGAAAACAAGAGTGCTCTTACCACTCCCCGGCGTTCCAAAAACAGCTATTCTCATTGGTTAAAATCTTTTAATTAGAAAGCAGGCAAAACTAAAAAACCTTTTCACTTTTTCGATTTTCTCGTTTTAAACTGCTTACCAGTGGACTTTCCAACTTCTTCAACAATATTTTTAAGCCCTTTATTTTCAGTTTCCTCGCTTTCGCTATTCTCGCCCTCTTCAGGTTTTAAAGTAAGGTAAGCTAAAATAACTATCAAAACCGCTAGAACAACCACCGCTCCTAAAACAAGAGGTGATTTAAAAGCAGTGACGAAACCAGTTAAACCTCCAACTGAACTGGAATTCACAACCGTAAAGTTAGAAGCGTTAACAGGAGTTGAATTACTTGAAAAATTCTCTTGAACCGCTACAAGCTGAGGAGTTGAAAACAGTGACAAATTCCCGGAAGGAACGTAGTAATTAAAAGTGTAAGTGACAGTGAAAAAACTTTTAGACCCTAAACTCAACACTAGCCATTCAGGCTCTCCAGTTGAAGCCACCAGAGAAGGTTTCGGGTAGAAAGTAAAGTTAACCAAACCGCTTGGAATAAACTCTCTAACATAAAAATCAGGTAATTTTGAACTGTAATTATTGAAAACACTTAAACTCACTTTAGTTATAAACGAGTTGTTAAAAGCGTAAACATTAAAAGTTCTTGAAACAGGAAGGTAGTAAGTTAAATTACCAAAAACCAGCGTTACAGTGTAATTCTGAGTTAGAATGTAAGCGTTCTCAACAGGATTTTGAACAAGAGCGCTTTGATTGCTTTGATTTTGACTTGAAGTTGAGGTAGTGTTGTTAACCACGATTTTTTGAACGCACGCGTTGTTCACGCAAACCAAACCGCTACCGCAGGGAGGGTTGTTATAAGAACACCCGTACATTTGATAACCGCCTCCACTGCTTCCCCCGTTTCCTCCTGTGTTAGACTGTTGTTGTAGTGTTAGAGAAACTTGTTGAAATATTGAAGTGGAAGTTGGAATTACGAGAGGAATCTGGCTTATCCAAGGATTAGGATTGTAACCCTGCGCTGTCACAGTTAAAATATACTCTCCCGGACTAATATTTTCAAATGAGAACAAACCGTTTGAGTTTGTAGTGGTCGAGTTAACAAGCTTGTTAGACGGGTAAGCGTAAACATTGATTACCGCGTTGCTTATGGCAGCGCTTCCAGAGAAAACCGCTCCAGTCAAGTTTGAAAGCGTTGATTGAATCGAAGTAAGGTTCACTGAAAGGTTTGACGTTGAATTAAAAGTCATGCTAACACTGCCGGTGGTGTTGAAATAACCAGTCGCTGTTACAGTGTAATTATAAACAGGCTCTGTAAGGTTTGCGAACGCGCAAGTCCCATCACATGATTGATTTAACGATTGAACTTGCCCGTTAAGGTAAACAGTTCCGTTAACCAAACCTCCAGAGTTATTTAACAGTGTTACCGTAAGGCTCGCAGTGCCTAACGGAGTTAAAGTAAAGTTAAAGTATTGAGGGTCAAAATAAACATCACTTTTATTATCATAATTACTGCTTGAAGGGCAGAATCTAGTTGAAGAATAATCGTAAGGCTGGTTTGAATCATTGTAGTAACCAGCAGCTGAAAATATTAGAACGCACTGAGTTCCACTAGTAAAACTAACGTTGAAAAAACCACTGCCGTTGCTTGTGGTGCTCGTAGTGTTCACTCCATTGTTAAAAGTGACGGTAGCGTTAGCCACTGGAAGGCTCGTGTTGTAGTTGAAAACAAAACCACTCCACGAGTTAGCTAAAACAAGCGTGGAAAACAACATAAATAAAATTATTTTTTTCATTTTAAAAACTCACATTCCAAAGTTAATCGTAGTGTTCACACCTTGCCAGACCATAACATTATCCCTTGTCTCACTGCCGTAATAACTTGAAGCGGTTACCGTCACGTTGTAAAAGCCTGGTGGAACGCTTATATAATAACCGCCGTTAGCGTTCGTTAAAGTCGAGCCTATCAAAACACCGTTCTGTGTTATTGAAACGTTAGCGTTTGAGATTGGGCTTCCGTTCAAAGCGTCCACCACCGTACCGTTAACCCCTCCGAAAGGAGTTAGATTGAATTGAACGCTTAACGTTTGTCCAGAGTAAACAGGAATGTTGTAAAAAGTTTGTGCGACGTAGTTACTTGCCGACGCGGTTATGTTGTAAAGTATTGGAACGACGTTTGAAATGCTGAACGCTCCATTAGCGTTTGAACTCGCCGAGTAATTATAAGAACCGCTCGTCAGTTGAATCAAAGCGTTGCTTATAGGAGACCCGCTGGTTGAATTAACAAAACCGTTAACAGTGCTTGTTTGAACTAGAGTGAAAAACACGGAAGTGTTGTTATCAACCGTGATGTTCTGACTCGCGTTAACATAACCTGTTTTTGAAGCGGTGAACAAGTAAGCGCCTGAAGGCATTAATATTACAACAGAACCACTGGCGTTAGTGTTGTAAGAGCCGAATCCCGGGATTGAAATAACCGCGTTTGACAACGGGTTGTTGTTTTGATCGTAAACATTTACCGAAACGTTATAAGCAGCTTGTATTCCAGTAACATTAATAGAAGAGTTAAGCGTTGAATTCCATGAAGCTAAAACAGTGTTAACGCCAAGAGCTAAAGTTAAAATTGTTGCCGCGCTTCCATTCGAGTCAGTAGTGTTTGAAGCTGTTGAAAGATTCGAAGTTGAAGAGAAGTTAACAGTTTGATTTGAAATAGCGTTACCGAACGCGTCTGAAAGCAAAACTGTTATTGTTGAATTGCTTCCAACCACTCCTTGAACAGGGTTTGCTGAAATGTTTAACATGGCGGGGCTCGCAGGCGTGACACTAACAATCGTAAAGTTTGAAACATTGTTAAGAATCGCGGTTATATTATAATCTCCTGAAAGGTTTTCCGAGAAGTTGGTTTGGCCGAACCCGTTAACTGTTTTAACTTGCCGCGTTGAATTGTTTATTGAAACGTTAAGCACGCCGTCGACAGGGTTGCCGAACGCGTCTGAAACAGTGAAATTAACAAGACTTGTAGAACCAGCTGTCACAGGAGTTGAAGCGCTTATCAAAATCGTTGAAGCGTTTAATGGTAAGAATTGTATTGTTGTCGACAAGTTTAGTGAAGCGTTAACATCTTCTGCTGTCACATTGTAAAACCCGCTTTGATTCTCGTAAACGTTAAACAAAGCGCTTCCATTAGAATTGCTAAAAGTTGAGTTTACTAGAACGTTGTTTACGTATAAGTTGACAAGATCCCCTTGAATCGGATTGTTGAACGCGTCTTCGAATGTCACTAAAACACTGCTTGTAGTGTTAACATCAACAGGGCTTGTAGCGTTAATTGTTGAAGTTGCGTTTGAAGCGTTTAAAGGAGTGAACGTTATTGTAGTAGTGTTTGAAACGTTGCCTGCTGTAGCGTTTATTGTTATAACGCCTGAAACGTTTGAGTAAACTTCAGCGGAAGCGTTAGGAGTGGAGTTGTTTATCACAGTTAAAACTCCGCTTGAAGCGTTGAAACTAATCATGGTTGAAATTGGATTGTTGTAAGCATCGAAAACATTCACTTCAACCAACCCAGTGTTGTTAACCGGAAGAGTGGAAGGAGCGGTTATAATCAAGCTTGCAGGAGATCCTGGATTCACGTTTATCAAACCGTTAAAGTTTAGATTACCAGCGGTAATTGTGATGTTAGCCACTCCGCTTGTATTTGATTCGAATGCAGATTGTGCGGAACCGTTGATAGTTTCAGTAAAAACAGGGTTGAAAGAGCCGAGTGTTGTTGAAAAGCTGACGTTAGCGTTTACAGGGTTGCCGAACGCGTCTTCAACGCTCACGTTAACAATTCCAACCTCTCCCGCGTTGAGAGTGGCGGGAATTGAAGCGTTAATCAATGCCGGCGTTCCTGAATTGAAAACCACCGCGGTGTAGTTTGTAAGATTGTTGAATGCAGCTGTGACATTAGCGGTTCCTGAAACGTTCGAGTAAAGGCTTACAGGGTTTGAAACGTTTGCTGTTGAAGAGTTCAAAACTCCAAGTGTTGAAGAATAGCTTACCGTTCCTGAATTGATTTGGTTTCCGTAAGCGTCAAACAATTGTGATGTGATTATTGTTGAAGAGCCTACTGTTAAGTTTGAAGGGGATGCTGTGACTATCAATTCAACTGGTGTTGACGCGGTAACGCTTATTATTGTAGAGTTAAAAGCGTTTGAGGTTGAAGCGCTTAGGTTGTAATCTCCTGAAAGGTTTTCTGAAAAATCGTACTGCGCAAAACCATTCAAAACGCTTATTGCCTGTTGAGTGTTGTTTATTGAAACGTTAAGGCTGGTGTTTACAGGGTTTCCTAAAGCGTCTGTAACAGTGAAGTTTATTGTATTAACGCTTCCAGCGGTGACGTTTGAAGGAGCGCTTATCAAAATTGTTGAAGCGTTTAATGGTAAGAATTGTATTGTTGTCGACAAGTTTAGTGAAGCGTTAACATCTTCAACAATAACACTGTAAACTCCCGGCAGGGTGGTGAAAAATTTGAATGAAGCGTTTCCGTTTAAATCAGTAGTGTTTGAATTCTCGTAAACCCCGTTAACATAAAAGTTAAGCGAATCGCCTGAAACAGGGTTGCCGAACGCGTCTTCAATTGAAACAGAAACACTTGCCGTTGAGTTAACGTAAACCGGGCTTGTAGCGTTAATTGTTGAGGTCGCGTTTGAAGCGTTTGAACTTGTTATAGTGATATTAAAAATTCCTGAAACGTTTGAACTGCTCGCAATCACCTCGACAATTCCTGTTTTAAAACCTGTGAAAACTCCTGAAGCGTTAATAACTCCCGTTCCCGTGAAGTTTACCTCACTCCAAGTAAAACTAGTGTTCACGCTGTTATTGAAAGAATCATAACCAGTCGCCGTGCACTGCTCTTCAACACCCGCTTGAACAACTGGTGTTGAACAGTTCACCACGATACTGTTCAAACTTCCTGGAGTGACCGTCACACTAGCAGTTCCAGTGACACTCCCGCTTGTCGCGGTTACGTTCGCGCTTCCAACGCTTGTCGCGGTGAACAATCCATTGGAATCAACACTCCCTATAGAGTTTGAAACATTCCAGGTGAAACTCGTGTTAACAGTGTTATTGAAAGCATCGTACGCGCTCGCGTTAAACTGTTGAGTTGAATTAACTTGAACAAAAGCGTTTGAAGGTGACACTATAACATAACTAACACTTCCAGGGTTGAACGTTATTGAAGTGGAAAGATTAAAACTTGAAGTCACAACTGTTAAAATTGAAACTCCAGCGATTGTTGAATTCACTGTAAAGTTTGCGAAGCCATTCGCGTCAGTTAACTCGCTTAAAGGATTTATACTATCATTCCTGCTTGAGTAAAGACTAACACTAACATTTGAAAGAGGGTTTCCAGCAGAGTCAGCGATGAAAACCACCACTTTTGAAGGAACTCCAACACTAGTGTTAGACGCGTTAATGTAAGAGTAAGTAGCGTTTGGAGATTCCTGCAGAACAGTGAAGTTTTGAACGCTTCCTATTTGAGGCTGGTAGTAAACGCTTGAAGCGTTACAATACCAAGAGTAACCGCCAGGCGAAAGATTCGCGCTGTAAACATAATCACCATTAAAAACAGTCGAGTATGAAACATTGTTTATTTCAATGAAAACACTAGCGTTTTGAATTTCACTTCCATAACCATCAGTGTAATTACAATGAAAACTCTCTCCCAAACCCTCGTACTGCTCGGTTGAAGGAATCGAGTACTCGTAAAGATTTGAAAAATTCAACTGGTTAACTTGAATCAAATGAGAAGAAGAGCTTGCAGAGTAATTCTGGTTTCCCGCGAAACTCGATGTAACAGTGTAAACTCCAGGCAGCGTTGGAGTGAAATTAAAAGACAAACTCGAAGTGTTTAAAACCACTCCTGAAAGATTTGAAATCAACGTGGTAACCGTGTCATTAACACTTGGAAACACTGAAACGTTAACAATAGAATTCTGCAAAACACTTACACTCCCATTAACACCATTCAGCAAAAGCAAAACACTTGAATTAGCTTGCTGAACAGTCAAAAACTTTGAATCACTACTGCCAGAATAGTTAGCGTTACCTTGAGTTACAGCAGTGAAATTATAAAACCCACTTGAAAGGCTTGAAGTGTTAAAATTATCAGGAATAACACTACCATTCAAATAAAACACGGTGTTCAAAGGAGCGTTCACTGAGTAATTAGCGATTATCGAATCACCGTAAACAACAACCGCGTTACTGTTTGAATTGTTAAGCAAAACCATCGTAACACTTTGACCTGGAGTCACTGTAAGCAAGTCTGAAACATTGGTAGGAGTGTAACCATAACCAGTGAAAGCGCAAGTGTAATTATACACTCCACCTCCTAAAACCTCCACGTCAGGATTAGAAACCACGCTCCCATTCCTAAATAATTCAACTGAACCGTTATCACTTGAACTGCAAGAAACGTTGGAAACATTACCATAAACCAAACTCCAACTGTTAGAAGTTAAGTTAACAACAGGCGTGCCGTTAATTACTGAAAACCAAACTGTTTGACTCGCGTTTTGACTTCCAGCGTAAACATTCAACGTCAAACCATAAGAACCTACACTAAGATTAGGTAGTTGAATTGAATTAAAACCATTAACAACGTTTAAAAACACAGGTTGAGAGTTGTTAATAATATAAGAAGCGTTATAACTCGCAAGACTGCCGTTAACAGTGAAATTCAAAAACAAAGGAGTGTTAAAAGTATAAGTAGTGTTAACCGGCGAGTTGATTTGAAGAAATGAAATCAAACTCTTAACATTAAAATTACCATTATAAAAACCGCAACCGCTGATCGCATTACACGATTGAATATTAAAATTGTAATCCCCGTTTGTCAAACCAGTTAAAACAACATTATGATTGTAAGCTTGAACAAAAGGCGTGGACTGGCTTCCACTAACCGGCCCGGAGTATGAAACGCTCGCGTTACCATAAACACTATCAATCCATGAAATGCTCGCAGTTCCAGCTAAAGCATCAACAACAACATTAACATTAGAAATTATCATCGTAGTGTCACAAGCATCTTCAACTCCATTCAAACTAGTCGCTTTAGTATAAGTAGAAACCACGCTCTGCCCTGCAGGGCACTGCCCGACCACAGTAGTGTCCTTATGACAGTAAGTCTTGCTTGAAATCGCGAAGTCCCACCAAGCCGAGTCACAAGAATCCCTAGTGTAACCATCAGGGCATTTAGGGCAAGGACCGTACCACGTGGCTTGCCACCCTGAATTCCAATAACTCCTACAAACACTGTAAGGAAGATCAACAACAGTAGTGCAAGATTGATTAAAAACAGGCGCTCCTATCGCAGCGCATTGAGAAGGAGGGGTTAAAGGCCGGTTTATTGAATTTAAAACTTTACAAAAATCAATAAACGGGTTATTATCACCGCTTAAACCGCACAATTGTTTAAAAAGATTTAACACAAACACTGGCATTTGAACATTGCTAGTCACACAAGCGCCCACAGCAAAAGAATCTGTTGACAATGAAGTTTTAACAGTATTCCTTGAAAGAGACGGGTTGTTAATATTAAAATTTTCAGGGTTTAAACTTGTTTGAGAGTTATTTAAAACAGTTTGACCGTTCTCACTTGATTGAACACTTGAACCTTGCTGGCTAAGTGAAGGGTTATTAATATTAAAACCCAGTGAAGAATTACCAGCGCTGACAATTTGAGAGTTCACAACACTTGAACCAGCAGAACCAACCGAAGGGCTAACAACTGCTTGACCACTCTGACTGCCAAAACCTAAACCATAAACAGTTAAAACAAGAAAACTTAAAACCGTAAAAACAGCATACTTACTCATTTTTTTTTAAACCCGTTATCAATGTTCAACCCACTTTAAAAAAAACGTGGTTATAAAAAGAATACATCTAATATTTAAACCTTTCTAATTTTAACTATTAAACAGTAGTTATCAATAAAAGTTTTCATGATAAAGCCTAACACGAGGAAACCCTCACAAAAGAAAACACCAAATGCTCTAAAAAAAATTTAAAAGAAAAACCCTCACAAAAAACTTAATTATTTATTTGAAATTATTTTCCAATAATTGTTAACCTAAAAACTTGAAAACCGTTTTTTTTTACCAAGTTATGAATCAAAACACGACTAATCATATTAATTTCAAGAAAAGTTGAACGTCACGCGACCCCCTCCTCACAGTAGAAGCGTACTGTTTTCAAGAGTTTTTAAATTATAGTTTCCCCCCATTGAAGAAAAGCGGTGGGACACGAAAAAAAAGGCCACGCGCCTTCCTGTTTCAATGGTTTTTCCCATTTAAAGGTAATCACATATATTTATAATCAAATATATAAACTTTTCTATTTTCCAGACTCTGGGGCATAAGTCAGTTGTTATACATTAAAATTATGCCAAAGGCCAGCCCCCCAATAGAAGCAGTTTCTATTCGGTCATCTCTTTTCTGTAATAATATAAGAATAAGATTATCATGTGATTTCAAGAAAGTTGATTGCCACGCGATTCCCTTAGTGAAAATATATATTGCTGTTTCAAGAGTTGAATCGTAGTTACATTGAGTGAAGGTGGCGGGCATTAAAAAAAAGGCCACGCGCCTTCCTGTTTCAATGTCCCATTTAAAGGTAATCACACTCAATACATATTTTCCATAATTTTTGAATACTAGCTTATAAACTTTAACGCTGGAAACGCTGGAAACGAGGGGTCTTAAGATTTAAATACTCGTTTAAAGCTTGAAACTTAACAGGTGATAAAAAAAATGAAATTCGATGTTACAAACCTATCATATAACGAAATAACCGAGTTATTTGAAAAATTCCCATTATCATGCAATTTTACCAAAATAGGAAAAAACGTTTTGATTGAGTGTGAAAAAATATGAAAAGAATATTCTTCAAAGGAGTTTTAATAAAAATAAAATAGTTTGAAAAATGAAAAAAACAAAAAACTAAAAGGCAAAAACTGAACGTGAAAAGCAAAAGTGATTTTATCAGAAACACTTTCATAAACAAAAACACTTACAGAAAATACGCGAGCGTGAAATTCTTTCAAACACATTCCCAAAAAGAAAACATTGTTTTCTTATCTCCAAGAAAAAGAAGAACCTTTGAATGACACTTCTGATTAAAGTGTTAAAAAAAGTTGGGGTTTTGGTGGGCAAAACCCCAACAGGTGGGTTGAACGGCCTTCATAAAAAATGAAGGCAACGAATTAGCGTTAAATCCTCTCAAAAAACACTTTCCTTCCAACTTGAAACTTTCTTAAAACCTTCAAATCACACAGCCTATTCAACCTCGAAGAAGCCGCGTTTGAACCCTTATACTTAAACCTCTCTTGAACATCACTCGCGCAAACCCTCCCGCTTCCAATAAAATCAACAATCTCTTTATCAATATCAGACAACAAAACCTCGCCCCCAGCGCCTTCCCTCCTCTCACTAACCGAGATAAGCTTATCTAACTTCGCGTTTATCTCTCTTAACAAAAGATTAGTTGAAGCCCTCTCCTCTGCTATCACATACAATAAATTACCAATAACAACCGGATCGCTTGCTGACTGTTTAATCCTCTCAAACTCACTCCTCACTTCCTCAAATTCATTCAAACTTACAACTCACCAAAAACCTTTTTAACCTCAAACATGTCATGATACCAACAAAACAAAATCATGACAACATCACATTACTGTCATGATAATATCATGATACTTATTTAAAAGGTTTTCGCTTAAAAAAATTTTCTAAAAAAATTCCCACCCAACCCACTCAAATAACACTCACCCGCCACCCCCTCAAAAAAATTCAAAAACCCGAACAAAGTTTAAAACCCCTCCCCGCTCAAAAACCCTCTCGTCTCTTCAAAACACGAAAAGTTTTTTAAACACTAAAAAACACTAGTTGAAAAGGAAATGGATAAAACACGCTTTATAGGCAGAGTGCCAACACTAAGAGCTTTAATAAACAATTGGGTTGAAAATAGGTACGGGAGGAAGGTTACAAGTGTAGCAACCACAACCGAACAAAACCCTCGTTACACGCGTTTAATACAACGTCATTTAAACAGAGTTGAACAGCAAATAAAAAACTTAGAAGCGAAAAGCAAGGGTGGAGAACCGTCTAGGAGACTAGTTCAATTAAAAAATCAAAGAGAACTCTTACTATTGTTACACCAGTATGGGAAGCCTTTACACGCTACACAATGGTTAGCGGCTTTAGCGTGGGAGCATGGTTTGAATGAAAACCAACTCCGACTACACGCCAACACTTTACAACAACTTTATAAACAGGGCGTGGTAAAAGGCAAAGTATTTGCGTTAGGGCGGAATGGTGAAAATCTTTTAGAAAGAGTGCATAACCTCATATACAATGAGACGAGAGAAAACCCTCGAGTTTTCACAGTGCATCAAATAGCTGAAGCGCTCGAACCACAACTAACAAACCCACGTGAAAAACTTTTACTTGAAAATCACATAAGTCAAGCGTTAGGTGTTCTTGACTTGATGGGCTTAACCCTTAAACTACCGCACGTGCCATCTTCAACACTACGCTCGGGTAGAGGAGGTGGCGAGTTCGTGTGGACGCATTACAATGTGAAAGACAATCCAATCACAGTGCCCTTATGGAATTATCAATTTCGAGTTCTATTGAAACTTCTAGAAGGGCCGAAACTACAACACGAACTCCACCTACCACAAAAAATACCAGGAAACAAAATTGCGGGAAGCCCTGAAGGAATAACTCCAAATATCAGTCAACTACGATTAGCAGTTTCTAACTTGCTTGAAAATAATTTAATTCAAGAAAGAAAAACAGGGAACACTTTTGAATATCGTTTAACTCCTTATAGTGAAAAGTTAGTGCGAGACACTTTAGAGAAGAACCGGTTGAACCCAGAGCTTAGAATCGCTTTACTTTCAGAACCTTACGCTGGTTTAAAACCACTCGAGCGAAGAAGATTTGAAGAATTTGAACTAAGAATTAAAATTTTGAAAGCATTTAAACAAAACCCTCAATTGCGTGAAAATTTACCGCGTGGAAGGCCGAAAGATCTAGTGAATTTACAGGGTGGAGGACCGACAAAGCTAGCGAGGGACATAGCCAGTGAAACAGGAAGGGACTTTAAAAAAATCTTCTCGATGATTAGTAGAATTAAGAGGGCACTTAAACGAGGCGAGCACCCTTTTCGACAATTCTTAACAGAAGGTGGGGAGAGTGAAACACTAGAGAAATACATTAACAACTTATCAAAAGAAGATCAAGAATTCGCTCGAGAATACTTTAAAGAAAACCCCCTACCAAACGATTAAACCCGAAAACCTAAAATAAAAACCCTCAAACCTCTCAACCAACACAAGCCAAACCCCCTTCCTATCACTTTAAAAAAAAAAGCGGGCTTTCCAAACACTAAAACCCCCCCGTGAAAAAACATTTTTTTTTCAAACAAAATGTTTTTCAAAAAACTAAAGCTTTCAAACCTCGTCAGCAGCTTTAACCCTATTCTTACCCTTAGCCTTAGCGCCTAAAAGCGCTTTATCAGCTAAATCAGTTAAAACATCAGCAGTTAACCTATCCTCTCTTTTAATCATATTATGAGTTGCGAAACCAGCACTTGCAGTCACCCCCTCCCACTTATCAACAGGAACTCCAACAGGAGGCTGCCTCGTAGCGTCCCTTATACTATCTATCAACTCTTGAGATATCCTCCTCACTTCTCCTATATCCTTCCCTTTAAACCATAATTGAAACTCTTCCCCCCCATACTTTGCAGCCATTCCATCATGCTTACGCGCAATCCTATTAATAACATCACTCACTCTGTTCAAAACCTCGTCCCCCACTAAATGCCCGTAATTATCATTAACCTTCTTAAAATCATCCAAGTCAATCATAACAACACTATGAATTGAATTATCTTTAAACATACTTAACTGCCCCTTCCTTAAACCCTTCTGAACAGCCAACTCATTCAAAGCATTGTTAAGCTTTTCCTTCAAATAAGCAGGAGTGTAAAGCTGAGGGTACTTCCTCCCTAACAAAAACGCTTCATGAAGCTCTTCATACTCCCTCCTACTCTCCTCTAACTTCTCAAGTAACTCACGCTTTTTACCAGAATCTAATTTTAACTCTCTAATCTTTTTCTCAAGATCTTCAAAAGGTGTTAAATTCTTCGGCCTAATCTTAACATCCTCCGGCACTTTATACTCATGATCATTCATACTTAAAAACTGAATAACTCAAATTTTTAAATCTTCTGGCTGCAAGAACTCTGGCATAAGTCTTTAATCACCGCTTATCCTCCCAATACAACCCACGTAAACGCGACCACCCCTTTTTTTAATTTCTCTTTTTTTTCTAGCAGACAACTCTCTTCTTAGTAAAAGTTTAAGTTTTGTTAGTTCTTTAGGTTCTACACCCAACCTTCAACGTGGTTTGTTGAAGCTAGATTTGAAGTTCCAATTGGGTTTGCAACAAAAACAAGCCTCCCAATAACTATTGTTTAAAGCTTTTTATTTCAAGCGAACAAAGAAAAAATAGTAGTACAATCTCACCCTTTACCGCTCTATAAAACTTCTCACTTTCTCTGAAATTTTAAAACCCCTTTCTAAATTTTTTTTTTCGTTTAACGCCTCCCCCACCGTAAACAAAACCCTCTCCTCGCAACACTTCTAAACTCAAGTTTTCTAAAACCCTTACGAGGAAAACCCTCCCCCCTTAAAAAAAGGTTGAATTGGGGGCGTGTTAAAAAAAACGGCAAACGTTTAAAAACAACCCTTGTTTTAAAAATAATCAATGCTAACCACCGACTTGTTAAACGCTTTCGAAAAAAAAGACACGCTTGAAATAAAAGAAATAGCCGAGAAGTCAGCTGTTGAAGCGCTGATAAACAACGATGAAACGCAAGCTCAAACAAGCATTCTAGCCTACGCTCTCGCCAAAATAATGGAAAAACCAAGAATAGCGAAAACCATGGAGTGGAAGCAAACCTTCAATGAAATAAAAGAAGAAATACGAAACCCTTCCAAAGAAAACCTCAACACAGCGCTGCTTAAAATCGAAAAACTAAGCAGGGACTTCGGAAGATTCATGATAGACTCAGTTCAAAAAGCCAGACTTAAAACAGCCACTCAAATATACGCTCACGGCGCTTCAATCGGAACTTCAGTACAACTAACCGGGGCGGACCGGAGGGAACTCCAATCCTACATCGGGCAAACTAAAATCCACCAAAAATACGATTCCGACTTAAAAGGAAGACTGTTAAAACTTGAAAAACTCTTCCCGTGATCACAAATGAAAATAATATGCGATTCAAGCACTCTCATATCTCTAGCTGAAACCTGCAACCTTCAAACACTCTACCTCTTAAAAGAAAAAAACACTGACTTCTTCATAACAAAAAATGTCAAGCGAGAAATAATAGAAAACCCAGTTAAAATAAAAAAATACGAGTACAGCGCGCTAAAAATAGAAAAATGCTTCGAAGACGGTGTGATAAAAGAAGTTCAGGAAAACGAGCAGAAAACAAAAGAACTAACCGACAAACTTAACAACTGCTTCCAAGTGAGAGGAAAACCCTTAAAAATAATCCAAGAAGGCGAAGTCTCGTGCATAACCGTTTACAAAGAACTAAACTTCGACGCGTTCGCAGTCGACGAGAAAACCACAAGATTTTTAATCGAAAACCCAGAAGTTTTAAAAAGTGAAATGGAAAAAGAATACAACGAACAAGTTAAATTCAAAAAACCAAGCCTCCCTGAAATACAAGTTTTAAGATCAACAGAAATACTATACTTCGCAAGCAAGAAAGGCTACTTCAACGATTTTAAAAACCAGAAAAAAACCCTAAACGCTGCCTTACAAGCGTTAAAATACGCGGGGTGCAGCATAAGCGAAAAAGAATTACAAGAATACGAAACAATAACATAAAAAACGGGCTCGTAGATCAACGGTAGATCGCATCGTTCGCAACGATGAGGCTGCGGGTTCAAATCCCGCCGAGTCCAAAACTTAAAACCACTCAAAGTTTTAAAAAAAAACTCTTTTTTTTTCACAACCAGGCGACTAAAACCCTCGCTTGCTTAACCCTTTTTTTTTTAAACCAGGCTGGCCCTCCGTTTTTATTCTCGCAAAAAAACCCCCTTGCTTTCTTCCCAACAAGCTTCACCTTAAAAAAAAATTTTAAAAGGGGGGGGAATTGTTTTTCAAGTTTCCGCTCGCTCGCCTCCCAGCTTTGTTTAAGAATTTCGCGCTCGCACTTCCTTTAAAAACTTGGCGACCCTCCAATCTGAAAAAACATGCTCTCTTTCAATTTTTCTTTTCAACACAACCCCGTTCATAGTCTTACACCTGCTTAAAGCAACGTAAAGCTGCCCGTTAGCAAACATGCCGTCACCCACGTCTAAAACAATCCTGTCAAAAGTCTTCCCCTGACTCTTATGAATTGTTAAAGCCCAAGCTAACGCGAGAGGGTATTGAGTGAACCTCCCAGCAACCTCGCTTACAAGCCTCTTAGATTTAGAGTCGTACGAAAACTTAAAAAGCTTCCAAGTGTGAGGCTCAACTTCAACCTCCCTCCCGTCAGCAAGCCTAACCCCTATAAAAGTTTTATAAGCGCTTATAGAACACACGACCCCCACACTCCCGTTCACCCACCTCTTACCCTCATCATTATTCAAAAACATGACTTGCGCTCCTCTTTTCAAAACAAGCCTTTCTTTCGCAGGTAATTCACCCTTGTTAAAACTCCCTTCTAAAACCGCGTTAAAACAAAACTCTCTCCCGTAAAGCATTCTTAAACTCGCGTTATTAATCCTCTCAGCTAAAGCGTTTGTAGGAACTAAAAACACGTTACTACCACCCGCTTTGAAATCACTTTCAACCCTCTTGTTAAGCGCTTCAAGCTGAGCTTCTGAAACCCTGTCACTTCTAACAGCGTTTAAAATTCTTATAAAACCAGCGTCCTCCTGCCGGTAATTCTCTTCAAGCTCTACAAAATCAAAAGAAAGATTTTTAAAAACCTTCGAATCGAAAAAATACTCGCTCTTATAATAATCCTTAAACATTCTCTCCTCCCCCTCGCCAACCACAGGTGGGAGTTGGTAAAGATCACCAATAAAAATCATTTGAACGCCACCGAAAGGAGCGTTTTCACTCCTCCCATTAAACCTCATAAAACGATCAACACAGTCAAGAAGGTCAGCTCTAACCATTGACACTTCATCAATCACTATCACATCAACACTCTTATACTTCACACTCCCACTTTTCGAAAGCTTTTCTATCGAGTCAACAGTAACGCCCGGCTTAAACCTGAAAAAAGAGTGAATAGTCTCACCCTTAACATTCAAAGCAGCCACTCCTGTTGGAGCTAACACCGCAACATTTTTTTTCGTGACACTAGTGAAAAACTGGAGAAGCGTGCTCTTCCCAGTCCCAGCCCCGCCTGTAATAAAAACATTCCTACTAGAATTCTCCATCAAATCTAAAGCTTTAACAAAACCAGGGTTAAGCTTAACCCCTAAAACACTCGCTTTTAAACGTAAAAACTCTCTCCACTCCATACCCAGCGTTAATAAAAATTAAAATCCGATTTTTAAAACTTACCACCCCTCGTTTCCAGCGTTTCCAGCGCGGGGCAAGTCAACCCCAAAAAAAAGAGTGTTTAAAACCAATTTTTAACATTTTTTTAAAAAGTGTTAAAAAGAAAATAGAAGCACGGCGGTCCTACAAAAAGAATAAGCGAGAAGGCAACCCCCCGCTCGGTTGATGAAAAAGAAACATTTTTTTTTAGAAAACTCGCTTTTCTTTAAAAAAAAGTTTTAACAGTTTGTTTTTAAACGCTTTTCCACTTCAACTGAATTTCCACTTCAACTGAAATCAAAGAAAAGGATTTTAAACTTTAAAATTTTGTTTATAAGCGTGATTTCAATTGCCCTTGCCTGAATTCATTGACAACTTCTTCACAACCGTTGGAGAAAAATGGGAGGACTTTCTAGACTGGAGTGATGAGAAAGGCTTACCATTAAGAAAAGCAAGTGACTTCCTAGAGTCGCACGGCATTCCACCCCTTCCTTTCTTTGTCATCATAATACTCGCTTTAATAGTAGGAGTTTTCATTCTAATAGTAAGCTTAACCGCGCCGCAAATAGGAGTTTTCACTGTGATAGCTCAAAGCCCTTCAAGCCAGCCTGTTCAAGGAGCCACTGTTTCAATCTCCTACCCTTCAGTTAACGGGACCATACTATCATTCAGCAGCGTGACCGACTCAAACGGAATGGCGAGCTTTAACAACATTCCACTCGGAGTTAACGTGAGCGTCAGTGTAAGCAGTTCAAACTACGAGCCTGGAACAAGTCAAGCTTCTTTCACATCAAACGGCACGACGGTGACAGTCCCGCTAGTGCCGATCGCCACTAGCACTGTGAAACTCCCGGTTGTAGTTCAAGGCCCTTCACAAGCAAACCTCACTCTTTTCATAAACGGAACTCAAGTTGAAACCGAACTAGCAAGCCCCTCCTACACTTTCAACCTCCAACCAGGAGTTAACTACTCACTAACAGCGAGCGCTCCAGGCTGGAGAGGATACCAAACTTACATTGAACTAGCACAAGACTCCTCACCTTTCACCATAAAAATGTTCCAATTCGGCCAACCTGTAACAGCCCCGGTAAGCGCTATCATAGAACAAGACACTCCACCTTACACTCCAATAACAAACGCTAACGTTAATGTTATTGAAAGCTCGACAAACAAAGTTCTCGGAACCCTAACAACCAACGGCAGTAGTGACGGTTCGACAAACCAACTTCAAGTAATCGTAGGCGATTCCATTTACCTAAGCGCGAGCGCTCCAGGCTATCTTTCAAGAACCTCTTCCACTTACAACGTGACAGAAAACGGGGTTAACCCCACCATCTACCTAGACGCTTTAAACACTCAAAACTCTCAAAACATTGCAGTGAACGTGGTTGACGTTAACGGAAACAACATTCAAACACCCCTCGTAAGCGTTTACTGTAACGGGGTTTTATTCGCTCAAGACACTCCAGCGAACGGCGTGGACAGTTTCAACGTTCCAATAGGCACCACCTGCCTAGTAACAGCCTTCTCCCAAGGCTACCTCCCGGCAAGCAAACTCGTCACCTCAGCAGGTGTGGGCACTATAATACTTCAAAACGCTAACTCGCATAACTCTGGAAGTTTAAGCGTTGAAACAATCCAAGGAAACAACCCAGTGGCGGGGGTTAGCGTTTCACTATCAAACTCGATAAACCAGCCCCTTGGAATTCCAAGCCAAAACACAGGGCCTGACGGTTTCACCACCTTCCAAGGAGTGCCCCTGGGAAACATACAAATTCAAGCTTCAGGCCAAGGCTTCACAGGAAACGCTTCTGCTTTAATAACAAACTCGCCCAACCTCACGACAATCATAATACAATTAACACCAGCTCCAGCGCTAGTAAACATAACCGCGGTTGACTTCGTGACAGGAAACCCTATAAACATTTTCAACGCTTCAAGCAGCGGAGCGTCCTGCGCGACAACCGCTGGCTCGTGCATTCTAAAACTCCCTTCAGGAGTTGACACTATAACCTTAACCTCTCCAAACTATCAAAACCTATCCTCAACAATAACCCTTTCAGCAGGAGTTCAGTTAAACCACTCGTTCACTCTCATCCCAAACGCGTTCTCTCAAAATCTTCAACTTGAATTCCTAGGCTTGTACAACAACGGTTTTAAAGTTAACAGTTTATCCCCTAACACGAACTATGAAGCCAGGTTCATTTTAAACGCTCCAACCATCAACTTTTCAACAGCCACTGTCTACGTGCAAATCGGAGGTTCAGAAGATATTTCAGCAAGCCCAGCCTACATTTCAAGCTTTTCAGGAAACCCTTCAACCGGAAGCAGTTTAAACTCAAACAACACTGAAAGTCAATTAAAATGGGTTTTATACAACGTTACACCCTTCACTGGAAGTCAAGAGTTCGACGTGTTCATCCAAACCAAAGCAGTGAAAAACGCTTCCCTAATCTTACAGTGGAGCGACTCCTACACTTTCGGAAACTCAACCTTCAACTCCCCCTCGTCAGGTTTGAACTCCCAGTCAATCCCAATAACATTTGAAGGTGATTGCGTTAACGGGGCGTGCGTTCAACTCTACTTCTCAGGAGTTCTAGGAAACGGTTTAAACAACTTTCAAGCGCTCACACCTGAAACCTTCAAACTCAACTATAACATTCTATCCAACACTTCCAAACCTGTTCTAGTACAAACAAACAGCAGTGGACTGCAACTAGTCCAAGCAGTTGAAAACACTCAAACCATTCAAGCTCAAGACAACACTCTAAACTTCAACTCGAACGGCAGTGGTTTCATCCTAATAAAAGCCCTCCACCCAGTTAACAACGGTTTAATAACATTTAACACTGCAACCTACTCTAAACAACTTTACGTTAAAGTCATAGCTTCAAACTACAATTTAAACGTGAACTACGCTCCAACAAACATCAAAGCCCTCACTGAAAACCACCTTAAATTCACAGTGACAGACTCTAACGGGATGCCCTTAACCACTGCCACCATACAACTCACAGGAGTTTTAGACAATCCAGTTCAAGCAGTCTACTCAAACGGTTTTTACACTGCAGACATAACACCTAACGCTCCTGGAGTGATATACTTCACGGTTTCAACCCCCGGGTACAGAGTTTACTCAGGTTCTATAAACGTGGGAGTGGATAAAATAATCTCAGTGACACCCCAAACCCTCGCCTTGACAGTAAACTCTCTAAACTTTTCAACCGTTGACTTCCAAGTTCAAAACCTTTTAAACGAGAACACTCTAATCACATTCCAAACAATCACGTTCAACCCTAAATACACCGTGGTTTCAACCACTTCAACCTCAACCACGCTTAAAAGCCTAGCGAGTTTCACAAACTCTCTTCAAGCAGCGGTTTCAAACACTGTTCAACAAGCAGCCTTGCAAGCAAACACTCTAAACGAGAACGTTAAAGGTTACGTTAACATTATAGCGAGAAGCGGGGGGTACACTCAAACAATCCAACTACCCTTTAACATTCAAACAAGCTTCACCCAAACAAACATTCAACAAGCAGTCTCTCTAAGCGCTTCAGCCCTTCAATTCCAAATCATCCTACCCATGCAACCGACAAGCAGTCAAAACGAAGTGATAACAAACAACGCTCCATTCCCAGTTTTAGTTAACGCTCAAACTTCAAGCGGAGAATTCCAAGTCACACCATTATCAGCCGTGATACCCTCAGGTGAGAGTCAAACCTTCACAGTGACAGCCTACCTACCGTGGGCTTACCAGCAACTACAATGCGTCATATCGCAAGCGCCTGACACTGGAGTGGCCAGCTTCTACGCTAGCGCTCAAGGAGTTTCAAGCCAAGCCCTCCCAGTCACCTTAACCTCAACAATCCAAAACTATGGAACCTGTCAAATCCCAGGAGGTTTAATAGTAAAACTACCCTTCCCAGCAATTTTCATATTCGCTAACGGCAGCGCGGTCATAGGACAGCAAAGCCAGCAAGACGGTTCAACACCCGTTCTAATACCCCAAGGCTTGATGATATTCCAATACGGAAGCGGGGTGCAGCAAAGCTTCGTCTCACTACCAGCAGGAGTGGGAGTGGAGGTACCCCCGAACTGGGTTTCAACCTCCACAACAGAAACAAGCGTCACCTTCCCAATACCCATACTTATAAGCACTGGAACAGCTAAAACCATAACAAACGCTGACGGAAGCGTGAGCCTAACAACAGACAGCGGCACTTTAATCCTACCCCCTGGAAGCCAGTTGCAAGCTAACCAACAGTTAAACTACAACCCGTTCATAGGAATACCCTACACTCCTTTTTCAACACAACTATCCGCGAGTTCAACTCAACTTGCTAACCCTTACGCGAGCCTATACAACCCCGGGTTGATAAACCCTTACGCTTTCGGGCCTATCGTTCAACCCTTCAACTACATTCAAAACGGTTACCTAGTCCCACCCGGCGGCGTGATAAAATTCACTCCAACCTCAAACCTTCTTCACACTCTAACCTTCGACTATTCAGCCTACGGTAAAGTACTCGTAAGTGGGGTTTCAGAAAACCAAGGCAGCGTAGTCCCAACTAACGGCGGTTTTGACATAACCTTCCCGAAATGCTCTCAAATCAAAGTATTCAACGCTCAACCCAACCCCGCGTTAAAACTAAGCGACACGCTACCAGCAGCTAAAAAAGTCACCCTTTCAAACGCTGCTCAAACCGCAAACGGTTTTGAAGTTCAAGGGCAAATACAAATAAAAGCCTGCACTGACGTTGACGAAACTCAAAAATACTTCACCACCGTGCTCCAAACCCCTCTTTACTTCAACCTCCCTTCAATAACAAGAACAAGCGCTGGAAACTACGACCTCGGAGGGTGTGACAAGCTCAACATAACCGGCGGGTCCCTCCCAATAATGCAAGCAACCAAAATAATATTCCAAAACAACTATCAAGAGCAAAAAGATGAAAACGGGAATTGGATTGTAAGCGTGGACAGGCTCGGAGTGGTTTCAATACTACCCTGCGGGGTTGAAGGAGTCATAAAAATAAACCCGCCAGATAACAACGTTTACATAACCTTCAACAACAAGCCAGTAAGCCCGGTAAACCCAGTAAACTTCACTTTAACCTCAAGCCAGAGAAGCCAAACACAACAAATAGTCTTAAACAACTACGCTGACACTCCCCTAGACCCTGACGGGCTTGTAGACAGCGCGGGCGTCACCACCTACATTCAAAGCATTGATTCAAACATATCCAAATTCTTCACAATCGACAGCCTCCACTCTTCAAACCCGCCGCTCATGAGACGCATTGACAGAGCGAGCTACACAAACACTCTAAACCTAGACGCGACCGACACTTCAACACAAGTCTGCCTTCCAGACCAAACACTCACAGGAAAAATAACCATAGCGTTAAAAGGAAACAACGAAATCATAAAAACCATTTACGTGACAGTAAACACTAAAAGCGATGGCTGCCCTTCAAACAACCTAGGCAACGCTCTAACCAACTTTTCAATATCCCCTGACAAAATCTACTTCAAAAACCCAGGCCCTCAATACTACACTTTCGCAAGTTTTATAAACAACCTACGCCAGCCCGTTAAAATTATAATGCTAAACCCTGACGTTATAAACTGCGTTATAACCCAGCCAGTACAAACACCCCACCTTCCAGTCGAGAGCCTTCCAACAGGTGATTTAAACGGAGCGGTGATACCCAGCGGTTATGGAATCGTAGCTAACTGCACCGCCTTTAAAACCGCGAATAATCAACCAGTTTATTTTAACGCTGTAAACCCTGAAACTAACCAAGTACTAGCCACTGCTAACCTAACAGTAACCGTTTTCACAGTCCCGCAAAACGAGCAAGACTTTTACACTTCCACTCCAATCGGAAGCCTAGCGCCTCTAGGCGTTCCAGCGAGTTTCACAACATGCGAGAACCAGTTCTGCAATTACAATCAAACCGCGCAAGCCTTGCTAGACTTCTTCAACAACACCACTAACTTTTTAAATCAATCACTTCCAAACCCTCAAAGCCTGTCCTCATTCTGCAGTCAAAACCTTTACCTGCAAAAGGGGCGTCCCCTGACCACAAGCGCTGTGTTTTTAATGGCTAACACTCAAAGCAAGCTTGATGATATTCTCCCTTCTTTAAGCGGTGTTGTTCAACAATACGGTTTCAACCCCCAAGCTTACAAGTCAGGAGGTACTGATTTGACTGGGTGCGGTTTGTTTGAAGTCACCGCAAAATACTTCCTATGCCCGCCACAGGGAGGAGCTGAATGGAAGCAAAGCGCTAGCGTTGAAGTCGACGTTCAAAAGCTCGCTTCCTGCCCTCAGACAATCGCCAACGCTCCACTGTTTTTAATGGCTGACAATACAACCGACGCTTGGATTGGCAGAACAACTTCTAATATCGTCAGAGACGTTTCAGTTCATGCGAGTTTACCTCCAGTGTTTTTAGGGCCTTATGATAATTATCCTACTAACTCAAATCTTCAAGGCGGTAATAGTTTAGACGAAGAAACAGCTAAAAGTTTGCTTGACGCTTTTTATTATTCTTCCAAACCTTCTTTAAGTTTCAATGTAGCGCAGCGTTATGATGACGCGAGTTTCTGCACTACAAACGCTGCTGGTTTAGGCGCGGCTATAGCTGCGGCTACTGTAGGGGGGGCTCTTGTTACAAGTGGTTTAGATGTTTTGCTTACCCCGCTCGCTTTAGCAGTTGGAAGTTGCGGCGCTAGCGCGGCGGCAACCATAGTTCCTGGCGTTACTGGTTGTGAAGCTGCTAACACTTGTATTAGAACTGAAATTTCTTCCGCTATTCTCCCTTTTATTAAATATTGCGGTTTAACCGGAACTGCAGCTACTGGTTTGAAAGCTGGCCTTACAGCTGGCGCTGTAAGTGGAGTAGCCTCTACAGTTATTGGAGCTGTAACAATGGGGTCTAACAATTATCAAAGCTTAAGTGGAACTTCCACAGGAGCGTCTATAGGCGCGGCAAGCTCTATACTAACTTATTCCAAATCCAATGCTATTAATACAATTAAACAATTGATACTAGCAAACCAAGATAAGCAGATACAAGCAGAATCAGTTGAAGGACAACCAACGTGGGTAGAAATAAAATTGTCGTCTTTGCTTGACGTGCTTAAGAAAAAATATGGTAGTGATTTGTCAGGACAAGAAATAGCAGAAAGAATTTACTCTGACGTAAAAAATAATGAACGAATAACTTTAGATAGTAGTATTGACGCGAAGTTTGCCTACGCTGCGGGCAATACTAAATTTGCTAAAGATATAAGTGGTTTAAGTCCTGATCAATTATCAAGCGCTGTTAAAGCAGATCTTAGCGAGGCTGGTAGTGTTAAAACCTTTATTAATAAAATCTCAGGCGGGCTTAAAAACTTTGGACTTTGCGTAGCACTTCAAGCTGGAGTTCAATATTTGATTGGCGTTGACATGTCCCCTGTTCAAGCCAATTTAAATCCAAAAGCGAGTAATCATTTGATCGTCTACAATTTGGAATATTACCGCACTGGAAAAAACCTGCCTTCTATATACACTGTTAACTTAAACGGTGATTCGTTTTATTTAGGTAACTTTTGCAATTCAAGTAACTCGCTTTGCTTGCGTGAATGGAATGTTTCTGAAAACCAGTATGTTTTAATAGTTGGTGTGAATAATCAAGGCTTGAACCTTAACAACATCTTTCAATCTGTTTTTCTTCCCAGCGTTCCACCTGTAGGAGGGTTGGAAAAAGTTGTTTCAAGTGTTGTTACAACAAAAAACATGGGCGCTTTAAATGACAGCAGTGATGAAGGTGATCAAACCGGCTTTGGTTCAAGCGCAGTGCAATCAAACACAGGGGTTATAACTGGATAGGTGTTTTTATGAATAATTTTTGGAAAGGTTTTTTCTTTATTTTTGGGGTTTTGCTATTATTCATTTTAGCTTTTTGGCTGTTCAACGGAGGTTTTAATTACATTCTCAGTTTTAGCGGTTTAAATTCAAGAATTCAAACCTCAAATCTTACGAGCGCTATTAACAACGAGGTTAATTCTTTTAACAACACTTTCGGAGCTCTTATGATAAACTACACTGATTTTAATTATGGCTTTACTGTTTCTTACCCTAAAGGGTATCTAGCAGGTTCGATATTAAACCAGTCAATTTTCAGTGTTGATAACAACACTAAATTTTACGCTTTAAGCAGCACGCCGAATTATTTTCCAGAGGTTTTAAGTGTTGATGTTTTAAATTCAACCGCTGAAGACTTATATTCAAACAGTTTAACTGATCTGAGCTCGATTGGCTTGAATAATGTTAAAGGGCTTGGAAAGATAAATAATTTTTTCGAATTAACTTTTGATTTTAGTGTTAACTCTTCAACTTATTTAATGTACAACGAAACTGTTTTTGGCAAAATGGCTTTATTTGACTGCACAACACCTCAAGGGAACGCTTACGCTGCAGTGGTGACTTTTATCACGCCACAAATCACTTTGCCTGATCTTTCCTTAGCTGATTATGTTTTTTCAAATTTCAAGTGTTAAATAATGTTAAACGCTAAAAAACACTCTAAAGTTTTAGCGGTTTGCGATTCCAAACTTATCGGAAGAAAGTTAAAAGAAAATGAAATGGTGTTAGATTTAAAAGCTCATTCCGCATTTTATGGCGAGAGAGTATCTGAAAGCACTGTAAAAGAATGGCTTATTGAAGCTTTCAACAACAAGCATTCAATCAACCTTGTTGGAAGTGAAAGCGTAAGCTTAGCTTTAAGCGTTTTAAAAATTAAACCCAGAATAATTTCAATTGAAGGCGTTCCAATTCTTCAAATCTATTTTATTTAAAGCGTATAAAAAAGCTTAAATATGTAAATTCCTCTTTCTTAAGTTAATGGCAAGACAAAAATGGGAAAAACCTCCACTTAGCTTTACAAGAGGAAGCAGCATAAGAGGCTCTAAACTGGACAGAAATCTTGAAGCTTCATTTGAATTATCCCGAATAGCCAGCAGCAAGACAACTCCTGCCAAAAAGGAATTGTTTTCTAAAATTTTAAAAAACTCAAATTATTTTAATAATGAACAAATTAATAAAATATCAGATATTTTAAGCAAGAGAGATGATCAAACCAGGCTTGAATTGCATAAAATACTCTACTCAACCAAAAATAATGAAGTTTTAAATGCTTTAACAAAGAGAAAACTCTTATCATTTAAACCAAGAAAAGTTGAGTGGATGCTGATAAACAATTATAACAACGTCGCTAAAGCCTTTGTAAACGAGCTTCACAAAAGCGATTTTTTCATGAATCAAATAGAAAACGCTTTAAAAACCCCTCAACCACTGCAAGCTACAGTACAAGAACAACCGCAATCAAAAACCAAGGGCAAAAAACGTAAAACCAAACCAGCCTCCGGCAAAAACTTTGTCTACAACATTAAAAACTACGGCACTGTTTACGGCGGGGTTGGGAAAAACGTTGGAGGCGGGAGTTACACCTTCACCAGTGAAAAGCAAGCAGCAGAGCAGGCGAACTACCAAAAAATTATGGAAGGCATTCTCGCTTACAATAAAAATCTCGCTGAACACTTGAAAACTTTAAAGGAAGAGCTTGGAAAACCTGTTGAAAGACCGAAAGGAGGTTTCGAGTTCGTCTCATCTACAAAAGGAAAACAAGCTGAAAAACCTGCGGGGCGCGCTGAGAAAACAAGAGAGCCTGAACAATTAGAGCTTGCTTTGAAAGAAAAACTAGATGAAAAACAATTAAATCTTAACTTCAACACTGGAATTAAAGCGGGAGAGCTTGAAAAGCAAATTAAAAGCGGGGATTACTCTAAACTCAAAGAATTATACGATTTAAACTCTATAAGCGCGAGGGAAAAATTTGAAAAAATCGCTTTTGAAAAAAAAACAAGTGACGACCGGCTTGAAGCTGAAGTTTTAGAATTGCTTTTAAACAAAAAAGATTTTAATGGAGTCAAAAAAGCTGTTTTAAGCGAGAATTGGGGCGTGCTTAAAGGAGAAGCTTTAAGCAACATTGGACTCACTGTAAACAATGAAAACAAAGATGAAGCTGTTGAATTATTCTCTAGCATGCTTAAAGGAGAGTATGTTGATGAGAACTACTTACGCGTTCACGAAAGCATGGACAAAATTGAAGATAAAAAAACAAGAGAGTATATCTTCAACAAGCTGAAGCCCGACCTCTTAAGAGCTGAAGAGTTAATGAAGAAAAAAAGCGCTGAAAATAAAATTTTAACCGAGAACGATTTAAAAGATTTTTTCAAACCCTCTGAAAGCGCGTCAAACGAGAAAACACGAGTTTCCAGTGAACCCGACTCTTCTAACGATTTTATGAAACTTCTTGAAAAGCTAGATGACACTCTCAAGAAAGAGAAAAAGTGATGTTTTAATGCTTTACGAGAACGGTGTTGAAGTGAACGGCTCGCTTGTTAAACTACCGTTAAAAGGCAAGGCGATTGTAATAGGAGACTTGCACGGCAGGGTAAAAGTTTTAGAAGAAATTTTAAAAAAAACCAATTTCGAGGAAAGAATAAAAAATGGAGAGAACCTGTACTTAATTTTTTTAGGCGATTACGGTGACAGGCCTGAACGTGAAGAGGACAGCAGTTTAGAAGTTTTGAAAAAAGTGGCGGTTCTAAAAGCAACTCACCCTCAAAACGTTATTCTTTTAAAAGGCAATCACGAGCATGTTGTTAACGGTAAGATCAGCATACAACCCCACAACCTACCGTCAGAACTTGAGAAAACCTTCGGAAGCGAGTGGGAAAAACATTACGATAAAATAAAAGAGGTTTTCAAAAACCTGCCCCTAGCTGTTAAAACTGGTAATGGAATTATTTTAATGCACGGCGGCCCTGCAACCAGCGTTAAAAACTGGAATGATTACGAAAACCCATCTGAAGAAACCATCCTTCAAACTGTTTGGAATGAACATGACAAGAACTCTGACGGTTTTAAAAAAAGCTATAGAGGCGAGGGGGTTTACCAAGTTGGAGAGAAGGCCACGCGTGATTTTCTTAAAAAACTTGATTTAAAAGCAATGATAGTAGGGCACAACCATAAAAACGAGAGTTTCTGGAACGCTGCTTTCAGCGTTAACTCCAACGATATTAACGGGAGCACTCCAAGCTGGCTTGAAATCAACCTTGAAAAAAAAATTAACGGTAAACCTGAAGAAGTTATTAAAAGACATTTCATAGGCGAGGAAAGCGAGGCTGGAGAAAAACCAGTTGGGAAAGAAGAGCCTGTTTTCAACATTCAAACCTTCATAATAAACGGCGCTTCTAAAATACCCCAGCGAGAACACGTCTTAACCTGGAAAAAATTAATAGAAGGGGTTACTCTTGGAAGGTTTTCACATACCATTCCAAACCTTCCTGTGACAGGAGAAGGAGTGGAGGATCACTTTAAAGTGGGAAATATTTCAAGAAATCAGGTAGAACTTAAATTAGAAAATGGTTTGTTAAGCATCGAGCACAAAGCGTCTACAACGCCAACTGTTGTATTACTCAAAAAAGGACCTGACATTAAATTGGAAAAAAATGGTGTTAACAAATGTTTTGTAAACCTTTCAAACTTAAAAGGTTTGATTCTCGGCGAGGGGAAAAACACTGTGAAAGTCGATTTTAACACTCCAAGTGAAAAAAAAGAAGAAGACGCCGCGCTTGATTTTAAAAGTGTTGCTGAAACTCATAAAAAATTAACGAAAAAACCATTTTAAAAAAAAAGAGTTCTGTTTAACAGTTTTTTAAAACTTTTTTTTTCCACTCTCCCTGTTTCGCTGAATTGTTTTAATTATCCTCTCGATTACACTTGGGTTCGGGTGTGTTATAACCAGCAAACCATTTTTATTTTCAAAAAACCTGTACCCCTCTAAAGACTTGCTTAAAGGAATCCTCCCGTTTCTCGTGTCCTCCTTTCGTATAACCTTCTTAATTTTCCCCATCAACCGAGGTTCAAGCTTGCTTGTTTTAATGTAAAACCCTTTCCCTACAATTTTACCCACTTCTTTAACTTTCTCATCATCAACCTCAACAAACGCTTTAACCACGTCCTTTTTAATCAAAGGAAGGTTGTTTTTAACCGCTATTTCATTTAACTCTCCCGCGCTTGTTTTTTTAACCGAAACACCAGCGCTTGTTTTTATTGAAGGATTATCTTTAATTCTTAAACTCTCTTGTTTGAGCTTCTCAACCACCTTCCCTTCAATAAGCTCGTTAACTCTCCACTTCATACTTTAACACTGTAATTTTTAACTGTTTTAAATGTTACGCCCCACCCTGAAAAAAACACTCTAACCACCCAATATTTTTGTATCCACGACGCTCACCCCCCTAACAAGAGTTTAAAAAACCTTTTTTTTTTTTCAACTCTCTCTTTTTTTTCACAGCGCCTCCCAAAAACCGTTGAAAGGAAAAAACCTTAAATTTTAACGTTTAACCATCAACAAAAAAAGATTTGAAGGAACGGGGTGTGGAGTTTATAAAAACCAAGCTGCTTTCAACCCCCCCTGCTTATTCAAGTTATTGGAAAGTTTTTTATAATCTCGTTACATTAACTTTTTTCCAATGAACTCTTTAAGCTTTTTTAGCGTTATTGTTTTCTTCGCTTGCTTCGCAGCGGTTTTTTTCATTAACAGTCAAGCGATTCAAAACAATTCAAACCTTTTCTCCTTCACACCCCCTTACGCTGAAAACGGGGTTATAGGAGTTTTCAACGCTTTTTTCTTTGTTTTTGTTTTCTCCCTACTGTTTTTCGGTTTCACCGCTCCAGTAGCAATGGGAGTTCAAGGCCTAGTCTTAGCTTCAAAATACTCCTACTTCATAGCAGGTTTAAATAAAAACTTCTCCTACTGGAGTTTCGCTTTTATAATCCCGCAATTCTTCGCTGTTTTCGCCGCCGTCAGCCTAGGAGAAGGAGTGATAAAAGATTACACTGGCAAAGGAAGTGTTTACGAAGGTTGGAATGAAGCGATTAAATTCTTTTCAATAGGCCTAGCCGTTTTAATATTAATGGTTTTAATTCAAAACTTCACGAGGTTTTAAAAAAAAATGTTATTTGATATAATGGGAACTTTCTCAGACCTCTCATTTGTCATACAAGTAGTAGCGATAGTTCTAATAATAACCTGGCTTTACACTAGAACTCAAGGTAACCCCTTACTGTTCGGCGGCGGCATTGTTTTAATAGCATACTTAATTTTAAACTACCCTTGGGCGTTATACCCTATATTCTTCCTAGCTTTCATATTCTTCGTCATGGGCGGGCAGCTTCAATTCGTTCTAGACTTCGGCGTGGCAGGCATTCTTCAAATACTCGGTTTTCATGAAGGCGATCGCGATGAAGCTAGATACCAAAAACTTCAGCAAAAAATCGGGAAAGGAGAAAAACTAAGCGAAGAAGAAATACTATTCATGAAAAAACAAGCTGAACTCAGAGCGCAAGGCGAAGAGCAAGTAAGAAAACATTTAGAAAGCAGCAGAGGCGTGTTTTAATGGACGTTTTAAACATTTTCTGGTGGGCGCTTTTACTATACCTAGCCTACTACTTTTACAACTGGTCTAAAGAACACCTAGCATTCTCCCCCATGCTCGTCTTAATCGTAGCTGGAATTCTAATCTACTACCTTGTCATCAAACACCCGCTATTCGGAGCTATAAGCGTTTTCGGGTGGTTACTAATAAGCACTGGAGCTTTAATGCTAATACCAAGCCTTTACAGGCTGTTTAATTGGAGAAGGTGAAAACATTAAAATGGATAAAACTTTTTGGAGTGACTTCGTACGCGTTTACAAACACTTAAACACAGGCAGGGACAAGTGGATTAACTTCAAATTCAGAGTCGCCGTCATAATACTCGTCGTAGCTATAATGGCCTACATTTACTACAGGCTAAACACAGGCTACGCTGGAATAACAGTGAAAGGCTCAACTTTAAGCGACGTCGTGTTCAGCTGGTTCGCAGGAGGCTTCATCCTAGGCTACTTCGCAATGCTTTTAATACTAGAAGGTGAAATGCTAATCGGAACCGCGAAAATAGCCAAGCAAATAAAAAAAGAGAAAGAAGAACAAAAACCAAGTCAAAAACACTAACAAAGCGCTTTTAAAAGCAGGGGGGAATCTAGACAACCTACTAAACCATCAAAAAAAAGGAGCGTGCAACACTCAAAAAAAAGCGAGCCCGCCCCAACCTTTAAGCAAAAACAGTGAAAAAAACTTTTTCACTAAAACCCCAAGCTAAACCCTTCTTGTTTTGTTCAAGTAAAGAAAAAGAAACACTTTTTAAAGAAAAACTTTAGTTTTTTAAAATTCCCACGCTTAATCAAAGAAAAAAGAAAAGTTTAATATTTTAATTAACCATTCTCTTAAACATGTTTTTATTTGACTTTTGGAGCGACTTCGGAATAATAGTAGACATTCTAGTTTTTTTCGTTGTGTACAAACTTTTAAGAAACTCTCTAGCCCCTTCGAAATCAATCGCTTTTATAACCAGCCTGATCATAACATTCCTTTTAGTACTACCCTACGAGTGGTTTAAATACCTTCTTTTCGTTATTTTAGTTCTAGGAGCTGCTTGGGTTAAACTCGAACCTGAAAAGTGGTTTTAAAAAAAATGGACTACACCTTCCTTCTCTTAAGCGTTTTCTTCATGCTCGCGGTTCAAAGCGGGGTTTACATAATAGCAGGCTTGATTTTCTTAATTTTAATTATAAGCTCCAGAAAAATGATATACTTCACAGCTTCAATAGTAGACGCTGTAGCCGCTTTACTTGGAATTGGAAACCCCTTAATCCTCGCAGGAGGTTTAATCCTAGTATTCTTAATACTAACTAGAGACAAGTCAAATCCAAACGTGATGATGGAATGATCTTTTTCATTATTTTAATAATACTCGCTATTTACTTTTTCACCACTAACAATTTTTTCTTCAGTTTTCTCTTATTCACCCTAGCGCTTTTAAGCCTTGTAACCGAAACAAAACAAGAGCCTGAAAAAACCACTGGCAAAACAGAAGAAAACTTCCAACCATCACAACCAGGAGGTGAGAAAGTAGTAGCTGAAAACCTCGCTGGTTTCATCAACTTTATAATGCACTTCATTGGAAGAGTGATTAAAACAGTTTTCAAACCACTTGAAAAAAAAGAAGAAAAAAAATAACACGAAGAGGGGGAGACTTTTTTTTCACTCTTTCAACTTAAGTTTTAAAAGAATTTCACGGTTAGTCTCAAGAATTTTTTTATTTAACTCTTCAATACTTTTTAAAAGAGCTATCGAGTCAGCTGAAAACCCGCCTCCACCCTCGTTTTTTTCACTTTCAATTTTCTCTTCCTTCATTATATCCTCCAGCTTAACCTTCTTCTCCCCGTCACTTGTAATTCTTGTTATTTCAATCCCTGAAACTTCAGGCTCTTTTTCAACCTGTTGAGTTGAAGGTGGTTGAGGTTTAACTTGCTGCGCTTGACTTTTAGACTGGCTTTCCATTTCTTTTTTCGCTTTTTCATAAACCTCGTCAACATTACCCACCCCTAAATCCGAAAGACTGCTTTTAATCTCCTGCTCGCTAGCCCCCTTCTCAATCATCTGCTTTACAATTAAAGTAACATCCATCAACTTATTTTCTGATCAAGTGTTTTTTAACACTTTCGCTTTTAAAAAGGGCGTGTAAAACCCTTATTATTCTTTTAAAATTAATTAATAAAATTAATTCCACTCATCGCTCGCCACCTGCTAAGGCATGAAAAGGTTTTTTAACTAACTGCTCTTAATTAAAAACTGGTATTTAATATGGCTGAAGAGTTAGACTTACCGTTTGGCCCTTGGAGGAAAATAGTCGGCGCAGATTGGAGTGGCTATCCTGTAAGCCTTTACGAAAACCCTGAAAAACTCTTGCTACTAGTTCTTTTTGAAAAAAAAGACTCGAAAGTGGTTGGACTAGTTGTTTTAATGCAAAAATTCTTCTTGGTTGAAGGAGACACGACATTACTTAAAAGCGTTGGAAGAGATTTCGTCTTAGTAGAGAAAAACTCTAAACAGGGAGCGCACTCTTTTCTCATCATCTCATCCACTCCGAAATACTCAGAGTTTTCACAAGAAGCTTTTATAAGCGCGGTCTCATCTCAGTATGAAGAGCTTAAAAGCGCTGGAATCGGTTTTGAAAACATAAAACTTAAACTCACTCCTAGTTTAAACGTGGAAGAAGAAGTCGCTAGAGTTTTAACCGGAGACCCGTCCTTAATATTCGCTCTTCTCAACCCGCTAGCCATGGGAGGAAAGCCTTTCACCACCAGAAACCTTTTCATAGGAAGAAATGAAGAAAAAGAAGTTAACGTTAAACTTTCAAGCCTTGACAGCGCGGTTGTAATAGGAAACACTAAAAAAGAAAGACTTCACGTTCTCCACGTTTTAACCGAAGAAGCCACTAAAAACAACGTGACTACAATAATATTCGACTCTTCAAACTCGCTAAACGGTTTTTCAAACCCGAACCCTAAAACAGAAGATTTCAAAAACTTCAACATGAAAGAACCAGTTGGATTCCCCTTTAAAACCCTCACCCTAGGAGAAGGCTTGTTCGTAGACCTCTCAAAATGCTCTTCAGACTTACTCTTATCAACCTTCAAACTCCAGTCAAGCGACGTTGCCCCAGTAATCAAACAAGTTTTTGACAAGCAAAAACAAGAAATAGGAAGCGTAAGCGATTTCATTTCCAAAGTGGAAAACGAGAAAGGCTTTTCACAATACCTCACCTATAAAACACTAAGAATTCTTAAAATAATCCAAAAACAATTCTCAACACTTTTCGCTAAAAACATAGCTCCAGAAATAACAGTTCCTTGGCGTGAAGGCGGTGGAAAAATAATTCAACTAAACCTAAGCTTGTTCCCCACTGAAATCCAACACTTATTCATCCACTCCTTCCTTGAATCCCTACCAACACCGCCTAACATAGAAAGCTTAAGCATTTTTTTTGTATTCACTCAAGACGCGGCTTTGCTAAGCGATGAAATTCAATTACTATTAAAAAGATTCAAGAAAAAAGGAGGCGGGTTCGCGCTGCAAGCTGAAAACGAGTTAGACGTTAACCTAAACGACTTCTCAGTGGTTTTCAACCTAGTTGGAAAAGACGTTTTCATGGAAGAAAAAGGAGAGAAAAAAATAAGATTCTCCATCAGACCAGCTTTCTCTCAATGCACTGAATAACCAAAAAAAATTAGAGTTTTCAAACCTTTTTTTTAAGCTTTTTTTCTATAATCTCATCCACAGCCTCTTTAACCTCGTCAAGAGTGGCGTACTGCAACGGGTTAATCATATCAATAGTATACTTCAACTCTTTAACCTGCGCTTTAAGCTGTTCAACCTCCTCTTTAACAACACTCTCGCCCGCGTTCTCCTGACTTGTTTGACCCTGAACATTTAAAGGCCGCTCCTCAAGCTTTTTAACCCTCTGATTCAACGTTATAAGAGTCCTCCCAATAATCTCCTCATTTTTTTGCATGGTCTTAATCTGCTCTTCTATAATCCCTATTTTAGACTCAAGATTTTTAACAGTGTTCTTCAAATCACTTTCCTTTTCAACCATGCTTTCTTTTTAAAACCATCATTATTTAAAAGGGTTTCTGAATTCTTTTTCACTTAAGAACACTCACATTACACTCTCCTGAAGAAGTGCAGTTACTTATCTCAACGCACTCGCCCTCCAAGCTTAAACATATCACGTAATCATTATAATGCCCGAGCATTCCATAATCCAAAACAGTGTTATTCAAAACATAACTCCCAGGTTTTAAACCATAAGCGTTTTGAGGGTAGTAACTCTCATTCCTTATCAAGTATATGATATTGCTCCCATAACCGCCAACGTTGTTGCCATTATAATAATAATTATAATTTAAACTTCCATACCCCTCATACCCCTTCTTGCTCGCGTAAACTTCAACTCCAACCGCGCTTAAATATTGATTAGAATTGTTGTACGTTTTTGTTAAAACCGCTAAAATCGCGTTTGAAAGATTACTAGTGTTTAACTCTCCTTTTGAATCAGTAGTGTAACTTCCAATAAGCATTAAATTTGAAGTATTCTCATAACTAAAAGCGTAAACGTCAACCCTAGCCCCTTCAACAGGAGTCCCGTTTAGAAAAACCACTCTCGGATTGCTGGTGAAGTAAACCCTTGATTGTTGAAACGCGCCTAACAAGCCGGACTGGTTTTGAGGCGCTGCTATTAAAATTATTATCAAAACCACGAGAACAGCAAGGCAGGTGATTAAAATTTTTTTAAGATTTAAACCATACTTTTTAACGATCAAAGTGAACACGTAAAAAGAGATTATAGTGAAGAACAAAGTTAAAAGCGCTATCACAATGTTTACTTCGAAATTTAAAAATGTTGTTAAATCATAAACCGCTTCAATTGCTAGTGATAGGATGGACAACGCCAGCATGAGCAGCCCGAAGCCTGCTAAATACTCCCCCTTGATTTCGAACACTTCTTTCATTTTATACATTCTAAAACCAGCTAGAATGGCAAGCCAGCTGAATGAAAAAGCGCTTAAGCTTATAAAAAACTCGCTTATGAAGTTTAATTCACTTATGAAATCCAGTTGAACGCTTACGGATATTAAACTCCAGAATAAAAACAACGCTCCTGTGAAGATCATCAAACCAAGAAGCACTGCCGCGACTCCCAACACTTTATGATTGTAATCAAACCCGTTTTTGTTTTGAATTGTCTTAGGCATTGTTGATTTCATTTAACCAAACCTCCTTTTAAATGTTTCTCCCCCCCTAAAAGTTAAACGCTACTTGTAAATTTTTTAACACTCTCCCCCCTCACAAGTTTTTCTTTTTATAAATCTTGACTTACACAAATCCTTTTTTTTTTAAAATAATATTAAATTATTAAGCGTTTACTTTAACTTTTCCTCTAGTTTGTTAAAAACTTCTTTTTTTTTCAATCAATTCAATAAACAGTCAAGTTGAAATTCCTCTCACCACGCCTAACAATATTATTTTTTTTTATAATTATTGCGAAAACCTTGTGAATGTTTGCACTTACGACAACCTCTCCACAGTGTACTCTAATAGTCTAACCACATTTTTTTATTTAAAATTTAATTTTTAGATTAACAAGTTTTAATCAACTATGTTTAAAAAGGTTATTCACGTACTTTTTTCCACGGGTGTTAAAAATAGTTGAACGAAAAAGCTTTTCTTATAGATGTTGACTTGTTTAAAGAGACTATTCGTTTGATATTAAAATCAGAGAAGGGAAGAGTTTTCAGGTTGTTTGATAAGAATTTCAAACCATACTTCTATTTTAAAGGGGAAATAGAAAACTTGAAAGAAAGAGGCGTGTTTGAAAAAACCGAGAAACTTTTAGGATTTAATAAAATAGACGTGTGGAAAGTTTTTTTTAAAAACCCTCAAGAGTTGAAAAGAGAGAGGAGTTTTTTCGAGTCAAAAGGAACTGTTTTTGAAGCTGACATACCCTTCATCTACAGGTATTTAATTGACAAGAAGCTCACTCCCACTGGAATGGTTGAAGTTGAATACGAAGGAAGCGAAGTTAAAGAAATAAAAACCATTGAAGATGAAACCGCTTTCAACCTTAACATTCTATGCTTTGACATTGAAACTTACAACGAGAAGGGAACGTCAAACCCTTCCAAAGACCCGTGCTTGATGATAAGCTACGCTGGAAGAGTTAAAGGAAAGAAAATCGAAGGAGTTTTAACATACAAAAACTTCAAAAAAGATTTCGTGACAGTTTTTGAAAACGAGAAACAAATGATAGAAGGTTTTGCAGAACTGCTTAAAAAAAACAAAATCGACATTATAGCGGGGTATTACAGCGATGTTTTCGACCTCCCCTACCTCGCTGAAAGAAGCAAGGTTTTAGGAGTGAAAACACCCTTCGGAAGAGACAAAAGTAAAATCAAACTATCCAAAGGAGTTAAAAAAACCGCTAAAATAACCGGGAGGGTGCACGTGGATGTTTTTAAAGTAATATCATTTCTAAACGCTATAGGCTCTGTAAAACTGCACAGGCTCACACTTGAAAACGCTTCAACAGAACTCGTCGGCTTTAAAAAGAAAATGATTATCAAGAAAAATATTTTCGAGTTATGGAATGAAACTGACGACACGCTAGTAGAGTATTGTTTAGACGACTCGAAAGCCTGTCTAGAATTGCTAGATTTTGTAATGCCTTTAGAAGTTGAGTTATCCAAAATCAGCGGGACGCTCTTATTCGACGCTTCAAGAAACGCTGCGAGTAACTTCGTTGAATCAATTTTAATGAGAGAGTCATTCGAAAAAAACACGCTCATACCGCCAATTCCAAAAGATGAAAGCTTTAAAGAAAGATACTCCAACCCCATACAAGGAGCTTTCGTTAAAATGCCAAACCCTGGAATATACGAAAACATCGCGGTTCTCGATTTCAAAAGTCTTTACCCGTCAATAATAATCTCTTACAACATCGACCCTTCCACTTTAAACCTAGAATGCGAAGATTTTTTTATCTCACCTCAAGGCCACAAGTTCTGTAAAACAAAAAAAGGCTTGATTCCAACCGCTCTTGAAAACCTGGTTAACGCTAGAAATAAATTCAAAAAAGAAATGAAAAAATTTGAACTTGAAACTTTTGAATACAAATCACTTTTCGCGAGACAATGGGCTTTAAAAATAATTGCGAATGCTGTTTACGGTTACATGGTGTACCCCCGGTCAAGATTCTACTGCAGGGAGTGCGGGGAAAGCATAACCGCGATAGCGAGGAAAAGCATTTCAGAAGCGATGAGCTTAGCAGAAAAAAACGGGTTTACAGTTTTATATGTTGACACTGACAGTTTATTTTTAAAATTTAATCAAGGAGAGGAAAGTAAAGTGGAAGAATTCAGAAAACTAGTTAACAAAACACTACCTGAAAAAATGGAGTTAGAGTTGGAAGATTTTTATGAAAGGGGGATATTCGTGTCAAAAAAACAAGGCGTTGCCGGGGCTAAGAAAAAATACGCTCTAATTAACAAGAAAGGAGTGGTGAAAATAAGAGGTTTCGAGCTTGTAAGAAGAGATTGGAGTAAAATTGCAAGAGAAACTCAAAGAAAAGTGCTTGAAACCCTGCTTAAAAAAGGAGATTTAAACGAGGCGGTCGCTGAAGTGAAAAGAACTATAAAACTTTTAAAAGAAGAGAAAGCCGAGTTACAAGACCTTGAAATTCACTCGACAATAACCAAGAGTTTGAAAAATTATGAAGTTTTAAGCCCTGAAGTCAGCGCCGCTTTGAAAGCTGAAAAAAAAGGTTTAAAAATAGAGCCTGGAAGCAGCGTCGGGTTCATAATAACCAAGAAAGGAAAAAGCATTTCTGAAAAAGCAGAGTTATCTGAATTCGCGAAAGACTACGACGCTGATTATTATATTAATAATCAAGTACTACCAGCGGTTTTGAAGATTCTCGGCGAGCTTGGAATAAAAAAAGAAGATCTTTTAAATGACAGCAAGCAAAAAACATTCGGTGATTGGAATTGAAAGCAGTTGTTTTCGATTTAGATGACACTTTATACTTGTCAACAAGATTCAACTTATTCGCCAGAAGACAAGCGATTGAAGCTATGATGCTTAGAGGTTTAAACGTTCCATTCTCAAAACAATGGAAACTTTTAAACCAGATTTACGAAGAGTTCGGCTCTAACTTCGAAAAGCATTACAACGTTCTAATGGAAAGACTCGGGCGTAAAAACGATTACAGAATATTAAGCGCTGGAGTGTCAGCTCACCACGCTGCAAAAAACCTTCTATCCTACTTCATCTCACCCGGCTGCTTCGAACTCTTACTATTCTTAAAAGAAAAACACGTGAAAATATTTCTTCTCACCGGCGGGATTCCAGTAAAACAGTGGGATAAGCTCAACCTTTTAGGCATAGCTGACTTTTTCGATGAGGTTTTCGTGGTTGAAGACAAGCATGACGGGAGACAGTTAAACGATTTTCTTGAGTTTTACGACAAGCTAGGCTTTAAAAGATCTGATTGTTTTATGATAGGAGATCGTGAGGACGTGGACGTCAAGCCCATGAAAAAACTAGGTTTTAAAACAATACGTGTTTTTCAAGGAAAGTACTCAGCGAAAAAGAAAACAACCGCTGATTTTAAAGCCAGAGACCTTTTTCAAGTTAAAAAAATACTTGAAAAAAACCTTTAATTTAAAACCCCCTTTCCAATCGCCTGAAAACCTTTTAAATAAGCGCTCAGATTAACTTTAATAAAAAGGTGTTGAAAACTTTGGAATCAATTGACTTTTACCTAAAAGCAGGGGTTATAGCTGAGAAAGCTAGAAGTTTTGCAAGACAAATCGCAAAACCTGGAGTGAAACTTTTAGAAACAGCCCAGAAGATAGAAGCGTTCATAATTGAAAACGGTGGCAAGCCCGCCTTTCCAGTTAACCTAAGCGCTAACGAGAGAGCCGCGCACTACACTCCTTCAATAAATGATGAAAGTGTTATTGGAGATAAAGACCTTCTTAAAATAGACTTAGGCGTTCACGTTGAAGGTTACATAGTAGACACTTCACTAACCATAGACTTTTCAGGAGAAAACGGGAAGCTTTTAGAAGCAAGTCAAAACGCGCTTGAAAGCGCTTTAAGCGTGATGAAAGCAGGGGTGAGCTTTAGAGTTGTAGGCGGGGTTATAGAACAAGAAATCAAAAGCAAGGGTTTTAAAGTTATTGAAAACTTAAACGGGCATTTAATAGAAAGATACTTACTACACGCTGGAGTTGACTTGCCAAACACTCCTGTAAGCGGCGGGGTTTTAAACGAAGGTGATGTTTACGCTATAGAACCCTTTGCAACCACAGGCAGGGGGAGAGTGACAGATCAGAATTACTGCCAAATCTACTCTGTTTTCGGAGGCAAGGTAAGAGGAGAGATTGCAAGAGAAATTCTAAACCTTGTTTTAACAGACTTTCAAACACTTCCCTTCGCTAAAAGATGGCTTAAACTTCCTTACTCAGAGTTACAAATAGACTTAGGTTTAGGAGAGATAGTTAAAAACGGCGCTGGAACTTCCTACCCCTTGCTTTCAGATTCAGGTTTAGTTTCACAAGCTGAAACAACAGTTATAATAGAAAGCGACGGGGTTAGAGTATTATGCGACCCTAAAACGTGATTTAATTGAATTTTAAACTCAATTCAATGAAAGGAGAACTGGTAAACTATCAAACAAAAGACGGTTTAAAACTAACAGGGTTTCTGGCGAAATCAGGAAAACCATCTGATAAAGTTTTAATTCACGTTTTCGGAATGGAGGGCGATTTTTTTCAATCAAACGCGTACAAGCCAATGCAGGAAAAAGCAGAAAACGCTGGGTTTGACCTCTTCCTCTCCGGAAACAGAGGTTTAGGCTTGCTTACGAGCTTCAACAAGAAAAACAAAAGAGTAATCATTGGAACCGCGAAAGAAAATTTCAAAGATTGTGTTTTTGACATTTCAGCTTCAGTGAGCCTTTTATCAAAACTAGGCTACTCTCAAATTTTCATTTCAGGGCACAGCACTGGATGCCAGAAAATTATTTATTATAATCATGTTGAAAAAAACAACAAGTTGAAAGGAGTGATTCTAATATCACCTGTTGATGACTATAATTCAACCGTACAGGATTTAGGGGTTAAATTTAAAAAAGCTGTTTCAACAGCTAGAAAAATGGTTCAAACAGGTAGGGGAGGAGAGTTCACTCCAAAATGGATTTCATCATACACTGCAAACCGTTTTCTAAGCTACGCTGACCATAAAAATGTTGAAGCGAGAATTTTAAACTATGATTCAAAACTAAAAGAGTTCAGCGAGATTAAATGCCCAGTGCTGAGCGTTTTCGGAAGCAAGGACGAGTACATTGTAAAACCTTTGCGGCAGTGCTTGAAAACGCTTGAAAAACATTCCTCTTCAGAGTTCAACTGGGTTGTAATAAAAGGAGGTGATCATAACTTCACCGGAAAAGAAAAACAGCTTGCAAATGTTATTTTCAACTGGCTTGATTCGATAACCAAACGCTATCCAAAAACAAAACACCAAAAAATAATTGTAACCACTACGAAATAGTAAGATTTAAAAAGGTGTTTTGTTCTTAGTTAAAAGCAATGAACTCTAAAAAAAGCCTAAAACTCGCTTTAACTATCTTAACACTTCTAACACTACTAGTTTTAACTTCAAGCTTTTCACAGGCGAGCATTCTAGACACTTGCGGAAGCAACTGCGTGATATCAAACAACATAACACTAACCGGGTTGAACACTTTCTACGGAGCTTCTTTCACCCTGCTTCCAAACGCTTCAATAAACCTCTCACCCTCTCAAGGAAGCGTGTTGCAAATAAACGCTAACACTATAAACATTCAAGGGGTGATCAACGCAAACGGAGTTAACGGAAACAATGGAAGTGCTGGAAACTTTTGGAGTGAGAAAGGCGGTAACGGAGGCGACGCTGGCACGATAATACTCAACGCTACCGTTGTAAATGTTTCAGGAGAAATAACAGCCAACGGCGGTAACGGGGGGAGCGGTGGTGACTACTGTCCAGCGTTTGGACTAGCGCAATCATCAGCAAGCGGAGGTGACGGCGGGGCTGGCGGAAGTCTTATCGTTTACTATTCAAACCTTTCATTTGAAGGTAATTTAAGCTTGAACGGCGGTTTAGGAGGGAAAGCCGGGTTAAACCACACCTGCTATCTTTCACATTCTAGAAACGGTTCTAATGGAAAAAACGGGGTTTTTGAAGAACACCAAGTTTTTCAAACCCTCTCAACAGTAAACCCTCAAACCTCTACAATACAAAGCGGTCAAACTGAAAACCTAAGCGTTTCAGAGGGAAGCGGGTTTTGGAGTTCAAGCAATTCAACAATAGCGAGAATAACCAGTCAAAACCTCACAAGCGCTGTTGTAGAAGGGTGGTTTAAAGGAACAACGGTTATAACAATAACAAGCGGTGGGGAGAGCATCGCTGAACTCCCACTATCACTTAACTGGACAAACCCGTTAAACCAATACGAGTTCGGCTCTCTTACTTTTTCAATAGAAAACATAAACTCAACCTCAATCTCAATACTCACAAACCCGACATTTCAATCAAATTTAATAATCTTAAACATAAACGATAATATTTCACTTCAGCGAGTAAACATCACTCTTGAAAAAATAGTTAACGAAGTAGCTTACATAATCTTAACAACCGAGAACCCGCAGCAAAACCAAACCGCGATAGTGAACGTGATTCCCGGAAGCTTGTCTCAAATAATAATCACCCCCAACCCTGCGATAATCCAAGTAAACTCAACTCAACAGTTCAACGCTACAAGTGTTGACATAGCTGGAAACATTTTACAAGAAAACAACTTCAACTGGAATGTAACAAACAACCTAGGAGTTGTAAACCAAAACGGGCTTTTCACCGCTGGTTTTAAAGCAGGTTCAACTCAAGTGACAGCCAGCATAGGAAACGTCACTGGAACCGCTTCAATCACAATAAACCCAGGCCCTCCAAACTCTCTTTTAATTCAACCCTACAACCCGGCAGTTCAATCTTACTCTACAATTCAATTCAACTCCACGATTCTAGACGCTTACGACAACCTTATAAACGCGGTTCCAAACTGGACTGCAACCGGCAATTGTAACAACACCAATAACAGTGTCACCGTTCAAGCCAGCGGGCAGTGCACTGTCACCGCGTCTTTTCAAAACGTTTCAAACCAGTCAATAATAACAATAGTAAACCAAACCTTCTACATACAAGGCCCTTCAAACATTACAGCTGGAAACACTTCTCAATACCAAGCAGTGTACTGTAACGAAACATGCTCTGCAGTTAACGCTAGTTGGAGTGGAGCGTCAAGCAACGGAACTTTCACTTCAACCCAAACTGGAACCTACACCATCTACGCTTACTACAATGGTTCAACAGCAAATTTCACTGTAACCGTAACCCCAGCAACGCCTTCTTATATTCTAATCCCTCAATACGTTTTAACCGCTGGAGTGCCACAGCAATTATACGCTTATGTATACGACACTCTTGGAAACCAAGTTTTAAACGCGACCGTAAACTTCATAACCACTCCCATAAACGGGACGGCTGTTATAATAAACGGTTATATATTCGGAGAGAAGGCAGGCCAAATTCAAATACAAGCTTTCGCGTGCGGTTTAAACGCCACTTCAATCTCAACAGTCTACCCTGGAACCGCGGTTTCACTTCAAATAAAACCTTTCAACCCTTCAGTTAAACTTTACTCCTCACTCACACTAAACGCGGTTGCAACAGACTCTTTCGGAAACCAGTTCAATGTAACCGCTAATTGGAACTCACCCCTCCCAGTAAACAACAACACTTTATACGCTTCACAACCCGGAGTTTTTAAAATAACCGCTTTTTACAGCAATTTAAGCGCGTCTACAAACATAAACGTCTACCAACCATTAAACTTAATAGAAGGGGCTAGCGGGCAGTTAATGAACGGGATTATAAAACCCAATTCCAATCAAATTATAACCCGACAACCTCAAAACCCTGGCAACACTTCAAACATCAGCGGGTTCTTCACAGCTTTAACCTCGTTTTCAACACTTCCTTACCTCGCTGTTTTAATACTCGTAATCGCTATCCTATTTTACAAAACACGCGACCCGCTCTCCCACTCAAACACTTAAAAACCTTTTAATCTATTAAAACTGTTTTATGCTTTTCAGAAAGAAGAGTGGAAAACTTGTTTATTCTTTCAAGGCTTTCCTTAACCTCTTCGTTTTTCAACCCGCACTTTGAAGTGTTTTCAAACAGTTTTTCAAGACTAACACTTTTCTCCCCCCTTCTTTTCAATCTTTCAATAAGCATCATCACTTTTAAATCCTTTAAAACCTTACTCCGAGCTTCACTATTAGTGTGAACCGTCGTAACAACATGCGTTTTACTCTCCCTCCCGGTAAACAAGTTTCTCAAACGCGGTTTTTCAACACATTCAACCCTCACAATCTTTTCCTCATTTTCAACCCCGTAAACACTCTTTAAAACCCTAGCGATTTCACTCTCTCCTGAATACATTGAGTGTCTTATTATCTTAACCCCCCTCCTATTCAACAAACCCCTTAAAACCGTTATTGGAAGCGCCTCGCCAGCTAGAGGCACGGGCTCGAAACTCACACTCCAATCAAACTCGTTTTCTCGCACAGGCGCTCTCAAAGCGTTAATAACAACCTGCCTCTCTCCAATTTTTCTTTTCCTCCCCACCCTACTCACAATTCTATTTGACAAGTCAGCGAAAGTAAGCTTTGTCTCCTTACCAATCGCTTCAGCCCAATCACCACCCCCTCCAGCGAAAAAATAAACTTTATCACCACTTGAAACCCCTATTTTTTGAAGAAGCTTCCCATCAACAGGAATCGTGTTCTGACTTCCTTCATAAGTTCTACTCCCCTCCATAATCCTCTTCTTCTTTAAATCCTCCTTTAAAATAGTTTCAAAATTAGGCGCTTTAAAAACTTTTTTAAAATCATTCTCACTCATTCTCCTCTTCACTCGCTTAAAAAAAGAAAAGTTGAAGCTTAAAAACTCTTCCCACTCGCCCCCCTTTGAAAGAAACACTTCACGGTTTCTAAAGCGAAATAAAAAAAAGAGTTTTTCCCCCTGTTCTCAACTAGCTATCCCTCGCCCTCGCAGTTAAAAAAAAAATCATTGAAAAACTTTTTAAACCCACCGTTTTTAAATTAAACCGTGAACTTAGACTTAAAATTTGATGACTACTTCAAATCCAAACTTATAATACTAGGAGTCGCCCTCTTAATCTTCACAATCTCTCTTCTCTTACTTCAATCATCTGACTTCCACTTCATAGAAATTTTTGACATGTCAAGCTTGCAATTACTCATACCTAAACTTTACAGCATTTCTTTTATCCTATTCATAATATCCTACAGTTTAGTTTTAGCGCTTTCAAGCTTCTACTCTTACAAGCTAAACACTTCACAAACTCTTTTCTCACTTCTTTTCGTTTTAATCGGCTTGGTTTTTTCAGCGTTCCACCCTTCCTACACGCCAGCTTTTTTAACCCTATCCCTCACCCCAGTTTTAACATCCCTTTTAAACCAAAGAAGTGAAAAACTCACGCTAAGCGACTCGTACAACAGTGTGAGCAGGAGCCTTTACTTACTACTAGCGCTTGGAACAATCGCAGCTTTCATCATCACCTCTTCAAACCAAGCGTATTACTTTAACTATTTCCTAAACAGCACCGCCTCTGTAATCCCGCAAGCTTCTCAAAGCGTGGCTGAAATGTGCGTTAACTCCCTAGCGAGTGTTAATTATTCAAACTACATTTCTCAACCCGACTTGCAATCAGCAGCTCAAAACTTCTACAATTCAAACAGGCAAGCTATAATAATAGGAGCGGGTAATTCAACTGAAATCGCGGCCATGCTACCAACTTTTGAAAGCTTAAATTCAACCCAGCAACAGTCAATTGAAAACCTTTACCGGCAAAGTTTTGTGAACGCTATAAACCTTAACCTGCAAGGATTAAAAACTTCAATATCAAGTTCAACCTCAACACAAAACATTTCCACTCAAAACATTCAATCCGCGCTTTCAAGCATTCCTTACTTTCAAGTGATTCAAAGCAATTTCAGTTTAATCATAGCGTTAATGATTCTAGCCGTCCTCGCGTTATTCACTTTAACACTTAAAATCTTTTCCTTCGCGTTCCTGTTCATTCTAGTTAAAACTTAAAAAACTGTTAAAATGAAAACTCTTTTTAATCTTAAACTCCTCTTTAATTCTCGGGCCCGTAGCTCAACCAGGATAGAGCGATTGGTTCCGGTCTTTTTTTTCCCAACCGGGAGTCGAAGCTTCGGTCTTGGATTGAAAAAAAAAGGGGGAAACCAAAAGGTTGCGGGTTCGAATCCCGTCGGGCCCGTTCACTCCCCTAAAAACAGTTAACCTTAACCAAACCTCTAAAAGCTTCAAAAACTCGTTTTTCAATCTTTTTTTTCAAGAAGTGTTGAACCACCCCCGCTTCGTAAATAAACCTGTTCAAACTTTGTTTTTTTCCCGGGTTTTCAATAACCACGCCCCCCACAGCGTTTTTCCCAAAAAAAGCGTGAGTTTTAAAATTCAAAAACTTAAACCCTCCTTCTTTTAAAGTTTTCAAACTATTTCCAGAGTTCGATCATAAACCATTAAACGCTACCGTAACTTTATTCACCCACTCTTGAATCTTTTTACCCTCTGAAAACGTTTTAATTCTCTCTTTTTTTCCAATCGTTACAAGCCCTGTGGAATCCCACTCAAACTTTACTTTCATTTCCTCTTCCTTCTCACCACGTAAACAACTGCTATGATCAAAACAACAATTATAACCCAAGAGTAATTCCAAAACATTTGCCATGCAGTCATATTTCTAATGTAAAGCGGGATATTATTAGAATCCGTGTGAGTGTTTTGCTGCGCGTCTTTAAACTGGTAGTCTATCTCAAGCTGGTAATCACCAGGAGAGCTGGTACTGCTAGCGCTCACGCTGAAACTCACATTCTTACTCTGCCCGGGCTTTAAATCATCAATATACCTAGTCCCAGCGTCTGTTGTGAACGGAAAGTTAGGGTTAGTTGTTATAATTAAACTCCTAGCGTCATCACTTCCAATATTCGTCACTTGAACTATCACGTTATTATCACTCTCTCCAGGGTAAATGTTAGGTTGGAAGGCTTTCGCTTCAAACAAAGCTAAAGGTTTAACCTCAAAAGGAACCTCGAAAACTTGGAATCCTGTTCGATTGTAATAATCAAAAGTAGCGTTTACAGTTAAAAACTGAGAACCTGAAACAAAGTTTTTCGGCGTGTAAAAACTCACTTCAAAACTCTGACTCGTCTTGCTTGGAACGTCACCGAGAAAAACATCCTGATAAAGTTTTTGAACTTGAACACTCCCGCTTGAAACTTTTAAATCAACATTTTTCAAGTCGACGTCCCCATTATTATCGAACAAAATGTTCAACGAAGCGTACTCGTTAGGGTAAATGTTTGAAGGTGTTGAAGATACTGACTTAATTTGAAACTCTGGTTGTTTAACTTCAAAATTAACATTAAGTGGAATACTCTCAGTGAAATTATTACCTTGCGAGTCTGAATAAGAAACTAACGCGTTAACAATCCCTTCTGTAGCGTTCTTGTAAAACTTGAACGAAACTGGAATCGTCACTGAACTGTAAGGTTGAATAGTACCAGCGTTCAAAACTGGTGTTGAAGACACTCCTTGAAACTGAAAAGAAATCCAAGTGTTTTGAGCGACGTCACCCCCGTTGTTTTGAATTAAAAGCTCAGCGTTTGTAGTCTGGTCAGGTTGCACTTGAACTGGATTTAAACTTGAAGCGGTTATTGAAACGCTAGGCTCCCCTCCAACTTGAACATTAATTGTTTGAACAGTTTGATAAGGGTTACCTAAAGTATCATGATACGTTAAAGTCATCTGCAAAGCGTAAACCCCGGCTTGAGCGTTGTTCGCCGCGTGCATTTCAATCTCCATTGGAAGCACGTACTGACTATTAGAAGGAATTTGGTAAGGGTACTGCGGGTTTTGAGTGTTATACGGAATGTTCGAAACAGCGGTTGGGTTTGGGTTTACAACCGAAAACGGTGGTTGCGCGTTAATCGTAATCGTAACCCCCTGCGCGTCACTATTACCTGAGTTCATTATATTAAATTGAAGCCAAAAATTCTGTCCAGGCATCACTGGATTCGGGTTTGTGGAACCACTTGAAAGGTAAAGCTGTGGAGTAGCTCCAACCAGCGTCAACCCAGTGAAAATCATCATCAAACTTAATAAAATTTTATTCATTTTCTAAACCACCTTACTTTTAATTTAAATTTCTCTTTTGAACATTAAAACTCCAACCGAAAGAAAAACAATCGCAAAACCAGCCATGATTTCAAGTTGCGGTAACACTTGAACGAAAGTGAAACTCTTAACCATTATCAACCTGAAAATTTGAACCCCGTAAGTTAAAGGAACGAACTGCGCTATAAACTGAAGCCATGAAGGCATGGCCTGAAGAGGGAAGAACACCCCGCTTACAAACATCATTGGAAGCGTTGTGAGCATGGCGATCTGTTGAAACTCGTCACTGTTCTTAGCCTGACTTGAAATAAGCAATCCCATTCCAACAGCGACAATACTGTTCAACGCTATAGCGAACAGTAAAAGCGCGATGTCCGCCTGAAAAGTGAAGTTAAACAAAACGATCGCTATGAATAAAATAATAAGCGTTTGAATTATACCTATAAGCCAAAACGCGATGCCATTACCTATGATTATCTCAGAATTCGAAACAGGGGTTAGAAAAACTCTTTTCAAAACCCCCTGCTCTTTCTCCCCTGCTATCGCCCTCCCTAAATTCATTGTAACACCCATAATACTAATAAAAGCTAGAATACCTGGAATGAGAAAATCAATATACTTTAAATTCCCCCCGTAAACAGGCTCTTGTATTAAAGTAACCGGAGTTGAGTTTTGAACTTGAAGATCCCGCTCTGCTTTTTCAAGCTGAAGAACAACCGGTTGCTCATTCAAAGCAATCGTCGTAACAGTTGAAGTTGTAGTGTTAACAACTGGAATTTCAACCTTCGAAGGTTGTTGAAGACTTGAATAATACAAATCGTAAAGAAAAATACTGTTTTGAAAAGCGTAATTCCTAAACGCGGGGTCAACCCTAGTTAGCATAGTAGCTAAATTATTAGATTGAACCGCGTTTTGCAGCACAGCGTTTGCAGGTTGTGATTGAAAACTTAAAGTTTTAACACTCGCTGTAGTGAAAGTTTTAGTATAAGTCTGAGGAGCGTAAGAAAGCATTTTTTGCGCTGAAGCAATCTCAAAAAAAGCTTTTTGAATACTCCTAGCTGTATTCAAAGACTGTTGTTTTGCAATATTCTCATTTTCACTTGCTATCAACGCGTTCGCAGCGTTAGCAGCTTGCTGCGCTGCGAAAACATCAGACTCGTCAACATACAAGTAAACCTTGTTATCAGGTTGAATGAGAAAACCAGCTGTTATCTTACCATTATCAAGAAGATTTTTAATCTCACTATAACTTCCAACCCTGTACTCAACATTGAAATAACCTGATTTTTGAAGCATTTGAGCGAAAACCATTGTTTGATTAGAACTCCCAGCCACGGCAGTTCGGAAGTAAGGAGTGGACGTGTTATTATTACTATACCCGAAAAGCACCATCATCAGCAAAGGGAACATGAACATAGCCACTATCCTAGGCTTGTCGTGAATAAGCACGATGAAATTCTTTTTAGTTATTGAAGTTAAAGCGCTCATTTTCTAATCCCTCAACGCTCGCCCAGTAAGCTTAATGAAAACATCTTCTAAATTAGGATCTCTTTTCTCCACTTTCACAACCCTCGCTTCTTTAATCTTATCCTGAATGTCTTTCTCACTTTTACCTATGAAAGAAACTTCAACTTCACTGTCACTTCTGATCACGTAATCAACAAACTTCAATTTTTTCAACTCTTCATCCACACTCATGTCTTCTGTTTGAATTGTTATAGTGAACGACTTTCCTTTAATCTGCTTTTTAAGATTTTCAGGAGTGTCTAAAGCTATCACGTTACCATGGTCAACAATAGCAACTCTATCACATAGCTTTTCAGCTTCATCCATGTCATGCGTAGTGTAGATTATTGTTTTCCCTTCTCTCGCCAACTCTTTTGTTAAACCCCTGATTTTAATCCTGTTTTGAGGGTCGATTCCAGTTGTCGGCTCGTCCATGAACATTACAGAAGGGTTTGGAAGAAGACTCGTAGCGATTGACAGTCTCTCCTTCATACCCCCAGAAATATCTTCAACAAGCGTGTCCTTAAAATTCTCTAATTCCATTTTTTCGATTAAGTACTTAGATTTTTTTTTAAGTTCTGACTCTTTAATCCCGTAAAGATCCCCGAAAAACGATATGTTCTGCTCTATCGTTAAATCATCATATAAACTATACTCTTGCGGCACCACTCCAATATTTTTCCTAACCTCAGTGCTTTGCTTTTCAATATCAAAACCGTGCACGACAGCCTTGCCTGAAGTTGGTTTTAAAAGAGTGGTTAGCATGTTCATAGTCGTTGTTTTCCCAGCCCCGTTAGGCCCAAGCAATCCGAAAACCTCGCCTTTATAAACTTCAAAACTAACCCCGTTAACCGCTGTAAACGTTCCGAATGTCTTTTTCAGATTTTCGACTTTAACTTCTATTTTTCTATTATCAACCATAAGCCTCGCCTAAAGCTTTTTTCACACTTTCAATCATTTTAAAACGCTTTTCACTATCGCCACATAAAATATAACTCGTTATTCTAACCATGACAAACGCGTTTTTTTTAATTCCCTCCCTCATACTTTCCTTCCTTTTAGCGAGTTCCCGCTCGCCACTACTTGTAAGCTTGTACTCTATCCTCTTCTTACCATCAACTATTGCAAGCCTCGCCTTAGCAAAACCTTTTTTTTCAAATTTCCTGAAAGTCGCGTAGAAAGCCGCTAAGTTCGGACTCCAATTCCCACTCGTCTCCTCTTTAATCTTATCCAAAACTTTTTTAGTTGTAGTCCAATTCACACACTCGTTCATAACAAAGAGTTCAAGCAAGCCTCTTAACACTGTCGCCTTACCCTCCCCTCCTCTCTTTAAACTTTTTAAAAACATTAACACTCACACATTATGCTAGCATAATATTATTCTAGAATAAAATTATACTAACACACTAAAACTTTAAAAGAGTTTGCATTATTTTAAGTGAAATAACCACTTTAAAGTTAATCATTTAACAAGAACGTAAGTGTTTTTATTAGCGAAACCCTCGTCAACCCTCATTTTCTGTCTCGGCTTAACATTTCTCGCCTTTCTCCCACGCCAAGCGACAAGCCCGCTTAAAGCTATCATCGCCGCGTTATCCCCGCAATACTCATCAGAAGGAACGCAAAACCTAGCGTGATGCTCTCTACTCATAACCCTCAGCATCTCTTGAAGCCTTTTATTTCTAGCGTTACCTCCAACTAACAACACTTCTTTTGAATGATAATGACATAACGCCCTCTCACACGCTTCAACCAGCATGCTGAAAGCAGTTTCCTGCGTTGAATAACAAACCACCTCCCTGCTCTCCTTTAACTTTAAAGCAGCTGTTAAAAGACCTGTAAAACTGAAGTTCATTCCCTTAACAGTATAAGGAAGAAAAACGAATCTTCTAGTTTTACTCGCTTCTTTTAAAACCCCCACAGCGTCTGGAGGGTTTAAACCTAGCTTCCTCCCAAGCTGGTCAAGCATGTTACCTAAACCCATATCCATCGTCTCGCCTACAACCTCATACTTCTTCTTCTGAACTATTATCTGCGTGTTACCGCCTGAAACATACACAATCAAAGGATTCCTAGTTTTACACTCCGACTTTCCAATTTCAATATGAGCGACCGCGTGATTAACCGGAACCAGTGGAACGTCATAATAATAAGAAAGAGTTCTCGCGATAACAAAACCAACATGCAACGAGTGCCCAATGCCAGGCCCTTGAGAGTAAGAAATCAAGTCTGGTTTCAAACTTTTCATTTTCTTCAACTCTTCAGCTAGCAACACCGCGTTTTCAGAGTGGTGCTCTGCAAGTTTAAATGGAATGTACCCTTCAGAAGTAGACGGGTACTTCCACGCTTTGTTAAGTAAAACTCTTACTTTCTCACCCTTAGCTTCAACCACGCTTAACCCTAACGTGTGAGCCGTGCTCTCCACTCCAATACAAATCATGAAAACCCACTTTAAACAATTGAAAGAATCGATAACAAGTTATAAAAAACATGCGCTATAATCGTTGGAGCGACGTCATCATGTTTTCTAACCCACCACCCGAACACCATGCTCGCAATAAAAGCGCCGAGCACTTCCGCGATAGAACCATAACCCGCGTGTAATAAAGCGAACACCACGCTTGTGAGAAAAACACCTATCTTTTTTTGAAGGAAGCCCCTGAATAAAAGCTCTTCAGCAACCGGCCCTAAAGTCACCGCTATAAAAAGGTCAAACCCACTCTGCTTTTCAATTACACTCGCCACGTTTTGAGTGTCAAGCAAGTTAAAATTATAAAGAATAAGAGCCATTACCATTAGAAGAGAAAACAAAACAAGAAAAACGAAAGCACCTTCAATTAAATGCTTTTTCTTGAAACCTCTAAAACCTAAATTTGCAAGTGTCCCACCGCCCTTCCAACCAAGAAGCAAAGCCAAGATAAGAATTAAACTCTCTTGAACAAAAAAATTAGAGAATTGAATCACCACGAAAAAAAAGACAAGCGCTACCCTATAAACAAGCGCTGAAGTAAAATTAACTCTTCTTTTAATTATAGTAGCCACCCCCCCTTCAACAAGTAAAGCTAGAAAAGTTAAGAAAAAAGGAGTTGAGTAAACAAAAGGCATGATCAACGCGTACATGAAAACCTGCCAAAAACCTATTAAACTATCAAGCAAACCTCTGAAAATAACCTCCTCGCTAATAACCAGTAACAAAAAGAAAGGTACGAGCATTACAGGAAAGTTAAGATTAGAAAAAGAAAAAACACTAGATACGAGTAACACTAAACCCGCGCCCGCCAAGCTTACCAAAAACTGTTTAACAGTAGGCTTTCTAAGTTTAGTTTTCAACAAAAGAGCGTAACCAGCTATTATGAATAAAACAAAAAAAAGAACGTTCATTAAAAAAACCCCTTTTTTTTAAATCTAAAAAAAAGAACGGCTCCCCCTCTCACCCTCGCAAACCAAGGTTTAAAATTAAAACCCCTACTCGCGAGACTTGGGGAATTCACTTCATTTCCGTGTAACCACACTTGCCGCAAGTCCTCCTATTAGCATGCTCTGCAAGTCTAACCCCCGGCCCGCATTTAGGACAAAACTTCCTTTTCTCATACTTTAACTTCTTTTTTTTCTCCTTCATTCCTAACCACTTTAACATGCGTTTCAATTCTCTTTAAATCCTCAGGGGAGTCGTAAACATTAGCTGTAACCATTGACTCCCTCCTCCCAAACTCTTGACCTATCCTTTTAAGCGCTATACTCTCAACTTTCACTCCAAGCTTTTTAGACAATTCTTCCAAAACCTCTTTTCGCGTAGGAGTTGCACTGTAATCAGTAACCTTAGCTTTAACCTCAACCCTTTTCAAAAGCTTGTTCTCCTTCTTCATAACAACCTCAATTTTCATTACTCCACACCCTTTTTGATTTTCAAAGCATACCTACCAGTCGTTTTAGCGTTTATAACCTTAGCAACATCACTGTTCAAATCCAAAATTATAATATAACCCTCCCACTGCTTTGTAAGCTTATCTGAACCGCAAACAGGACACTTATCCTGCGTTGTTATATACCTACAATTCAAACAAGCTCTCTCCATCCTTTCACTCTCCCTTCTTACCTCCCATTCCCATAGGCCTCATAGTTAAAGCTATCTTACTGTTAATAACCGTGTCCTTCCAACTTATAGTAGCTATCCTAGCCCTTATAAGCTCTCCTTTCCTTAACGTTTTCTTTGAGTTTTTAGCGACAAGCATTCCAGTTTTTTTATCAAAACTCATAAAATCATTCGCGATCTGCGAAACATGAACAAGCGCGTCAACAGGCCCTAACCTAGTGAAAGCCCCGAAACTCAAAATTTCAGTCACCCTCCCATCCACAATCTCATTAACAACCGGGTTGAAAGTTAAAGCCTCAAACTCCGCGTCACAGTAAACCGACCCGTCCCCTAAAAAAATCTTCCCTTTCGACTCAACTTTAACCTTCTGAATAGAAAGAATAACCCCGTAACTCTTAGAAATCTTCCCCTCGTACTCCTCCCTTAAAGCCATTCTAGCAGCTTTGGAAATCTTCTCGCCAAACAATCTGGGCGGTATTTTCACTACATCTTTAAAAGTCACAAGCTCAAACATTTATTAATCCACCTAAACGTTTATGAACTGTTTATCATTCTAATGTTTTTTAACACTTTCGCTAATAATTTCAAGCGAAATCAAGCTTTTTCCTTCCTTTAATTATCACAGTTTTAACCCCCGCTTTCTTCAACCGCCGCTTAAGCTCTCTATCATCAGTGCAAACTATACACTTATTTCTCTCCGCGTACTCAACAATAGAATCATCAACACTCCCCTCTTCCACTTCAACCACTTTCAAAAAACTCAAGGTCTTCAAAGCGATTCTAGCGTTTAAACCCCTAACACTATCCTTTTCACTTAACCTTTCTAACTCCCTCTTAACAGTTGAAAGCGTTATAAACTCCTTCTCACCCTCAATCAAAACCTTCAACTGGTTCAAAACATCAATCTTATACTGAGGCCCGGCTATTAAAACACTTGAGTCAATCAAAACCTGCACGGTTTTATTTTTTACTTGCAATTAGTTTTAATTCTTTCCCACCCTTTAAAATACTAACAATGATCGAACTAAACGACCTTTACGCGGTTTTAAAAGCAAGATTCGGTTTTCTAAACTGGTGGCCGGCTGATTCAAAAGAAGAAGTGATCACCGGCGCTATTCTAACCCAGCAAACCTCTTGGAAAAACGTTGAAAAAGCCATTTCAAACCTTAAATCAGCACGCGTGATAAGCGTTGAAAAACTCGCTAACATCAACTTAAAAAAACTAGAAAAACTCGTTAAGCCAAGCGGGTTCTACAAACAAAAAGCTAAAAGAATTAAAAATTTCATGCGTTACGTCAACCAAAATTACGGGACACTTGAAAATCTTTTCAACAAAAACCCGGTTGAGTTAAGAGAAGAGCTTTTAAAATTACACGGTGTTGGAAAAGAAACCGCGGACTCGATAATACTATACGCAGCTGAAAAACCAGTTTTCGTGGTGGACGCTTACACTAAAAGAATAATAGGAAGAGTTTACGGTTTAAAAATGGAGTACACTGAACTACAAAACTTCATACAATCCAACACAAAGAAAAACACCGCTTTTTACAAAGACTTCCACGCTCAATTTGTAGAGCTTGGAAAAAACTATTGCAAGACAAAACCATTATGCGATGACTGCCCTTTGAATGTTTTCTGCAAGTTTTACTCAAATCTAAAAAAAACGATAACCCCGCAAAACTCACGCCAAAAAGATGAAGGGGCGAGGCTAGACTTCTAACAAAATTCCAAACAAAAAAGCAAGCACTTGCAAAAAAAACCCGTGGAAAAACGAAACTAATCTTTCAAACACATTCTAAACAGTAAGCGGGCTCGGTGGGATTCGAACCCACGACCTTCTGATTTCCACCCTTTCAAAAAAAAAGTTAAAAGTCAGACGCTCTAGCCAAGCTGAGCTACGAGCCCCCTCGTTGAATTGTTTAAAAAACGAAAGTTTTTATTTATTTTCATTTTCTTTACTTTTAAAGATTGCGAGGAGAGGGTTAAACAGTTGGTTGTTTAAAACTTTCAAAAAACCCGTTTTCTTTGACTTTAACCCTCTCAACTTTCACACTTATATTTTTAAAATAAAAGCAAACTCTTAAAATAGCAAGCGCGTAAATTCTTTTTAAAATCTTAAGTGAAAAGTGTTTTTCAATGCCTAAAATAATATTAATAGGCCCTCCTGGAAGCGGGAAGGACACTGTAGGTAGAATTGTTTCAAAAAAAACAGGGGTTCCCATGATAATAATGGGGAGTCTTTTACGCTCAACACTTAAGGGAGAGTTGAAAAAAAAGATTGACAAGGGCGAGTTCATACCAGACAGCGTAACCTACCGTATTTTAAAACGAAAAATATCAAAACTTAACTCTTTCATATTAAACGGTTTTCCAAGAAAAGTATCTCAAGCTAAAACGCTCGAAAAATGGGGCGGGGTTGACAAGGTTTTCTTTTTAAACGTTCCAATAAAAGAAGTTTTTAAAAGACTTTCAAAAAGATACGTCTGCCCTAACTGCGCGTTCGTTTCAAACAAGCCGGGAGTTTGCCCTAACTGTGGTTTGAAACTAATCAAAAGAAGTGATGACAACCCTGAAATAGTTAAAAAAAGAATAAAAATTTACTACAAACAAACCCTCCCAGTGATAAAATTCTACAAGAAAATCAAAAAACTCGTTACAATCAAAGAAAAGAACAGCAGTTTAACAGCTAGAAAAATAGAAAAAACCCTTAAATTACTTTGAAACTCCAGTCGCGTACAAATGCCACCTGTTTTGAGTTCTCCTCATAACTGAAATCTTCTGGTTTGGGAGAACACACACTGGTTTTTTTAATTCAATAATAAAATCATTTTTCTTCTGACTTTTAATAAAACCAAGAGTTGTCGCGGTTCCAACACCTAGAACCACGAGCTCGCCGCTAGTGAAAGGCGGGAAAGAAACGAGACTACGTTGAATAGGCTTTAAAATCATTCTAACCTCGCTTACAGGCCTCGGTAAGCTTCCCTTCCTCCCTACAACGCAACCGACAAGAGAATCAGATTTTGAAAGCGACGGGTCTAAAAGAGTTGAAATTCCAATCAAACCTCCTGGCCTCGCCTCATCAATCTTCTCCCTACCCGCTTCAATCTCAACAATTCTAGTTTCCAAAGGCTGGTAATACTCCCTATCTTTTTTTTTCAAAGCAACGCCAGGTAAAATTTCAATTTCATCCCCCACTCTTAAAACCCCTCTAACCACGCTCCCGCCTAAAACAGCTCCTTTTATTTCATCAACTTTAGTTCTAGGCTTGTTAACATCAAAACTTCTCGCAACATAAAAAACCGCTTCACCACCCTCCTTTTCAACAGGCTTAAAATTCTCTACAATCGCTTGAATAAGATAATTAACGTTAACCCCCGTATTCGCTGACACTGGAATTATAGGAGTGTTCTCATACACCGTTCCTTTTAAAAAATTTTTAATCTCCTCATAATTCTGCCTCGCTTGCTTTTCATCAACAAGATCTATTTTATTCTGAGCTATTATCAATTGTTTAATCCCAGCCGCTTCAATAACCGCGAGATGCTCAGCAGTTTGAGCTTGAGGGCATTTTTCATTCGCTGCTATAACCAAAACCGCTCCGTCCACAATACTGCTCGCAGCGATAACAGTAGCCATTAACGTTTCATGTCCTGGAGCGTCAAGAAAAGACACTCTCATCACCTCCTCTCCTTTTTTCGAGTTATACTCCCCCCCGCTCTTATAGAAAACACAATCAGAATACCCTAGTTTGATTGTAATCCCTCTTTTCAACTCTTCAGAGTGAGTGCTTATCTTATTACCTGTTATAGCTTGAACAAGTGTTGTCTTTCCATGGTCGACATGACCTGCTGTCATAATATTAATCTCGCTTTGCATGAAACTTGTTTTTACTGCTTAATATTATTAAAGATTCCCCTCACCCTTTCAAAATAAGTCACCGCGTCAAAACTCGCTTTCCCCCCCTTCGTTGAAAAACCGTTTCAACCTAACATTTTAGAAAGACACATCCTCTGTTCAACCGCGCTTTCAACTTTACTTTTATCAATTTTAAGCTTGTAAGCCGCGGCGAGCTTTTCAACGCTTTTCCTTTCCTTGTAAGGAACTCCAATTTGTTTCAAAACATTACCGCTAATTCTAACCGGCGATGCTATACAAGCTTTCCCATCAGGTTTTGTGAATTCAATCGCTTTCTCAACACTTTTCGTGCACGCGATAACCTCAAGCCATTCTATTTCCAAAGTTTTCGAGCGACTTTTTTTTCGGAAACATTTAAAAGCTATAAAGTAGCTATAATTTAACAATTTTTCAGAGTAGCCAAGCTCTGGCTTTATAATAATCGCGTGATACTTCTTGATTTTTTCAAGAGCCTCGCTTAACGGAACGCCGAGCTTGACAAAATAAGCTTTCATAGTTTTATTGAAAGCGAAAGGATTTAAATTTTTTTTCCCAAAAAAAACAAAAATGGTGATTTGAAAGTTTGGTACAATATCACGGGGCTAGCAACACTAAAAGAAGCGGGTCTGGAGGAGCTAAAAAATCTTTCAGAGACAAGAGAAAAAGCGCTATAGGCGGGTTTTTCTCTGAAACAAAACTTGACAAAGAGAAAGAACTCAGAAAAACAGTTAGAGTTAGAGGCGGGGGGGTGAAAGTTAAAGCCAAAAAAATAACCTTCGCCAACGTTTCAGACAAGTCTGGAAAAACACGCAAAGTTAAAATATTAAACGTTATTTCAACACCGAGTAACGCGTTATACGCGAGGGAAAACGTGATAGTTAAAGGAAGCGTGCTTGAAGTTGAGGGCGGTAAGATAAAAGTAAACAGCAGGCCAGGTCAACACGGCGTGGTAAACGGCGTTTGGATCGAACAATCCGAAACAGAGTCAAAACCGAAATAATTTTAAATATTAAAAACCCTTAAATAAAACCACTTCTTCTAACAGGGGAGTAACCTTCGGGTTGAGAACCTTTTGAATTAAATGAGTTGAATTAAAAATTTGGACTTCACAAAATCATTAAGAATAGCTGTTGATTCAGGAAAAGTCGCGTTTGGAAGGGACAGCGTTAAAAAAATATGCCTTAACGGTGGAGCTAAACTCGTAATCTTAGCTAAAAACTGCCCTCCTGAAGTTAAAAGCGATGTTGAAAGATTCTGCAGTTTAAGTGACATAAAACTAGTGACTTTCGAAGGTTCAAGCTTAAACTTAGGCGTGGCTTGCGGAAAGCCATTCCCTGTAAGCGCTCTAGCCATACTTGACGAGGGGAACTCAGATATTTTAAAAGAGGTTTAAAAAAAAATGGTATCCTGGAATAATGATGATTTTAAAATCCTAAGCGATCTTCAAATAAAAACAGGAGTGAAAGCAAGAGACGTGATAATACTCGACAATAGTATAATATTTCTAGTGAAGCAAGAAGACGTGAAAAAATTCACTCCTGAATTGAACCGCGCTTTCAAGAAAAAAGTTGTTTTCTTTCAAGATTGCGACACTCCTGTTGAAATGATAAAAAAATGGCTTGGATTCGAAGACATTGAATTAAAAAACGCTGGCGGCACTATAATGGTTAAAGTAGATGAAAGAAAAAGAGGGGCTGCGATAGGAAGGGGAGGGTGGAGTATCTCCATTCTAAACGCGGTTCTTAAAAAAAAATTCGGAGTGCTAGCTAAGGTGGTTTAAAAAAATGGCAAACGGGTTATTCGCAGGAAGACTGTTAAAAAGAAGCAGGAGTAAGAGAAGATGGCTTAAAAAATGGTGGAAAAGAAAAGCGTTAGGTTTAAAGAAAAAATACGATCCTCTTGAAGGAGCGCCTAGCGCGACTGGCTTGGTGATTAAAAAAGAAGGGAAAGAGCAAAAACAACCACACTCTGGAATAATAAAATGTGTTAAAGTTCAATTAATAAAAAACGGGAAGAAAGTTTCAGCTCACTGCCCTAACGATAAAGCGATAGACTATATAGAAGAGCATGATGAAGTAGTGATAGTTGGTTTAGGAGGCTCGCAAAGAGGTCAAATGGGGTCGATTCCAGGAGTGAGGTACAAGGTTGTTTCAGTGAACGGCGTTGACCTTGAAGAACTCAGATTAAAAAGAAAAGAAAAACCAAAGAGATGATAAAGAAATTGGAAACAAAACTTTTCGGAAAATATGAATGGAACGCGGAAGTAAAAGACAAAACTCTAGCGCAGTACATTTCAATAAACCCGGTTATCATTCCACACTCTCACGCTAGACTGGCAAACAAACACTTAAGCAAAGGTAAGGTTAACATAGTGGAAAGACTCGTTAACAAGCTCATGAGAGGCGGAACTGGAGAAAAAATCGGAGGCAAGCTAATTAGAACTCATGGTAAACTTCAAGGTAAAAAAAGTAAAGCGATTAAAATAGTTGAAAACGCTTTTGAAGAAATAAGCAAGAAAGGTAAAAACCCCATTCAAACCCTAGTAAACGCTGTTGAAAACTCTGCCCCCAGAGAAGACGTTACAAGAATAAGACTTGGAGGAGTGGCATACCAAAACGCGGTTGACATTTCAGCTTTAAGAAGACTTGACGTGGCCCTGAGAAACCTTACAATCGCAGCGATAATAAACTCGTTCGATAAAAAAATGACGATGAGCGAAGCGCTTGCTGACGAGTTAGTAAAAGCAAGTGAAAACTCTCAAGATTCATACGCTGTTAAAAAGAAAAATGAAATCGAAAGAATGGCTAAAAGCGTCAGGTGAAAATTTTTTTTTAAAGTGATTGAAAAATGGCGACAAAAGAAAACGTAGCTCAACATGTTGCAGTGCTAATGAACAACCAGCAAAACATTAGAAACATAGGTATAATAGCTCACGTTGACCACGGTAAGTCCACGCTTTCAGATAGTTTAGTGGCGAAAGCCGGGTTGATATCTAAACAACTAGCAGGAGAGCAGAGAGTTTTAGACTTCGAGCAGCTTGAACAGCAGAGAGGAATAACTATTAAAGCCGCTAACATTTCAATACCTTTAAACCACAAAGGAAAAGACTATTTAATAAACCTTATAGACACTCCCGGGCATGTTGACTTCGGAGGTCACGTTACAAGAGCTTTAAGAGCGGTGGACGGCGCCATCCTAGTGATAGACTGTGTTGAAGGGATAATGCCTCAAACTGAAACTGTTCTCAGGCAAGCTTTAAAAGAAAAAGTAAAACCAGTTCTATTCATAAATAAAATAGACCGTTTTATAAACGAGTTAAAACTTGATTCAAACGCGATGCAACAAAAATTCCTGAAAATAATAACAGGAGTGAACAAGCTGATAAAAGATTTTGCAAGTGAAGAGTTCAAAGAACAATGGCAGGTGAAAGTTGAGAGTGGTAACGTGGCTTTTGGAAGCGCTTTCAACAAATGGGCTTTATCCTACCCTATGATGAAAGAAAAAAACATAAACTTCAAACAAATGTACGATTTATGCCAAAAAGGAGATCACGCCACGCTTCAGGAAATGGCGCCATTAGATGATGTTATCATTGAAATGATAACCTCCCACCTTCCCAACCCTCTTCAAGCTCAGAAATACAGAATCCCAGTGATATGGCACGGCGATCCAGAAAGCGAGATAGGAAAAGCTATGATAAACTGCAACCCGAAAGCAGAGCTAGCCTTCGGTGTCACCGCCATACAAACCGACCCTCACGCTGGAGAAGTCGCGGTTGGAAGGTTGTACAGCGGCACTCTTAAAAAAGGAGATGAAGTGTACTTATCAGCGCACTACAAAAAAGAAAAAATACAGCAAGTCGCAATTTACATGGGCCCGGATAGAGTGGTTATAGACCAAGTGCCAGCTGGAAACATTGTAGCGTTAGTCGGGTTAAAAGACGTGAGCGCAGGTGAGACAATCTCACTAAATGAAATGATTCCATTCGAGCAAATAAAACACCACAGCGAGCCTGTCATAACAAAAAGCATTGAAGCTAAAAACCCGAAAGACTTAGTGAGACTTATAGAAGTATTACATAAATTCGCAAAAGAAGACCCCACTTTAAAAGTGGAAATCAATCAAACCACTGGAGAGCATTTAATAAGCGGTATGGGAGAACTTCATCTTGAAATAATAGAAACAAAAATCAGAGAAGAAAAAGGAATTGAGATAACCACAAGCAAGCCTATCATTGTCTACCATGAAACCATAACAGGCAAAGGACCTTCTCTTGAAGGTAAAAGCCCGAACAAACATAATAAATTCAAAGTGAGCGTCGAACCCCTCGAAGAAGGAGTTATAAAAGCATTCGAAGAAGGAGAGATAGACGAGAAAATGAAAGGAAAAGACCTTCAAGAAAGATTAATAAAAGCCGGAATGCCGAGACCTGAAGGAAGAAGAGTTTTAGACGTGTTCAGAGGAAACGTTTTCGTGGACGTTACGAAAGGAGTGCAAGGACTACAAGACGTGATGGAACTTTTAATTGACGGTTTCGAAGAAGCGATGAAAGAAGGACCTCTAGCTAAGGAAAGCGTTGTAGGCGTTAAAGTAAAACTTGAAGACGCTTTAATTCACGTTGACCCGGCTCACAGGGGGCCCTCACAAATAATACCAGCGATTAAAAGACCATTATACGCTGGAATGCTTTACGCCAACTGCATTCTACTCGAACCCAAACAAAAATTAGTTGTAACCTGCCCAAGCGATTACATGAGCGGGGTTATAAGCCAAATTCAAAGCAGAAGAGGCCAAATCAATTCAATCGAACAAGAAGGAGAACTCGTGATAATAAACGCTAAAGTACCTGTAAGCGAAATGTTCGGGTTTTCATCAGAAGTGAGAAGCGCTTCTCAAGGAAGAGCCGCGTGGTACACAGAATACGCTGGCTATGAAAAACTACCTCAAGAACTTCAAAACCAAGTGATTTTAAGCATAAGAAAAAGAAAAGGAGAGCCAGAACAACTACCAACAGTGTCAACCTTCCTTGACTGAAAAACCCTAAAACTTTTTAAAAAAAAGTTTTATTAAACTTTACCCGTTCTTATAACCAACCTGTGAACTGGACGCTTTTCTACCTTCTTTTGTTCACCCTCGCTTTCATATTCACCCTCGCTTCTAACATTCTCTTCATCATAAAATCTGACAATGTTGCCAAGAAATTCAAATCAAAACTAATCAAAGATTGGCATGAAAAAATGAGGAACACTTCACTAGCGCTTTTAATAATCAAAATTTCAATAAACAGTTTTATTTTACTAATTTTATTTAAAATGGTTTTCAACCTTAGCGTAAGGTTTACCACTGCTGTTTTTGATTTAGACATCCTTCTTTTATTAATAGGGCTTGTTTTACTAACATGGACGGGAGCGAGCACCATATCAAAAACAGCGGAGATAAGTGATGAGTATGGATTTAACAAGTGAAACCCTTCTAATAGTATACGCTGCTTTTACAATTATTTTTATTTCTAATTTTTATTTTCTTTTCAAGATGATTAAATCAGCCGGGCAAGGTGAGCAGGAACAGCTGGCTTAGAAATGTTTTAATTTCAGAGGCTGGCTTGTCCTTCTCTTTTTTGTTGTTTGAAGCTTCAGGCTTGTATTTGATAGTCCTTCTAATCGAAGAAAGCCTGTTCAATCTCACCTTCAATTTCACCACTGTTTTATTCATTCTTTCTATTTTGCTGATTTCCTATTTTGCTTTCAGAATGAAATCCTTTACTGAAAGGTTTGCAAAGCTTTTCGAGAAAATATAAGCTTAAAAGTTTTAATTAAAAAGTTTTTTAAAGTTTAACCCGCTTTTGTTTAAAGTGATGTTCTTCGATAAAAAGAAAAAAACAGTGCACTCGCTTAAATGGAGCATACCTGAAGCTAGGAAAACTGTTAAACTAGATGATGTCACCCAAACAATAGAAACGCTTAAAACTAAAGCTAAATTTTTAACAGGAGGCCAGTTTAAAGACGTTATCTACTCAAAACAATTCGGAGAAACTGTTTTCGCTTACTTTATAATAAGAACTGACATTAGAACAGAAGAAGAAAAACTGATTTTTGATGGTTACATGCTTGAAGAAGAAGATAAATTAAACCTCAACGTTTCAAGCTCTTACTCTATAATGCCAAACCTTGAAAAAATGGGCTACTTCGAAGTTTTCGAAAGAAACGTTACCATTTGGAGTTTTACTTACCTAAACCTGCCAGTTAATATATACAGTGTGGAAGGGTTTGGCGATTACCTTGAAATAACCCTTCCTGAAACCAAAATAGAAAACTCCAGGAAACTAGCTGAAGCCAACGTACTGAAAATTCTCCACCTCATCGGAGCAAATCCAAACGATGTTATAGAAACAGACGTTATAACACTTCAACTTTTAAAAACCGTGGAAGAGCAGCAAAAACAGGGTTAATCCTCCTCATCCTCATCATAATCGTCCCACTCGTCTTCTTCCTCCTCTTCCTCTTCTTCTTCCTCGTCTTCTTCAGGTCTTCTCTTAGCCAGTTCGAATCTCATTTTACAACTCTCACCTTTTTTCCAAAAAATTTTGCTTTTTTGATTTAAATTAAAGCTTTTAAATGTTTCTATAAATTTTAAAACCCTCTTTTTTTAAAAGGTTTCAAGCGCTATTTTTTTAAGGCTTTTAAACCAGTTTATTTCATCCCCGGTTAAATTTTTAATTTTTTTCAAAAAACTATTAACCGAAACCTTCCCAGTAGTGTTTACTTGAACCGCTCCACCATAACTCTCCAAAGTTTTAATTAAACAGTAATCCAACGCTTCAGCTAAAACATTCTCTCTCACCTTAAAATCTGAATAACCTCTCTTCTCCAACCTTTTCCTTAAAACCTCCGGCTCGCACCTTAAAACAACAACCGCATCACAAGGAATCTTAAACTCGCAAGCTAAGTGCCCTTCAACGATGAAGTGTTCCCTACCTTTTATTTTTTTTAAAACCTCTCTCTTCAGTTTTTTCAAGTTAACACTCCCATCCTCATCATAAGGCTTTGCGAGTTTATTCAACTCTAACAAAACCCAACCTGTTTTCTCGGATAATTCTTTTGAAATAGAACTCTTTCCAGTCCCAGGAGTGCCAGTTATAACAAGCCTCATTTTAACTTTCAATCCCTAGCGAATTTTATTTTATCAACAACACTTCTCGCTTTTTCCATCTTCTCCTTAAACTCTTCCATGAAATCGCTAACCACTCTTAAAGCATTAATTTTATCCTCCCCGCATAAAAGCCTCCCACTCCTACAATTAAAGTAAACTTCACTCAACTCAGAATCGCTTAGAAAATGATCCTTGTACAACTCGTAAATCATACACTTATCCGGGTTACCGCCAAGTCTCCTCTGTTCTTCAATATTACCCCCGCCCCCTGTAAGAGCGTTCATAATCTTTTTTTTCAACTCGCCGTCCGGCAAGTTTATAACCCCTAAAGGCTCTGACTTCGACATTTTCTTCTGCCCGTTCAAACTTGGAAGAAGCTTTTGGTAAAGCGAGCTTGGACTGAAAAAACCCCTCTCTTTAAATCTCTTAGCTAAATCCCGCGCGAGCCTTATATGCGGTTCTTGGTCAACCCCGCATGGAATTATAGTAGGCGCTGGCTCCCTAACTTGCGGGTAAAAAATATCCCCCATTTGATACAAAGCCGACATAACCTTTCCAGGATCGTTACTCCCATACACTGCTTTAAACTCGTTTTCAGTTATCTTTTTTGAACACTCGTAAGCTATCTTAAGAGCAGTAGTGTTTTCTGACTGAAAATAAAAAACAGTCTTTTTAGGGTTTAACCCTAACGCTATGTAAGCTGGAATATGAAAATTCAAAGCCCTCCTCCTAGCCTCTTCAATACTAACACCTCTAGTTGCAAGAGACTCTAAGTCAGCGATAACAAAAAAAGTTTCAGCCCCGCGCTCTTGAAAATACTTTATATTATCAACAGTTAACTTGTTACCTAAATGAAGCTTCTCACTTGAAGGTTGAACGCCAGTTAAAGCGTAAAATTTTTTTCTATTTTTTATCGCGTCCGCTATAATTTTCAAACCCCTCCCTCCAAAAAAAACACCTCTTTTCATCTGATCACTAGCCGCTTCAAACTCTCCAGCGTTAAGCAACTCAAGACCAAAATCTCTTATAATCTCATCCTGGTCTAAAAGATTAGAACCCCACGGGTCAACTTCAACTTTCATAAAACAAAATTAAAGAGATAAATATTTAAAACAGTATTGCCTTTCTTTTTAAAAGACATGAGAAAGTTCAAAATTATTGACAAGCAAATACAAGAAGGCATTTTAATTCTAACCATTCAAACCGAAGACGGGAAGCCTTTCCAATTCAACGCCGGCCAATTCGTTTCAATTTCAATCCCTAACTTTCAAGCTAAACCAGCCTTCTTTTCAATAGCATCCCCACCATCATGGAACGATAAACTTCAATTCACTATAAACATCGTTGGACCGAGAACACTGAAACTCTCTGAAATGAGCGTCGGTGACGTTCTTGAAGTAAACGGTCCTTTCGGTAAAATGAAAATTCCAGACAAGGAAGATTTAGTGTTAATAGCAGGAGGTGTTGGAGTAGCCCCAATGCTTTCAATGATAAGAGAAATAAAAGCCAGAAACCTAAGCAATTCAGCAACTCTTTTCTACAGCGTTAGAAAACCCGGGTTAATACTATTCAAAAACGAGCTTGAAAATTACAACCAGCAAACCCAAAACATTAGAACATACGTAACCGTAACAGATGAAAACACGGGTTGGAATGGTTTGAAGGGGAGAATATGCCCTGAAATGCTCGCCAACACGCTTAAAGAAGTTAAAGGTAAAAAATATTTCATCTGCGGGCCGACAAAAATGGGCTTGGCCATGAAAGAAATGCTAATCAAAATGGGCGTGGAAGAAAAAGACATCGACATGGAAGCTTGGGGTTAAAAACTTTTTAATTTCAATAGGCTCACACAATTCCAAAACGCTTTAACAACGGTTTTTTTATAACATCTATCGCTAGAAAGAATATTATTGAAACCGCTAAAACGTATATTATCGCTATCAAAGGTATCTTCTCAACCAAAAAACCGTAGTACGACATTAACAACCCAGCGGTTACCCCTATGATACTTGTAAGCACTATGTAAACGCTCGGCTTTACCTTCCAAAAATCTTTGGAAGTCCTTATATTAAACAACACTAGCTTGTCATCAACATCGAACAAAAGAAACACTATCGTTTGAAACGCTGCCATACTTAAATTCAAATAAAAAGAGTTTATAAACCACATTACAAGCGCTTCAATTATTAAAAACCCTCCTATAACCGCCGAGGTTAACATTAAAGGCTTGACACTCCACTTATTCGGACTTTGAGAGTACTCAACATTATCAGTTGCTATCGAAACCGTGACAATATCATTAGTGAACATTAATAAAATTAAAAGAAAAGGAGTTATCGCGAAAACTCTAAACGCGAAAAACATTAAAGCAACAAAACCAATGATTTCAAAAACTTTTATTATTTTAATCATCGTGTAAACTTCCATTCTTTTGAATATCCTCCTACTTTCTCTAACCGCGTCTATTATAACTTCAATACCATTTTTTGTTAAAATTATATCCGCCGCGCTTTTAGCCACGTCCGTAGCGTTAGCCACAGCTATACCCACTTCAGCTTGCTTCAAAGCTGGCGAGTCGTTAACCCCATCCCCAGTCATTCCAACCCTATAATTATCCTTCTGAAGAGATTTCACGATAGTATACTTGTTTTCAGGGTAAACATCAGCAAAACCATCCGCTTCAACTATCATTTTTTCAAGATTAGCGTTACCCTTTTCAACTGTTAAATCCACTATATTACTTCCAATTTCAAGCTCTCCAGCTATCTCCCTAGCCACTGCTATATTATCCCCTGTTATCATCTTAACTTTCACTCCAAGGCTTTTCAAATCCCTCACAAGCTCTTTTGAACCCGCTCTCGGAGCGTCGTATAAAGCTATCAAACCCGCGAGCTTCCATTTCAAACCAGTTTTTTTAGCCACGGCTATTGTTTTGAAACCCCTGCTAGCAAATCTAGCGATCGCCTCTTCAGCTTTCTTTTTATCGCTTTCACTAACCTCACACATTTTAATTATAATTTGAGAAGCCCCTTTAGAAACCCTGTACCCTCCTTCAATCTCGCTTTCCGTTCTCTTTGTCGAAGGGTCGAAAGGATAAAACTTAACCTGTTTTCTTGTTTTCACTCCTTTCGCGTAATCAAGCACCGCGTTATCAATCGGATCGTTATCCTCCCTTCTTGAAGCTTCAGCCGCGTACTCAACAACCTCACTCTCACTAAAACCGAAACCTTCAACTTCTTTCACAACCATATTATTCTCAGTTAAAGTCCCTGTTTTATCAGCGCATAGAACATTCATCGTGGCAGCTTCTTCTATAGACTCAAGTTTTGTAACCAAAATAGATTTTTTCGCAAGCCTCTCAGTTCCAAGAGCCATTGTAACAGTGAAAGCCGCTGAAAGCGCGACAGGTATTGAAGCAATCAACAAAACAAGCAAGAATTCAACCAATGTAAGCAATGGAATGTTTACAACAAACACTCCAAAAACAAACATTAACGCGACGATAACTAAATCCGACAACACAAGATATTTTATTATTCTCATTATCGCTTCTTGAAGGTGAGATTTCGGCTTAGCAGTCTCTACAAGCTTAGCAGTCTTACCATAAAAAGTGTTAAAACCAGTCGCGGTTACAACACACGTGGCCTCCCCTCTTTTTATCACAGACCCGCTGTACAATACGCCTCCAACTTCTTTTTGTTTAGGAAGCGACTCTCCGGTTATAACAGAATCATCAGCTTCCACCCCCTCGCTTTCAATAATCCTCGCGTCAGCTGGAACAATATCACCCACTCTAACACGTATAACATCTCCTGGAACAATACTTCTAGCTTGCATTTCCTTCCACTCGCCAGACCTTAAAACCCTGGCTGTGGGAGCTAGTCTTTGCTTTAAAGCTTCCATAGACCTGTCAGCCTTGTACTCTTCAAAAAAACTAACAACAGCGTTGAAAACCAGCAGGGCGAGTATTATATAAAAATCCCTTATGTTACCCAAAAAATAAGATAGAATCATCACAGCCCATAATAAAAGCTCAACAGGCCCTGAAAACTTTTTAACAAACAACAACAGGTAGCTTGGCTTTTCGGCTTTTATCTCATTATACCCGTATTGTGAGAGTCTTTTCAAAGCCTCTTCTTCTGTCAACCCCGTGGCGTTGTATTCAATTTCAACGCCTTCAACTGATTTTGAACTTGTCATACTCATGATATTAACAGTAATTCACATAATTAATAAATCTTTTTTAGGTTGACGTTGAATTAACTGTTCTAAAACCTGAAATAGTGAAAAAAAAGCTTTTTTTTTCGCTTGCCTTAAAAATTAATTAAACTTTACAACTGTTGCTTTTTACAATAACCGTTTTTCCAGCTCTCGCGTTTCAAAACGCTTCAACTGTTTTTTTTTAAAGCTAATGCTCCGATCGGGATTTGAACCCGAGTCTTAGGCTTGAGAAGCCCATATCCTAGCCGGACTAGACGATCGGAGCTAAACTGTTTTTAAGCGATAAACT